>Ga0210003_1001283_pt1 | contig 22298 bp, 19 predicted proteins | sample LantaG_FD_182804 | JGI IMG/M metagenome (GOLD analysis project Ga0210003, IMG submission 182804) | Deep subsurface microbial communities from Baltic Sea to uncover new lineages of life (NeLLi) - Landsort_02402 metaG (SPAdes) (version 2) | ecosystem: Environmental > Aquatic > Marine > Oceanic >... | reverse complement strand
TAAAGTTACGGCGGTCCATAGCGACAGGGAAACGCCCGGACCCATCCCGAACCCGGAAGCTAAGCCTGCCAGCGCCGATGATACTACCCACACGGGTGGAAAAGTAGGACACCGCCGAACACAAATTAAAGTCCTTTGCCCCCCAACTCAGTTGGGGGGCAAAGGCATTTATGCACCAAAAGGCATTTAAGCAACGAAGGACATTTCTGCAACTTAAAGCGTCTAATTCACCTCATCGAATAGCGTCGGCATAGGCGCGGATTTGCGCATCTCTAAATCAAGAAGCGTCCGCTTTCTATTGAGGCCTCCGCCATATCCGGTCAGCCCGCCGTTTGCTCCGATGACGCGATGGCACGGAACGATGATGCCTATGGGGTTGTGGCCGTTGGCCAGGCCGACAGCGCGGGCTGCTCCGGGGGCGTCGAGTTGCATGGCGAGTTCTCCATACGAACGTGTTTGGCCATAAGGGATCGTCAGCAGCGCGGACCACACCCGTCGCTGGAACGCTGTGCCCACCAGGTCCAGGTCCAGCTCGAATTCCGTGCGCTCTCCGCCGAAGTACTCCTCAAGCTGGTCGACGGCGTCGGCAAACGCGCTGTCATCTGGTTCCCAGTCGGCCCGGTTCGGTTCGTAGGACTGATCCACCATCCGTAGATGCCTCAGTCGTTCTGCGGTGCCGGCAAGGGTCAGCGTGCCGATCGGACTATCCATGGTCCGGTATTGCACAGGTTGCATCATCGTCATCTCTCCTTGGGTGGCCACTCGTTGACGGAGTGGTCGAGCGCTGTCCAAAGATGTTGTGTGGCGTAGGAACGCCACGGTCGCCAGCAGTCACTCCGCTGGATGAGAAGTCTTGGCGTGGCAGGCAATCCGAGCTTGTGCGCGGCCGCCGCCACTCCCAGATCGGTCGCCGGGAAGGCATCGGGATCGCCGAGGCCCCGCATCGCGACCATCTCGGCTGACCAGGGACCTATCCCCGGAATCGCGAGCAGCTGCTCTCGTGCGAGGTTTCGGTCACATCCAGAATTGAGCACCACCTCCCCGCTGTTCAGTGCGGCGATCAACGCGGTCAACGTCCGTTGCCGGGACTTCGGAAATGCCAGATACCGTGCGTCGATATCCCGAAGGTCTTGGGATGCGGGAAACACGTGTGTCAGATCGCCGTCAGCGTCCTTGATCGGACGGCCGTAGGCCGCCACGATTCGGCCGGTGTGGGTGCGTGCCGCCCCGATAGAGACCTGTTGACCTAGCACGACTCGGATCGCGAGCTCATGCTCGTCGACGGTCCCTGGGATGCGCTGACCGGGGGCCTCGGCGACCAGGGTGCCGAGTACCTCGTCGGCGCCGAGGACATCCACGATCGCCTCGGGATCTGCATCCAGGTCGAGCAGTCGCCGGCACCGGGAGATCGCAGTCGACACGTCGCGAAAGTCGTCGGCCACCAGCTGGCATCGCACGTGATCGGGGTGGGGCCGCAGGCTGACGATTCCCGCGCCGTGTGGCAGGCCCAGAGTCCGCCGATAGGCGCCGTGGCGGACTTCTTCGACGCCCGGGACGGCGCTGGCCGCCAGATGGCCGAAAAGGCCTTTGTAGCTGAACGGCGTTCGCACGGGTAGGCGCAACGACATTGCGCCGCTGCCGACGGCGTCGTCAAAGCCCGATCGAGTCCGCGCCTTTCGGCGTAACAAGGTTGGCGTCAGGTCGCACACCGTGCGCACGGTGTCGTTGAATTGGCGGATACTGGAGAAGCCTGCCGCGAACGCGACGTCGCCGAAAGGCATATCCGTGGTTTCGATGAGCACGCGTGCCATCTGGGTGCGCTGCGCCCGGGCCAGTGCCAGCGGGGCCGCCCCCAACTCTGACTGCATGAGGCGTTCGAGTTGGCGCACGGTGTATCCCACTCGAGTCGCTAATCCGGTGACGCCCTCGCGGTCTACTGTGCCATCGGCGATCAGGCGCATCGCCCGGGCGACGACGTCTCCGCGCACATTCCATTCCGGGGAGCCCGGTGAGGCATCTGGCCCGCATCGCTTGCACGCGCGGAAGCCGGCTCGTTGAGCTGATGCCGACGTCGGATAGAAACGCATGTTGCGGGCGTAGGGTGGCCGGACCGGGCAGCTGGGCCGGCAGTAGATCTTCGTAGTGAGAACAGCGGTGACGAACCAACCGTCGAACCGGGCATCCTTGGCCTGGACGGCCCGGTAGCAGCGGTCGAAGTCGGTGTGCATGCCATTGACAATGACACGTGGCCGCCGACATCACTAGCGGAAAACCGACATGGTTGTCGGGTGGATACGCTCCAACTCGTGGCGAAACTGGTGCAGCGATACCTCGACCGCATCTATGCCGAACATGCGGGTGTCAGCGATGGCAAGCTTGCGAACTACATTCCCGAACTCGCCTCTGTCGACCCCAACGGATTCGCCATGTCGACCTGTGGTGTGGAATCCGGCGGATTAGTCCGTCTGCGGGATGTCAACCGTTATAGGTTGGCGTCGTGGCCGCCGACGTGGACATCGATGCGTTGGGATTGCTAGACGGCCTGGAGGGCGATGCGCGCCGAGAACGCGCCGAACTGATCGGCTGGCTTCTCGCCCGGGACTTCACAATCGATGAGATTCGGTCCAGCGCTTCACCTGTCCTGCTGACCTCCAACCGCGCCGTCGGCAACGACGGCAACTATGAGTCGGCGCACGACGTATGCGAGAAGACGGGTGTCGACCTGGGCTTGTTACAGCGACTGCAGCGCGCGATGGGACTACCGCGCATCGACGACGCCGACGAGGCTGTCCTGCCGCCTCTTGTAGGTGACGCTGCGGCAAGATTCAAGTCGCTCGTTGAGTTGAGCATCGACGAGGAGCAGGCGCTCAATATAGTGCGGGTGCTCGCAGAGGGCCTCGCCCGCGCCGCGCAGGTGATGCGGCGCGGCGCGCTAGGCGCGATAATGCGACCCGGCGCGACGGAACTTGAACTCGCACAGGCATCCGAGGTATTCACGCAGGCGGCACTTCCGTTGATCGGTCCGGTAATTCAAGACCTGCTGTCGCTGCAGCTGCTCCGGGACCTGGAAGCCGAGGCGACCAACGCCACCGAGCGTGCAACAGGAACGCTGCCCGGCGCACGTGAAGTGGCGGCGGCATTCGCCGATCTGGTCGGGTTTACGCAGTTAGGTGAGGCCCTGCCGCCCGAGGATCTGCAGAAAATCGCCAACCGACTCGGCGATCTCGTCCGAGATGTCGTTAATCCGCCCGTGCGGGTCGTCAAAGAGATCGGCGACGCGGTGATGCTGGTGTGTCCAGACCCGGCCGTGCTGCTGGAGACCGTTCTAGATATCGTCGACGCGGCAGCGGCCGAGAAGGATTTCCCCCGGCTGCGGGTCGGAGTCGCGTTCGGTTCGGCCGCCACCCGCGGCGGCGACTGGTTCGGTAAGCCGATTAATCTAGCCAGCCGGGTGACAGGTGTAGCGCGGCCCGGAGCGGTGCTGGTCGAGGAAGCGGCGCGCGAGGCGATCGCCGATGCCGCGGGCATCGCCTGGTCGTTTGCCGGGGCCCGCCGTCTGCGCGGCGTAGGTGACAAGTTGCGGCTCTACCGAGCGCGACGTGAGGGAGCCGACCGGTGAATGGACCATAGAACGGCTCGCCCGTCGTGGACCTTCACCATGACCTCTCGGCACGGGTCGCGCAACTCACCGACAAACGGCTGTGGCTGCCCTCACCCCGGCCGACCAGGGTCGGTAGAGAATCATGAGCCGACTGCGTTTGACAGGATGATTTCTGCTCAGGTGATCCGGTTCTTGATGACTTTTCCGGCGCGCACGATAACGTCGAGGTGGTCGCCCTGGCCACCAAGGACCGAGAGGTCCTCCAGTGGGTTCCCATCGACGAGTAGCAGATCGGCGAACGCCCCCGGTTTGACGGCGCCCAGGTCGTCGGAGCGGCCCAAAATCTCTGCGTTGATGATCGTGGCGGAACGGATGACATCGATCGCCGGTTGCACAGCACCCCGCAGCGCAAACTCATCGGATTGCGCGTCGTGCGTCTCACCGAGGAGGTCGGTGCCGAAGCCCAATTTCACCCCGGCGTTGAGGGCGGTCTCAACGGCCGCATTACTCGCATGCAGCACGAATTCAAGTTTCTCCATCGACTCGGAGGGAAAGTTGAGGACCTCCCCGAACTTCTTGAGTTGTTGGTAGACCACCATCGTGGGCACCAAATACGTTCCGTGCTGGGCCATGAGGCGGGCGCTGGCATCGTCGAGTAGGCAACCGTGCTCGATCGAGCGAACGCCCGCCTCGACGGCCTGGGTGATCGCCTGAGGCACGTAGGCGTGGGCCAAAACGTAGGTGTTCCGATTGGATGCTTCGACCACGGCCACGCGTATCTCATCCTCGGTGTACTGGACCATGTCGATCGCGTCCGTCGGGGTGGCTACGCCACCGCCAGCCATCACCTTGATCTGGTCGGCACCGTTCTTGAGTTCCTCGCGCACAGCGCGGCGTACGGCCTCGGGTCCGTCGGCGATGCGGCTGAAAAAATCGGTCTCGATTCCACATCCGCACACCTGCGGGTTCTCGCTACTGGCAGTCAAGTCGCCATGCCCGCCGGTCTGGCTGATCACTCGTCCGGACCGGAAAGCCCGGGGCCCGTCAATAAGTCCGAGTGTGAGGGCTTCGCCCAGGCCGCGGTCGAGTCCGCCCGCATCGCGAATGGTGGTAAAGCCACGACGCAGCATCCGTTCGAGGATGGTCTTGGTCTCGATCCCAATTCGAGTCTGGGATCGGTTCGCCATGGCCTTAGTGTCCATAGAGGTGACGACGGGATGCACGTGGGCGTCGATGAATCCAGGGAGCATGGTCCTGCCGCCGCCGTCGATCACCACCACGTCATCAGCACCAGATGTGGTCGGAGCGTCGGTGACCTCCACGAAGCGGTCGTTCTCCACCCGCACAGAGGTATTCGGGCGAAACTCGCCGGACTCGGGGTCGAGGTAAGTGACGTTGTTGACGATAAGCCCAGGCATGTGGCTCTCCACAGATCGCAGTGTTGGAAGATGGATCGGGCGATGACTGACCCAACCCGCACCGCCGCGTAAAAACGCGTTTGTTCAGGACGAATCATAGACGATCAGCTGTGCTGGTGGTCGCTTCTGCGAAGTCGCTTATTTGAGCGTATTTGAATAGGGAACTAGGTCTGCCGCAGCGCGGCCGTCCCGTTCGCGGGCATCGGGGCGTCAGCCTAGTGACAGTGCGGGATACCCAGGCTCGTCCGACGTTTAAGGTGGTGCGGGTGCGTCTCGTGATTGCTCAGTGCACCGTCGACTATGTCGGCCGGTTGACCGCCCATCTGCCCACCGCTCGGCGGCTACTGCTGTTCAAATCCGACGGGTCGGTCAGCGTGCACGCCGACGACCGGGCCTACAAACCACTGAACTGGATGAGCCCGCCGTGCTGGTTGATTGAGAACCTCGACGGTGAAGTCCCGGTGTGGGTGGTCCAGAACAAGGCCGGCGAACAACTCCGCATTACCGTCGAGGACATCGAGCACGACTCGAGCCACGAGTTGGGTGTCGATCCCGGGCTGGTCAAAGATGGTGTTGAGGCCCATCTGCAGGCGCTGCTGGCCGAACACGTCGAATTGCTCGGGGCCGGATACACGTTGGTACGCCGCGAGTACATGACCGCGATCGGTCCGGTGGACCTGTTCTGTCGCGACGAACAGGGGCACTCGGTAGCCGTGGAGATCAAGCGCCGCGGCGAGATCGACGGGGTCGAACAACTCACCCGTTACCTCGAGCTGCTCAACCGCGATTCCCTAGTGGCCCCGGTGGCGGGTGTTTTCGCAGCCCAGCAGATTAAGCCGCAGGCTCGCACCCTCGCGTTGGATCGCGGGATACGTTGTTTGACATTGGATTACGACAAGATGCGTGGCATGGACAGCGACGAGTTCCGGCTGTTCTGATGGCGAGGCGTCGTAGCGCAGGGGCGAGAGGGCGCAAAGTGGGCGGGCCAAGTTCGCTATCCGCTTTGCGGCGCATCGAGGTCGGCGCCGACGGGCGCGACTACCAGGTGATGCCGGTGCGCGCGGCGAGGGCGACCACGGTCTACCGGTGTCCCGGCTGCGACCAGAAGATCACGCCGGGCACGGCACACGTGGTGGTATGGCCGGCTGACTTAGACGATGGCCCGGGGTCTTGCGGAGTGGATGACCGGCGGCACTGGCACACGTCATGCTGGGCGCACCGGACTCGCCGCGGGCCGACCCGAAAGTGGTCTTAGTGATCGGCGCTGTGGGCGTTGTCGCTGGCCGGCTCTACGAGTTCGATGAGGACACCACCTGCATCCTTGGGATGTACGAAGTTGATCCGGGAGTTCGCGGTGCCGCGCCGCGGTGCGTCGTAGAGCAGTCGGACACCCTGCCCGCGCAGGCGGGCGGTCAGCGCGTCGATGTCGCTGACGCGATAGGCCAACTGCTGCAGACCGGGGCCGCGCTTGTCGATGAACTTGGCGATGGTGCAGGTGTCGTCTATCGGCGCCATCAACTGCAATTGTGCGCTGCCGACCGGCGCGCCCCGCACCGACAGCATCGCCTCGCGCACGCCCTGGTCCTCATTGACCTCTTCATGCAGCACGATCATGCCGAGGTTGTCGTGATACCACATGATGGCTACATCCAGATCCGGCACTGCGATGCCGACGTGATCGATCCCGGTGACCAGCGCGGCGGCCAGCGCAGGACGGGCGTCAGTCTGCTCGGTGGTCATAACACAAAGGTAACCTAATGACATCGGTTCCGAATAGGCATGTGCGGATGTAATAGCCTTGACTAGCCGTTTTGGACCCGCTCAAACTCGCTTGGAGGTAGGCATGACGACGTCTGTGATTGTTGCTGGAGCCCGTACGCCGGTCGGAAAGCTGATGGGTGCGCTGAAGGACTTCTCCGGTAGTGATCTGGGCGCCGTGGCCATCGCCGGCGCGCTCGAGAAGGCCTTCCCGAACGTGGCGGAACCTGCCTCCCTGGTCGAGTACGTGATCATGGGCCAGGTGCTGACCGCGGGAACCGGGCAGATGCCGGCGCGCCAAGCTGCGGTAGCGGCCGGCATCGGCTGGGATGTGCCCTCGCTGACCATTAACAAAATGTGTCTGTCGGGCATCGACGCGATCGCGTTGGCTGACCAGCTGATCCGCGCCGGTGAGTTCGACGTGGTCGTCGCAGGTGGTCAAGAGTCGATGACCAACGCTCCGCACCTGCTGATGGACAGCCGCTCAGGCTACAAATACGGTGACGTCACGGTGCTCGACCACATGGCCTACGACGGGCTGCACGACATCTTCACCGATCAGCCGATGGGGGCGCTCACCGAGCAGCGAAACGACCTCGACCAGTTCACCCGCGCCGAACAGGACGAGTTCGCCGCGGCTTCGCATCAGAAGGCCGCCGCAGCCTGGAAGGACGGCGTCTACGCCGACGAGGTCGTGCCGGTGAGCGTCCCGCAGCGCAAGGGTGATCCCATCGAGTTCACCGAGGACGAGGGCATCCGGGCCAACACCACCGCGGAGTCGCTGGCGGGGCTCAGGCCGGCGTTCCGCAAGGACGGCACGATCACCGCCGGTTCGGCGTCCCAGATCTCCGACGGCGCATGCGCGGTCGTCGTGATGAACAAGGCGAAAGCCGAGGAGCTGGGGCTGAGTTGGTTGTGCGAGATCGGTGCCCACGCTGTGGTGGCTGGGCCGGATTCGACATTACAGAGCCAACCCGCCAACGCAATCCGAAAGGCCATCGCCAAGGAGGGCATCGGTCTCGACGACCTGGATGTTATTGAGATCAACGAAGCATTCTCGGCTGTCGCGCTCGCCTCGGCCCGGGAGTTGGGGCTGGACGAGGCCATGATGTCCGACCGGGTGAACACCGACGGCGGTGCGATCGCCATCGGGCACCCGATCGGTATGTCCGGGGCCAGGATCACGCTGCATGCCGCGCTTGAGTTGGCGCGCCGCCAGGGCGAGCGAAGCGACGGGAAATCTGGACAGGGCGAGCGAAGCGACGGGGAATCTGGACAGGGCGAGCGAAGCGACGGGGAAAACGGCCGGCCGGGGTATGCGGTCGCTGCGCTTTGTGGGGCAGGCGGGCAGGGCGACGCCCTGATCCTGCGATGTCCCTGAACGGCAGTGTCGGGCAACGACGCTAGGTCGTAGCTGGGTTTACGCTCGGGCACAATGGCGGCCATGGCAGTTGCATTCGACAGTGGCGGTGTTGCGCGCTGGTTCCGGGTGATCGCGATCGCGGAGGCGGTCAGCTGGATCGGACTGCTGATCGGGATGTACTTCAAGTACCTCGGCATCCCGCGCACTGAGGTGGGGGTGAAGATCTTCGGCCCCGTGCACGGTGCGGTTTTCGTGGCCTTCGTGGTGGCGGCGTCACTGGCCGGCATCGCATTCAGGTGGGGACTCGGCACGTGGTTGCTGGCGTTGCTGGGCAGCATCGTGCCACTGGGCAGTGTGATCTTCCTCATATGGGCTGATCGGAGCGGTCGGATGGCGGCTGACCCGGCGGTGACAGGCTCCGTGGCAAGCGTTGGGCAACCGCGACGATCGGTGACCGAAACAACGTGACAGACTTGATCGCGTGACTCGTCCTCGACCCCCAATCGCGCCCGCCATGGCTGGTGCAGTCGATCTGTCGGCACTCAAACAGCGGGCAGCGACCGCTGATGAGGGTTCGTCATCAGCCATGCCACCGGGTGGTGTGGAGATCACCGAGGCGAACATGGAAGCCGAGGTGCTGGTTCGCTCGAATGAGGTGCCGGTAGTCGTGCTGCTGTGGTCGCCCCGCAGCGACTCCAGCGTCCAACTCGGCGAGGCGCTCGCCCGCCTGGCGGCCACCGACGGCCCCAAGTGGTCGTTGACGACGGTGAACGTCGACGCCGCGCCGCGGGTGGCGCAGATGTTCGGCGTACAGACGGTTCCCACGGTGGTCGCGCTGGCCGCCGGCCAGCCGTTGGCGAACTTCGACGGTGTGCAGCCCCCTGAGCAGCTGCGGCGCTGGATCGACTCGCTACTGAAGGCCACAGCCGGAAAGCTGGGCGGTGCGGACGGTGTTGAGCAACCCGAGCAGGCCGACCCCGCGGTCGAGCAGGCACGGGAACTTCTCGACAGCGGGGATTTCGAAGCGGCGCGCGACGCGTATCAGGCGATCCTCGACGCGGATCCCAACCATGTCGAGGCCAAGGGTGCGGTGCGTCAGATCGGCTTCCTGCAACGGGCCACCACGCATTCCCCGGACGCTGTGGCGATCGCGGACGCTTCGCCGGGCGACATCGACGCAGCGTTGGCGGCTGCTGACGCCGAAATCCTTGCCCAGAATGCAGAAGCTGCTTTCCAGCGGTTGATCGGCGTGGTGAAACGCACCGCTGGCGACGACCGCACGAACGTCCGCACCCGGCTGATCGAATTGTTTGACCTGTTCGACCCGGCCGATCCCGAGGTGATCGCGGGTCGGCGCAATCTCGCCAACGCGCTGTACTGAGCACCTCCTGCGTGCCCGGGCTGGTGCCGAGCAGACGCAAACTCGCACGATTTCCACCAAAAGTGTGCGAGTTTGTGTCTGCTCGCGGTCGGACTGGGGCGAGGTGGCTTGCGCTCGCGGTGGGACTGGGGGACTTAGGCGGGCTCGAACCATAGGGCGGCCAACGGTGGCAACACCATGACGGCCGACGCCGGACGCCCGTGCCACGGCTCGTCGGTGGCCTCGACGGCGCCGTAGTTGCCGATGCCGGACCCGTGGTAGGCGTCGGAGTCGGTGTTCAGTACCTCGCGCCAGGTGCCGGTGTGCGGCAGGCCGAGCCGGTACCGGGAGTGCTCTGCGCCCGAGAAGTTGAACACGCACGCCATGGTCGAGCCGTCATCGCCGAACCGCAGAAAGCTCAACACATTACTGGCCGAGTCGTTGGCGTCGATCCAGGAGTATCCCTCCGGCTGAGTGTCACGTGACCACAGCGCCCGGCTGCCGCGGTAGATGGCGTTGGCGTCCGACACCATCCGCAGGATCCCGTCCGAGAATCCTTTTTCGTCGAGCTGGAACCAGTCAACGCCGCGTTCGTCGGACCATTCGTCGCGCTGACCGAACTCCTGCCCCATGAACAGCAACTGCTTACCAGGGTGCGCCCACTGGTAGGCCAGCAATCCGCGGATGCCGGCCGCCTTCATGTGGTCGTTGCCGGGCATCCGGCCCCACAGCGTGCCTTTGCCGTGCACCACCTCGTCATGGCTGATCGGAAGCACGTAGTTCTCGCTGAAGGCGTACAGCATCGAGAACGTCATTTCGTGGTGGTGGTAGCTGCGGTGGATCGGGTCACGCGCGATGAAGGCCAGCGTGTCGTTCATCCAGCCCATGTTCCACTTCATCGAGAAGCCAAGCCCGCCAAGGCTTGTCGGGCGGGTGACCCCCGGCCAGGACGTTGACTCCTCGGCGATGGTGACGATGCCGGGGGTCGCCTTGTGCACGGTGGCGTTCATCTCCTGCAGGAACTGCACCGCTTCGAGGTTCTCCCGACCGCCGTGGATGTTCGGTGTCCACCCGTCGGCGGGGCGGGAATAGTCGAGGTACAGCATCGACGCGACGGCGTCGACGCGCAGGCCGTCGATGTGGTATTCCTGCAGCCAGTACAGCGCGTTGGCGACCAGGAAGTTGCGAACCTCCGCGCGACCGAAGTCGAAAACATAAGTGCCCCAGTCTAACTGTTCGCCACGGTGCGGATCAGCATGCTCGTAGAGGGCGGTGCCGTCGAAGCGCCCCAGTGCCCAGGCGTCCTTCGGGAAGTGGGCGGGCACCCAGTCCACCAGGACGCCGATGCCGGCTTGGTGCAGGGTGTCGACGAGGTGACGGAATTCATCGGGTGTGCCGAACCGAGCGGACGGCGCGTAGTAGGAGGTGACCTGGTAGCCCCATGATCCGCCGAAGGGATGCTCTGCGACGGGCAGCATCTCGACGTGGGTGAATCCGTGCTCGCCGAGGTACTGCGTGAGCTGCTCGGCCAGTTCGGTGTAGCTCAGGCCGGGCCGCCACGAGCCCAGGTGAACCTCGTAGGTGCTCATCGGCTCGAACACCGGGTTGCGCAGCGCGCGGCCGGCCATCCAGTCGTTGTCGCTCCAGGTGTAGTCGCTGCGGGTCACCCGCGAGGCCCTCTGCGGAGGCGCCTCGGTGGCGAACGCCATCGGGTCGGCGCGTTCGGTAACCACCCCGTCGGCGCCGCGCACCCGGAACTTGTACAGTCCGCCGATCGGGAAGTCCGGCCAGAACAGTTCCCACACGCCCGTCGACCCGAGCGCGCGCAGTTGCGCCTCGTTGCCGTCCCAGTGGTTGAATTCCCCGATCAAGTTGACGCCCTTGGCGTTCGGTGCCCATACCGCGAAAGAGACACCCTCGACCACCCCGTCGGGAGTGGTGAAGCTCCGCGGATGCGCGCCCAGAATCTCCCACAATCGCTCGTGGCGTCCTTCGGCGAACAGATGCAGGTCGATCTCACCCAGGGTGGGCAGGAACCGGTAGGCATCGGCGACGCCGTGCACATGCGGGGTATCGCCGTCAGTGTCGTAGCTGATCTCGAGGCGGTAATCCATCAGGTCGGTGTACGGCAGAGCGACCGCGAAAAGGCCTGACTCTATGTGCTCGAACCGGTGACGCCGGTCGCCGACCACCGCATCGACCGCCACGGCATGTGGGCGGTAGGTGCGGATGACCGTATGGTCGCCGTACTCGTGGGCGCCGAGCACCGAATGCGGATCATGGTGGTCGCCGGCCAAGAGGCGGTTGAGATCGGCGGTGTGGGGCCGCAATTGGGGGCCCTGGATCTGGTTGATCAGGTCGGACGCTTTGGTCATGTCGTCACTCCCCATGCAGCAGGCTCAGTCGTTGGTCCGCGGGAACCTGGGGCATGTTGAGCACATGGGCCACGGCTCGTTCAGGGGCGAGGCGGACGTAATTGCCTTGACCCCAGTGATATTCGTCTCCGGTGATCTCGTCGCGCACCCAGAAACGGTCCCCGTGTTCCATCCCCACCGCCGCCATATCCAGCCAGAGCATGCCTTCCTCGGGGGCGAAGGGATTGAGGTTCGTCACTACCAGGATCTGGTCGCCGGTGACCGGATCGAACTTGCTGAAAGCCAGCAGCGCGTCGTTGTCGACGTGGTGGAAGGTGATGGTGCGCAGCTGTTGGAGAGCGGGGTGCAGGTGCCGGATCTCGTTGAGCCGCGTCAGGAACGGTTCCAGGGATTCGCCGTCGGTCAACGCTGCGTCGTAGTCGCGTGGACGAAGTTCGTATTTCTCGGAGTTCAAGTATTCTTCGCTGCCCTCACGAACCGCTCGGTGTTCGAAGAGTTCATAGCCGGAATACACGCCCCATACCGAACTCATCGTCGCAGCGAGCACCGCGCGGATCGCGAACATGCCAGGCCCGCCGTGCTGCAGGCTCTCGTGCAGGATGTCGGGGGTATTGACGAAGAGGTTTGGCCGCGCATAGTCGGCATGTTCGGCGATCTGCTGGCCGAACTCAGTGATCTCCCATTTCGCGGTCCGCCAGGTGAAATACGTGTAGGACTGCGTGAACCCGAGCTTGGCCAGACCGTACAACCGGGCGGGCCGGGTGAACGCCTCGGCCAGAAAAAGCACGTCAGGGTCGATATTCTTGGCTTCGCCGATCAGCCAGGCCCAGAAGTTCGGTGGCTTCGTGTGGGGGTTGTCGACCCGGAAGATCTTGACCCCATGTGACATCCAGAACTCGACGACGCGTAGCACTTCCTCGTAGATGCCCACGGGGTCGTTGTCGAAGTTCAGCGGGTAGATGTCCTGGTACTTCTTGGGTGGGTTCTCCGCGTAGGCGATGGTGCCGTCCGGTAGCACGTTGAACCACTCCGGATGATCTCGCGCCCATGGATGATCCGGCGCGCATTGCAGTGCCAGATCCAGAGCCACCTCGAGGCCCTCGCTGCCGGCCGCGGCGACGAAGTCGTCGAAGTCGTCGATGGTGCCCAGTGCTGGGTGCACCGCGTCATGGCCCCCCTCGTCGCTGCCGATCGCCCACGGCGAACCCACATCATCGGGCGCTGCGGTGACGCTGTTGTTGCGGCCCTTTCGGTGCACGTGTCCGATCGGATGGATAGGCGGCAGGTAGGCGACGTCGAAGCCCATCCGGGCGACCCGGGGCAGGGTTCTGGCCGCCGTGGCGAATGTGCCGTGCAGCGCGTTTCCGGCACTGTCCCAGCCACCGGTGGATCGGGGAAAGAATTCGTACCACGCACTGAAACGCGCCTGCGGTCGATCCACCCACACGCCGTGCTGCTCGCCACGGGTGATCAGTTCGCGCAGCGGATACTGGTCGAGTAACTCAGTGACCTCAGGTGCCAGGGCCACCCCTGTGCGCCCGAACGGATCCCCGGGCTCGCGCAGCTTGTCGGCGGCACGCAAAACCGGGTACCGCATCTGCCGCGGTACCCCGGTTGCCGCACGCTCCAGCAGCCGGGCACCCACCAACAGATCGTTGGACAATTCGGCTTCACCCTGCCCGGCGTCGAGCTTGGCAATGACGTTCTTTCGCCAGGTGGCTATCGGATCGCCCCAACCGTCGACGCGGAAGGTCCACAAACCGACCGCATCCGGGGTGAACTGGCCATGGAATACATCCGGTGCCCGGCCCTGCACCATCGGCACCGCGAGGGGCCGGATTCGCGAGGTCGAGTTCACCACGTCCTGGACTGGAACGGGTTCGGCGTCCTGGACTGGAACGGGTTCGGCGGCGCGTGCGCGGCCCGGTGGTTCGTCGGCCAGGGGCGGATAGGTGGCTCCGTGGTAGCGCACCACCAGGGTGGCCGAAACGGCGTCGTGGCCCTCGCGCCATACCGTCGCGGTGACCGGAACTACTTCGCCGACGACCGCCTTGGCGGGAAAGCGTCCGCCAGAAACCACTGGCGCAACGTCATCGATCTCGATCCGACCGGCGGTCACTTACCCACTCCCTACCACTCCCTGCATCTGTGAAAACCCGGGCGGCACGCGCCGCTCGCCTCGTTTGTCTGGTCTCGATCGAGACGCGGCTTGTCAGTCCTTCCACGTCTATACCCACCGTAGTGCGGAGCTCAATCACATGGAGAGCGAAGCCCGTAAGGTGGGCCCGCCTGACAGCTCTCCGACGGTTCACCGACCGCGCTTATCTTCCCGAGCGGCTGTCCCCGCTGGAGCAGCTGTCGATCTGGCCGCCGGCCTGGACGACTATCTGGCCAGGCCGCTGTGGTCCCAGCGGCAACGAAATCTAAACCGCAACGACGCAGCTATCGAGGACCGGTGCGGTCGGATATTCGGTCCGGGCGCTGCCGCACCACCGACTGCTTGCCTGCGGCAACGAACTGGGTCTCGTCACGCCGGCGTGAAGCTCACGGGAAGCGCTTGAAGCACCGCTCGACGTCGGTGAGGACGCCTAGCCGGAACGCGTCGATCCTGGAGAATCCTGAGGGCACCGACTCTCCGTTGACGTCGCTTGCTATCAGGCCGTTAGTGAGGATGCCCGACACCGCTTCGTCGACATCGCCGGCGGTCAGCGCGATGGTGTCCCCGTCGGGGGTAGTCACTTCCTTGGACATCTTGACCGTAGCCACCCCGGTGAGGCACGCCGTGCGCAGAGCGGCAGCAGCGGTGTCGAGTGTCACGCCACCGTGTTCCAGCTGGATCGCAGTCATGTACCGGGACACGAGCACTGAATAGGCCGTGTTATCGCCGGCTACCAGGCTGCTTCCGTCTGTCCGATCCACCTGGGAGCCCATCTCCTGAAGTCCGGCCAGATCGACGACGATGGTGTTGTTCGCCGGGCAGAACGACGCGGGCGGACTGGGTCGCGCATCGATGCAGTTTTCGGCGTCGCCGGTGTCGAAGCTCAGCGCCGGTGGATCGGCGGGCTCGAACAGGACCCCCATCGCGTCGACGATCGAGCGCACCGAGTCATCGGTCACCGGTAGCTCTCCGGTCTGATCCTCGGGAAGCAGCACCGGCAGCTCGCCGCGCCGCTGACCGATCTCTTGCAGGTCGATGGCTGCGCACGCCGAGGGGCCATCGGTGAAACCGAACTGGAACGCCGAGAGCCGCTCGAACGCCGAGCCGTGCTCATCGACGCCGGCGTCGGGGTCTCCCTCGTTGAGCAGCGGATCCCGGAAAGAAATGACAGCGGCCAACACATTGTTGAGCCCTTCGCCGGTGCTCAGGCTGAAGCGGGGTGAGTTGTCCTCGGCGACCCAGCGCATGTAGGCGCCGGAGAGGCAGTCGGCCTGCTGCTCGCTGACCAGGGTCGGGGTGCCTTTCTTGGACATGCCGGCCTGCCGCGCCACCGCGTGGCCGTATTCGTGGGCGAGCACCAACGCCACACCGATGTCGCCGTATGCGCGCATCAGGCTGGGCAGCAGCTCGCTGCGGTCCCAGCCGATCGTCCTGTTCGAGTAGCAGAAAGCGGCGTTGACCAGGCCGTAGGTGTCTTCCCCGCAGAACTCGGTGCCGAAGTCGCCGGCGTCAAACGAGATCAGTGCCTTCGCTGAGGCGAAATCTTCGTCGAAGCTCTCCGGGTAGGCGATGTCCCAGAACTGTTCGATGTCGCTGATCGCAGTTCCGGCCAAGCGGTCGATTTCCCCACCGTCGGTGCCCTTCACTTTCCGGGCGGGACCTTCGGCGTTGGGCCGAAGGCCGGTGGGGCCATCGGTGGCCGGCATTCCGGCCACCCGGAAGGGATCGTCGAACACGGACACCGGGTTGCCCTGCAGCGTTGTCGAGCACGCGGTGCCGAGCAGGACCGCAACCGTCGCGATCATGGTGCCGACAAGGCGTCCTGGACTGATGGACGGACTCATGGACGCTGCCTTTCGGTGGTCGCTGAGCGGCCTGGGGGCGCGCACCGGAACTCGACTCCCAGGATAGTGAACTCGCGGGCACCTGCCGCGCCCAGTGCTCAGGAGCTTCCGTCGGGGGAGCTTCCGCTGGGGGCTCGAAGACGCTGCAGTGCTGCCCGCGCCGATGCCCCGTCCGTCGTTGCCCAGTACGGGGGTAGGGACGCACGCAGAAACCCGCTGTAGCGCGCGGTCGCCATCCGTGAGTCCAGGATGGCCACGACGCCGCGGTCATCGACGCGGCGCAGCAGTCGGCCGGTCCCCTGGGCGAGCAGTAGTGCGGCGTGGCTGGCGGCTACCGCCATGAAACCGTTGCCGCCCCGCGCCGCGACGGCACGCTGGCGCGCGGTCAACAGCGGATCGTCGGGTCGCGGGAACGGAATTCGGTCGATCAGCACGAGCGACAGCGAAGGGCCCGGAACGTCGACGCCCTGCCAGAGCGACAGTGTCCCGAACAGTGAGGTCTGGGCGTCCTCGGCGAAGCGTTGCACCAGAGCCGAGGTGTTGTCCTCCCCCTGACACAGCACCGGAGTGTCGAGTCGCTCCCGCATGATTTCGGCGGTCGCCCTGGCCGCCCGCATGGAGGAGAACAGGCCCAGTGTCCGCCCATCCGCGGCGGCGATCAACGAGGCGATCTCGTCGAGTTGCTCGGTGGACCCGGTGCCGTCGCGGCCGGGCGCAGGCAGATGGGCGGCGACGTAGAGAATGCCCGATTTCGCATGGTCGAACGGCGAGCCCACGTCGAGCCCGCGCCACGCGACTTTGGTGTCGGGGGTGTCGGGGGCGTTGGGAGTGTCGGCGGCGTCTGCGGCTCGGTCCAGCCCCTGGTTCAGGCCCCAGGCTGATGCCATCGCATCGAAGCTGCCGCCGATGGTCAACGTCGCCGATGTCAGCACCGTCGTCGAATCTCCGAATAGTTTGCCGCGCAACAGGTCTGCCACCGACAGCGGGGCGACGCGCAGGGTGCTGCGTCGTTCGCCGCCCGGCCGCGAGGCATCGGTGTGTTCGACCCATACGACGTCGGAGCGTTCCGGGATGGCCGGACCGAACGAGCTCAGGATCCGTGATGCGGTGTCGCTGACATCGGCGAGCGCTGTGGCCGCTTCGGCGCGTGCAGCCGCGGTCTTCGGATCGTTGGGGGCGGTGTCGATCGCCGATCGGGCTCTGCCCGCGGTGTCGCGCAGCACCGTGAGGTGAGTTGCCATCTCCGGATCGAGCACGTCGATGCGGCCACCACGGGCGTCGAAGATCACCGAGGAGAAGGTCGCGGCCACGGCTTCCAGTTGCTGTGCGATCTCGGGGTCGAGAAGTCGGGCGGCGCGGCGCTGTGCGACGCCCAGCGAGGTCGCCGACAACTCGGCGGTCGCGACACTGGTGACCCGATCTACCAACTCGTGTGCCTCGTCGACGATCAGCAGGTCGTGTTCGGGCAGCACGTTGGCCTCGCCGATGGCATCGATGGCCAGTAACGCGTGGTTGGTCACGACGACATCAGCAGCGCCGGCGCGGTCGCGTGCCCGCTCGGCGAAACAATCGGTGCCGAACGGGCAGCGCGACGCTCCGATGCATTCCCGGGCCGACACGCTGACCTGTGACCATGACCGGTCCGGGACTCCGGGGGTCAATTCGTCGCGGTCACCGGTTTCGGTGCTCGATGACCACGTGGTCAGCCGCTGCACGTCGCGACCCAGGGCGCTGACGGCGAGCGGGGAGAAGAGTTCCTCCTGCGACTGGACTTCGGTTTCGGCCTGGGAAGTAGCCTCAGAACCGTTATGGATCTTGTTGAGACACAGGTAGTTTCCGCGACCTTTGAGGAGTGCGAACTCGGGCCGGCGCGGGAGCTTTCCCGACAGCGAATCGGCGAGCCGGGGCAGGTCGCGGTCGACCAGTTGGCGTTGTAGTGCGATCGTGGCGGTCGATACGACGACAGGACGGTTGTCAGTCAATGAGTGGGCGATCGCGGGCACCAGATAGGCCAATGATTTTCCGGTGCCCGTTCCGGCTTGGACGGCGAGGTGTTCGCCGGTATCGAAGGCACGGGCCACCGCCTCGGCCATCGTGATCTGGCCGTCGCGCTGGGCGCCGCCCAATGCTGCCACCGCGCTCGCGAGCAGTTCGGCGACTGGAGCTACCCGGATAGCCAACCGACCGTCAACGTTCGCTGAGAGTGGGGGCGATGATCCGGGTCGGGATCGCGGGGTCGCCGTTGGAGAGTTTCAGGCCGTCCCAGGGCAGGCTGTGCATGCCCTGGCTGACGCGTTCACGTGCAGCGGTCAGGCCGAGATCGGCGATCGGAGCTCCGCCGCGCACCAGCGCGACAGTGAGGGGACGGGAGACGAGGTCTGGTGGGATAGGCGGCGCCTGGGTGGCGGGATGCACCACCTCTTCGACGATGGTCCCCGATACCTTGGCCAGTCTTTGGGCGCGTTTAGCTCCGCCGTGGGATTCCTTGTGGCTGCTGCGTTTCTCAACGGGGATGCCCTCGACCTCGACCAGCTTGTAGACCATGTTCGCGGTCGGCGCGCCGGATCCGGTGACCACCGACGTGCCGACGCCGTAAAGGTCGACGGGTTCGGCGCGCAACGCTGCGATGGCGAACTCGTCCAGGTCGCCGGAGACCACGATGCGGGTGTTCGTGGCGCCCAGACTGTCCAACTGTTCGCGAACCTGCCGGGCCAGCACTCCGAGGTTGCCGGAGTCGATGCGCACTGCCCCCAGTCGCGTGCCCGCGACCTGCACCGCGTTGACGACCCCGGCGGTGATGTCGTAGGTGTCTACGAGCAGCGTCGTGTCCACGCCCAGCGCATCGACCTGAGCCCGGAATGCGACCTTTTCCCAGTCCGATGTGGACTGCCCGTCCGGGGTGTGCAGCAGGGTGAAGGCGTGCGCACTCGTGCCCAGTGCGGGGACTCGGTGGCTGCGCTTGGCCTCAAGGTTGGACGTCCCGGTGAAACCCGCGATATAGGCGGCGCGCGCCGCAGCGACGGCAGCCCGCTCGTGGGTGCGCCGCGACCCCATTTCGATCAACGGGCGTCCGTTCGCGGCACTGACCATCCGGGCGGCAGCCGAGGCGATGGCGGTGTCGTGATTGAAGATCGACAGCGCCAGCGTCTCAAGCAGCACGCATTCGGCGAAGGTCCCGTGCACGGACAACACCGGCGATCCGGGAAAGTACAACTCGCCCTCGGGGTAGCCGTCGATGTCGCCGGTGAACTGGTACCCGGCCAGGTAGTCGAGGGTGTCGCCGTCCAGGAAGTCGGCAACCGAGTCCAATGCCGCCTCGTCGAATCTGAACTGTGCCAACGCTTCCACGAATCGGCCGGTGCCGGCGGTGATGCCGTAGCGCCTTCCTGCTGGCAGGCGACGGGCGAACACCTCGAATGTGGTGCGTCGGTGTGCGGCGCCCTCCTGCAGTGCGGCGGCCAGCATCGTCAGTTCGTACTTGTCCGTCAGTAGGGACACAGGCGGGCCTGAAGGCAGGCCCGACGGCAGGCCTGGAGACGAGGCACCTGACGATCCGGTCACAGGCCTACCGTATCGGTTCGGAGCGCCTACTCGGCACCACTGCGGCCCCGGTATTCTTGCCCCATGGTTACGCTGGCGAAGGCCCTTCCGGGCACTCGCGAAGATCGTGACGTCGCCACCATCGCCGAGGAAGACGTCGCCACCGACGCCCCGTGGGTGACCCTGGTTTGGGACGATCCGGTGAACTTGATGACCTATGTGACCTATGTGCTGCAGAAACTCTTCGGTTACAGCGAACCGCACGCCACCAAGCTGATGCTGCAGGTTCACAACGAGGGCAAGGCGGTGGTGTCGGCAGGAAGTCGCGAGTCGATGGAGGTCGACGTGTCCAAGCTTCACGCCGCAGGTTTGTGGGCGACGTTGCAACAGGATCGCTGAGTAGACTGTGCGTAAATGGAAGCGGGTCCATGGCGTGGACGGTCCGCGGTACCGGTCAGCGCTGGCCGCACACGAAGCGGAGCTGTTGTGCAGCCTGGTCAGGTCCCTGCTCGAAATGCTCGAGGATCGTCAGTCGTCGGCTCCCGTCGATGAACTCGCCGAAATCACCGGGATAAGAACTGGCAATTCGGTTCCGCCGCAAGACGATACGATGAAACGCCTGTTGCCCGACTTTTACCGGCCGGTAGCCGATGATCCCGCCGGGTCCGATGCTGGGGAAAGTCTGAACAGCGCGTTACGCGGCCTTCATGAACCCGACATCATCGATGCGAAACATCAAGCGGCGCAACGGCTGTTGGACACCATTCCGGCCGATGGCGGAAAATTCGAACTGACCGAGGGGGACGCGCAGGCCTGGGCTTGCGCCGTCAACGACGTACGTTTGGCATTAGGCACCATGCTCGACATCGGCGCCGATGGGCCCGATCGACTGCCCGAAGACCATCCGATGGCCGGACACCTCGACGTCTACCAGTGGCTCACGGTGCTGCAGGAGTACCTGGTGCTGTGCCTGGTATCCGGGTCCCGCTGATGAGTAGCGCTGGCGCGATGAGCGGCGCGATCACCGATGTGGGCGGCATCGGCGTCGGCCACCACCAGAAATTCGACGCCGACGCGCAACTGGGCGCCGGCTGGGCGACCGGAACTACGGTCGTGCTGACGCCACCCGGCACGGTGGGCGCGGTCGACTGCCGCGGCGGCGCTCCGGGAACTCGGGAGACCGACCTGCTGGATCCGAGCAACTCGGTGCGCCACGTCGATGCGGTGGTGATCTCCGGCGGCAGTGCGTTCGGGCTGGCCGCCGCCGATGGCGTGATGACGTGGCTCGAGGAGCATGAGCGCGGTGTCGCGCTGGCCGACGGGGTGGTGCCGATCGTTCCCGCCGCGGTGATCTTCGACCTGCCGGTCGGGGGTTGGCAGTGTCGGCCGACCGCGGAGTTCGGCTATCTCGCGGCGGCAGGTGCAGGCGCCGAGGTTGGGGTGGGCACCGTCGGTGCGGGTGTCGGCGCGCGGGCCGGGGTGCTGAAGGGCGGTGTGGGGACGGCCTCGGTGACGCTCGACTCGGGGGTGACTGTCGGCGCGCTTGTCGTCGTCAACTCCGCCGGCGATGTCGTCGACCCCGACACCGGTCTGCCCTGGCTGGCATACCAGATCAAGGAGTTCGGGCTGGTGGCTCCGCCCGCGGATCAGCTGGCCGCCTATGCGGATCGGCACGGTGAGCTCAGCCCGCTGAACACCACCATCGCTGTAGTGGCTACCGATGCTGCACTCAGCCCTGCCGGCTGTCGGCGGGTGGCGGTGGCCGCGCATGACGGCCTGGCGCGCACCATCCGCCCGTGCCACACCCCGCTCGACGGCGATACGGTGTTCGCGCTGGCCACCGGCGTTGTGGAGGTGAATCCGGACCCGGCGACACCGGCATCGATGTCGCCAGAAGTGGCGCTGATCACCGCGGTCGGCGCGGCCGCTGCGGACTGTCTGGCCCGTGCGGTACTCGTCGGGGTGTTGGCCGCCGACGCGGTTGCCGGAATACCGACATATCGTGGCCTGTTGCCGGGAGCGTTCGGGTAGCCGAGAAACCGTTCGCGTAACCGAGAAACTAGGTGGCCGGTCCACGGAGGGGGGAAGTTCGCTGTGCTGGTGATCCGTGCTGACCTGGTCGACGCGATGGTCGGCCACGCCCGCGCCGACCATCCCGACGAGGCGTGCGGCGTGATTGCCGGACCTGAGGGATCCGACCGTCCCGAGAGGTTCATCGCGATGCTCAACGCGGAGCGTTCGCCGACGTTCTACCGATTCGATTCCGGCGAGCAGTTGAAGGTGTGGCGCCACTTAGAAGACACAGGGGATGCTCCCATCGTCATTTATCACTCACACACGGCGACCGAGGCCTACCCGAGTCGCACCGACGTCTCCTATGCCTCCCAACCCGATGCCCACTACGTGTTGGTGTCTACCCGCGACGCTGATGAGCACGAGTTGCGTAGTTACCGCATCGTGGACGGTGTCGTCACCGAAGAACCCGTCAAGATCGTCGAGCAGTACTGATAGGAGAGCACCCTGTGCCTGATTCTGCCAATGTCACCGTCTCGATCCCGACCATCCTGCGCACCCACACCGGCGGGGAGAAACGAGTCACCGCCTCCGGTGCCACGTTGCAGGCCGTCATTACAGACCTGAACGCCAACTATTCGGGCATCGCCGAACGGTTGGTCGACTCCGCCAATCCCGGCAAGCTGCACCGCTTCGTCAACATCTACGTCAACGACGAGGATGTGCGGTTCTCCGGCGGGCTGGAGACGCAGATATCCGGCGGAGACTCGGTCACGATCCTGCCCGCCGTCGCGGGTGGGTAAGTGCGCCGGGGGCGAGTAGGAGTCCCATGACCAGGTATGACTCGCTGCTGCAGGCGCTCGGTGAC
>Ga0210003_1001282_pt1 | contig 22299 bp, 27 predicted proteins | sample LantaG_FD_182804 | JGI IMG/M metagenome (GOLD analysis project Ga0210003, IMG submission 182804) | Deep subsurface microbial communities from Baltic Sea to uncover new lineages of life (NeLLi) - Landsort_02402 metaG (SPAdes) (version 2) | ecosystem: Environmental > Aquatic > Marine > Oceanic >... | reverse complement strand
ATTAAGTCTTTTATATGGAGGTGGGAAATGAGAGAAATAAAGTTTAGAGGAAGGAGAATTGATAATGGAGAGTGGGTATATGGTGATTTATTAAGAGGAACAAATAAAGAAGATTATGCAGATATAACAATGATTTGGACTTATTTTTGGTTAGAGGTTGCAGGAGATTTTGAACACGATTATTACATAGTTGACCCTAAAACAGTTGGACAATTTATAGGCGAATTGGATAAAGATAAAAATGAGATATATGAGAGAGACACAATTATAGACCCTTATCAAATTGCAAGAGATGACCCTGCTTACGGAGTTTATGAAGAAAAATATATTGTTAAGTTCGTAAGTGGAATGTTTACCTTACAGGAAAAAGGTGGTGGAGATTTTGTTTTAGACTTGCCTGATTGGAAGAATTTAATGGTTGTTGAAAACCCTGAATTAGTGGGCGAGAAATGAACCAATTAACAATACAAGGTTACAGAGTTGGAATGAACAACAACAAAACAGAAGACTATTACACCGGGCATAACAGAGAACTGCGAGAACGAGCAAGGAAGCTAAAAAAGACAAACTTAATTATTAGAGCAGAACGTTGTATGCGCACAGGAAAAGTTTTTGAAAAAGAATATAAGAAAGCAAGAAAACATCTAAGCAATAAAACGATATTAGAAAAATATAATGAAATAAAAGAGGATTTGGGCTTAAGTTTAGTTGTCCACAAATGTATGAAAACTAAAGTTTGTTTAATTTGTGGAGAGGAGTTTATACCCACAGGAAGATGTCAAAAATATTGTAGGGAATGCAGGGGTGATGTGCGTAGAAAACAGAAAAAAGAAAACATAAAAAAATGGAGGAAAATAAATTTATTACCATTTGAGGAGGTATAAGATGGAAAAAGAATTACGAATGATAGCAAAACTTTATTGCCAATGGGCAGTAAGAGGGTGGGAAGGAAAAGAAGAAAAATTAGTATCAAAAATTTTTAAAGTATTAGACAATAGTGATTATTTTATGAATATTTTTAAAGAAGAATGGGAATGCTTCAAAACTACTAATCTTCGTTCTAAAAAATTTAGAGAAGAAGTATTAACGCCGAAAAAGGAGGCACAAATAAAAGAAGATAATAACTATGAAAAAGGGGAAGAATCAGACATTGAGTTAATTTTTAATTTATACCTTACACCAGATATGACAATAAGGGATTTTATTGAGATTTTAAAACGAAAGGAGAAAAATAAAGAAAAAGCAATAAAATAGTTAAAAACGCTTGCAAAAATAAAAATACATAGTATAATTCTATAAATATAGGACGTAAGGTCGATAAAATGTGCTTTCAACAAAAAGGAGGCGCATTTTGTTTTTAATAGCTATTTAGGGCTGAGGCGGATTTTAAGTTAACTCCTTTTCTTAAAATTCGAGGGCAAATGGCGAGATGGGGGAGCCGTTTATAAAGTTATTTAAAAACTTATTTAATAACTTATTTAAAAACTTTGGAGAGTGAACGATGGCTGATTTTGATACTAATGGACTGTCTAAAAAAAGAGCAGATACAGCTCAAGGAATAATCAAAGCCCTCAAGGAAACAAAGGGGCTTTTAACTATGGCTGCTCACAAAGCTGGTGTTTCATACTCTACTGTTAAACGTTATGCTGCTGAATTTCAGTCAGTCAAGGATGCAGTTCATGAAGCCAAAGAGTCAATGGTGGACTTTACTGAAAGCAAATTGTTTGAGAAAATAAAGAACGGCGATACAGTATCAATAATTTTTTATCTCAAAACTCAAGGCAAAGGACGGGGCTATACAGAGCGGCAGGAGGTAGAACATAGTGGCAATATCGGCAGAGCAACAGAATTATCAGATGACGAACTCTACGCAATTATCGAGAATAGACGCAGCCAAGGAATTGATAAAGAGACGGGCAGCTCGTAAAGAATTGATACCTTTTTGTGAATATACCTTTTCTGAATATCAGTCTCCACCTCATATTTTAGCTTTATCAGAGGCGCTGGAATCCATCGACAAAGGCGAACTTAAAAGACTGATAGTATTGATGCCACCGAGGCATGGAAAATCAGAGTTAGTTTCTCTTCGTTTTCCCTGTTGGTATCTGGCGAGACATCCGAAAGATTATATAGTCCAGGCTGGCTATGCTGAATCCATAGCCTTGGCACATTCAAGACAAGCCAGAGACATATTTGTTTCTTCAGAGATGCAGATGCTTTTTTCCGATATTCATTATCGTCCCGAGAGGGCAGGTCAAGAATCCGTAGTACCTGAACGCCAAGCAGCTCACGAATGGGGCACTAAACAAGGTGGGTCTTATTATGCAGTAGGTATTGGTGGTGGTTTGACGGGTAGAGGTTTCAATGTAGGCATTATAGATGACCCTGTGAAAGATGAAGAAGAGGCCGCTAGTCAGACAATAAGAGATAAGGTTTGGGATTGGTATCAAAAGGTATTCAGGACAAGAGCCGAGCCAAATGCAGCTATAATTATAGTAATGACAAGGTGGCATCAAGACGACCTTGTAGGCAGGTTGTTAAATCAACAAAAAGACCCTGAAGCAGACCAATGGACAGTATTACATTTTAAAGCAATAGATGACGATAAGGCATTGTGGCCTGAAAGGTATCCAATAGACGTATTGAAAAAAATTCAGTCATCAGTCGGAAGCAGAGCATTTACTTCTCTTTACCAAGGAGAGCCAACTATAGCTGAAGGACAGATTATAAAGCGTGAATGGTGGCGATTTTATAAAGAGGAGCCTTCATATAATAGAGTAATCCATAGTTGGGACACAGCTTTTAAGGATAAGTCGCAAAATGATTACTCTGTTTGTACGGTTTGGGGAGAAACTAAAAATGGTTATTATCTCAAAGATGTCTGGAGAAAGAAGGTAGAGTTTCCTGAATTGAAGCGGACAGTACAAGTTCTCTATGACCGGGATTTACCGGATGTTGTTATAGTTGAGGACAAAGCCAGCGGACAATCTCTTATACAGGAACTGCAGCGCAATACACGAATACCTGTATTTCCAGTTAAGGTTGATGTCAATAAGGTAGCGAGAGCTAATTCAGTTACTCCATCAATAGAGGCAGGCAAGGTGTTACTTCCTGAAAACGCACCTTGGTTATTTGATTACATAGAAGAATTATCGGCTTTTCCTAATGCAGAACATGATGACCAAGTTGACAGCACTACGCAAGCCTTGTCATTTATGCGGAAAGAACCTGAAGTTGAAGAAACTAAAAAGGTAATCTACGACGCAATGGATTTGGTAGATAATTTAGAACTTTAATTTAGAACTTTAATTTAGAACTTTAATTTAGAACTTTAATTTAGAACTTTAATTTAGAACTTTAATTTAGAACTTTAATTTAGAACTTTAAGGAGTTTAGATGAAAAAGATTGAAAATGAATACGAAGAAATCATGGAAGAAGCAACAAAATCCGTAGAAAAGATGTTAAGTTTAGAGGACGAAGGCTGGGTTAATTTTTCAAAAACCAGCAATATAATCTCTGAAAGCCAAAGAATCAATACTGTAGAGACTGCGAGAATTTATTCTGTTCAAGACCCACTCGCAAGACAAGCGATCAACTTGTGGATAAACTATACTTTTGGTTCAGGCGTTTATGTCAGAGCAAAAGAAGAAGCCGCTCAAAAGATTTTAGACGTATTTTGGGACGATAAAGACAACCGCAAGTCGCTTTCGGTAGAAGGCCAAAGGAAATCGGGGAGTAATCTTCTAATAGACGGAGAGTTGTTTATTGTTTTATTTTTAAGTCCGGGTAAAGTTGTTTTGCGTCAAATCAATCCATTAGAAATAGTTGAAATTATAACCAATCCAGAAGACATAGAAGATGTTAAATTTTACAAAAGAGTATGGACTAATCAATTAAGCGAATCAAAGACTTCTTACTACCGTGATATAAACAACCCTAAAGGGGAGAGTGCACAAGACTCAACCGGAAAGACTATAACCGAACATGAAGAGGCTTTAATTTTTCATGTAACTTTCAACGCTTCAGGACAGAGAGGGAATTCTTTACTGACTCCAGCATTAGATTGGATAAAACAATACCGCAAATTTATGGCAAGTCGTATAGCAATAACTTTAGCAATGGCAAAATTCGTATGGAAACTTAAACAGAAGGGTGGACAAAATGCAGTCAATACTGCTAAAACTAAATTTGATGATACTACTCCACAGTCAGGTTCAATGTTAATAGGGAATATGGGTTCTGATATGCAACCTATCAAAGCAGACACAGGAGCGTCAAATGCCTATCAAGACGCAAGATTACTCAGGCTTCAGGTTTGCGCTGCAGTAGGCATACCAGAACAGTACCTCACAGGCGATATAGCAATCGGAAACTTCGCTACAAGTAAGACTGTTGAACTTCCTTTATTAAAACAGTTCCAAGCGTACCAACAATTATGGGCTGATGTTTACAAAACTATTATAGAGGTTGTTTTTGAACACAACAAAGTCAGTGAAGACAAAAGAGAAGTTGATTTTGATTTCCCTGAAATAGCACCTACTGATACTCAGCGGTTATTGGCAGCAATTACAGGACTTGGAAATATAATGCCTGAATTGGTCAAAACAAGAGATGTAAAACAGATAATTTTAAGTAATATAGGAATTGCAGACCCTAACGCTACTTTAGATTCTATGGATGAAACAGATAAAGAAACAGATAAAGAAACTGAAAGCAATCCGAATGCCAAACTGATAAAAGCACTTCAGGGTTTTAAAGAAAGTATAAAAAATAAAAAGGAGGCATAAAATGATTATTAAAGAAGATGGTGGAAAAGTAAGATTACAAGATATTAATTATGTAAAAATTATACAAGACAAACTTGATGAAATTAAAGAGATAACTATTTTTGTTACAGATGTTAATGCTAATGAAAGAAATAAAGAATTTACTACTGCGAATATGACATTGTTAATTTTACCGAGTAGGTTCAAGAAATGAAATGTCCAAGATGTAATGGACTTGGTTTCTTGGAGTACGAACATGGTCTTATCAGAATTCAATGCCCAGAGTGTTTAGGTACGGGGGAGGTAAATGATAATAACGGAGATAAATCAAATCTTGGAAAAGTTACAAAGCGAGATTCCGTGCAACCAAAACGCACCAAAAAACATAGCACTCGCAAAAAGGCTTGAACAAGAATTGGTAGATTATTTTAATAAGATGAGTAAAGCCTTTCCTTATTCTGACTTGGAAAGAATTTACTCTAAATATGAAGAATCTATCGGAAGTGATTCTGGTAAAGTGGTGAATCCTATATTAACGACTTTGAATACTTCTTTTAAAACGAAGGTGGCTGGACACCTAACAACTATTTATGTTAGTGGCTCTGCTGAAATGATGGACTGGGGAGGACTTGCTTTTGAAGGCATACCAAGTAAAGAAGCAATTAACTGGGCAAAAACAAACGCTGCTAAATTAGTAACTCGTATGGATGTTGAAACTAAAAATAGACTTGCTCAAGTTATCAGCAATGGAATTAAGAACAAGCGAGGGCCCGGAGGTTTGGCAACAGATATTAAAAGAGAACTCGGCTGGATGGGAAAAGGACGTCCTTCGAATATCAAAGGACTTACAATGCAATCGAGGGCTTCTTTAATAGCGAGAACTGAAACTGCAAACGCTTTAGGACAAAGTTTTGAAGACAGAGGCAAGGAAATGGGCATAGAGGGCAAGGAATGGATTACTGCTGGAGATTCTAAAGTAAGTGATGGCTGTAAAGAAAATGAAGCTGCAGGAGTTATACCTTTTAATAATCAATTCCCAAGTGGAGATATGAGGCCGCCCCGTTTCCCCGGATGTCGTTGTGCAGCGGCACCAGCAAGATTAAAAAAATAATTTAGGAGGCAAATAATGCCGGACAAGAAAGTAAGTGCAAAAGAAGCAGGAGAGAAACGAACCAAGGAGGAAAGTATGGAATTAAGTGATGAGAACAAAAAAGGGTTACTGCAAGCGGCTCTCACAACTGAATATGGCTTAGATGAGGACAAAACGATACCATCGGGAATAGTAGTTGAAGAGGTTTTTGACGAGGACTTAATTTATAGCGTTAACGGACAATGTTATAAAGTAACCTATGCAATAGGAGAGAGCGGAGTTACTATTGGCGAACCTCAAAAAGTGGTTGCTCAAAAAGTCTACAAACCAATGGAGTCATTACAATCTGTTTATTCGGATATAATTCAAGAGGTTGGAAAACGAAACGCTTCAGCAGATGAAACAAGAATTAAAAAGATACTTGAATTAGCAGGTCAACTTTTAACATCTGTAAAAGCAGAAGAGAGTAAAGTTACTGAAGCCTTGAAAGAGGCGAGTTCGGTTTTGACTTGGTTAAAAGAACAGTCTATTATGAAGACAGAAGATGGTCTTAAATATCCCAAAGAAGCTTATGCTTATGTTCCGGATAAAGAAAAATCTACGACTTGGAAACTTAGGCTTTGGGAAAATCCTACTAAAAAAATAACCAGACCGCAACTTGGACGTGCTGCTGCTGCTTTAAGTCCCGGTGGCTTTAGAGGGCAGAAAGTCCAAATACCTTCTACTGACTTAGCAACTGTTAAACGGAAAATCAGAACTGAATACAAAAAGTTAGATGTTGAAGAAAAGGATATTCCACGCTGGGTAAAAGAAGTTGAGAAAAGAGAAACCCTAACAAGCTATATTCCATTATCAGAAGCTAAACTTGATAAAGGCGTTGCGACAGTTACAGTCATAAAAGCAGGTTTTAACGAAGGCAATGGAAGGTATTATCCTTTAGAAGTTCTTAAAAGAGACTTTAAAATATTTGAAGGTGCTAAAATGTATGCGGATCATCCCACCGAAGCCGAAGAAAAAGCACGACCTGAAAGATCCATTAAAGACTGGGTGGGAACTTTAAATAATGTTGAAGTAAAAGAAGACGGAACTATTATTGGAAAAGCCACGATAGTTGAACCTTGGCTGCAAGCGAAGTTAGCAAGATTGCGAGATTCAGAGATGCTTTCAGAAATGGGCATTTCAATCAATGCAATTGGCTCGGCTTCCGATGCTGAAATTGAGGGTGTTAAAACTAAACTCGTGGAAAAACTAATAAAAGCAAGGTCGGTTGATTTTGTAACAGAGCCGGGAGCTGGAGGTTCAGTAGAGTTTTATGAATCTGAAAGAGTCAATATAGACTTAATAGAAATAAATCAATTAAAAGAATTAAGACCAGATTTAGTTGAAGTTATTAGAACCGAGACTAAAACTGAATTAACCAAGGAGGTTAAACGAGTTATGGAAATGGAAGAAAAAGTAAAAGATTTAGAAGGGCAGATTACAACTCTGACTTCTGAACGAGATGATTTAAAAACCAAGATGGAAGAAGCAGAAAAGGCAACGAAGAAAGCTGAAGCAAAGTCTTTGATAGACGAAGCTATAAGCAAATCTGAATTACCAGAAGCTGCGAAATCAAGAATTTTAGAGAAGTTCAAAGATGTTGAAAGTTCTGATGGAATAGAAGAAGCGATAAAGTCTGAAAAAGATTACATCGCCGCTATTCAGGAATCAGGCAAAGTCAAGAATTTAGGAAAAACAGAAGTAAATGTTGAAGAGAGCCACAAGGCTTTTAGGGAATCTATTAAAAAAGCGTACCCAGATTATACAGATGAACAGATAGAAACTTTCATCTCTGGGCACTAAACTGAGGAGGATATAATGCCTACACAAGATTTTGGAGTATATCCAGCAGAAGGAACGCTGGGAGACGAAGTAAGTTCTACTTATGAAGGAAGACATATAACATTAAAAGCCAGTGAAATCAATCATGGGAATATATTAGCTGTTGTTACTAAAGGCTATCCTGTTATTTTTGGGACTGTCGCTGGCAATCATGGAGTTGGTATAGCTTTAAAAACTGAAGTTGCAGGAACTGATTTAATTGCTATTGATACTGAAGGCATTTGGAATGTTAGTGTGGTAGCTTCTAATGACGGTGGCAATAGCTTAGTAACTGGAGGAGACCCACTTTACATCAATACTACGACAGCTGTTGTTAGTAAAATTACCGATATAGCAACTCAGATACCGTTTGGCTATGCTTTAGGTCAAATCGCTGCAGGGGCAACTGCTGTTATCGCTGTTAAAGTTCATTTTGACCCTGTAAATCAGAACGATGCTTTACTGAGCAAAGAGATAACTTTTGAAGAAGACGGTGCTGGAGTTTATACAGGTTCAGTTAATTTACCCGCAGGCGCTACTATAGTAAATGTAATTGTTCACGCTGTAGCTCTTTGGGATGCCGTAACAAGTGCAACTTTAATAGTGGGCGATGCTGCTGACCCCAATGGGTTCTTTGACGCTGTTGATTTAAAAGCTACTGACCTACTCGCAGGGGAGTCAATCGACTTTGCCCATACTGGTGGAGAAGAGGGTGCTGATGTTGACGCTCCTGCTGCCGCTGTTGCTGTTAGAAGGCGTTATCTTGTAGGTGCAAGAGTTGTTACAGGTGAGGTAACTTCAGTAGGTGCTGGAACTGCCGGTAGAACTCGGATAACTGTTATTTATTCTGCTCCAACCGTAATAGTTGAAGCAACGAAGGCATAGGAGGATATAATGGAACTTATGAAATTAATGGAAGACTGGAAGGGATATGATGCTCTTTCAGAAGTAAAGAAACCTGAGAACTGGGAAGCTCAGTTAAAAGAAACAATTGAATTACTAAACAACACTAAGGGACTGCCTCTTTATAAACACGAATACCTGATGAGAGAAGCTTTAACGACTTCAGATTTTCCTTATCTGTTTGGGGATGTTTTAGACAGGCAAGTCTTGGCAAGCTACAAAGCTGTTGACCCCGTGTGGAAAGCATTTGTAAAGTCGTCAACTGTTAATGATTTCAAAACTGCTTATAGATTTGCGATTACAGGTGGAGACCAATACTTATCTGAAGTTGCTGAAAAAGGCGAATATCTTGCAAGCGAAAGAACTGAATCTAAATACGAATTGGCAGTTAAGAAATATGGACGTCAATTTGATATTAGCTGGGAAACTATAATCAACGATGATTTAGGGGCTCTTAGAGATACGCCAGAACGATTTGCAAGAGCTGTAACAAGAACTGAACACAGAATTGTAACAGAACTTTATGCTGATGATGCAACTCTTTACCAGCTTGCTGGAGGGCAAGCTAATAGAGTTACTACTGCTTTGAGTATAGCAAGTCTTGAAACAGGACTTGAAACAATGGCGGCATTCACAGATGCAAATGGTGAAGCAATTCAGAACAGGGCTAAATTCTTAGTTGTACCACCTGTTCTTGAAATGACAGCACGTCAAATTTTGACTTCAACAACTAAAATGTGGTCAGATAATGCTGCTGGGCCTGCAGCCTATCCGACAGCTAATGTAGTTGCTCAAATGGGTTTGACTTTAATTATAGACCCTTATTTGCCAATTATCGATACAACGGGCAGTGGTGGAACAGGTTGGTATTTATTTTCAAATCCTAAAGATATAGCGGCTATTGAGGTTGCGCATCTTAAAGGACACGAAAGGCCTGAAATTTGTATGAAAGCTTCAGACAAGGTAACAGTTGGCGGTGGAGCAATCAACGCAATGTCCGGTGATTTTAAAACCGACAATGTGCTTTATAGAGTTAGAGAAGTATTTGGCGGAGTTACAGAAGACTGGAGAGCAACCTATATGGGAGGCTCTGATTAGCAGATTTATTTATAGCAGGGGGGAAACTCCCTGCTTTTTAAGGAGGTAATATATGAATCCAGCAATAGATTTTCCGTGGGAATATAAACATTGTACAGTGGATACACAAGTAAGTGCTAGACCAGGTGTGTTGCATACGATAGTTGTTAATGGACTTACTACAGCAGGCGATGTTACGATATACGATAATACAGCAGAGTCAGGAACTGTTATTGGGGTAATTCATCTTAATCCTACAACTTCTATATCTGTGCCGCCGATAACATTACTTTACGATTGCAAGTTTAGTGTAGGACTTTATGCTGGTTTTGATGCTACGCTTGTTGCTGATTTAACTATAACCTATAAATAGATGCCTGATCCAAGAATATTTCCTATACCAAGTTCGTTAAGCGATCATGTTACTGTTTTAGCTGTATCTACTTTAGTAAGAGCAGCCAATCCAAGACGAGTTGAATTAGAATTAGTCAACGACGGTGATAGTGTTATTTATTTATCGAGAGGCGTTCCTGCTGTAATAGGTGATGGTATGAGAATCAATCCTAAAGGTGGGCGCTATCGTATAAATACTATAAATCTTTGGTATGGTGAAATCTATGGTATAACGGGAGATGGAAATATGTGTAACATGACTATAACTGAAGGAGTCAAACCATGAGTGATGGCGTTTTCAATCCTCCTGATCTTACAGAAATAGAAACCAGCATAATTAACCTTCAGGAAGATATTGATACTATCAGGGCAGTTATAGATGGACTTCCGACCTTAAGTGAAACTGGAGGCACGGTAACCACCGACGGTACTGAACAAAATGTATATATTAACGCAACGCCTTTGGGTGTGTTCAATCCAATATGTGTTAATATAAATTGTACAAATCAAACAGCAGGGGAAACTATTATTATAAGACTTTATTATGATAATGCGCCGGGTGGTGCAGGATTGATATTAGCTGATACTTTAACTTTTGCTGGCTTAGTCTCGCCAGAGATGATTATAATAGACCTTAAACCTAACAGATATGGAGTTAAAGTAACAATTGAAAAGACCGTCGGGACTAATAGAGATTATCCTTGGGAGGCATTTTACGAAATATGATAAGAACATTTTACGATAACTTAGACCTTAATAAAGATATACAACTTGACCTCTCTATGTTAGAGGCTACGGGGTCGTTATTGCATGATGAGTCTAAAAATCATTCCACAGCAACAATGCATACCAGTATAGGAACACCACTTTGGCTACAGACACCATCGAGTCGGTATGGAATTGACTTGAATAGAATATATCCGGCATTAGACACAGAGCAGTTTTATGATATACCCGCAGTTGATTGTCTTAACCTTGATTTTATTAATGATTACAGTTTGGCAATGTGGTTTTACTGGGATTTTGCTGGTCATTCTCAAATTATGATGGGCAAGTATGTAGTGGACTCTCGTGGATGGGAAGCCTATCTCTATAGTGTTGGAGGAGTTGATTCTTTAAATGTTAGGCATTGGCACGGTGTAACGAGGTCGGCTACTTATTCGGTAGGATGGACTCAAAACGAATGGCATTTATGGAGTTATTCAAGAATAGGAGCTAATGCTTATCATTATAGAGACGGAGATTTAATTCCAACAATAGGCGGGCCTTTGCAAAATCCCGATTCAACTGTAGGTGATGATTTTAGAATAGGGTGCAGATTTACCGAAGATTCTAATTGGTTCAAGGCAAGGTTTCACAGACCAAGAGCATGGTCAAGGGCTTTAGCAGCAAATGAGCATAAATTGCTTTATAGATTGGGGTACCCATGATAGACTTAATAGGAACTTTAAGAAGGTTAGTAATAGCGGTTGGACTTATACCTACTGTTATGAGGGGCACTGATGATGCTACTCTTCAAGCTACATGGACAGATGCGATGGCTGGTTATCAAAACGAACTTGCGGCAGCTAATCTACCAAGTGATATAGATGACCTTTTAAACGATACAGGGGTAATACATCATTATAATTGTTCAGGGACTCGTGTTTATCCACAAGTTCCAAGTTCTGTAATACAGCTAACAACTGCAGCAGCAGTTGACACATGGGGAAGTTGGACACAGGTTATTCCGATTAACACTATTGACTTTGTTGATGGGTACAATGTCGAGGGAGTGATGATAGAAGAGTCAGGGGCAATTGCTACATATATTATCCAATTTGGCTATAGTACCGTTGATGGAGATGACCCTACTACTGCTCAGATTATGGGAGAACAACGATTCAAAGTTATTGGGACACCTCTCAAAACATATCATGCGGACTTAGTAATGTTATCAAGAGATGTACCACAAAATGCTAAATTGTGGGCGAGGTTAATGAGTGAAACTGTTAATGCCGATACGGTAGATATTAGTATTGTGGTGTTAAGGCATATACCAGTGAATAATCACATAGCTCATTTAGCTACATGGCCATGGGCATAAGGAGGTAAAATGGCTGTAACGTATGATATTACAAATGATATTGGGAAGGTTAGATTAATTATTGGAGATAAAGTTCTTGCCGATCCTGTTTTTACAGATGAGGAAATTCAAATGTTTATTGATTCTGAAGGAAACATTAACCTTGCCAGCGCTAAACTTTTAGAGGCTTGGGCTTCCAGTTATGTTGCTAATGCTGATAGCGAAAAAATAGGTGATTACGCCTATACACAAAAAGTTGCAGGTAATATGCTTTCATTGGCTCAACGATTAAGAGAAAACGAATCAACTGAACCTATAATTGACTATGCTGAATTTGATTTGACAGACGAGGAAGAATGAGAGTTTTATTGATAAATGCTTGACTTTAATTCAAAAAAGGATATAATATAGTATGAAAAATAGTGGTATTTATCAGATTCAGAATGTAATAAATAATAAAAAGTATATCGGGAGTGCTGTTGATATTGATAGACGGTGGAAAGAACACCTTTACAAACTTAAAAAAGGAATTCACGAAAATAAACATTTGCAACGAGCCTTTTTAAAGTATGGTGAAAATTCTTTTGAGTTTATGATTTTAGAAGTTGTGATGACTCCTGAGGGCTTGATACTATTAGAGCAGAAATACTTAGATGAATTGTATCCTGAATATAATATTTTGCCTACTGCGGGGAGTTCACTTGGATATAAACATACTGAAGAATCTAAAAAAAAGATAAGTGAAGCGGAAAAAGGAAAATCTCTTTCAGAAAAAACAAAGAAAAAGATAAGCGAAGCAAGGAAAGGAACACATTATAAACAACCTATGTCAGAAGAGGGCAGAGCTAATATTTCTGAAGCGCATAAAGGTAATCATTATCCTAAAATGAGTGAAGCTCATAAAGGTAAATATCCTTCTGAAGAAACACGAAGAAAATTAAGTGAAGCACATAAGAATCCTTCTAAAGAAACTCGAATAAAAATGAGTGAATCTATGAAAAGACACTGGGATAATAAAAAATTAAAGGTGGGAGCGAAATGAGCTATACATCACTATTAATTAACACTTGCACAATTAAAAGACACACCACAACAGGAACGGATGCTTACGGGCAACCTACTTATAATTGGGCTGACCATTTAGTAGACGAACCTTGCCGTTGGTCAACGCCTAAAAATACTGAAATAAAAATAGGGGCTGAAGTTGTTATTGTTGATAGGCAATTGTTTTTAAATGACATAGACATAACAGAACAGGATAGAGTTGTTATGGACGGAGAAACTTTTGAGGTAATATCTTCCGTAAAAAGACAAGATGGTGCAAGTGAACACCACGTAGAAGCATTTTTAAAGAGGGTAAAATGAAGATGAAGATTTCTGTTACAACTGATTTAAAAATACCAGAAGTTCAAAAGATAGTAAAAGAAGCTTCTGAAAAAGCTTTAAAAGATATTGTTATTGATACTGCAAACGACGTTATAAAAGAAAGTCCTATTCTTAGTGGCACAAACAAACGTTCTATCAAATATGAAACAAAAGAACTTGGAGGTGTTGTTTATTCAACTTCGGGGTATGGTGGATTTTTAGAAATAGGAACTTATAAAATGAGAGCACGTCCTTATTTTAAACCTGCATTTGATAAACACTTTAAAGATTTACCTGAAAGGATAAAGGAAAGATTGAGATGACGGATACAAACCAAATTATTCGCGCTTATTTAGCAACTTGTGCAACTTTAATTGCTTTAATTGGGGGCGCAACTCCGAGAATTTATTGCCCACGACTTCCAGAAGATGCGACTTTACCTGCTGTAAGTTTTTTCACTCGGGGTGGAACTTCAACTCCTTATATTCCTGACATACCAGAGCCATCAGTTCAATTTGACTGTTGGGCAGGCGACCCTATTACAGCAAGAAATATATATGATAAACTTTACGATAATTTACAAGGTATTCAAAATCAAGAGGTTACAATAGGAGCAAATACTTATAAAATTTTATCAGCAATTGAGGAAGTACACGGGCAAGATTTAAAAGATGAAATACCCGGATATTTTCGGGTGCTTACTTTTTTTAGAATTAAAATCAGAAGTTAAATTAGGAGGTATTAAATGGGTACAAAAGCTAATGTATTAGTTGGAGTGGCAGCGGTAACAATTACCAATGCTGCATTAAAATCAGGTGGATTACAAGAAGCTGGAGTGGCTACTATCGCTACATTTTATACTGTTGACGGTGTCATTATGTCTGTTAAGAGTAGCTTTGCGGATGTCAAAGTGGAAGAAAACGTAGGAACGATTGTTCGCAAAATAACTGACCAAGAGGTTGACTTCACATTTACCTTTGCAGAGGGTGCGCTTGCAAACTTGGTAGCAGCTATACCGGGAAGTGCAATAAATGTTGGGGGAACAGAAGTTACTATTGGTGGTGGTTCTGCAGGTAGTTCGCTATTACAAGAATTTGAACTATCAATTGTAGGTACTAATCCCGCAGGAGCAGCACGAACTATAGCAGTTACTGCTGTAAATCCTACTGGTGAAGTTGGTATTCCGTATAAAAAAGGCGAAGTTTCTGTTATCCCAGTTACTTTTTCTTCTTTGGTAGCAGACACAGGTGTATTCTGTACGATAACAGACGCATAGGGAGGAACTTATGGGAACGAAAGCGAATGTTTTAATAGGTGTAGCGGAAATTACTTTAGATGTGGGAGTTGATGCAAGAGTTGTAGGTTACACTACAGACGGAGTTATTATGAATGTTAAGAGTGATTACTTTCACACAAAAACTGAAGAAAATGTAGGAACTCTTAAAAGGTATTTAATAGACCAAGAGGTAGAAGTAACTTTAAACATAGCAGAGGGAACTCTTACAGATTTATCTGATGCTATTCCGAGTTCTTCTTTAGTGGGTAATGTTTTAACTTTAGGTGGTGGAAGTCTTCAAGAACATCGTTTGACTCTTAAAGGCACAACTCCCGGTGGCAGAGATAGAGTTATAGTTTTAACTTTAGTAAATCCTACTGGAGAGGTTGCTATACCTTACAAGAAAGGCGAAGTCAGTATTGTTCCTGTAGTTTTTTCCGCTTTAGTGGCTGACTCGGGAGAATTTGGAGAAATAACTGATGCACAAGCCGACGCTCCAACTTTTGTAAGTGCTACAACTAATGGAGCAAGTAAAATTGATGTTACTTTTAGTAAAGCGATAACTGACCCAACAGGCAAACATCTTGAATTTTGGTTTACAAGGGATGGGGGAGTTGCGGAGGCTTTTACTCTTGCTGCTGTAGCAGGTGCTGTAGTTTCTCTAACTCCGTCTGCTAATATACTTACTGGCGAAGTGATTTTATTATTTTATGCACTTGGTACAGTAACTTCAACTGATATAGGCGTATTGGCAAGTTTTGCTGATCAAGCAGTAACTAATCTTGAATAAGGAGGAGATATGGAAGAAATTAAAAAAAGGACTGAAGAAGATAAAATATTTCAGAACGAAATTGTAGTTATTTTAGGCGGTAAGGAATACAAAATCAAACCACTTGTAATTAAGAAGTCAAGGAAGTGGAGGGCTACTTTTGCTAAAGTATTGGGAACTTTACCTCGATATACAGGAGTTACTACTGATACTCCGGAAAAGTTTATGGGGGCTATCAATGCTATGTTGGTTGGAATGCCTGATGAAATAGTTAATCTTATTTTTCAATATGCGCCTGAATTAAATCGTGAAGAGATTGAAAATAAAGCGACTGATAAAGAAATGGCAAAAGCATTTGAACAAATTGTGGAAGTGGCCTTCCCTTTGGCACAAAGCCTATTAGGAGCGATGAGCAAGCTGTCTCCATAGGCGAAGCATTTGAATTTTTATTAACGGAGTGGCATTTAACTCCGGAATATATTAATAATAATTGGACAGATGAAGAGTTTACGTTAATGGTAAAAAAATTAAATAAACGTAAACAAAGAGAAGTAGATGCAATGCGACCAAAGGGAACTGATACTATGGTTTCGGATAAAGAATTATTTAAAGAGTTGGGCAATAAGATAAAGAAAAAGTAGGAGGTTAAAATGGCAATCTCAGTTGGCGATGCTGTTCTCAATGTAGGCATTAATGAAAATGATTTAAATAAAGGGCTTGATAAAGTAACCGGCAAGATAAACAGTTCCACTGCTAAATGGAGTAAGGGTATGAAAATAGCTGGTGGCATTATGGTGGCTTCTGTAGTTGCTGTTGCTACTGTTTCTATAAAAACGGCTTCTGAGTTTGACACTGCTATGCGAGAAGTTAATACTATGATGGGTTTAAGTAAAGATGAATTTCAAGCGTTTTCTAAAGAAGTTAAAGGTCTATCTAAAGATATGGGGGTAGATGCCGTAAAGTCTGCTAAAGCTTTATATCAGGCTATATCTGCTGGAGTACCTAAAGAAAATGCTATTGATTTCTTAAGAATAGCGACAAAGGCTGCAATTGGTGGCGTTACTGAAACCGAAGTAGCAGTAGATGGGTTAACTACAGTTATTAATGCTTTTAAATTGCCAATAACCGATGCAGAGAAAGTTGCAGATATTATGTTTACTACTGTTAAGGGAGGTAAAACTACTTTTGAAGAACTTTCAGCATCACTATTCCAAGTAGCTCCTATAGCGGCGGCTTCTGGTGTTAAATTTGAAGAAGTTTCAGCTGCTCTTGCAACCATGACTAAACAAGGTGTACCAACTTCAGTAGCTACAACTCAACTCAGGCAAGCTATGGTGGCTCTTCAAAAACCTACAGCGGATATGCAAATAGTCATAGGGGATTTAGGTTATGAATCAGGCCAGTCAATGCTTCAGGAGCTTGGACTTGCGGGGACACTAAATACTTTAAAAGATTCCACGGGTGGAAGCAATGAAATGCTAATGAAGATGTTTGGCTCTGTGGAGGGTGGCTCTGCTGTGCTTGCTCTTACTGGGGAGAATGCTCAAATGTTTACTACCGATTTAGAAGCGATGTCTGATACTGCTGGAGCGTCCAATGACGCTTTTGTTGAAATGGAAGGGGGCATAGGGCATACAATGGAAAAAATGAAATCTCAATTTAAAGATATGAGTCTTTCTATAGGTAACGCTTTGATTCCAATTTTAGAAAAACTAATGAAATTCGTAGCGCCTATTATTGAAAAAGTAAGCACATGGATTGAAGAAAATCCTGTACTTGTAGATACAATTCTTGCAATAGTTGGAGCTGTTGGAAGTTTGTTGCTTATGGGTGAAGTTCTCTTACCTATGCTTGGTACAATTAAACTTGCATTTTCTGCTATCATAAGTCCAACCGGGTTAGTAATTCTTGCTATAGGAGCTTTAATAGTAGCAATTGTTTTGATTGTAAAAAATTGGGACTTGATAAAAGAGAAAACTATAAATATTTGGAATAATCTTCTTGGATTCTTTAAGGGTATTCCCGGAAAGATAGGAACTATTTTTGGCACAGTAAAAGATATAATATTAAGTCCGTTCAGAGCAGCTTTAAGTGGAATAGAATCGGGTATAAATTGGTTAATTAAACAGATGAATAAAATTAGCTTCAAAGTACCTGACTGGGTGCCCTTTATAGGAGGCAAAACTTTCGGAATAAACATACCTGAAATTAAATTACCGGGATTTGCTGAAGGCGGAATGATTACAGAACCTACTCTACTCTACGGATTGAAGTCTCAAAAACCTTACGCAATCGCAGGTGAAAAAGGCCCTGAAATGGTAGGCCCACAAAATACACAAACAGACCCGCAGGTTGTAAGATTACTACAAGCAACATTAAGAGAGATGAAAAAAATGAATGAAAATATACCGCAAAGTTCAAGAGATATTGGAAGAATTATTAATGGGATGGCATAATCTAATACTTGACACAAAGCCAAAAAAGGATATAATATAATATGAGAAACTATAAAGTAAAAATTTGCTTAAGGTGTGGAAAAGAATATGTACCGACAGGGAGAGGGCAGAAATATTGTTCTGAATGTAAAATTGTTGCATAAAAGTATTTCTCATAATGTATGGACTGGAAAGAACATGCCTGAAATAAATTTAAAAGCATTTAGATTTTTATTGGGAGAAAATTTGACATGATATATTTAAAAGATGATACTTTAACTTATACAATAGATGCACATAGAGTTCAAACACAAGGCGAAAGAGGAACCACTTACGAGTACCCTTTTAAAGACTTTGGGGATTCTGTAAGAGCAGGTCTAAATCTTCAAGAGATTTCTTTTACTCCCTATGTTACGACTTTAAATACAGTACCTTGGAAAGACATTATTTCGATTAGTTTTGACAACTCAACTTGGCAGGAAGTTTTGTTTATGGATTTTTCTTTTAGTACAATTCCCGGTGGTGGTGTTTATCCTTTTACAGTCAATATGACAATTAGTCCTTTAAGACTTGGAACAAACCATACTTACGCAGACCAATGGGGGCTTGAATTAGAAGCAGTCAGTCAAGATGGTAATCACGATTCGCCTGTTAAGTTGACTTATTACGCACCGAGATTTTACTTTCCCTTTACTCAAAGTCTTGTAGATTTTGCAGGCAGTTCAGTTGACTTGACCAATCCAAGTACCAAGACTTACAAAGGCGTAACCTATGCGATTAACGAACCTATATTTGACAGCGGACTTTACTTAAGTAACGAATTTGCAGATTCAGCTAAATTAACTTTTTACAATTCAGCGCTTCAGACGATTATTGCTCAAATAAAATCAACACGATACCCGAATGATTGGATTATAGGCACAGGCGCTGCTCCTAATCTTTTAACAGCAAATCAATCTAATGCTGAAACGGATACAACAGGAATGGCTGGTACGGGTGGAACTTTTACAAGAACTGTAGTTGCGGGAGAATTTTATGCAGGAGTCGGTGGTTTTAAGAATGTTTCAACAGGGGCAAACGATATTGATATTAATACACCAATAGCATCGGCAGCTGCAGTTACTGCTGGAAAATATTATAATTTTAGTACTTATGCAAAAGCTTCTACTTCTGCAAAGAATTGGCAAGTTATAATAAATTGGTATGATGTTGCAGATGGTCTTATATCTCAAACAACGACGAATGAAGTTGCAGCTTCAACTTCATTTACAAGATTAAATCTTACAGGAGTAGCACCGGCAACCACAACTAAATGCAGAGTTATTATAAAAATGGTTGGAGCAGTTTTAAATGATGTTCTTTATTCAGATAACTTAATGCTTGAAGAATTAAACGAAACTTTAACAATCTGGGACGATGGACTTAAAAACAAACTTTATATAGACATACCCAATGACCTTTTAAAATGGACAGATTACACAAGTACGATTTCTTGCACCTTTCCAACTGTTGAATTTTTAACCGAAAATTCAGCTCAAGCAAGAAAAGTCGTAACAATCGTAGCGGTTCATAATGAAGATACAAAAGATTTGCATTGTAAATATGATGGTGGGGCTTTTAATGACGGCACAGGGGCTTTAGCTCTTTTAGTCTGGACAAACGAAATGACTTTAGGTTTGTTTGACGGTATTTTGAATAATTTAATTCAATACAATTATGTCTTGACTGCAGCTAACTACGGAGATTTGAATTTCACTTTAGATCCTTTAAATTGGAATGACTTTTACATAGAAAATACAACAGCTGGAACGATAATATTTGAGGACTTAAACCTAACAGAAGAAAATGACATAGATATTACAGGACTTTGTTCAGGGGAGATTATTGACTTAACTGCAGGAAACGTAGAGATGAATGGTGGTTTAAGTGCAAAGTGGCAAATTGAAATTAAAGATTGTTACGTACTTTAATGGAGGTAAACGATGTCTTATGGATCAAGTAATATAACAGTAAATAAAATACATTCTGCAAGACTTTATCAAATGAGAAATGGTGCATATCCAGCAGGGGCAAATGCTGATAGTCTTCTTTTATTAAGTTTTAGCAACCAACTTGATGTAGGACAGATGCTTAACGGTACTTGGTATTCGCGTTTACGTTGGTTTATGGCATTTGATTTTCCAGCTCATTATATGGCTATGGACGCAGTTTTACATTATAACATCCAAAATGATAATACTAATACAGATTTTACTTTAGAAGTCAGACCTTCAACTGCTAATGCTCCTCCAATCGTAAGTGACTGGCCTGATTACGGTGCTGTTTTGGATTCAGTTTCTACAAATGGTATTAGTTTAGGTTGGAATACTTTTGACATTCCCTCAGCAAATTTAGCAGCTACAACAAAATTAGCGTTTACTTCAGATAGAGAAATAGCAAGTACCGTACCAACAGACTTAGAAAGACTTCTTATTTATGGAGCCATCAATTCAGTATATTTAACAATTCAAATACCTTTAGTTCCAAAAGTACCCACGAATTTAGGTGTAACTCCGTTTTCAGATGGAAGCCATATTTTAACTTCATTAACTTACAATGCAGGGGGTGCTAATGGTAATACTCAATGTACTTGGATAAGAGTTCAAATTTCAGATGATGCTGAATTTGTTAATATTTTAGAAGATACTACACAAGTAGCTCAAGATCCGATAGATGACGGAGATCCAATTTCAAAAATAATTGATTGGTTTCCAACTTCAGCAGGAACTTATTATGTCAGGATAGCAACGTGGGACGATGATAACAAAGCTCTTTCAGAAGTATGGGGTTCGACTTCTTTTGTAGTTGCTTATCCTTCAGAGACTTCATTAAGTTATGCACAGTCTGATGAGAAATTCAAGTTCACAGCAGTTATTCAAGACTCTTATACAAAACCGCCTGTTGTCGCACTTACAGTAGGAAATAAATCATATGTAATGGATTTTGTATCAAGAACTGGTGCCTATGATTATACTTTTACCAAGATAATAGAGCTTGAAAAAGGCGATTTTGAATACCATATTGAAATCGGAAATGTCTGGACAGTTGAAATTTGCAACACTTATTTTTTACACACAAATTACAATTTGAATGACGGAAAAATAGGGATTTTTTGGGGGAATAGAAAAATCAACGCTTGGAATATTACTTTAGAAGAAAATCTTCTCCCCGACCTTAACAGAGTTGAATTTGATACCGATGAAGACATAACAACAGGCGAACTTCGACTTGTTACGAGAATCCAGACCTTAAAATCGTATCCCTTACAAATAGAAGACAAAGTTTCAAATGAAGACCATTATCACATTACGGTAGTAGAGACAGCAAAAAGAGATTTAAATCAAACAATTTCAGTAAGCACAAAGTCAATGAACTCAAAAACTCTTTTGGAATCTTTAATGCCTAATTATATTTTTAAAGGAGATCTTGTTCAAAATATAGTATTACAACAATTTACAGATGAACAAGTCTCGTATATTTTCGATAAGGTTTTAATCTTAAATGGAAGTTATGCCTTTTTAAGAAATTACCAAATATTTTTACACGATTCAGATGAGACTGCAAAATTGACTTTGTTTAAAACGGATCAGGGAGTCAGTTGGTCAGACAATCGAAAAATGATTTTAAACCATTTGAAAGAATATTACAAAGTTGTTCAATATCCCGTACCAAGTTTTTTGTTTACAGACTACGATTCTGCAAATTGGACAGGAACTGTATCAGATGTAACAAGTACAGGAGATCTTGTAGCGCCTCCTTCGGGAAATCCATATCTTTTAAAAGGCACGGGAACAATCTACCGAACAGCCGATTTTCTATTTTCTGACTTTGACCACTTTAAAACTAATTGGTGTCCTGATTCTGCAGCCTCTATAGAAATTAGACTTGAAACTAATTCGTCAGATTATTATACTTTTTCACGAGCTTTTTCAGGACAGAAAGGAGCAGGATTTGTTTTATCTGGAGATTCACAAGATGACGAAATAACTAAAACCTTAAATTTTGCAACAAAGTTTATTTCAAAAGTTGAAGGCTATGTGTCAGCACCGTGTAAAGTTAAGTACACATTAAAAAAATCAGGTGCAACTGTTACTTCAACAGATTATCAGAATGTCAGTTCTTACTTTGGACATACCTTTAACGATATAGAATGCGATGAGATTATTTTAACTTTTTCAAATCTTTATGTTGTTTCAAATAATTATGGAATAAGTTGTAACCAACTAATGATAGAAGAATACAAACAAATTTATGAAACAA
>Ga0210003_1001281_pt1 | contig 22309 bp, 26 predicted proteins | sample LantaG_FD_182804 | JGI IMG/M metagenome (GOLD analysis project Ga0210003, IMG submission 182804) | Deep subsurface microbial communities from Baltic Sea to uncover new lineages of life (NeLLi) - Landsort_02402 metaG (SPAdes) (version 2) | ecosystem: Environmental > Aquatic > Marine > Oceanic >... | reverse complement strand
ACAATCGCATTAAGACCATAAAGAGGATGGCTTATGGCTACCGCAACATGGATAACTTCCGGATGAGGATATTGGCTGCTAACCCAGGCTGTGAGGTCAGAGTTTCACACTTATTGACGTAGAACCACTGCAAAATAGCTATTGACAAAATTGATAACCACCGAATATAATGAAATCGCAGGCTAGAGTTAGCTTGCATTGGCCATCGACCCCACAGGGCGGTGAGCTGTTTATAGAAGTACCATTAACAAGAGAAGTCGCTTGGATCCGGTGTGACCGAGACGGCAAAGAGTAGTTATCATCCTATTTGCCTTCTCCGGCGCTGCCGAAGAAGGTTTTTTAATTTTTAGCTCGGGCAAGCAAATGCTTAAGCTGGGATTTATCGGAGCAGGAACAGTAGGCACTGCCCTGGCAGTCAGGCTTCAGAGCCAAGACTACCAGCTAGCAGCCGTATCCAGCCGGAGCCGCACCTCGGCTGAGAAACTGGCCCTGGCAGTCGGCGGCTGCCGGGTATTTGACACCAGCCAGGGGGTGGCTGACTCAGCCGAACTCGTTTTCGTTACTACCCCTGACGATACTATCACACCGGCAGTCTCTGCCATACAGTGGCACAGCGGACAGAGTGTAGTCCACTGCAGCGGTGCCGATTCAACCGAGGCACTAGCGCCAGCCCTGAAATCGGGGGCACGGGTTGGTGTCCTTCATCCCCTACAGACCTTCGCCAGTGTAAGCCAGGCTATTGAGAACATGCCCGGCTCAACCTTCGCCCTGGAAGCCGAGGAGCCACTGCTGTCCACCCTTAAAGACATGGCAGGTGCCCTTGGCGGCAGCTGGATAGTACTGAAGGCAAGCGACAAGGTAATCTATCACGCTGCTGCTGTCATTGTCTGCAACTACCTGGTAACCTTAGTCAAGCTGGCCACCGACCTGTGGCAGACCTTCTCCATCCCGGCAGACCAGGCTACCCAGGCACTGCTCCCGCTGGTGCGAGGGACAATCAACAGCATTGATAACCTCGGCATCCCCGGATGCCTGACGGGACCGATTTCCCGCGGTGACAGCGGGACAGTCACGAAACATCTTGATGCGCTACTGAAACTAGCTCCGGCCGTGGTTCCCACCTATCGCGAACTCGGGATTAAGACCATCCCCATTGCTCTGGCCAAGGGAAAAATCAATAAGCACCAGGCACAGGAGCTAGAGTCCATATTAAAGCAAAATAATTAAAATACTTTCAGGAGGAGCCCAATGAGAGTAATGCTTAAAGGTAAAATCCACCGTGCCCGCGTTACCAGGGTCGACATTGGTTATGAAGGCAGCATCAGCATCGACAAAAAGCTTATGGAAGAGGCTGACATCCTCCCCTACGAGAAGGTGCACGTATTAAACATCAATAACGGTGCCCGCTTCGAAACCTATGCCCTTGAAGCCGAGCCTGGCAGCGGGGAAATAGGTATCCTGGGTGCTGCCGCCAGGCTGGCCACTGTCGGTGACACTGTCATCATCATCTCCTACAGCCACGTCGATGATGCCGAAGCCCGCCATGTTATCCCCAGGATAGTACATGTCGATGCCAATAATGCCATCACCAGGACTGCCCGGGCTGCCGGAACTATAGTCTTCTAGGAGGAAAACAAGTGCGTATTACCATAAGTCAGATAAAACAGATGAAGCAAAAGGGTGAGAAAATCACCATGCTCACCGCCTACGACTACACCACCGCCCGGATAGTTGATGCGGCAGGTATACCGTTAATTCTGGTCGGCGACAGCCTGGGGATGGTAGTCCTTGGTTACGAATCAACGATACCGGTAACCATGGAGGAGATGCTTCACCATACCAGGGCAGTGGTCAGAGGGACCAAACAGGCGATGATAGTCGGTGACATGCCATTTATGACCTACCATATAAATACTGATGACGCCCTGAGAAACGCTGCCCGCTTCTTTCAGGAAGGCGGCGCCCAGGCGGTCAAGCTTGAGGGCGGCGTAAACGTAGCCGACAAGGTACGCAAAATTGTGGAATGCGGCATCCCGGTTATGGGTCACATCGGGCTTACTCCCCAGTCAATCTACCAGCTCGGCGGCTTCAAGGTGCAGGGCAAGACCCCGGAAACAGCCCGCAAATTACTTAAAGATGCCCAGGCACTGGAGGAGGCAGGGGCCTTTGCCATTGTCCTGGAGACCGTTCCCAGCCAGCTAGCGTCTTTAATCACCCGAAAGATAACTGTCCCTACTATTGGTATTGGTGCCGGTGCGGGCTGCGACGGGCAGGTCCAGGTTATCAATGATATCCTGGGTTCATTTACCGACTTTGTCCCCAAACATGCCAAGCAGTACGCAAAACTGGCTGACATTATCCGGGGCGCTGTCACCGAGTATGATAAAGAGGTTAAATCAGGCAGCTTCCCCACCGATAAGCAAAGCTCCTCTATCGATGAAGACATCCTGTCCGAATTAAAATAACATTCCCATGCGAGTTGTTGAAAAAATAGACGAGATGAGACGGCTGAGGCATACCCTCAACGAGCCAGTCGGTTTTGTCCCCACAATGGGCTACCTCCATGAAGGACACCTGTCTCTGGTGAGAGGAGCCAGGGCCGAAAATCCATCAGTAGTGGTGAGTATCTTCGTTAATCCGACCCAATTTGGTCCCCATGAGGACCTTGCTAAATATCCCCGTGACATTGAGCGTGACCTGGCCTTATTACAAAAAGAGAAGACCGATCTCGTATTTATGCCTTCGGCAGCCGAGATATACCCCCCCCACTTTGATAGCTGGGTAGAGGTTAATGGGGTCACCGAAAGATTAGAGGGCGCTTCCCGCCCCGGCCATTTCAAAGGGGTTACCACCGTTGTCGCCAAGCTGTTTAACATTGTCCGGCCCACCAGGGCCTACTTCGGGCAGAAGGACGCCCAACAGGCAGCGGTCATCAGGAAGATGGTCTCCGACCTTAACATGGACCTGAAAATAGTTATCCTGCCCACGGTGCGCGAGCCTGACGGGCTGGCAATGAGCAGCCGCAATACTTACCTTAATCCCGAGGAACGCCGGGCAGCGGTAGTTTTGCACCGGGCACTTACCCTGGCACAGCAGCTATTCTCGCAGGGGGAAAGGGATGGCGAGGTCATTGGGCAGCAGATGATTAGCCTTATCGAGAAAGAGCCCCTAGCAGACACCGAGTATGTCAGTGTCGCTGACGCCGAGACCCTCGCCGAGCTAGGCAGGATTAACTCTCCCGCCCTGGTATCCCTGGCAGTGAAAATCGGCAAAACGAGGCTGATAGATAATTATGTCTTATGTAAAGACATAAAGCCTACTCCCTGACCAGCACCAGCATCCCCAGCATTGCCACGAAAGCAAGAACGGCACCAAAATAAAAGGGAGCGGCAGGACTAACGGCATCCCACAGCCAGCCGGCAATAAGGCTTGAGGCAAGAAGGCCAAAACCAACCACCCCGTGATACACCCCGTAGGCGGTACCCCTCTTCTCCTCGGTGACCAGGTCAGCGACAAAGGCTCTGGCTACCCCTTCAACTACTCCATAGTAAACCCCGTAACAGGCGAAGAGCAGCCATATCTGCCACAGGCTTGATGAGAAGGCGAATCCAAGATAGACCAGCGCATAGACAAACCAGCCCAGGATGATGACCCGCCGCCTCCCCAGCCGGTCGGAAAGCATGCCGGCGGGTAAAGCGGTAATGGCATAGGTAGCATTAAACAGAACAAGCATCAATGCAATATGAAAAACAGACGAACCCAGGTCCTGTGCCCTTAAGATAACGAAGAAATCGCTGGAATTACCCAGGGTAAATACTGCCATAACTGCCAGAAACACCTTGAACCGCCGGTCAAAGCCCCCCACCCCCTTGAAACAGACCGCCGTCCCCGCCTGAGAGTCACTGCCCCCGGAAGGAGGCTTACGCTCCCGGACAAAGGACACCAGCACTATTACCGCCAGCACCGCCGGCACAATTCCCGCTACTACCAGCCACCGGTAGGTCTCCAGGCTGAGCTCCAGTGACCCGCGCTGGAGAGAATATACAATAAAGGCCACCAGCGCCAGCCCGAGCACAGCCCCGAGGGTATCCATCGCCCGGTGGAGCCCGAAGCCCCGTCCCCTCTCTTCCGCCGATACCGAACTGGCCACCAGGGCATCACGGGGTGAGGTACGTACCCCTTTACCAATCCTGTCCCCGAACCTGACAACCAGTACCGCCCCCCAGGTCGAAGCCAGGTACATAAAGGGCCTGGCAATAGTGGAAATGCTGTAGCCCACCACTGCCAGCAGTTTGCGCTTGCCCACCTTATCACTGAGCCAGCCGCTGAATACCCTGAGGATAGCATCGGCGCCCTCCGATAAACCCCCGATAAGACCGATGATGGTAGTGGTTGCCCCCAGGACATTGGACAGAAACAGCGGGACAAGGGTAAAAATCATCTCACTTGAGACATCGGTAAGGAGACTGACGATGCCCAGAAAGAACACGTTGGGGTTAAGGCCAAAGACCTTCCTGTCCCCGGTAGCGGTATGCTGTGTCATTTTCTACCGTGATACCATGCCCGGGCCTGCCTGTCAAGTTATCTCTGCACTCTGCTTGACACCCCTATTACTACCAGCTACAATAATCCCCGTGCCGAGGTAGCTCAGTCGGTAGAGCAGCGGACTGAAAATCCGCGTGTCCCCAGTTCAATTCTGGGCCTCGGCACCATAAATAAGGCGGTAAAAAAGACATTGACAACAGGAAAGCATAAGCCTATAATCCTGCTTATTCGATAACCCCGGGAGACATCGACAGCTCAATGTTTGTCAGCAAAGAACATCCTTCCTTAGACAATGGCTAAATAAGCACCAGTGCTAATGGAGGTAGGATATATGCTGGAACTAAAGGGTTTGTCTGTAACCATAGAAAACAGGGAAATTTTGCACGACATAAATTTGACCATCGGGCAAGGAGAGACTCATGTCCTCTTTGGGCCTAATGGCAGTGGGAAGACCACCCTCCTCATGGCGATAATGGGATTTCCCCGTTATCAGATAACCAGGGGCAGCATCATCTTCAAAGGCAAGGATATAACCAGCGCCCCCCTGGACGAGAGGGCCCGTCTGGGAATCGGCATGTCCTTCCAGCGCCCCCCGGTGGTCCGCGGGGTAAAGACCCAGGATATGGTCTCTGCCTCCCTGGGAGACAGAGGGGACGAAGCAACCATAACCACACTGGCTGAGAGAGCCAACATGACCGGTCTTCTGGACAGAGATATAAATTATGGTTTTTCCGGGGGTGAGATAAAGCGCTCCGAACTGATGCAGCTCCAGGCCCAAAGACCAGAGCTAACTTTACTGGATGAGCCGGAATCCGGGGTTGACCTGGTAAATATCGTCCTGATAGGCGAACTGATAAATGAGCTGCTGGAAAAAGGGTGCCATATACGCGAACGACGGTGTATGGGTCTTATCATCACCCATACCGGCCATATTCTGAACTATGTTAATGCCCGCACCGGCTATGTCATGGTTAATGGCAGGATAAGCTGCGGAGGAGACCCGCATGAGATTCTGGCGACTATCAAGGAGAAAGGCTATGAGGAGTGTGTCAGGTGTATTTTAAGGGGTGTGGAATGGCTGAGATAAAATCGTCCAAGAGCTATAGAGATAGAGCTAGAGCAGCCTCGGCCAAGCCAGCCACCTTTGGTGAGGATATAGATTTAGATACCTATCTTAGCTCAGCCGAGGAACAACCCTACCAGGCTGACCCCTCACAGCTCCCGGCCAGGGCTAAAAAGCAGATGCTGGAGACAGGAGTCATTTTAGACGATACGGACCAGAGGTCGGGGACCTTTATCCAGGTGGACAACGCCCCGGTCCACTTTTCCAGCCAGCAAGAGGGTATAGAGGTAATGGCGATGAGCCATGCCCTGGAAAAATATGACTGGCTGTCAGACTACTGGTGGCAGGCAGTAGCAGTGGATAGCGATAAATATACCGCCCACGTCGAACTTAACCAGAATAACGGCTATTTCATCAGAGCCCTGCCCGGCTCTAAAACCATTTATCCGGTCCAGGCCTGCCTCTATCTGGCAAAAGCACAACTGGCCCAGAACGTCCACAACATCATCATTGCGGAAGAGAACTCCGAACTCCACATTATTACCGGATGTACCACTGCCTCGAGGGAGGAGCCGGGCCTGCACCTGGGAGTCTCCGAGTTCTATATCAAGAAGGGGGCCAGGGTTACCTTTACCATGATACACAACTGGAATCCGGAGATAGCGGTACGTCCCCGCACCGCCACCATCATAGAAGAAGATGGCCTATTTCTTAGTAACTATGTACTGATGAAGCCGGTTCGCTCGCTACAGATGTATCCTGCTGCCAGATGTGTCGGCGAAAATGCAATAGTCAGGTATAACAGCATTTTGGTGGCAGCCCCAGGGTCGTCACTGGATGTTGGCTCACGGGCAATTCTTGACGCTAAGGGTGCAAAGGCAGAAATTATATCACGGGCTATCACCACCGGCGGAGATATCATCGCCCGGGGATATATAGAGGGTAATGCCCCCGAAGTGAAGGGGCACCTGGAATGCCGCGGCCTAATCCTGCAGGGAGAGGGTATGATTCACGCCATACCAGAACTTAAAGGTAATCTAGCGGATATTGACCTCTCCCATGAAGCCGCTGTGGGTAAGATTGCTGAAGAGGAAGTGGAGTACCTGATGGCACGGGGGCTAACCCGGGCTGAGGCCACTGCCACCATAGTCCGCGGCTTTCTCAGAGTAGATATCGAAGGGCTGCCGCCGATGCTCAGCGCGGAATTACATCGGGCTATTGAAGCCAGCGAAGAAGACCTCATGTAAATAAGTCTACCGGAGGTGAGAGATGAACCCTAAAGTTCTATATAAACTGGGTTACGGTCTGTATGTTGTATGCTCAAGAAGGGGAAATAAGCTCAACGGGCAAATCGCCAACACCGTGTTTCAGATTACCTCGGAGCCGCCAACTATTGCCGTAAGTATCAACAAGAATAATTTAACCCACGAGTTTATCAAGGAAAGTAAGGTGCTGACGGTCTCGGTTCTCTCCCGGGATACACCCCTCTCTTTCATTGGTCACTTTGGCTTCAAGTCAGGTAGAGACATAGACAAACTCAAGGGCATTAATTATAAAACAGGTGAGACCCAGGCTCCGGTGGTCACTGACAATGTCCTGGCTTACCTGGAAGCCAGAGTAATCCAGGAAGTAGATGTGGGTACCCATACCATCTTTATCGGCGAGTTAGTGGATGCTGATGTCATTAAGGAAGGTGAGCCGATGACCTATGCCTACTATCACCAGGTCAAACGGGGAAGCACCCCCAGGACGGCTCCCAGCTATATTGAGGAAAAAAAGGAAGCGGTACCCAAGATGGTAAAATACAGGTGCACCGTTTGCGGCTATATCTACGACCCAGAACTAGGGGACCCCGATGGCGGCATTAAACCAGGGACACCCTTTGAAGAGATACCTGACGACTGGGTATGTCCCGTCTGCGGGGCTGCCAAGAGTGATTTCGAAAAGGAAGAATAAGATGAAACCAAGAGAGATAAAGCCAGGGATTTATTGGGTTGGAGCTATTGACTGGGACCGGCGGTTGTTCGATTCGCTAATACCACTTCCCGATGGCACGAGCTATAACTCATACTTAATCAAGGGTAGTGAGAAGACAGCCCTTATTGATACCGTAGACTCTACGATGCCAGATGTGTTGATAAACCACCTGAGTGAACTCGGAGTTAAAAGTATAGATTATGTGGTTGCCAATCACGCCGAGCAGGACCATTCCGGTGCTATCCCCCAGGTGCTGGAGAAATACCCTGAGGCGAAGGTGGTATGCACACCTAAGTGTAAAGGGATGCTCATTGACCTGCTCATGATTCCAGAAGCAAAGTTTATAACGGTCAGCGATAAAGAGACTATTTCGCTGGGGGATAGAACGCTGGAGTTTATCCATGCGCCCTGGGTTCACTGGCCGGAGACAATGCTTACTTACTTGAAGGAAGACAAGATACTGTTCCCCTGTGATTTCTTCGGCTCCCACCTGGCTACAACCGACCTGTATGTCAGCGACGGAGGGCAGGTCTACGAAGCCGCCAAGAGGTATTATGCCGAAATCATGATGCCCTTCCGAACCTCTATTCAGAAGAACCTGGAGAAGGTAAAGGACTATGCGATTGACATCATCGCTCCCAGCCACGGCCCCATGCACGATAGACCCGAGTTTATCCTGAAGGCCTATCATAGCTGGGCATTTGACGAACCAAAAAACATCGTGGTACTGCCCTATATCTCGATGCACGGCAGCACCCGCAAGATGGTGGAATACTTTGTCGGAGCTTTAGCCTCAAGAGGCGTGACGGTGAAACAATTTGACCTTGCCGTAACGGACATCGGGAAACTGGCGATGGCCCTGGTAGATGCGGCGACAGTTGTTATCGGGACACCTACTGTTCTCGCCGGTCCGCACCCGAATGTTGCCTATGCCGCCATCCTGGCAAATGCCTTAAGACCCAACCTTAAATTCATCTCCATCATCGGTTCCTATAGTTGGGGAGGCAAGGCAGTTGAGCAACTCGCTGCGATGATTCCCAACCTGAAGGTAGAAATACTGGAACCGGTGCTCGCCAAGGGCTTTCCGAAAGAAGCTGATTTCAAGGCACTGGATAATCTGGCAAATACCATCGCCCAGAAACACAAAAAGAACGGCTTTACCTAAAGCGAACTTTGCTGATAGGAAGGTAGGTAGTTATGTAGAGACAGTTACCTTAGCTTACAGGCTCCGGTAAAAAACGAAGGAGGTCTAAATGAGATGGAAGAGGTTAAGGAACAAGTAATCAGTCTCCCACGACTGGGAGAACCAGCGCCAGCCTTTGAGGCGGTAACCACTCACGGGGTTCTCAAATTGGAGGACTTTAAAGGGAGCTGGCTGATTCTCTTTTCCCACCCAGCCGATTTCACCCCCGTATGCACCACCGAGTTTATCGCCTTCGCTGAAATCTATCCCGAACTACAAAAGCGTGGTGTGGAGCTTCTGGGATTGAGTGTCGATAGTGTCTCGTCCCACATTGCCTGGGTGCGCAACGTAGAAGAGAAAACAGGGATAAAGATACCATTCCCTATAATCGCTGACCTCAGCAAGGAGGTTTCCCTTGCCTATGGTATGATTCACCCGGGGCAGAGCAAGACCGAGACTGTCAGGTGCGTATTCATAATTGATGACAAACAGATTATCCGGACAATACTCTACTACCCGCTGACAACGGGCAGGAATATGCAGGAGATACTGAGAATAACAGATGCCCTGCAAACGACTGATGCCAATGCTGTAGCTACCCCGGCCAACTGGAAGCCGGGTGATATGGTAGTAGTGCCGCCACCCAACACGCAGGAAATGGCTGAGGAGCGTGTTAAGCAGGGATACGAATGCGTGGACTGGTACCTCTGCAAGAAAAAACTGTAAATAAAATAGGGGGATATTATGGCTTGTATTAGCCCTGATGGTAAGCCTACTGAGTCAGGTGCTAAGATGCTCCGTGCTCTCAAATCAGGACTGGGGTCTCCCGAAGAAATTGCTAAAGACGCTGGGCTGCCTCTATTTAGAGTGAGAAGCGGGCTCCGGGAACTGGCACAAGCTGGCTTAACTAACCAGAAGGATGATAGGTATGAGATTACCGAGAAGGGGGAGGAGCTAGTAAAGTAATTACCTCAGTTGAGGCTTAATCTTATAAGAACGCCTTACCCTGGTAAGGCGACAATAAGGTCGCAATATAAAAGGTGATTGGGATAAATAGCTGAAATGTGGGAGGGACTAATGGACAAAGATGGAATTATTGCCCTGCTAAATCAGGACCTTGAGGGTGAGCATGGTGCCATCATTCAGTATCTAACGCATGCTTATGCTATGGGCGAAGGTGAGACAGCTTGTGAGATTGAGGCAATCGCCAGGGAGGAAATGCGCCACCTGGACTGGCTAGCGGAGGCTATCGTAGAACTGGGTGGTATCCCCAGTTTAGAGCGGGGTAAGATGCGCATGGGTGACGAGTTAGTAGCCGATTGGATGAGAAATGACGTGCTGCTGGAAGAGGATGGCATAAACCTGTATCAGGAGCACATTAAGGCTATAGATAACCCTAAGATAAAGAGACTATTACAGCGTATCCTGTCTGATGAAGAATCACACCACGGTGATTTCAAACACTTCGTAGAAAAGGCGAAGAGGGAAGGGGCCAAAGATGTGAGGGGTAGCCGTTCGGACAGGGTTGTCCGGACTCTTAACTGGGGTATCGAGCATGAGTATACGGTTATTCTGCAATATATGTTCCAGTCACATATGACCACCAATCCGGAGGCCAAAAAGCAACTGGAAGACCAGGCAATTAACGAGATGCAGCACCTGGGCTGGCTCGCCGAAAAGATAATCGATATCAGCGGCAATCCGAGAATTGAACACACCGAGGTTGCTCGGTCAACTAAGACTGCTGATATGCTCCGAGCTGACATCAAGATTGAGCAGGAGGTGGCTAACACCTATGACCGTGCTTCCAGGGAGATTGAGGAGGCAGACCTTAAACGGCTTCTGCTTCGTATCAGAGACCATGAAATATACCATACTGAGATTTTCAATGACCTGCTAAAAGAAGAGGAGCAGCAATGAGTAAGAATTCAGCAGGCAAGGAGGTGAATTATGCAGTTCCAGAATATACTAAAAGGTGCGGAATCTGAGGGAAAGGAAAAGCATGTCCCACTTATTGAAATCGGTAAGGGTAAAGGAGAAGGTGGCACCGACATTGTCCACGTGGTGGTCGGCAAAGAAACACCGCACCCCAACACCGTGGAGCATCACATCGCCTGGATTGAGCTATTTGGAGTGAAGAGGGATGGACAGGTGATAAACCTCGGTCGGGCTGCTTTTGCCCCTTCCTACACCAACCCCAATGTCAGGTTTCAGGTGCCAGTGGCGGAATTCAAGGCTTTCTCTGCCCTTGCCTACTGCAACATTCATGGCCTGTGGGAAAACTGCCTGGAAGTTTGAGGAAAGGCATCACAAGCACACAGGTTCTCCTTGCACCGCCCATTCGTTTAGCTTAAAATGGAAAAACGCGCAGAGATGCCGAAGTGGCGGAATAGGCAGACGCGGCAGTCTCAAAAACTGTTGAAGGGCAACCTTCGTGCCGGTTCGAGCCCGGCCTTCGGCACCACCCAAAGGTAAGATGCCGAGTTGTGTAGTGGTAGCACAGGGGACTTTGGATCCTCTAGCCCAGGTTCGAATCCTGGCTCGGCAGCCAGTAACACCTTTCGTCACAATGTATCTTCACGCTGTTCGCCGGCGTGCTTTACGGTGCGATACCGCAGAAGACAGATGATATTTGCCATTGTGGTAGCGACAGCGACAGCGACAATTAGCCACACCCACCAGGCAATGCTACACCCCGGCGGCGCAGGTGTTGGTGTTGGCAACGGGCCAGGCGCCGGCCCTGAGGAGATATATTCCAGTGAGCCCATGAGTTGGGAGTAAGGAAGATACTCCGTGACCTCACCCCAGACAAAAGCAACTTTGACTTTAGCTTCAACAAGCTCCCCGATAACATTGTAGTCGCCTGATTCAGCCCGGGCAGGGAATTGCAAGGGAACAACCTGGTTTATTTCAGTGGTATCACCTTCCTTAGAGGGAAAAGGCTTTATTGTTACGGTATAACTCGAATTTAGTGTCACCATAGTGCCATTCATTGTATCTTCAGCTACGACGCGCGAAGTGATACTAGCTTCACTTACTGACACGGGTAAGTCTTTAGTGCAGGTCGCGCTCCCGTGGATTGTGGCATAGAAAACTTCGCTTCCGTGAATTTCATTCTGGCTGAAGCTCACCGGGTCATAGTCAATCTGGAAATACTCGCCTACGCTCTGGGCTGCTGTGGGGAGAGGGCTAATAAGCCAAAGGAACATTGCTAGAATTAAGGCAATTATCAGACGCCACACAAATCTATGCCGGTAAGTTCCCTGTTTCGTCAGGAATTTCGACTGCATGTCGTCACCAAAACTGGTATGCCCCCGCAAAGGATACCACTTCTTAAGTTGGAGTTAAAGACATTTTAGTCTCAGGAATGCCTCTTGATCTTTATGGAGACCTTCTAACCTTTATTACCTCTGCCAGGATACTAACCGCTATCTCTTCCGGGGTCTGGGAATATATCTCCAGGCCAATGGGGGCATGGACCCTATCCAGCTGCTCCTGCGGCATCCCTTTAGCCAGCAGGTGAGACAAGATTACCCTGTTTTTAGCCTTGCTCCCTATCATACCGATATACCTAGCCCGGGTAGCGAGCGCCCCTTCCAGCACAACTTCGTCACCCTCATGGCCGTGGGTAACAATCACGATGTAGCTCGATTTATCTATTTCCAGCTTCTGAAAGGCCTCAGCAAAGTCTCCGACCATCGTCAGCTCTGCGCCGGGGAATCTCTGAGAGCTGGCAAATTCTTCCCTGTCATCAATTACCGCTATTTTGAAGCCTACCAGCCTGGCCATCTCAGCCAGGCAGAGAGCGATATGACCACCGCCAAAGATATACATGGTAGGTGTCGACAGTATCGGTTCAATAAAGACCTCCATGTCACCACCGCATATCATCCCCACCTCTCCCCCTTCCTTCAGGTGGTAATCGAGACGCTGCGGCCTCCCTCTTTTTATTACCTTAACAGCTTCCTCAATTACCTGTTTTTCGATATTACCACCGCCAATCGAACCCAGGATGCTGCCATCAACCCTGACCAGCATCTTGGCGCCTTCTTCCCGCGGAGTGGAACCGCCGGCGGAAATGACAGTCGCCAGGGCTGCCTCTTCCCCCTCGGCTCTAATTCTGGCTAATTCCTGATAGATGTCCGTCATACAACCTCCCCTGGAATAACTTCCATCACTGGCTCCGGTGACTGGACCTGGCCCAGCACGACCCGCTTAATCTGGGGGTGTCTCATCGCCAGAATCCTGCCGGCCAAATCCCTTCCCCGCGAGAGACCCCTGTCCAGGTCTACCTTATTAATGAAAGGAATGATTCTAGCCCCACCGGGGCTCCCCTTAATTATACCCCGGGGGTGAGTTACTAGAAAGGCAATGGACTCTGCCGAGATAACCTCACCCAACGGCAGCCCGAGCAATTTAGAGACGACTTCCGGCCTGAAGACATTCTCCCCGGTCAGGCGGCAGCCCAGGGCATCGATTCCCACTACCGGGATGACCAGAGAGGTAGCATCCGGGATTACCGGCTCTGTGAGATTTGGTGCCTTTAAAGACCTCTGAGCCGCCCCATCCGCTTCCACGATAATACAGGATACCTGATTTAGCCTGGCTAACTCAACTACCAGCTCGGGACTGATTCCCTTCAACTTCCCTGAAGCCAATCTTTCCCTGGCCAGTGTAATATGACCGTAGTCAGCCAGGTTCTGGAGCAACCGTCCTATCATCTCCTGCTCATCCGCTTCGAGGAGAAGAAGCGGGGTCTCAGAGGATAAGGGCTCCAAAATCTTGGTGGTGGTGGTAGTAATAACACGGTTACCAGCTGAGGCCAATTCCCGGGCCAGGGCAAACATGAGGGTCGTTTTACCCCCGCCGCCGACCAGGCTTATTACCTCACCGGGCTTAATATCCAGGGCTTCTTTGAGTGTCATCACTAAACGTTAAAGCGCATCAGGATTGCCTCCAGGACCCCTCCGGCAATGGCCCTTATCCTGGCTCTAATCCGGTAACACGGTTCGCGCTCTCCCGTGGGGTCTACCTCACCCAGCTTGATTCCCTTTTCTACCTCGATATCACTCCTGAGCAGAGCCCGGAGCACACCATCAATCGGGGCCCTGACTTCCTGCCCTCCTACCGAAGCAATCACCTCACCAGCGGAAACAAGGTCTCCTATTTCCCTATCAGCCAGAAAGAGGCCATCTGCGGATGAATGCACCACCCGTTCAAAAGTCAAGCCACCAATGGCAATGGGAATTCCGGTATCGCTTTCGGCTTCGCCTTCAAGGATTACTCTGCCCAGGCTCTCACTATTGTTGGTCTCCACTGCCAGGTGGACATCTCTCCCCACCCGGAAGCCGGGGCCCAGCCCGATTACCAGGGAAGCATCGCTAATCTTTGTTCCCAGGTTTCTCTTGGCCATAATAGCATCAATGAGCACATCAGGGTGAAGAGCACCCCTGGTTGTTAGCTCCGGGTCAACCATGATAGGCAGCTTATTCTCACGCCACACCCCGGGTATCTCACCGGCGGACCTGACCAGCCTGGCCGTTACTCCCTCGATTTCCTTCTCACCATCATAGATAGCCTCGGAGAAGGTGACTCCCCGGCTAACCGCCTGGGGGCAGGCTACCTCGGTCAGGCAGACCTTAAAATGGGCACGAAACAAGCGGTGAGCCACCCCGCTGGCTACCTCACCACCTCCCCTGATTAATACCACCAGGTTATCTAACTTCATCATCACCTCAACTTAACCATATTCAGAAATTTTACCCTTTACCTCCTAGTGTCCGGAGTAACAGAAGTGGTTTAAACCCAGCAGTTTAGCTGCCCCGGATATGGTAATCCCGTAATACACGACCGGCTTGGCTATCCTGAACTGGCCAATAGTATCATTAACGATAGTGGTACCGGTTACCACGGCGATATCACACCACTCGAGGTGCTCCGGGGCACGCTCCGGGCCCTCAATTACTGCCCCGAACTTCTCGCTGCCGATATTAGCCTGGTCCATATCGGTTACTTTTAGCTCGAACCGCCCGGACAAGGCTTCAACCATCCTTGGCTGAAGACCGACCATCGCTACTTTCGGATGGCCATAGTTTTCTTCTATATATCTTACCAGTTCATGACTGCACTGCCGGGGCTCGTTATCCCGACAGTGTATCGTCTTAGTTACCAACCCTAAGTATCTCAAAACCGCATTGAGGCTGGAGATAAAGATGGCTCTGCGGAAATTATTGGTCAGGTTCATGGCCATGACATCAGCGAGCCGGCCACTGAAATCACCATACATGTCAGTGAACGCCTGCCCTCGATAACCCTTGAATTCAGCCTGCATCAAGCGTTCGACACCGACTATCAGCGGGTAGTCCCTGTCCTCCGGGTTGCCGATAGCCTCCTCAGCGGAAAGCGGCGCTGCCTTAATCACCACTTTCTCTGACTCAAGGGCATTCTCTTTTATGATTTTAGCAAATTCCTCTTTGATTATGTCATAAGTCCCTGTTTTCATAAACCCTTATTCTCCTCAGTTTCAATATTAGGAAGACCCCTTTGCCCACCGCCAGGTCCATATCTTCAAAGATATGGTGGGGTATTTCCGCCAGCAGGCGATTCTCCCCTGCCTTAAGCTCGATTCTAACGGCATCGTCGGCTAACTTGATACCGGTGACAGTTCCCTTAAACCGGTTTACCCCCGGTCCCGGTGGCCTGGTTTCAGATATATACACATCTCTGGGGAAGAAAGCAATTCTGTGAACTGAATCTCTATCGTGGGGAACGACTACCGACAGTCCTCCACAACCGACTTCCATAACCCCCTGCCCCAGGCTGTGGCAGTAGTCGCAGTCCAGAATGTTTGGTGCCCCGATGAAATCGGAGACCTTTTCATTACCGGGGTAAAAGAGAATCTCCTCCGGCTTGGCTATCTGTTCCAGGTGGCCACCCTCAAGGATGGCCATCCTATCCGCCATTTCCTCAGCCTCCTGGAGGTCATGGGTCACATATACGGTTGTGAGCCCTAACCGGCGTTGAAGCTGCTTTAGCCCGGCTCTCAGATACTTGGCAGTCTGGGCATCAAGGCTGGATAACGGTTCATCCAGAAGCAGTACCCGGGGTGATGGGGCAAGAGCCCTGGCCAAAGCTACCCGCTGCTTCTCACCGCCACTAAGGTGCTTGGGGTAACGCCGCGAGAGGTGTTTTATCTTCATCATTTGGAGGAGCCTATCTATTCTAGCTTCTACCTCGCTGACGGGGCGCTTTTGGGCTTTCAACCCGTAGGCAATATTGGCAGCGACATCAAGGTGAGGGAACAGAATCAGGTCCTGAAACAGGTACCCCACGCCTCTTTTGCTGGCCGGGAGCCCATCCACCGGCACGTCATCAAACAGCACCGACCCCTTATAATCGGTCAGTCCGGCGATAATATTGACCAGGGTGGTCTTTCCGGCGCCATTCGGTCCCAGTAACACCAGCAGCTCTCTATCAAATATCTCCAAGCTTACGTCATGGCAAACATATTTACTTATATTCTTAAGTTTGATAGAAGGCATATTATCTCCACCTGGCAGTCGCTTTCTCTTCCAGATAGGTGAAAAATTTCTCAAAGGAAAGACACATGACTGCCAATACTATCAGACAGACTATTATTATGTCAATACGAATCAGGCTCTCCGCTCTCATCATCAAGGCGCCGATGCCCGTAGGAATGGCTACCATCTCGGCGGCTATTATCACCCGCCAGGCCATGCCGGCTTCCAATCTCAGCCCGGTAAAAATATTGGGGAGGGCTAGCGGCATCACCACGGTGGTCAGAATCTTAACGTCCGATGCTCCCAGCGTCCTGGCTACCTGGATATAGTCCTTATCCACGTTCTTAATGCCGGTAACGGTATTATAGAGGACAGGGAAAAAGGAGCAGATGAATACGATGGCAATTGGCAGTGCCTCATTTATGCCAATCCACAGCATGAGCAGCGGCAGCCAGCCGAGAGCCGGAATAGGATAGAAGAGGCTGATAACGGGATTGAGCGCCTTATTTATATTTTCTCTCCACCCCATTACCGTACCCACGGCTATGCCGGCTACCGAGCCCGCGCAGAAACCAATCAGGACTCGTACCAGGCTGGCAATGAAGTTCTCCCCCAGCACTCCGTTAGCTGTCAAGTAATAGAACTCCATTACCACGGTGGAGAAAGGAGGAAAGAAGAACTGACCCGGGATTAAGTTCAGTCGGGCGACTATTTCCCATATCGCTAAAAATATGACTACGGGCAATATCCCCCACCCCGGCCTGAGTCTCTTAAACCTATTCACTTTCAAGGAATCTCAAATCCAGAATATCCCCGGCATTAAAGCTACCTTTTATATAATCCAGTTCAGCCAGATAATCTATTGTTTGCTGGACTACGCTGGCGTCGATATCAGTGGTATAGTCCAGCCTGTCCATAGACCGCAGTAACACTTCAGGGGTGATTTCCAGCTGGCCGGTGACCTCGGCTGCCTCCACCGGGAAAAGACTCCCACCAACAGCCCCTAGTTGCCTGGCCACAACCTCGGCTGCCTCGCCAGGATGCTGGTTACCCCAGTCCGTTGCCTTTTGCGATATCTTAACCAGCTTTCTCACCACCTCAGGACGGTTAGTTATCAAGTCTTCCTTAACCACCAGCACACTCCCCTGCATCTCCGGCCAGATGTCCTGGCTCATCAGCATCATTTCAAAACCAGACTCCTCAGCCATAGTCGCCCACTGCTCGGGGAGGAAGGCAGCATCCAGCTGCCCCATTCGGATAGCCAGAACCTGTTTTGGCGGATTCATCCGCTGAATATTATCCAATATCTTACTTTCATCAAGATTATATTTATCGATAGTCTTATGGAGGAGTACATCAACGGCACCGCCTTCCCTAACACAGCCAAGGCGAATGCCAGGCTTTTCTAAATCAGCAATGGTTTTTACCTTATCAGGATTGACTACCAGTCCATAGCCATACTTATGCGTCCCGGCCACGACCTTTAGCGGCACCTTACCGTTGGCATAAGCATTTATGGCTGGCACCAGACAGATATAGGCAACGTCAATATCACCCCGGGCTAAAGCCGCTACCAGGGCCATGCCAGTTACGTAGCTTTCATAAGCGGTCAACTCCAGCCCTTCATCCTCAAACCAGCCCTTGTCCTGAGCTATATAGGCACAGGCGGCATGGTCCATAAATTCAACCGCCACCCCGATAGGTGCCTCCTCCTCGGGAGCACAGCCACCAGCGGGAATAAGCGCCAGTAGTCCTGCCAGGAGTAAAACGAGTAGCTTTTTCATTGGTTTGTTCCTCCTTTTGTTCATCGGCTATCTTTATCTTCAAAGACTCTTATCCTTCTTAGCTTTAATATTAAGAAGACCTCTTTCCCCACTGTTAAATTCATATCTTCAAAAATATCATGAGGCATTTCTGCCTGTAGGGTATTTTCTCCCACTTTGACCTCGAGTCTCACCGTGGCGCCGAAGGATTTAATATTGGTGATAGTCCCCTTAAATCGGTTCACCTGTGGTCCTGGGGGCTGAGCATTGGAAATATAAATATCCCGGGGAAATAGAGCAATCCTTTGAACTCGGTCTCCATCATGAGGCAGAATTATGCGCAGCCCGCCACAACTAACCTCCGTTAGTCCCTGCCCTACGGTACGGCAATAGTCACAGTCCAATATATTTGGTGCGCCAGTAAAATCAGCGACTATCTTACTTTCAGGATAAAAAAATACCTTCTCAGGTTTACCTACTTGTTCCAAACTACCCATATTGAGGATGCCTATTCTGTCAGCGACCTCTTCCGCTTCCACCTGGTTATGGGTTATATGAATTGTGGTAACCCCCAGCTCTTTATGAACTCGCCGTAGCTCCAGCCTCAAGTATTTAGAGGTTTGCAAGTCCAGGCTGCTAAGTGGCTCATCCAGAAGTAGAACCTTAGGGGAGAGAGCCAGGGCTCTAGCCAAAGCTACCCGCTGTTTCTCACCGCCACTTAAGGAACGTGTATCCCGATGCAGTAGGTGAGAGATACCCATGAGATCTGCTAGGGTTTTAACTTTCTCCCCTGTATCAGTTTTTGAGTATTTTGCCTGCTTTAAGCCAAAGGCTATATTATCAGCTACGTTCAGAAAAGGGAAGAGCACATAGTCTTGCGGCACATAACCTATGCTCCTCTCTTCAGGTGCCAGGCGTGTGGCATTATTTCCATCTATCCATATCTCCCCCTGTTTGATGCGATGGAGTCCGGCAACACATTCGATAAGAACCGTCTTCCCCGCCCCAGTCGGTCCCAGGATAACAAAGTATTCCCTATCACCAATAGTCAGGTTTATGTTTCTTAGAAAGAAGTCGCCTAAATCTATGGAAAGGTTCTTGATTTCTATCATATTGGATACCTTCTACCAGTGATTTTCCTGATAGCGATTAAGGCAACCACAGCAATTATGACCAGCACGAAAATCACAGCTATTGCCTTTTCTACATCGGCGGAGGCCAGGCTCAAGAATATAGCAATGGGCAAAGTCTCTGTTTTCATGGCAGTCGCTCCGGCGAGGGTAACAGTTGCGCCGAATTCTCCTACGGCTCTGGCCCAGGTTAGAATGCCGGCAGCAATTAGCCCATCCTTCGCCAGAGGTAAGGTAACTTTCAAAAATGCCTCTGGTTTACTACAGCCCAACGTCCTGCCTACCTGCTCATATCTCGGGTCGATACTATCAAAGGTAGACTTAAGTAACCTGATAGCTAGAGCACTAATAACTGTAATTTGGGCTAAGATTATACCGGGTACGGCAAAAACAAATTTCATTATGTTATCATCAACCCCGGCACCTACCGGGGTATTGAAAAAAACCAGCAGACAGGCGCCCAGAGCTATAGGCGATATGACAATGGGCAAATCAAGCATGCTATCAACTATGTCTTTCCCTGGAAATTCTGTCTGAGAGATGGCATAAGCTACCGGAATGGCTATCAATATAGAGACAATAGTAGCTACAGTAGCGGTAGCCACGGTTAACTTGATGGCAAAGAGGATTTCCTCAGAGAGCAGGGCGGACATGAAGGTATTCCAGTCGGTATAGGTGAACAAAGATACTACAATACCAACAAAGAATAGAACTAGGAGGGCGAGGGCGCTGATGGTTGCCCCGTTAAATGCTCTCTCGCCACCAACGCCCTTTAGAACTTTGAACATATGCTCTTACCCTCAAATAGATTTCTATTTGACTAACGGCTTATAGGTCTCGGGAAGTTTGTACTCTCCTCCAATTTCAGCTTCGGGGGCATATTGCCTGGCTTCGCTTTCAGTAGCGATATATCCCCACTTAGCGAAGACCTCCTGGCCTTCTGGTGAAGTCAAGAAATCCAGGAATTTCTGGGCGCTTTCCCTATCTTTAGTAAATGTAGATATCGCCCCAGGGATATAAGCGAGCCTGTGGATTTGCTCTGGCTTGAGATAGACCGCATCTATGGTGTCAGGGTGCCACTTGGAGAAAACACGCCAGCCCAGAATAGCATCTACGGATTTTAAGGCTACCAGATTGGCAGTTTTGGAGCAGCTCTCAGCATGGGTAACGATGGTTCCTGCCTCTCGCACATCATCCACAAGGCCATTATATTCCAGTACTTCATAGGCGTATAAGCCAACACAGACCGATACCGGGTCTCCTATCCCCACTTCAATTCCCGGTTTGGCTAAATCCGAAAGTGATTGTATATTCCTGGGATTACCGTGTTGCACTAGAATGGCTGGGACTAAGTAGGCAATTATTTTTACAGAATCAGGATAGATGACCCCCTCTCTTTCAGCCTTCACCATATAATCAGGCGAACCGGGAATGTACAAGTCTCCCTCTTTCGCAATTTTCAACTGTGATAACATAGTTCCCGAGCCACTGAAATTGAGATAAACCTTTATCCCAGTCCTTTCCTCAAAGGCTTGGGCGGCTTCCTCAGTGGCCGGCTTGCTAGCCGAGCCACAAAACGCAGTTATCGTCTTCTGTTCCCCCTTAGCACATCCACCAATAGGAATGAGAATCAGTAATCCTGCCAGGAGTAAAACGAGTAGCTTTTTCACTTCTTTGTCCTCCTTTCTTAAAGTAACAAATGGTTTATTTAATATAGCCGATTGCCTATGTGTCTTTCATTTGTTTGTCCTCCTTTCTAATTCAAGCCCAAGTCGCAAACCAATCAGTTAAATCAGATGGTGCTATATTGCATTCGATATAGCGTTTCTTAAAAAAATTACCCTGTCTCTCTCAAAAACTCCGCAAACCCGGCCCGCAATCCCTTATACTGGTCAATAGCTTTCCGCCCCTCATCGGTTAACCTGGCATGCCCCCCTCCAGCCCCACCAGTGCTCTTCTCCACCAGTGGTGCCGGCGCCAGGCGGTTGACCGCTTCCACCCACAGCCAGGCGTTGCGGTAACCTAACTTCATCGAGCGGGCCGCCGCCGCGATTGAGCCAAATTCATCAATGCGTTCCAGCAGTATTACCCTCCCCCACCCCATATACAATTCGCCGTCTTTTTCCACCCATACCCTGCCCCTTACCGCATAGCCAGGTTCGGGGTGGCGGGATAAACGAGAGGGCTTTTGGGGTCTGAAGCTTGGTATCTTGGTCACCTGTCTTTTGTCTCGACTGCGCAATCAACGCTATATTACAACCGATATAGCCATTCTGTCAAGCTCACACCAGGAAGAGCTTTACAAATAACAGGTGGGGTAACCGGTCAGCCAAGGTGGGAACGGTAGTCGTCTCCAGTATCAATATCGGTGATAACGCCTGCCGAGTCAACGGCCACCTCAAGAATGTCGTCAGGGTGGTCTTTAATTATCTGCCTTCCCCCGGCATCGCCGGTCAGCTTAAGCAGTTCCGCCTTGTATTTGATGGCAAAGATAACCGGGTGACCTCTCCTGCCCTGATAAGCAGGAAGCGCAATACCCTTATCATGGCTATGGAACTCGTCTAACAGCCGATTGATAGTCCGGCTGTCGATAAGCGGCTGGTCACCCAGGGCCAGCATAACCGCCCCGGCACGGTTGTCAATCAGACGGAGCCCGGCTGCTATGGAAGTGCTCATTCCCTGCTCGTAATCAGGGTTTACCGCTACCGCAACCGGTCTTGTGGTGATGACTTTCACCACCTCTTCAGCCTGATATCCAACCACCACGACAACCTCGCTTACCGCTGACTCCAGCAGGTTATCAATAGCCCGCTCCAGGATAGTGCCCTGATGCCAGGGCATTAGCTGCTTGGGCCTGCCCATGCGCTTTGATTCCCCGGCGGCCAGGAGTATTGCTGATATCACCACGCACCCTGTCTAATCGTCTACTTTGGCCTCTTTCTCCAGTACCTCGGCTAGAGCCTTAAAGCCTTCACCACCAAACGATTTAAACTGCATGGCAAGCAATTCCGCGTACTTGAGGCCCTTAGAATTCATCCAATCTCGATGCACCTTGTCTCCCCGACCAAACACGTGACGGGCCAGGTCCAAAGACGTAACTGAAATCTTATTACACACCGGACAGTGGT
>Ga0210003_1001280_pt1 | contig 22314 bp, 16 predicted proteins | sample LantaG_FD_182804 | JGI IMG/M metagenome (GOLD analysis project Ga0210003, IMG submission 182804) | Deep subsurface microbial communities from Baltic Sea to uncover new lineages of life (NeLLi) - Landsort_02402 metaG (SPAdes) (version 2) | ecosystem: Environmental > Aquatic > Marine > Oceanic >... | reverse complement strand
ACCCCATTTTTCGACGTGCGAAGGCAATCCCAGGGGTCCGACACAATCGGACAGTTCACCCCCGGCCGGGACGGTGGTCATTAACGCTGAAGTCTTGCCTACCACCTGGTAGATAATAGTTAAAAGCCCCTTTTCTTTATCCAGACCGGCAATCGACATGGGAACCCTTTCCCCCTGCTCGTTAACCCTGATGATAACGAATTGGCCGGCTTTGGCTTTTGACACCAAAGGGGGTGTCTCTACCCTCATTTTCCAGACCATCGGGCCTATCTGAACGTTGTCCAAAACCTTGGGCATAAATCCTCCATATTTATAAAATATACGACTCGGAACATAACAAATACTGTTAAAAAAACAAACCCTTTCTGGCGCTTCATAAAGCCTGAAGGATAAAATTTAATCGAAATAAGGACTTTTATAACTGTAAATAGGAACACTTACCCATGTAAAAAAGTTCTTTTTAACAAAAAAGAAAATTATCACTAAAGAGTATGGTTTTGGTCGCGTTTTTACCGTATAAAAAGGGAGTATTTTTTCTATAAGAACTCCTTGAGTTTTAATTTTAAAATGTTATCTTCTTATGCCGAATTACTAGTATTACAAGGTCTTTTTGGAGAAAGGAGTAGTCATGGCTAACGTAAACACCGTAAAAAACAACGCCTTTGGCTTCTCTCAGATACCCGATGACCAGATTTTTGATTTCGAACATACTTACGGAGCTCACCATTACGGTCGCCTGAACGTTGTTGTCCGCAAGATGGAAGGTTGTTGGCTGACCAGCCTTGACGGAAAGAAATATCTGGATTGCCTGGCTGCTTATTCCGCCGCCAACCCGGGGCACCATCACCCCAAAATCGTCAAAGCCGTGGTCGATGCCTTACAGGGAAATTATGCCTCTGTGATTTCGAACGTGGTTTACACCGATGTTTTGGGAACCTTTTTGAAAAAAACCGCTACCGCCCTGCCCCAGCTGGGTACCCGTTTCGGGAACGAGGGCAACAAAGTACTGCCCAAAAACGGTGGCGTGGAGTCAGTTGAAACCGTTATCAAACTGGCCCGTTATTACGGGTGGAAACAAAAGGGTATTCCCGACGGCAAGCAGGAGATTATTGTCTTCAACAACAATTTCCACGGCCGTATGATAGCTATTATCTCGTTCTCAAGTAGCCCCAAATATAGAGAAGGGTTCGGGCCGCTGACGCCCGGATTCGTTTCGGTCGATTTCGGCGATCTGGCGGCGGTCGAGAAAGCCATCAACAAGAACACCTGCGGCATCCTGGTCGAACCGATGCAGGCCGAAGGCGGCATGTATCAACCGCCCGAAGGCTTCCTCAAAGGACTGCGGGATTTGTGCGACAAGCACGATTTACTGTTGATGTTCGATGAAATCCAGGTGGCCCTGGGCCGAACCGGCAAGATGTTCTGTTTCGAACACGAGAATGTCATCCCGGACGCCATCACGCTCGGCAAGGCCATCTCCGGCGGTTTAATTCCGCTTTCGGTCATGGTCACCAACTCCAGGCTGATGGACATGGTCTTCTCCCCCGGCAGCGACGGTTCCACCTACGGCGGTTATCCCCTGGCCTGCGTGGCCGGCAACGCCGCGCTGGATGTCATACAGGAAGAGAAACTACCCGAACGCTCGGCCAAAATGGGCAAGATTCTCAAGGAGAAGATTCTCGATATCGCCAGTCGCTCCAAGTACGTCAAGGAAGTTCGGGGACGCGGCCTGTTTATCGGTATCGAGGTTAAAAACGGCGACGCCATGCAGTATTGCCGGAAACTTCTGGAACTGGGCGTGCTGGCCAACGACAGCCACGGTCATACTATCAGGATTTCCCCGCCGCTGATTATCACCGAGGAAGAGATCGATTACTTGACCGAGCGACTGGAAAAAGTCCTGGTCGACTGATAAGAATACATTGAAAAAATAAAGCGGCTCCTCCGGGGGCCGCTTTTTTTATTTGCGGGTGGAGCCGTAGTAAATAGCGGCAACAGTCACCACCGCTCCAATAAACTGGGTGGGGGTGAACTGTTCCTTAAAAAAGAGCATGCCCCAGACGGTGGCCAGGGTGGGCTGTAAAAGCAGAATAAGCCCGGCCCGGGAGGCCTTGATTCGCGAGAAGGAGCTGAAAATCGCCCACCAGCCGAACGCCTGGGCGACCAGCCCCAGTAAAAAAAGAATCGCATAAGAGTAAAGGTCGGGTGGGATAGCCGGGTCGCTTTCAATCCAGGCTGAAAGTCCGAGGAATAAAGCCGTAAAAATCGAGGTCCAACTCATGAACGTTATCACCTGAACCCGGCTGAATTTGACCATAGTCATTTTCAGGGTTACCAGGTAGTTGGCGTAAACCAGGCCGGTAGCCAGGCCGAACATCACTCCCCGCAAATAAAGAACGGTGAATTCAATATCGCTGATTACCCCAACCAGCAGGGCCACCCCTACCAGGGCGCTCAAGGCGGCGGCGAAAAATTTGACCGTCAGCTTATCTTTGAAAATGAAAAAACTCAAAACGGCGGTGACGAATACCTGGGTGTTGGCCAGGATGGTAGCCATACCGGCCCCGGCGTAAATAATCGAACGGTGCCAGAAAAACAGGTCCAGGAAAAAGAGAAACCCGGCCAGCACCGACCAGCCGTACAGGGGCCGCGGCAAAAGCAGGTTGTTTTTTTTGACTCCCGCCAGAATAAAAAGAATAATACCGCCGAACAAAGTCCGCCAGAAACCGATTGCCGTGGGGCCGATCTGTTCGGTCGGCAGCAGCTTGACGAATATCGCCGCGAAACTGACACAGAGAGCTCCGAAAATCAATGTCAGGACGGGTCGAAGCGGGGTCTGTTCATCGGGCTGATTCATGGCCTAAGGATAACAGATAAGACCCAGTATTCAAAGAATGATTAAACGGCATAAAAAAACCGCCCCGAAAAAACAGGGCGGCTTTTTTAGAATCGCTGTTTACTATCAAACTTTAGCCGTTTCCCGGGGACCGGCTTTTTTGAGTTCCAGGGGCACCTCTTTCTCAAACTGGCTGAAATTATCCTTGAAAAGACCGGCCAGGTACCGGGCTTTTTCATCGTAGGCGTCCTTATTCTGCCAGGTCCGGCGCGGTTTTAGAATCTCCTCGGGCACGCCTTCACAGGAAGTCGGCACCTGCACCCCGAACACCGGGTCTTCCTCGAAGGTGCTGTTTTTCAGACGACCTTCCAGGGCGGCTTTGACCAGGGCGCGGGTGTATTTAATGGGCATCCGCTCCCCGACGCCGTACGGCCCGCCACTCCAGCCGGTGTTGACCAGCCAGCAGGCGACATCGTGTTTTTTAATTTTCTCGGCCAGGATTTCGGCATAGCGGTACGGATGCAGGACCATGAACGGCGCCCCGAAACAGGCGGAAAAAGTCGCCTGGGGCTCGGTTATCCCCGCCTCGGTGCCGGCCACCTTGGCAGTGTAACCGGATATAAAATGATACATAGCCTGCTCCGGACTCATTCTCGAAATGGGCGGCATCACCCCAAAAGCGTCGGCGGTGAGCATGATGATATTTTTCGGATGGCCGGCCATGCTTTCTCTGAGGGCGTTGGGAATATGGCTCAGCGGGTAGGCCGCCCGCGTGTTTTCGGTAAGGCTGGCGTCGTTCAAATCCAACCGGCGGGTGATGACGTCATAGCTGACATTTTCCAGGACGGTCCCGAACTGACGGGTGGTGGCGTAGATTTCCGGCTCCGATTCCTGCGACAGGTTGATAATTTTGGCATAGCAGCCGCCCTCGAAATTGAACACCCCCGAGGCACTCCAGCCGTGCTCGTCATCGCCGATAAGTTTGCGGTTCGGGTCGGCCGACAGGGTGGTTTTACCGGTGCCTGAAAGGCCGAAGAAAATAGCGACATCGTCATCGGGCCCCACATTGGCGCTGCAATGCATGGACATGACGTTTTCCTGCGGCAGCAAGTAATTCATGACGGTAAAGATCGATTTCTTGATTTCCCCGGCATAACTGGTGCCGCCGATTAACACCAGCTTTCGGCGCAGGTTGAGCAGGATAAACGCCTCGGAGTTGGTGCCGTCGATTTCCGGAATGGCCTGGAAATTCGGAACGTGCATAATAGTGAATTCCGGGACATGCTCGGATAACTCTTCCGGTCGGGCCCGGATAAACATGTTCCGGGCGAAGAGACTGTGCCAGGCGGTCTCGGTAATCACCCGCACCGGCAGGCGGTATTTCGGGTCGTAACCGGCGTAACAATCCTGCACATACAAATCGCGCCCCTGCAAATAAGCCTGCAGGCGTCGGAACAACAACTCAAATTTGTTCGGCTCGAAAGGCTTGTTGACTTTCCCCCACCAGATTTTATCCCCGGTCTCGCCCTCGTGAACGATAAACTTATCCTTCGCCGCCCGGCCGGTATGCAGACCAGTTCGAACCGCGATGGGTCCCAGGTGCGTAATGACGCCCTCGCCGTTTTTAACGATATCTTCATAGAGAATCGGGGTGTTATGATTCCAGTGAACCTTGCGAATATTGGTAATGCCGTGATTTTCAATGCCAAATTTGCTGATTAAGCGCTGAACTGCCATAATTTTCTCCTTTTTATTTATATCTAAAATATTTTCAGCAGAGTGGAATTATCACCATGAAGAATAACAAGATATTCTTCATCTTATTAAACAATTATTATAAGAAATTGTTTTGGATTTTTTTTAAAGACAACCAAAAGTCTCTTCTTTTTAATATCGACCGGCGCCAAATTAACTTTATCTGTAGGGCTAAAAGGGTTATTTGAACTTTGACACCGTTTTAATAATTGCCTACTTTGGAATAACCTGGAACCCCAAAAAGCGGAAATAAAAAAAACAGCGAGTTTTAAGTGAAAAACCCCACCCGAATAATATATACCCTGACAGTTTTATATGTTGTTTTGCTGCTTGTCATTTTCCCCCGGTGGACGGTTGACGACGCCTATATAACTTTCCGCTACGCCGACAACCTGGCCCAGCACGGCGAGCTGACCTGGAATGTCGGCGAAAACCCTATTGAGGGCTATACCGGGGTGGCCCTGCCGGTCATACTGGCCTTTTTTATTAAAAACGGATTCGAACCTTCGACCGTAAGTCAGACTATCGGCGTCCTGAGTTTGCTGGGTATCGGAATTGTACTTTATCTCTTTTTAAATCAATTGCTAATCACGGGGATTGTACGAGCGTCAACAATTTTCATTTACTTTACCTCCCCTTTTCTTTACAAAAACGCTTTCAGCGGCCTGGAAACCCTGTTTTTTTCCCCTGGCTGTAATTTTCTCTCTTTACGTTCTCTATCTCCGTCTGCAACCGGACCGCCGGAGCGATTTTAAGGACATATTATTCCTGTTGCTACTTTTGACGGCGAGCTTGATACGCCCCGAGGGAGTGGTTCTGGCGGGATTATCGATTATCGTCGTGAGTTTTTACAGATTTAAAGAACGTAATCGAAACGGGTGGGCTTTTATCTGGAAAGCGGGACTGTTTTATATTTTACCGGCCCTTGTTTATTTTCTGTGGCGGTGGAATTATTACGGCCTGTTTTTCCCCAATACTTTCTATGCCAAATTAAACGATGGTTGGATCGTCCTGCGAACCCTCAAGGATTTAATCAAATTTTTCCTGACTTATCTTTTGATACCCGCGCTCGCGACGTTATTGCTCCTGTGGAATAATTACGGTCGAAATTCCGGGGCATTAAAAAAACAGATTAAAACCACTCTCCCCCGCCCGGTGGTCGTTACTTTCGCGGTCGCCCTGGCTTTCATATTGATTACATCGTTACACTATATCAAAACCGATCTGATGATGAATTTTTCTTTTCGTTTTTTCCTTCCTTTTTTCCCGGTACTGCTGGTTTTAATCGGCGTTCTGCTATATACCGGACTTAAAAACCGAGACCTGCAAATTACCCCGAAAAGAACACGCCTTATCCGCCCGGTTTTGCTGATTTTGATATTTATCTACCTGGGCGTTAACTATTCGCAGTTGACCACCGAAATCGACACCGCCGCCGCCGTTTTCACCAGCAGTAATTGGGATTCGCTCGATAACAGCCGCCGGGCACAGAATATAACCGGGGATGAAAGATTCAAAAATTACATGCTGGTTAAAAAATACCGAAGCGCCGCGGTTGAGAATTATTATGAATTCATCTATGTAAGAAACGACCTGGCGGTTCCCGCTCTTGAAAGATAACCTGATTTATTCCAAGGCCTGGGGACCGACCAGGCTTATCAGGGTTTGCCCGGCACGGGGAATAGGTTTATTGTCGGTGGTGTACACCTTCAACTCCTTATTCTCGGTGATGATAAACAGGGGGATGGCGCTCTGGCCGTATATTTCGTAGAAAGCTTTATAATCGAATTCTTCGGTAATCGGGGTCTTTTTAACAATCGCACCGGAGCGGATGCGAAAGGCCAGGTATTCGTAATTGGCGATTTTATTGAAAAGAAAGCGGCCTCTCAGATACGACGGCAGGGCTGTCTTTTTGCTGTCGTCCTCGGTCCCCGAGGGTGGCAATTGATAGACCTCGGAACTGCCGAAAAGATCCACAAAATGTAATGCGGCCAGGGAGTTGACTTCGTCGTTGGGGGTCAAAGCCAAAAGCCGCCCGACCCCGTCGAGCTGGATATCGTACAACAAATCTTCCGCCAGGACATTGCCGTAATACGCCCGGCAGCCGTTTCTCCGAGCCTCGACAATATTGGTCCAGTTGGAATCCACCATGACGACCTGGAACCCCTCGTCGCGCAACAGGCGGCCGATATCCTGCACCCAGATATGCGCGCCGACAAATAAAACGCCCTGTGGGTTGGGCTTGGCGACTTTCAAAAGATGAGCCACCGGCGAGGCGGTGAGACCGTAAACCGCCACCGTGCCGACAATGACCTGAAAAGTCAGGGGCACCAGGAGCGAGCAGTGGGTGAAGCCGGTATCCATCAGCCGTTCGGCAAACACCGAGACCACCGCCGCCGCCACGATACCGCGGGGCGCCATCCAGGCCAGAAACGCCCGTTCGTTCCATTTCAGTTTCGATTTAAAAGTTGACGCCAGGACGGCCGTCGGGCGCACCAGCACTATTAAAAGGCCGACAAAAACCCAGGTGTTCACACTGGTCAAAGATATATGCCCCAGCGGCACCCGGGCCGCCAGGATAATAAAAAGGCTTGAAATCAGCAGGACCCGGAGGCTTTCCTTGAACTCCAGGATATGCTTGATGGGCACGAATTTTTGATTGGCGAGGGTGATGCCCATAACCGTTACGGCCAGCAAACCCGATTCGAGTTGAATCGTGTTGGACACAAAATAAGCCATCACGACCACCATCAGAGCCACCGGGTTTTGCAGAAAATCGGGAATCAGGTATCGTTTCAACATCAGCACCATCACCACCGCCCCGGCGATACCTATCAGGCTGCCGAAAATCAGGGCTTTCAAAACCCCGAAAACAATCAGCACCGTCCCTTCCTGCATACTCCCGGCCAGAATAACCTCGAAAACAATCACGGCCAGGATAGCGCCGAGCGGGTCGTTGACGATACCTTCCCATTTGACGATGGAGCTGATATGCCCTACCGGCCGGACCTGCCGCAGGAGCGGGATTATGACGGTCGGGCCGCTGACAACGAGGATGGCGCCCAGCAAAATAGCCGGCGGCCATTGAAGCCCGACCACAAAATGCGCCAGCACCGCCACCAAAAACCAGGTCACGATAAGGCCGACCGTTACCAGCGAGGTAAAGACCGTCCCGACCTGGCGCAGTTCCTTGATTTTCAACGACAGGCCGCCTTCGAAAAGTATTATCGCCACCGAAATCGAAACCAGCGGGAAGAGCAGGTTACCGAACATTTCGTCGGGATTCAGCACGCCCGAAACCGGCCCGGCGATAAAGCCGAAAATTAGAAGCAATAGAATCGACGGCAGGTGCAGCCGCCAGGCCAGCCACTGGGCGGCAATTCCCAGCACGATAATACTGGCTAAACCTAAAAGTAAATGCTCGCTCATAAATTAATTTCCGTTTTCATATAATAAATAATACCGAACGGCGGAACTCTCATCAATTAAAAGATATAACAATTTCTCGATATCAAATAAAGTTGAAAAAAGCGGAAGACAAAAAAATAAATAAAAATAACCGCCCCGGGGGAAGAACCATCGGGGCGGCCTTAGTAACAAACACCACTCAAGCAAGTGTGAAATCAATCAGGCTTTGCTGATAATCTCCTGAGCCTCGGCCTTGTCAACATCCATAATAAACTGGATACCGCTTCTTTCCGAAGCCTCTTGCGTCAGGGCGCAGATATCGTCGCGGGTGATATGTTTCAGGCCGAATTTACGGGTTCCGGCCATAAACTGCCGCAGGCCCTGGGCCAGGCGTTCATAATAGGTGTACAGGCCCAGCGCCCCGGTCGGGATTTTCTCGAATTCGGCGTCGCCCATCTCTTTGCGGAGGTCGCTGGCGGTGACGAAAATCTCGTCCTTGGTATTGCCGAACCGTTCAATATAAACCGGCACCTGGTTTTCCTCGATAGTCCGGCCGATAGTCTTGCCGACCATGGCCGCCGCTATCGGCGCACGAGCCATACCCACCAGTTTGACAAACGGGGCGCCCATCGCCAGACCCTTGAAAATCTGGTCCTCGAACGTGAAGCCGCCGGCCACCGCGATGGTGGGGAGATATTTCCCCTTGTCATGAAGCTGCTTACAATAATTGTAAAGCATCGAGTGCAACTCAACCGGGGGAATTCCCCACTCGTTCATCATCCGCCAGGGGCTCATGCCGGTGCCGCCGCCGGCGCCGTCCACCGTGAGCAGGTCGATTTTGTATTTCGACGAGAACATGACAGCCCGCGCCAGGTCGGCCGGACGGTAAGCGCCGGTCTTGAGGAACACATACTTGGCGCCGGCTTTGCGCAGTTCCTCCACCCGAGCGGCGAAAGATTCCTCGGTCACCATCCCGACCCGGGAATGGCGCTCGAATTCCTTGAAAGCCCCGCGCTTGAAGGCTTCGATGACGTTAGGGTCGGTCGGATTGGGCAGGACCACATAGCCGCGCTTGTACAGGAGTTGGGCTTTTTCGAGGTTCTTGACCTTGACCTCGCCGCCGATATCCTTGGCGCCCTGACCCCATTTCAACTCGACGCATTGCACGCCCAGTTCCTTGATAGCATACTCCTGGGCGCCCAGGCGGGTGTCCTCGACGTTGGCCTGGACGATAATCGCGCCCCAGCCGTCGATTTGATGGTCCGTGAAGAGTTTCACCCGGCGCTTGAGGTCAACCGTATCGACCACGTGGCCGTTTTCAATCTTCGACTCTACGTCCATACCGACCACGTTTTCACCGATTGTCAAACCGGTGCCGGCCAAAGCCGAGCCGATCGCCAGCCCTTCCCAGTTGTTCTTGGCCACGTTGGTCGAGCCAATTCCGGGAATAATCCACGGGTAACGGAATTTGAGACCCTGGTCATGGCCGAATTTTACCTCGAGGTTGACATTCGGGAAAATTGCCTTGTCGCTGTCCTCCTCGATACCGTGGGCGCCGACCGCCGTTCCCATAATATTGAAATGGGAATAATCGACCGGGTAGGCTTTCTCGCCCGCGGAGGTGATGACGCCGAAAGGCTGCGGATAAATAACCTCGTGGCCCCGGTAGGCGGATTTACCAATTTCGCACATGCCGATACAACCGTCCACACAGGTTACGCACATTCCTGAAGTCGGGATTATTGAATCCTCGGTTCTGTTTTTTGTCAGGGTTGCCGCCGAAGCATTCACTCTGGTTAGTGACATTTTCACTATCCTCCTAATTATATTCTCATTATTTGTTTTCTTCAGTCTTTACTTATTTCACAGGCCACACAGGGGTCCATATAACACATCATATCATCAAAATCGGGTTTTTGAAGGCAAGGCGCGGCGATATTGGCGCACCCGCCGCAGATTGCTTTCTCCGGCTGATTGTAGGTGCAGCGGAGCTGACAGGCCGGGCAGACGTAAATACAGCCGCCGCACAGACGGCAGACGTCGGACTTGACATCGAACGGCGTCCCGATACTGCGGGTTTCACCGCGGCCGCGAAAGCCGATCGCCTTGGCCATCATCTGCTCGGCGCACATGCGCACGCACAGGCCGCAGAGAATGCAGTCGTCGTATTCCTGCCGGAATCGCTGTTGCCGGACATTGTACTTGGCGGCGATGTCCTGGATGATTTTCGACTGCGGGCAGGTGCCCAGCAACAGTTCGATAACCATCCGCCGTGCCCGGTCAACCCTTTTCGAGGTGGTGCGGACAACCAGGCCCTCTTCAGCCGGATAGGTACAGGAGGTTACCAGGCGGGAGCGCGGCCCCTCGCCGATTTCCACCACGCACAGCCGACAGGCGCCGTAAGGTGAGAGACCTTCCATATAGCACAGAGTGGGAATGGGGAAATTGAGAAACTTCGCCGCTTCCAGCAAAGTCGTTCCCTCTTCGACCGAAACCTGCAAACCGTTAATAGTCAGAGTAACCATAACTAGTTCCCTCCCGTTACCATTACATCAAGTTCATCTTTATTAATCTCTTCCTCCTTGGGTTGAGTGAATTCCAGGTCACAGCGCAGGCACCGGTAGGCTTCGGCAGTGGCTTCCCTGATAGAGAAGGATACCTCGACCTCGGCAAAATTGCGTTTCCGCCATTCCGCCGGGGCGCGCGGCGTCTCGGCCCGGTCGGTCGGCACGAACTCCTGGTCGACCTTCACCGGTTCGACATACACCTTCGGCAACCGCGGCTCGGCCGGCTCCTGAAGGAGCGGCTCGTTTTTGAGGTAGCGGTCAATCATCACCGCCGCTTTTTTGCCGGCCGCGATGGATTCGACCACCGTATTGGGGCCCGTGACCACGTCACCGGCGGCGAACACTCCCGGACGGTTGGTCTGGAGGGTCGCGGCGTCGATACGCACCGTAGCCCGGTCGGTCACCTCTATCCCGCTCGAGCGGGCGGGCGAGATACAGTCGGTACCGGAGTCCTCACCGATGGCGATTACCAGCGTATCCAACTCGACCGTAAACTCGGTGTTGGGTATCGGCACCGGCCGGCGGCGGCCCGAAGCATCGGTATCGCCCAATTCGTTTTTGATACATTCCAGACCGGTCAAACGACCTTTCTCGGAAAGGATGCGGGAGGGCGCCACCAGGGTTTTCAGTTCGATACCTTCCTGCTCGGCCGCCTCGATTTCCTCGGCGAAAGCCGGCATCTCATCCTGGGTGCGGCGATAGAAAATCGTCACGCTCTCGACGTCCTTCTGCCGGATAGCCATACGGGCGGCGTCGATCGCCGAGTTCCCGCCGCCGATAACCCCGACCTTGCCCCTGGCGTTCAACTCCCCTTTCTGGTTGAAAGCCTTGAGGAATTCAATCGAGGGATAAACGCCCTCGACATCCTCGTTCTCGAGGCGCAGCGGGCGGCTCTTGTGCGCCCCCATAGCCAGCAGCACGGCTTTGTAACCCTCCTCGAAGAGGCCGTTAACCGAGAGCTGCTTGCCCAAGGCGGTTTTACATTTAAGAGTTATATTTTCATCAAGAAGAGCATTTATTTCTTTTTGAATGACTTCCTTGGGTAAGCGATACGAGGGGATAGCGCAATAAAGCATCCCGCCCGCATCGTCTTCGGCTTCAAAAACCGTCACCTTGCAGCCTTTCAGCGACAGGTAATGAGCGGTGGTAAGACCGGCCGGCCCGGCTCCGATAACGGCCACCCGGGGCGGTTCACCGTCCGTCCAGACTTCTTTTTCCGGCTTATACATCGACGGTTCGATGCGGTCGGTGATGAAGCGTTTGAGGGCGCGGATGGCGACCGGGGCGCCCCCGCTGGTGCCGGCGCGGCAGCGCTGTTCACAGGGATGGTGACAGACGCGGGCGCATACCGACGGAAAGGGGTTGGCCTCGCGGATGACCCGGTAGGCTTCCTCATACTCGCCCTTGCCGATGTATGCCACATAACGCCAGGCCTCGGTTCCCAACGGACAGACCGACTGGCACGGGGCGCCAACCAGAGCTTTACACACAAATGCCTTGCAGCGCTTGTCGCGGATATGTTCCTCAAATTCGTGACGGAAATATTTCAGCATGCTCAAAACCGGGTTGGCCGCCGACTGCCCCAGGCCGCACATCGAGGTATCCTTGACCACCAGGGCCAGTTCCTCGAGCAAGTCGAGGTCAGCCATCTTGGCTTTGCCCTTGGTGACATCATCAAGTATCTCGTACATGCGCTGAGTGCCCTTGCGGCAAGTGAAACATTTGCCGCAGGACTCACTTTTGAGGAATTTCATGAAGTACCTGGCGATATCGACCATACAGGTGTTTTCGTCCATAACAATCATACCACCCGAACCCATTATCGAGCCGGCCTTGATAAGACTGTCATAATCTATGGATAAATCAAACATGCTGGCGGGGATGCAACCGCCGGACGGTCCGCCGGTCTGGACGGCTTTTATTTTCGCATCGCCTACCGGACCGCCCCCTATATCGAAAACCACCTCACGGATTTTGATACCGAGAGGAACTTCAACCAAACCGGTGTTCTTAACTTTCCCAACCAGGGAAAATATTTTCGTGCCGGTATTGCCCGGAACGCCTATCTTGGCGAACTCCTCACCGCCCCGTTTTATGATGACCGGGATATTTGCGAGGGTTTCCACGTTATTGATGCAGGTGGGATAGCCGTTGATACCGCGTTGAATGGGATACGGGGGTCGCTGTCGGGGTTCGCCCATAAAGCCTTCGATTGACCTGATCAGGGCGGTTTCCTCGCCGCATACAAAAGCCCCGGCACCGCGCACGATGCTAATATCAAAATTGATTCCGGTTCCGAGAATATTCTCACCCAGCAGGCCCATATCCCGCGCCTGGCGGATAGCGATCATGGAATGCTTGATAGCCAGGGGGTATTCGGCCCGAACATAAATAATGCCCTCCGTCGCCCCGATCGCCAGACCGGCAATCAACAAGCCTTCGATAATACTGTGAGGATTTCCCTCCAGCACACTGCGATCCATATATGCCCCGGGGTCGCCCTCGTCGGCATTGCAGACCACATACTTGTATTTTTTATTCGCCCCCGAAGCCCGGGCGAATTCCCACTTCTTGCCGGTGGGGAAACCAGCACCGCCCCGGCCCCGGATACCGGCTTTTAGTACTTCGCCGATAATCCATTCCGGGTCGTTTTTGGACAGCACTTTCTGCAAAGCCTTATATCCCCCGCTCTCGATATAATCGAGAATCCTGATGGGGTCCAGCAGCTGGTTCTTATTGAGAATAAGCCGCGTCTGCTTTTTGAAGAAGGGGATATCATTGAAATGGTAATAGGCTTTGCCGGTTTTCTGGTCTTTATATATCAACTCCTCGACAACTTCACCGTTAAGCGTGGACTCGATAATTTTGGGCACGTCATCCATTTTCAGTTTGGGGTAAAAGTGCCCGCCCGGCTCGACAATGAGATACGGGTTCATTTCACAGAAACCGTGACACCCGGTAATCCTCAATGATATTTTCTGCTGCAGAGAATTATCCAGGATATATCTCTTGGCGATGCGGATAATATCATTTACCCCGCTGGCTTGAGCGCCGGTATCGGCGCTTATAACCAGGGTCGGTTTCTCGGACCGCGCTTCTCTATCACTTTTAATCCGTTGACAGAAGTTGATAAACTCTTCAACTGAAGAAAGTTTTTTCATCTAGCAATCTCTCCTTGTAACAATATGACCAGGGTCAATCAAAAGTAGTTCCGTCAAGGTCCAGGATATGCCCTTTACAGCCGCGCCGGGAGCACAGTTGCACCACTCCGCCGCCCCGGACAATCATAGGCACCATTGGCGCGCCGCAATCGCCGCACAGGGCACCTCCGATTAACTCCGCATGACAGTGAGGGCAAAAAATATTGACAATAGTTTCATAAGGTATTTCATGTTTCGAAGTAACGTTATAGCTACCCCACAAACTGGAAATACACATCCAGCCGTGTTTCTGCCCGAAAGACACCGTGACCTTGATCGACGGGTGTCCGTCAATTTGATGTTCCGGGTCCATCAGGCTGTGGTTACAGCGGGCACAACTGACATCGATTGGGAAAATACGCTCGTCGGTATCGATCTCTATGATATCGAAACCTTTTCTCGACTTCTCCAGAATCTCCTTAACCTGCGAAGTTCTGACATTTGAGAAATAGTGACCATCGACCACAACAACAGGACCTAAAGCACAGGCGCCGAGACAATTGACCGATTCCAAAGTAAATTCTTTGTCGGGAGTCGTTTGACCGGCTTTAATGCCCAGTTGTTTTTCAATTTCGTCGGCGATGGCGGGTCCTCCGCGAACATGACAGGCAGTTCCCAGACAGACCGACATCAAATGCTTACCTCGAGGTTGGAGTGAAAAAGCCCTGTAAAAGGTGGCTACACCGTAAATATCGGTAAGCGAGCGTCCAGTTTGTTCAGCGACCTCCCTCAATAATTCCTGAGGAAGATAACTGTACTTAGCCTGGATTTCTTCCAAAATGGATATTAATTCTCCTTGTTTCCCTTCGTATTTTTCAAGGAGTTTCGATACTTCTTCTGAACCCATTTTCTCCCTTCTATTCTATAATTGTTTAATTATTTATGGTATTTCTTCAAATTCTTCGCAATGCCAGACCCCGGTTTTGGGGCGAGGTAACGCGCAGTTGTCACGCTGCACGCAATTCTGGCACAAGCCCTTTAAGGCTACCTTCGATTTCTTGACCCGTTCCCGGTTAAGATGTGAAACATGCCTTTCACTCGCCGGGGTGATATCATCGCTCATATTCAATTGGCCGGAATCCTCAAACATATCGCAGAATAAAGCGTCATATCCACGTACCGCCCGATTCACACAACTCAAGATATTCACACAGCTTGGGCACAACGTTACTCTGACAATTCCTCCCTGATCGAGCAAAGTATTCTCCTCTACTCCATATTGATATTTACCAACGGCAGAGGCGGAATTTGCCGGGATGTCTTAAATCGGGATGTGAGTTTGTTTTCCGCACTCAAAAAAAATTTTAACTTTGTTTTTTTAACTTTAACCCTTACACACTTATCTTACTATAATACAGGCAACTTATGTGCCAAGTTGTTGTCTTAGATACTTGTTAAAAAAATCACATTACAGTAATGTGAAAAAAGTAACTAAGTCTATGAGTGTGAAAGAATTGAGATGTAATAAAACTAACTTACTTATATTATTATGGTTACGATGCGAATATTATTTAGTGAGCAATAAGCGGGGAATTTTGTACCACCGACGAGATATTACCCGATTAAGCTCTCGCACAGTAATTTTAGACCGAAATTATCAGTTTTTTTTGTAATTAGAGTCTCTGAGTTTTTCTCGAAGCGTTTTGCGGTCAATTTTTAATATTTCGGCAGCCTGGGTCTTATTGCCCTTTACGCTGTCGAGCACATTGCAGATGTATTCTAATTCCACCTCGGTCAGTGAACGGGTGAAACCGGTGGTTCTTTTGGGAGTGAAGCGCATTTGCGAGGGTAAATCGGTGATATCGACCTTACCGTCTTCGGACATGACAATCAGTCGTTGAATGAGATTTTCCAGTTCACGCACATTGCCGGGCCAATCGTAATTATTCAATACTTCCAGGGTTCGGTCCGACATAACCGGCGTATCGCATTCCATTTCCTCGGCGTATTTTTTAAGGAAATGATTGATCAGAATCAACTTGTCATCGCCGCGCTCGCGCAGAGGCGGCAGGTTGACGGTAATAACGCTTAACCGGAAATACAGCTCCTCGCGAAAAACCCCCTTCTTGACCAGTTCCTCGAGGTCCTTGTTGGTGGCGGCGACAATCCGGACATCGACCTTGTGCGGCCGGTAAGCTCCGACCATGTAAATCTCTTTATCCTGCAACACGCGCAGGAGCTTGACCTGGAGGGGCTGGCTGATTTCGCTGATTTCATCCAGGAAGATTGTACCGCCGTCGGCGGTCTGGAAAAAACCTGCCCTTGAAACAGTCGCGCCGGTGAAAGCCCCTTTGACATGCCCGAACAGTTCGCTTTCAAAAAGTTCGGTGGGAATCGCGCCGCAGTTGATGGGAATAAAGGCCGCCGAGGCACGCGGGCTTTTATAATGGATGGCCCGCGCTACCAGTTCCTTGCCGGTGCCGCTCTCGCCGGTAATCAGCACCGTGGCGGGGACACTGGCCGCCTTGGCAATAGTACTCAGCACCCGCCCCATAACCGGCGAATCACCCAATAAACCGTATCGTTCGGAGGAAGACTTTTCCACATCGTGCTGCGCCGCCTGCCGCAGGCGCAGTTTCTCCAGGGCCAGGTGCACGGCCTGCAGCAATTCTTCCTCGGTAAAAGGCTTGGCCAGGTATTCCTCGGCGCCCGATTTAACCGCTTCCACCGCCCCGGTGACGCTGGCGTAACCGGTAATCATGATGACTTCGGTGTCGGGCAGGTTTTCCCGGATATGGCGCACCAGGTCGAGACCGCTGATACCGGGCATTTTGAAGTCGGTTACCACCAGGTCAACCGTTATTTTCTCGAGCAGCCGTACGGCTTCGGCCACACCCGGAGCGGTAAAGACCTTGTACCCGGCCGAGAGCAGGTTGCGCTGGAGAACCTCAAGCGTGCCGGGGGCGTCATCGACAACTAAAACACTTTCATTCCTGATAGCCGTCATGACCCGGCTCCTTTTGATTTCCGGCGTTTATTGTTCTTCAAGGGGAAACAGAGTTCAAAAAGCGCACCTTCGCCTTTTTTACTTTTCACGTCGACCGTTCCCTGGTGAGCGGTCAATATATCATCCACCACCGCCAGCCCCAGACCGGTGCCGTTGTTGATATCCTTGGTGGTGAAGAAGGGCAGGAATATTTTTTTGAGAAGCTTTTCATCCATTCCCTCGCCGGTATCCTGGACCATCAGGTAAACCCATTTTTCATCGAAGGCGGTTCGTAACGTCAGGGTGCCGCCGTCGGGCATCGCCTGAATGGCGTTGACCACCAGGTTAACCAGGATCTGGTGAATTTGCGAGGGGTCGCCGTGAAAAGTCGGCAGATTGGGTGACAGATAGCGCACCAGGTCAATCCCCGCCGTGGTGCAGCGCGATTCCAGAAAATAAAGGCCGTTGGCGACGATATCGTTGAGTTTAACCGGCTCTTCATGGGACGGTACCTGCCGGGCGAACAGCAGCAGTTTCTTTATGACCTCCCGGGAATGTAGCGAGGCGATAACTATCTTTTCCAGATCCTTGACTCCCTGCCGGGGAATTTCGGGAAATTTCATGGCCAGCTGAGCAAAACCCAGGATATTGCCCAGCGGTTCGTTGAGCTCATGAGCCACCCCGGCCGCCACCTGGCCGAGAGTGGCCAGCCGGTCGGCATGCATCAACTGGGAGTGTAAGCGCTCACGCTCTTCCTCGGACAGTTTTTTGGTAATTATCAACGAGATTTCACTGGCGACGGTGTTGAGCAAACGTCTTTCCGCCTTTAAGAAGGGTCCTTCATCATGTTGCGGAGCTTCGTTTAAATAGATCACCTCGACTCGCCCCTGTTTTTTCCCCCCGACGGTAATATCGGCGGCCTGTTTGATGCGGACGTTTTTAAAACCGGGAGATGTATACTCGGCGCCGTCAAAAACAACTCGCGCGGCGGCCATTTCCGGATATTGCCAGGCGGGCGGCAGGAGTTCTACAATCTTTTGCAGAACGTCGTCCAGGATCATACGGGGCAGGGTGGCCAGATGAGCGATACTATACATGCAGCTCAACTCTTTCAGCCTCTCTCGCAAATCGACCTGGGCCTGGTGGTTGACCAGGGCAAAACTAAAATCGCGGGCGATTTCTTCATACTGCTCGATATTTTTCCTTAAAAAGAAATCAAACTTTTCGCCCTTTAGAATCAGGAGCCCGAGTTTCTCCTTCAAACATGAAAGCGTAACGATTACCACCGACCGATACTTTTCATTAAACTCGACATTCGCCCAGCGCCGCACTCCCGCCTGCCTTTTCCAGGCTTTAAGCGTTTCAACCATATCCCCGGTCAATAAACTTCCCCGTTTACTTATGAACGGTAAATACTTTTCGAGTTTTTCAGCGTAAATTTCTATATTTAATTTTTCGAAATCAGTGAGTTTTTCCAGCTCTTCGTCGGTGAATTCTTCCGCTTCCAGGCAACACGCTCTGATTCTATGATTGCAATACTCTTCGTTCCGGCCGTCGGTTATATAACGAGTGCCTTGCCGGTTCTCGTCCAGCCATAGTTCGATTCGGTCGCATTTCAAGAATTTTAAAAACAGTTTTGAAATTTCATAAATGAAATCTGAACGGGGCTGGTCATGATTGGCAAGCTCAGCTATCCGATGAGACAGCAAGGAATAATCAAGCTCTCCGGTATTCGTGAAAAGAGCCAGACTTTTATTAACAAGCTTATCGTCGTTCTGTTTTTTTGTCATTTCAGTCTTGACACCAGATAGGTAACGTTAGTAATCTTAATAACTTAGCTATTTTCCAGAGTATCTTAAAAGGACGCTGATGTCAAGCGAAAAAACCTTTCTAAATCAGGTTAATCTCTCCTGACGAAAAATCATTACTTATAAAAGTTTGTTATTTTTCTTCGTCGTCCAATTCCTGCATGGCTCGCAAAATTCCCAACGGCGATGAGCCGGTGGCCAGCCGGGACAACTTGTCCATACGCTCTTTGTCTTTCTCGAATTTTTTCTTAAGGCGGGCTTCATAGGCCTCTTTCAACGTGTCTAGAAGACTATCGAACTCATACGGTTTGGGCAGATAGCTGAACGCTCCCAGCTTGGTGCATTCGACGGCCGAGTTAACCGAGCCGTGACCGGTCAGGATAATTACCTCAAGATACTTATGTTCCTTTTTCAAAATTTCCAGCACCTGCTGTCCGTCCATGCCGGGCATTTTCAAATCGAGCAGGGCCAGGTCGAACTTGCCCTCATGGGCGGCCTCAATCGCCTCCTGACCGTTGACGGCTTTGGTTACATCGAAGTCCCGCAATTCCAGCCGCTTGGCGATGGAATCCAGAAATTTAACCTCGTCGTCGATAATCAGGAGTTTTATTTTATTCGGCATAGAATTATCTCCCTTTTAAAAGCCTATAAGTCTCCAATATCCGAAAAATACCCACAACCAGAGCACCGCGAAAGATAAAAGAAGAATCGCCGTGCCGTGTTTCAAAAAATCACCCAAAGTGACCAGTTGTTCACCGGTCAGGGGGTCCTTGGCCATAGCGTAGGCGATGGCGTTGTTGGGGGTGCCGATAATAAGCATGTGGGCAAAAGACGACGCGAAGGCGGTGGCCAGTCCTATCATCCAGGGATGCGTTCCCGAAATGGTCGCCATCGGGACGGTAATCGGGCCGATAGCCGAGACCGTGGCGCCGTCACTCATGAAGTTGGTGCAGATGCCGGTAAACAAACTGGTGGCAACCGCCAGTCCCTCGCCGCTGCGTAAAAATTCCGGCAGGAGATTGACAAAACTGTCAGCCAGGAACACCGCCGCGCCCGTCACAGCCAGGCCCTTGCCCAGGGCGCAGGCGCTGGCGTAGAGGGCTACCACATCCCATTGAATACCGGTGATATCCCGCCAGCGAAGAATCCGGAAAACATTCAGCAAGACGATACAGAGCATGACCGGCCCGCCCATGCCCAGCGAACCGCTGGCCGTTACCCATAACAAGATCAGGACAACCAAAACCACGGCCGTTATATATTCATTCTTGTTCATGGGGCCGATTTTTTCCGCAGCCTGTTTGACCAGGCTGGAAACGTTTAACGATTTGACGGAAATCTTGCGGCGAAACATGAAAAAGAAATAGGTGCCGATAACCAGCGCCATCACCGGCACGAACGGCAGGCCGTATTGGACCCACTGGCCGAAAGTGGGCGCCATCCCGTAATCGGCCAGGATACCCATCATGACGGCGTTTCGTCCGCCCGCCGCCGGTGAGCCGGGTCCGCCGCAATTAGCGACGTAACAGAGCGACAGAACGAGCATCACCGCCAGGGCCTTATCTTTCTTGATCCCGGCTATGCGCACCGAACCGGCGTAGACCATCATAATCATGGGCATGATAAAAGCGATCAGGGCGTGCTCGGAGACAAAAGAACAGGCGATTCCCAACATCGGCAGAAACAGGAACAGCAGCTTCGGCAGCGACTTGGACGGCCCCAGAAGAAGTAACCCGATACGCCGGTCGAGGCCGGTTTTACTGATTGCCGCCGCCATGGCCAGGACGCCGAAAATAAAAATGACGGCGTCCTTGGAATAAGCCTTGGCGATATCATCGGGTTTCAATACCCCCAAAAAATACATAAAAACACCCACCGACAGGGCCGTAATACCGACCGGGACCGCCCCGGTAGCCCAGAACAGAGCCGCCACCAACAAAACCCCCAGCATCACCTTGACCCGGAAAGCCACCTGGGAAGGTTCCAGATAGTGCTTCACCTTGTTGCCGTTTTCATCCACCCGGGACTTGCCCAAACCGTACGAGCGGCTGTAATAGTCGGCTATATTTTCACCCTCTTTCATCTTCGCGTAATCGGCATACCCGATATTGGCATCGGACATCTGCTTGGTCTTCGGCGAAGAGAGCAAGGTCATCATTCGTTCCGGCGTCGGCATGAAAATCAGAGCGGTAAAAAGAATCAGGCCCAGCAAAATAATGCCGGGTCGGGAATTGTGCGACCCCACCAGCCATTTCCACAAGGACCCTTTTTCCACGTGGGGCACCTCGTAGCGCTCCATGACGTGGACTTTATCCTCGCGCGCGCTTTCGATAACTTTGATTAGTTCCTCAAATTCGCACGGCTTTTCCATGTAGGAATAAGCTTCCAGCCGACCGGTCTCGACGGCTGACTGCATACTGCCGAAGGCGGTGAGCATGATGACCTGAAGTTCCGGTCGGAAGCCCTTGATTTCCCGAAGCACCTGCTCGCCGTCCATTTTGGGCATTTTCCGGTCGAGCAGGACCACGTCGATATCATGGTGTTTCCGAACCATTTTGATGGCGTCCTCGCCGTTGTCGATATCGAGGGTCTCATATCCCCGCAGCGTTAGACGACGCGCCAGAGAAGTACGATAAGTGTCCTCATCGTCGACTAACAGAACTTTTGGCATACACCACTCCAATCATATTTATTCTAAACCCGTCTTTGTCTTCATGAAATTGGTGATTTCTTCAAAAACATCCGACAGCCGCAAAAGCCCCACGACTTCCTTTCCGTTTTTCCCCCGGATAACCAGCAGCGACAGCGTCTGCCACATAACCAGTTTGTGAATCGCCTCGTTAATGGTGGCGTTTTCGTCGATATTCTCCTCCACCGGGCGCATGACGCTGACCACCTTGATATGGCAGGCCCGATGGCACAAATCGGAGAGATTATCCTCGAAAAACCGGAAATTGTCCATCATGGAAGAAATGAACTGCGGCTCCAGGCCGACCCGGGACAGTTTACCCATATCGCCCAGCATGCTGTATTTCGGCTCCAGGGCTCTGAGAAAACCGAGATGACCGATTTTGCCGACCACCTTTTTGTCATCGTCGATGACCAGTACCGCCCGGTGACGGTGCTTCCCCGGCGGAAGTTTTGTTTGAGACTTTTCCAGGGCTTCCAGGGCGTCGAGAATCGTGGCGGTATGCGAAACAATCGCATACTCCTCCAGCGGAACCATTAAATCCTTGACTAACTTTGTATCCATGGTGAAATCCTTTTTCGCAAATTATATTTCCTTACCCGCGGTTTTATGCCGAGGCAGGCTTATGGTAAAAGTACTGCCTTCACCGGGTTTGCTCTTGACTTCAATTTTCCCCCCCAGGCTCTTTATAATCCCGTAACTGACCGACAGTCCCAGGCCGGTTCCTTTGCCCACTTCCTTGGTGCTGTAGAACGGCAGGAAAATTTTATTTAACTGCTCCGGGGTCATCCCCTTACCGCTGTCGGTAATGGCGACATAAACATAATCGTCGTCGGCTGAGGTCGCGATAGTGATTTTACCCGACCGACCCTCGATGGCGTCGGACGCGTTGTTAAAGATATTGAGCAAAACCTGTTGCAGTTGATTGCCGTCGGTCACCAGCGGCGGGATACCGGAGGCGTAATCCCTGATAACGTCAATATCATCAACCGCCATCTCCTGGCTCAGCAAACCGTCCATAACGCTGTTAATCAGTTTGTGAATATCGTGCGGTTTCAAATCGATTTCGGTTTTGCGGACAAAGCCGAGCAATTTCCGGGTGATATCCCGACAGCGGAAGACGGA
>Ga0210003_1001277_pt1 | contig 22333 bp, 15 predicted proteins | sample LantaG_FD_182804 | JGI IMG/M metagenome (GOLD analysis project Ga0210003, IMG submission 182804) | Deep subsurface microbial communities from Baltic Sea to uncover new lineages of life (NeLLi) - Landsort_02402 metaG (SPAdes) (version 2) | ecosystem: Environmental > Aquatic > Marine > Oceanic >... | reverse complement strand
CTCGCTCGCTCGCTCTCTCTCTCTCTCTCTCTCCGTTTACCTTCAGGTCCACGTTGCTCCGAGTCGACAGGATCGCGCCGAACACGGCGTCCTTCTGGATCACTCGCCACTTCCCTGCGCCAAACCGGTCGACGCCGTCGCGGAGGGCCTGTTCCTCCTCGGCAGACCACTTGTTCTTCGGGGGGAGGCTGGTGTTTTGTTTTTTCGAGGGTTTTGTATGCGTTGTTTTTTTAGGGTTTTTTTTGGTGCGTGTGAGTGAGCGTGGTGTTTCGCCGGCGAGGGATCGGCAAGAGGGGAGGACGAGGTGAAAAAGCGAGGGAGAAAGCGGGAAGGAAAGAGGAACGATGAAGGGGAACGAGGACGAAGGAGGGTCGAAGAGCAAGCTCTTGGGCTTGCTTTTTTTTTTCCCTCAGCGCTGTCGCCCTCGCGCCTTGGTCAAATCGTTTCGACTCCTTCTGCATCGCTCGCTCTCTCTCCAGCGAGCCGCGACACCAACTCTGTCACCACACTCACTTTGGGTCGTCCTCCATCTTGCCTTCCTAGGCGGAAAGCTAGCAGGAAGAGAACGAGGCCGCTTTTGTTTGAGTCCTTTCAATTGACCACCAGCTTTCTTCGCCGCCTTGTTTCCTCAATCTCTCCTTTTAGGGCCTAGCCGCGAGCCCAGCACCCCTGCCTAGCTGCGCCTCACGCCTCCGAATTACGACCGGGACGATGTTGTGAGAGCTCACACGGCAAAAGGAGCCGTGACGAGCGCCGGGAACGTCCCTCCCCGGGGAGACCGAATGCTCGTCCGGCGACGGCGTCGGCGATGGGAGGAGGAGGAAAAATAGGTCGACACCGAGCTCTATCCGTCAACTTCTTTCTTTCTCTTTTTTTTTCCGCTCTCTCTCGCTTCGCACTCCCTCATCTCTCTTCTCTCTTCTCTCTCCTCTCAAAGCGAGAAAGAGTGCCTCGAATCCAGCATCGCCTGCTGTCAGAGAGCCCCCCCCCCTTCCGAGCAGCCAGCTCATCATTCGATCTAGCGTCCCAACCTCGAGCAGAAGCGAGAGTCGCTAAAAACCAAAGAAAAAAAGAACAGAGGCTCCGATCGGGCATCAAAAAAACTCGATGGCGACCCCCGCTTCATCGCGCCGCCCCGAGCTTGCCGCGGACGCCGCCTGGGACGCCGCCCTCGACTTGGGTCTCCGGAGGACCGTCTACGGCACGTTGGGTGGGCTCGTCGCCGCCGCAGTGCTCTTTCGTGAGTAGTGCTTAAGAGGAGTTGATGATTGAAAAAAGGACAGAGAGAGATTAAAATGCACCGCGAATATCTCAACCTCGACCTCTCCAAAAAAACGCTATTTTTAACTCGCAGGAGGCCCCGGCACCCGCGGCGCCGCCGTCGCGTTCGGCGCCGGCTTCGGCCTGGGTTCTGCCTACGCCGACGGGAGGAAAGAGGTAAAGAGCAATCGAGTTTATGGGTTTTTTGGCCCGTTTTCCCTCGTTCTTGTTTCTTTTCACTCGCGGGTCCTCTTTTGCTCACCTCCTCGCACCCTTTTTTCTGTCCCAAAATCTCTCAACCAAACGGCAACAGCTCCGCGCCGCGTTCCCGGCGTCGAGCAAGGCAGAGTAGGTTTTTGCAACAGGGTGTAATTTTCCATTATTCAAAAGGCTCGGGAGCAAAAGAGAGAAATAGAAAACGAAAAATATTTTGAACACAGTCGAAAACAAAAAAAAACATTACCCTCTCTCTCTTGCTGTTTTTTTTCTCTCTCTCTCTCTCTCTTGCTGTTTTGTTTTCTCTCTCTCTCTCTCGAAACGCTCTCCCACGCCCGCGCACACACGTGCTTTCGCTTGAATAATAATCGCACTCGACTCGATAACCCAACGAGGAAGCAAGGTTGGAAAAGAAATAGTCCCTTTTTCCACCCGTTTCTTCTCTCTGTCTCTTTCTCTCTCTCTCGGTCTCTCGGTCTCTTTCTCTCATATCTTTTCTCTCTCGTTCCCCGCTCTCTCGTTCTCTCTCCGTCTCTTTCTCTCTCCAGCCTCTCTCGCCGTCTCTCAACCCCCCAATCCCCAACCGTATTCCTAAATCAGCGCGCCCAGCCCGCTCTCCTTCAAAAAGGCCTCGGCGCTCGGCATCTCGCCCTCCTCAAAGTCTGCCGCCGCGGCGACCTCCGCCGCCTTCAGCCCGTCCGCCTTGAGCCTCTCGAGCCCCGCGTCGCCCTTCTCGGTGCGCACGACCCTCGCGGCACGCAGCAGCAGGTCGCGCTTGGGCGCCGCCGACTCGACGTCCGCGAGGAACCCCGGGACGGCCGAGGCCGCGAGCAGGCCCGAGGCCAGCAGCGAGCCGACGAGCGCGCCGAGGCGGCCGGCGGCCTTGGGGACGTCGAGGGCCAGGTCGTCGAGGCCGGCGCAGGCCTCTCCCAGCGCCGCCCCCAGCGCGGCGGGCCCCACCGCGCCCCCCTGCTTGCCCAGGGACGCCAGGCAGGCGGCGAGGGCCTCCCCCTCGGCGTCGGAAGGGGAGTCGACCATCCTGTCGAGCCCTATCCTCGCCAGCCTCGCGGCTGACAGCGGGGCGCCCCCGCCCTTCTCCGGGGACTCGGCTCCCAGCAGCTCGCGCGCCGCGGCGGCGGCCTCGGCACCGTCCTTGGTGGCGAGGTAGTCGGTGAAGAGGGAAGAAGCCAGGGACTCGGCCTCCTCCTCGGTGAGCTCCTTCTTCTTGTCCGAAGGAGGCGCGGCGGCGGCCGCGGTGCCGCGGCCCGTCGTCGAGGGGGCAGCGGCGCCGGCTGAAGCAGCAGCAGCGGCAGCAGCCGGAGCAGCAGCTGCTCTCGAAGAGCTGCTGCTCGCCACCGCGGGCGTCGTGTACTCCCCGAGGAACGCCGATGCGACGGCAACGTCCCCGACCCTCTCGCTCGAGAAGGCGCCCTTGCCGGAGGCGGGGACGCCGGCGTCGCTCCTGAACGCCGGGAAGAGCTCCTCGTCGCCGCCGCCGGCGCCTCCCGCGGCCCCGCCGGCGCCGCCCTGTCCGCCGCCGCCTCCCCCGCCGCCCCCGCCCGCCAGCGACCCGCTGGGCAGCGCCGGCAGGTCCGACGCCAGCGACGGCAGCAGCAGCGACGCCGGCACCAGCCCCAGCTCGGCCGCGGCCTCGGCCCTGACCTCGGCGAGCTTCTTGGCCGCGAGCCCCTCGCGGCGCGGGATCCAGCGGGCCTGCCGGAGGTCGAGGACGTCGCGGACCATGAAGCGGAGGCGGGAAGGGAGCGTCTTCGACTTGGACAGTCTGTTGAGCGCGAGCATGTAGCCTAAAAGTGTTTTCGTATTTTTTTTTTGAGGGGGGGAAGGGGTTGGTGAAGGAGGGGAGGGTGAGATAAGAGAAAAACGGGGAGGGGGGGGGAGTGGAAACCCGAAAAAAGTACAAGAAAAAAAACAGCTTACCTTCGAGCCTCGCCGCGTGCACCCTCGCATTCTGCGCCTGCGCCGCCGCGTTCGGAGCCTCGGCGCCCTCCTTGGGCGCCGGCGGCGAGTCCAGCTTCTTTCCCGCAACCTGGAACACCTCGCAGACCGCCTCGATCGCGTCGTGCGACGGCTCCTCGACCGCCGCCGCAGCTGCCGCCGCTCCTTTCCCGCCGCCGCCGCCGCCTCCGCCGTGGACGCTGCCGAACTCGCCGAGGAGATCCTGCACACACACGTGCACGATCTTGTCCGTGACGACGCCCTTGAGGTAGAGCTGCGAGATCAGGCGCACGGTGCCGAGCGTGCGCTGCTTGACGAGCCGGGCGGCGCGCGCGGCGCCCGCGTCGCCGCCGCCGCCGTCCTCGTCGGCGCCGGCGGCGGCGCCGCCGCTCGCCCGCCGCAGCTCTGCGCGCGCCGCCGCCGCGCCCTCAAACTCCTCCTGGCAGGTGTTGAGCAGCACGCGCTTGAAGCCCATTGGCTTGGCGTCGGGACCCAACGCGGGGTCGGCGGGGAACTCGGGCACGCGGGACGCGAGGTAATTGCAGAGGTCGGCGTACGTCGCGACGAAGGTCGGCTGCGCGACGGCGGCCTCGAAGACCAGCGCGATCGCGCCGCGGAGCACGTCCGCCGAGACCGAGGCGTGGTCGACGAGCTGGGCGGCCAGGCGGTCGAACTTCTCCGGCGTGAGCTTGTTGAGGATGCCCTTGACGGCCTTGAGGGAGGCGGCGGTGGCGGCGGAGGAGGGAGGGGACGACGAGGCGGGGGCAGAGGCGGCGGCGGCGGCGGCGGGCGCGGCGGCCCGGTCCGACGACGACGAGGGCGCCCAGGCCGTCCGGCCGACGTCGGCCGCGCGGACGATCGCCGGGGCCTCGCCCCCGGCGTCTCCCGCGCCGCCCTCCTGTGCCCGGTTCCTCGCCGGCTGCTGAGACTGCTGCTGCTGCTGCTGCTGCTGCTGCTGCTTGCCTCCGGGCGAGGCCTCGCCTGCTGCGCCCCCGCCGGGGGCTCCCCTGCTCCTCCAGTCGCGCTCCTCCGGCGCAGCAGCGCCCGCGGCCGGGGCGACGGCGACGCCGGCCTCCGCCGCGGCCCTCGCGACGGCGCCGCGGGCTGCTCCCGCCGCTCCCTCCCCGGCTTCGGCGTCGTCGCCGTCGATGACGAGCTCGGGGAAGGCCTCGAGGGACGCCGGGGCGGGGGACATGCAGGACTGTTTTGGGAGTGGAGGGAAGGTGGAGGGAGGGGGAAAAGGAAGAGGTGAGTTTTTTACCCCAGCGGAAAAAAAGAGGGAGAGACTGGCGGCGACGGCTGCCGGCGGACCGGACGAAGACGATGTCCCGCTTCGCTCGCTCGCTCTCTCTATGTGTTTTTATCGCTCAGGGCGAACGCGCCAATCAAAGCGCGATGCTGTCATCGACGCCCAGAGCGCGTCAGTAGGAGCCGGAGCTGGCGCGTGAAAGCGGGAGAGAGTCGGCGATGATTGAGTCGTCGAACGTTTCGTGGACGTTTTGTCGACGCCGGGAGCAATCGATGGCCTTGACGAGAGCGGCTTTTGCTCCTTTTCCGCTCCGCTGGTTCTCTCTCCAAGCTTCGTGAGAGCAGCGAGAGAGCATGAGCACGCTCTCGGTCTCTCTCGGTCTTCTTTCGTACCTTGGCAAAGCCCATCAAAAACTCGGTATCGTAGGAAACGATGTCTGCAGGATTCTTCTTCTTGCGCTCCTCGCGGGGGGCCGACGCCGACGAGGGGGCCGCCGCGGCCGCGCCCGCAGGGTTCAGGCTCGCGCCGGCGCCCTTGGCGAAGGACGCGAAGGGGTTTCGTCCCGGCCCTCCCAGGGTGGTCATGGGCCCCAGGGAGAGGGGCCTGAAGGAGATGGAGTCGGCGGACATCGTATGGAATGGAGGAGGGACGACGACCGACGGGAGCCGAAGAAAGGACAGAAAGAATGATCGCCGCCTTGGCGCGTTTTCTTCGTCTATTAGCCTAACACTTTTTTTTTCCTGCGAAGAGCAAAAAGAGACAGAGAGAGAGAGAGAGAGAGAGAGAGCAATTCCTCTCTCGCAACGCTCTGCTCTCGCTCTCAACCGCTCCCGCCCAACGCGCGAAGCACACCAAGCACGGCGTGCGCTCCTAGCAGCAGCAATACCAAAATGCGCCAGGCCGCGCCCAAGGCCACCCCGCCGGCGAGCAGGAGAGAGAAAGGCTGCGAGAAACGCGACGCCGACGCCGCCATTGCCACCCCGAACTGTGTCCTATTGGGCGCCCTCCCCTCGCCCTTTGGCAGCGCCTTTTCGACCGCAACGGCGACGCCCGGGTCCTCCTCCGACGCGGCGTGCAGAGTGACGACCAGAAGGCAGTCGAGGCTGAGCGCCGCCGCTGCGAAAGCCGTGGCTGTCGATGATGCCGCCGCTCCGTCGCTCGCGCCGGCGACGGCGGCAGCTTCTCTCGGGCCCCAGCCGGCAATCGCGCCTCCGCAGCACCCGCCGCTCCTCACGGACTCGCTCTTCGCCCCGCTCGCCGCGGGAATCGAGCTGAGGACGCGATCCTCGCTCTCCTTCGAGGACAAGGTAAAAAAAGGGGGGAACCGAGGAGCGAAGGAGGTCGGAGTTGGTTGCAGCGCGGGGCGTAACTATTTTTTTTGCCTCACCTTTCCCGCCTTTTTTTCCTTTCCTCTTCCACCCCTCCCCCCCCACACACACACAACAAAAAACAGGTCACCGCCTCCTCCACCACGCTCCTCGACCCCTCGCCCTCGCTCCTCGACCCTGAGACCTTCGCGTTCTCGCGCGCCTTCGACTTCGAGCGCGTAATCGGGAGGTCCGAGCTCTCGGAGGTGTGGCTCGCGAAGCACCGCGGCTCCGGGAGGCGCTTCGCCGTCAAGCGGTCCGCGGCCGCGCCGGCCCCGGCGCTCGCGCTCGCGCCCGCGAGCGCCGGCGCCGGCGCGGCCGGCAGCGGCAGCGGCAGCATGAACAGCAGGAAGACGGCCAGGGAGGTGAGCGTCGTGGCCAGAGTGCCGCCGCATCCCAACCTCGTGGGCGTGCTCCGGTCTTGGAGGGAGGGAGGGGCGGGGAGCTTCATCCAGATGGACTACTGCCGCGGCGGGTCGCTGGCAGAGGCGATTCGGAGGGCGGCGAGGAGGAGCAGGAGGATGCAGAGGAGGAGGAGGAGCGGCAGTGGGGGCGAGGGAGCGCGAGCGCAGGCGTCGCCGCCGCCGCCCGCCGCCGCCGTCGCCGTCCCGGCCGCGCTGCCCGAGGCCGCCGTCTGGCGCGTCGCGGCGCACGCCGCAGCGGCCCTCGAGGCGCTGCACGCCGCGAGAGTGATCCACATGGACGTCAAACCGGAAAACATCTACCTGGACTGGGAGGAGAAGGAAAAAGAGGAGAACGAGGGAGGAGAGCGAGGCGGCGACGACAAGGGCGTTCCGGCGGTGGTGCTCCGGCTCGGGGACTTCGGCCTCTCGATCCCGGCCGGCGGCGCGGACCAGAGCGGGGCAGGGGCGCCGTGGGAGGAAGGGGACGGCCGGTACGTGGCGCCCGAGCTGCTCTCCTCGGCCTTTTCCTCCTCTCCTTTTTCATCTCCTCGCCCGACCCCGGCGGCGGACGTCTTCTCGCTCGGAGCAACGCTCTTCGAGTGCGCGACGGGACGGCCGCCGCCGAGGGGCGGCGACGCCCTCCCCCGCTCGGAGGCCGCCGCGGCCGTCGTTGCCGCGCTCGGGGCCCGCCGCGAGGCGGCGGGGCCCGCCGCCGCCTCCTCGTCCCTGTCCCCCTCGCCGCTGCCGCCGTCGGCGGCCCTCCTCGCGGATGTGATCGCCTCGGCGATGCTTCCGGACCCTCGAGCGAGGCCCTCGGCGGCCCTGCTCGCCAGGGTCGCCGCGGCTACGGAGGAAGGGGACGGGGGGCGCCCGCGGAGGGGGGAGGCTGACGCGGCGCTGGCCGCGGGGCTCTTTCTCGCGCTCGGCCGCCCCCGCGAGCCGCTGCCCGCGGGGGCCGGGGCGGGAGGAGGGGGGCCGCCGCCGGCCGGCCCCCTCCTCCCCGGCTCCTCGGCTCCAACCTTCTCCCTGCTGCGCCGCGGCGACGCGCGGAGGATAAGAGGGTACACTCTGGATGGAAGCGCGAGCCTTAGCCTGAGCGGCGCGGATGAAGAAGGCGAAGAAAACGCTGCCGGAGACGCCGCCAACGGGGAAGGAGACTTTGGCGACGGCGACGGCGACGACGACGACGACGAGGAGGATTCGGACGCGCTCTTCTTCTCGAGGCCGCCCTCGGCCCCTCGCGCGGGCCACAGCAGGCGCAGGACGCCGAGGAGCGCCCCTTCCTCTCCAGGGCGGGAGGAGAGGAAGAAAAAGCCTCCTTCATCTCTGGTTCCTCGTCCTCCTCCTCCGACGACGACGACAAAGTCGGCAGCGACGACGACGAGGACAGCCGCAGAGGCACCAGCAGCAGCGCGCCGCCCTCTCGCCCCGATCTCCCTCGATCCCCTGGTCGAGGCGATGAGCATCGGAGGAGGAGAAGACGGAAAGCCTCGTCACACCGCCGACCACGACCTCGAGCGCGCGCTGTCATCGATGTCGATCGACGGCTTAGGAAACGGGACGGAAAGCGCCCCTCTCCTCCCCTCCCCGGGCTCCCCGACGCGCTCGTGCTCTCCCTGGCCCGCCGCGTCTGCGAGGGGATCTCTGCCTCCCGCGGCGGCGGCTGCTCGGGCGCCGCCGCCGCGGGCGCGCCCTCGGAGGGAGGCCCCCTCCTTCTCCGCCGCTCCCTCTCCCCGCCGCTTCGGCTTCGGGCTCCCTGCTCCTCCCGCTCCCGCTCCTGCTCCTCCGCCGGAGGTGTCTTTCGACGACGAGCAAGGGCAGCAGCTACAGCAGCAGCAGGATCTCTCGGTCGAGGGCCTCGGCGACACTGTGAGGCAGCTGAGCATGAGCATGAGCCTCCTGTCCGGGAGGGATTGAGGCGCTGCTGCTCGCTCCTCCGCCGCCGTTGCCGCCGCCGCCGAGTGTCGCTCGGCGGTGCTAGAGAGGGAGAGAGAGGGATCAGATCATTTTCGCGCTCACTAACAACAAAGACATCAAACATACAGAACACTTGTTCCCTTCTGTAAAATAACCGCGCCTATCCGATGCGCCCTTGCAAATTTTCGCGGAAAGAAAGAAAGAAAGAAAGCACGAGGAAGGTCGAAGGCGCAAGGTCGCGACGTCGCCTTTTTTCATTTCTCAAGAAGCCCGTGAGCACGCATTTGATCGAACCCCCATTCGCAATCATGCTCCGCGGCAGGGGAGGAGCCGCAGGCTACGGCTTCGGCGGCGGCAGCAGCTCCCTCGAGCTTCCTCGACCGAACGGCTCGAGCTACAGCGGAGGAGGCCTGGGAGGAGGGAAGAAGAGCTCCGCGGCGAGGAGGAAGAGGCTGCTGCTCCGCCTCGGCGCTGTCGGCTTTGTCATCTTTTTGATCCTCCTCGTCGCCAGGTCTCGCGGCGGAAGCAGAGGAGGAGGAGGAGGAGCGGCGGTGACGGCGAGCCTCAATCATCACGAAGACGACGACGTCCCTGCCGAACACATGAAGTCGGGGGACACGGCCGCGGCCGCGGAGAAGAGGTAGGAAAGAGAAAGAGAGAGAGAGGAAGAAGCATTCGTTTTTTTCTTTCAAACGAAACCGCGAATGCTCCTCGACGTTAACCTTATTTCCAAACCTCTCCTTTCAAACATAAACCCATCACAGCGCCCAAGCCATCCTCCGCGACCACCCGCAGGCCTACGGCGCCTCGGCAGACGGCCTCGACGGCGGTCTCGACGCGCGAGACTCGTGGGTCGAGCACCTCTCCTGGAGCCCGCGCGCCTCCCTGCACCACGCCTTCCTGTCCCGCCGCGAGTGCGACCACCTGATCGGGCTCGCGACGCCCCACATGGAGCCCTCCACCGTGGTCGACAACGTCTCGGGGGAGAGGCAGCCCTCGAAAGTGCGCACCAGCAGCGGGATGTTCCTGCAGAGGGGCGCGGACGACGTCGTGAGGCGGATAGAGGAGAAGATCGCGGCGGCCACGGGGATTCCCGCAAGCCACGGCGAGGGTCTGCAGGTCCTGCTGTACGAGGACGGGCAGCGGTACGAGCCGCACTTTGACTACTTCCACGAGCAGGTCAACCAGGCCAACGGCGGGCAGCGGTGAGGGGGTTGGAGGAGGCTATTTTTTCTTCTTCTTCTTTCGCGTTTTTTCCCCTTTTTTCGTGTTTCCCCCCTTTTTCGCGTTCCGGTTTCTTGTTCTCTTCTTCCTCCTCACCTTTTCTTCCCTTCTTCCTTTCCTTCCCCTTCGAAACTGCTTTTACCCTTTTTCTTCACAAAAAAGGATCGCCACGATGCTGATGTACCTCTCCGACGTCGAGTCGGGAGGCGAGACCGTCTTCGACGCCGCGGACGACCTCCCGAGCCGCCCCCCGGCGGACCCCGCCGGCCTCTCCGACTGCGCGAAAAAGACGAACGCGTCGCTCGCGGTGCGGCCGAGGGCCGGCGACGCGTTGCTGTTCTGGTCGCTGAGGCCCGACGGAAGCCTCGACCCGGCAAGCCTGCACGGGGGCTGCCCCGTGCTGAAGGGGAAGAAGTGGTCTGCGACCAAGTGGCTGCGGGTGCAGGAGTACAAAGCCTGAAAGAGGGGGAGAGAGAAAGAGGGAGGCTCGGAGGGTGAGGTTGAGAGCGAAAAGAGGAAGAGCAAAGAGAGAGAGAGAGAGAGAACAAAGAACCAGCAGCAGCAGCAGCAGCAGCAAAATCAGAACAAAAAACTAAACTATCACTCATTTAATAAAAAAATAGCATGTCAAAACAAGAACCAACAACCAATAACACTTGTCCGGAATTCGCGGGGGAAGGAGGGTGGGGTCTGCGGGGAAGGGAGCGAGAGGAGCAAACAGAGAACGAGGTCGACGACGAATGAAAAGAAAAAACTCACTCTCGCCTCGACGCCCTCTATCGAGGAAAAAAAGAAGAAGAAGAAAAAGAGAACAAACGGGGAAAAAAGCCATGCTTTCTCGTCTCGGCTTCGCGATCCGCGAGACGGGCCAGGCCCTGGACCGCCTGGGCTGCCGCCTCCGCGGGTCCGAAGTGTACCTCGAAGAGAGTGCGTCGAAATTGAAGAGAAGGATTTGGTTCGTTCGCTGTCGCTGCCGCTGCCGCTGCCGTCGCTTCGAGCAAGAGATGCTTCCTCCCTCTCTCTTGCCTTGTTTCCTCCCCACCGCGTCGATTCGCTCTTTCCGGCCAGCCCCTTTGGAAGCTTACTGACGTCTCCTATGTCCTCACATGAAAATACCCCCCCCACCCGAAAAATCAATACACCATCAGTTTACCGCCACCGCACTTTCCAGCCCGTCGCCTCTTCGATGCCCTCGTCGGCAGCGGCCGCGTTTGTCGCTCCGTCGGCGACGGTGGCCGGCAACGTCCGCCTGGGGGACAGGGTCAGCGTGTGGTTTGGGGCAGTCATCAGAGGTACGTTGAAGAGTCTTGATTTTGAGAGAGGGAACGAGAAAGAGAGAGAGGGCAGAGACAAAGGAGGGGGAGAGAAAGGTTGAAGGCCGTTCAGCGATCAAACACTTTTTTTCGACTCCTTTTTTACCTCCTTTCCCTCACCCCGACTCCCCACCGAAAACCAAAAAAACCTCGACTTTAGGCGACGGCGCGCCCGTCGTCATCGGCGACGACACCAACATCCAGGACGGCGCCACCGTCCGAACGACGCCCGAGGACATCGGGACCGCCCCCTCGAGCTCTTCGGGCCGCAGCAACGCCCCGACGACGCTCGGCGCGCGGGTGACTGTGGGGCACAACGCCTCCATCGGCGCCGGCGTCTCGGTCGGGGACGAGGCCCTGATCGGGATGGGGGCCTCGCTGGGCGACGGGGCTGTCGTCGAGAGCGGGGCGATGGTCGCGGCGGGAGCCGCGGTCTCCGCGGGGAGCGTGGTGCCCTCGGGCGAGCTGTGGGGCGGCGTGCCCGCGAGGAGGCTGCGGGCTCTGAGGCCGGAGGAGGCGGCGTTCCTGCCCGTGAGCGCGAGCAAGTATGCGGAGCTGGCTGCCGGGTACGCCAAGGAGGGGCTCGGGGCTTGATTTTTTATTATTCCCTGTTTTATGTAAACGGAGAGAAAGGGAGAGAGTTGGGAAAGAAGAAAATGAGAGAGAGTTGGGAAAGGAGAAAATGAGAGAGAGTTGGGAAAGAAGAAAATGAGAGAGGAGGGAGAGGTGAGGTTCGAGGTCGACTTGGATTCACATTTCGTCCTAGCGAGTGCTCCATGACAAAATGAATTCTTCTTCCGCTTCCTCGGACGCGGCGGTGCTCGCGGCCCTGCTCGCCGTGCTCCTCGCCGGCGTAGGGCTCGTCCTGTTCGTGCTCTCGAAACCGGGAGGCGGGAAAGAGAAGGGACAGGTACGGAGAAAGTAGAGTTTTGCTTTTTTGTCTTTCTTGGCCATCGATCGATGCCCGACGTTTCTCTTTTCGACTTCCTCTCTCTTTACTTTCCCGCTTCTCCTCACACTCTCTGTGACCTTTCCTCTCCATTTATCATCAGGAGGACGCTGCTGCCGCACCAGCAGCAGCAGCAGCAGCAGAAGCGGCCGCGGGAGGAGGAGCTCAAAGGCAGCAGCAGCAGCAGCAGAACCGCCGAGACCGCCTCGGCGCGGGACTCGCCCGCCGCCGCGCCGCTGGCGCAGCAGCAGCAGCAGCCGCAGCAGCAGCAGCCAACGACGACGGCGAGGGAGATTCCGACCGAGACAGCGACTCCAACGACGACAACGGCCCCCCTCTCCGCGCCCGTGATGCCCGCCGTGCCGCCGCCGCGGAGCAGCGCGCGGCGCTCGAGGCGCGCGCCGAGAAGCACCAGTCCTACGAGGAGCGGCGGCGCGCCCGCGAGGAGGCCCGAGAGCGCGCCGAGGAGGCCCGCGAGGAGGCCCTGCTGCAGGAGGCCGAGGAGCGGCAGCGGGCCGAGGACGAAGAAGCCGCGAGGTGGGCGTCGCTGATCGAGAAGGAGGACGAGGGCGAGGAGGGAGGGACCGCGGCAGGCGGGGGCGAGGACGGCGGCGGCGGGGCGGAAAGCGAGGCATCGCTGCTCGAGCGATTCGTCTCCTTCATCGAGCGACGGAAGACAGTCACCCTGGAGGAGCTGGGCGCGGCCTTCGGCCTCCGCGCCTCCGATGCCATCGACAGGATTCGAAGTCTGGAAAAGGAAGGGAGGCTCTCGGGCATCATGGACGAGCGCGGCGCGTTCATCCACGTCTCTCGGGAAGAGTTCGAGGCAGTCGCAGAGTTTATCAAAACGAGAGGGAGGGTCGCGATCTCTGCCCTGGCGGCGGAGAGCGGAAAGCTCATTGATTTGGAGCCGAAGAGGGAGAAGGAGGCGGGGGGGGAGGTGGGAGCGGCGGAGGGGGGAGGAGGGGCTTCTCTGGACGCGCTCGCTGGGGACAACGAATGAAAAAAAACACTAAATTTTCGCGCTGTCTTGGCGTTTTTCTTTCTTTACAGGTGGGGGCCTCGAGGCTCGAGTGCGTTTGTAAAAGCACCGATGCTTGAGAAAAGAATTGATCTACGCCGCGAACCCGGCCCCGATCGAAGCCAGCGCTGCGGCCTCCCTATCGGCATCCTCGATCGCCGCCCTCTTCGCCGCCTCGGCCGCGGCGGCTCGCAGCGCCGCGCGCTCCGTGACCACCGGGACAGGGAAACCGCGCCCAGACTTCTCGATGCGGTGCAGGAGCTCTTCGGCGACGGCCTCGACCTTGGCCGGGGTGAGAAGGCCGCTGCCATCGAAGAGCACCGCGCGGCGGCGGGAGACTTCGCCGTCGGCGTCGTCTTTGGCGGTGGCGTCTCCGGCGGCCGACGCCTCGGCCCCTTCGACCCCCTCCTCCGCCGCCGCGGCCGCCGCCGCCCCCTCTTCCTCTCCTCCTCCCCCTCCCCCTCCCTTGCCAGGTCGCCTCCTGCTCCTGTCGACCCCGTTGAGCACGTCCCGCAGGTCGGTGTGCTCCCCGAGCCAGTCGCCGAGCATCCTGAAGGCGTGCCCCCGGACCATCCTCGGCGGCGTCGCGTGCTCGGCGGCCAGGGCCGCGTACTCCCTCAGCAGCCGCACGGGCCTGACGCGGCAGCCCGCCTCGCCCCGGCCCTCGGAGAAGAGCGCAGGATCCTCGAGCAGCGGGATCGCGGAGAGCACGCCGTCGCAGCCCGTCGCCTCGAGGCACCTTGCCGCCGAGCCCAGGCACCTGACGTCCCCGTTGGCAAGCACGGGCACGCGCAGCGCGCGCTTGACGGCGGCGATGGCCGCCCAGTCCGCGCGCGTCGCCGCGGCGTCCTTGGCGTCGCGCGTGCGGCCGTGTACCGCGACCAGCGACGCCCCCGATGCCTCGAGCATGCGCGCGAACGCGAGCGTCTGCTCGAGGTCGTCGAAGATGCGCATCTTGGCCGTGACCTTTATGCTCAGGTGCGCCGCGAGCGTTGCGACGACCGCCGAGACGAGCGAGGGCTCGTCCATCAGGAAGGCGCCGTACCTGCCCCTGCGCGCGATGCGCTGCGGGCATCCCAGGTTGAGATCCACCGCGTCGACGCCGCCGCGGATCTCGAGGATCCTCGCGGCCGCCAGCACCGTCGCGGGGTCGTTGCCGCAGAACTGCGCCATCAGGGGCCGGTCGGCAGGCGTCGACGAAAACTGCTCTGCCCGGTAGGAGGGCGCCTCGGCAAAGAGCCTCGCATGCATCATCGGGGTGTAGGCGCAGGTGGCGCCGTGCCTGCGGCAAAGCAGGCGGAAGGCGAGCTCGGACTGTTTTTTTGTGTTTTTTGTGCGTGCGTATAGGGGGTGGGGGGAGGTTTTTTTGAAGGTCGAGGTTTTCAGGGAGGGGGGCTAGGCGTCGAGAGGGGGAAAAAACGCCACCAACGACGACGACGATTCAGGCTGCATCTCTCTCCTTTCCCTCTCACTTTCTCTCTCCTTCTCTCTCTAATTACCTGATCGACCATCGGCGCTACGTGATACTTGGGCGCGCCAATGCTATTCCACCACTCCCAGGCCTGGGCGACGTGGGCGTCCAAATCCGAAGGAGGAGGCGCCGGCACCTGGGCGTCGGCGGGCAGCGGCGGAGGCAAAGGCAGCGCCGCCGCCCCCACCGCAGACGCCAACATGCAAGTGCGCCCTCCGGCGCTGTTCTTGGCCCTCTTGGCCGAGGCGTGCTTCTGAGCAGGCGCGGCCGGTCGCATAGTAGTCAGCTGTCGGACAGAAAAGGAAGAGAGGGCTGGAACGGAGGCAGCAGAGGGGCGCAGAAGGAGGCCCCGGCAACAACACGCTCGCATCGAGAGAGCAGACGGAAAACGGAAAACGAAAAGTGAGTTTTTTCGTTTCAGTTTCTTTCTCTTTCTTCACACGCTCACGTTGCTCTTTCTCTCGCGCGGGCGCGCACTCTCTCTCTCTCTTAACCCCAGTCTATAGGCTAAAATATCCACTCCTACTCATCGAGCATCGCCTCTGCCTCCACTTCCTTGACGGCCCCCTCTGCCTGCCTCCTCTCCGCCACGGCGTCGATCTCCGCGACGGTCCCTGCCTTCTGCCTCAGCTCCTCTTCCTCCTCCTTCACCATCACGAACACGCTACCGCCGTCGCCCCTCGCGATCCTGGTGTCGGCGTCGATGTACGTGTTGATCAGCCAGGTGGTGGCCTTGTCGCTGCGCGGCAGCGCGAAGTCGAGGTCGGGAGCGCGGCGGAGCGCGCCGGCCAGGCGCCGCGCGAGCCCTCCCGCGGCCTCGGCGGCGGGGACGAGCAGCGCGGCCTTGAGCCCGCTCAGGTCCACGACCTGCCCGGCCACGGTCACCGACTCCGGGATCTCGTCGCGGAGCGAGGCCAGGTCCGCGGACAGCTGCGGCGTGGCCACGCGCCCGCGCTCGAAGCGCACCGCGACCCTCTTCGCGGAGACGACGTCGACGGCCGCCGTCGTCGAGACCGCCGTCGTCGAGAACGGCACCGAGAGCGAGACGGCGTTGACGGCCGTGGTGAGCCCCGTGAGGTTGTCGGTCGAGATGGTTTGCGTGACGTCGCCGACCGAGACGAGGGGCAGCTTCCCCAGCGCGAGCAGCGGGACGAGCTCGCTCGACGAGGTGTAGGCGAGCTTCCAAACCCCGAGGAGCGCGCTCTTGCTCTCGTCTTCGTCGTCGCTGCCGCTGTCGAGGGGCGCGGCGGCGTTGCGGGCCTCCAGGGCGGTGATGAGCTCGTTGATTTCGGCGCGTACCTTGGGGGTTTGAGGTGAAGAAGGAGGAGCGAGGGGGAAGCGGGGGTGGGTGAGTTTCAGCTAGTTAAAAAAAAGGGGGGAATGGAGGAGACACGTCGTCGGCGCTCGTTCTTCTGCCCTATCCTTCTTCTTGCTTCTCTCTCTTTCTTCCTCTTTCTCCCTCCCTCGAACCCTTCCTTACCTCGCTCGAGGCGGAGAGGCCCCGCTCCGTGCCGAAGAGAGAGTCGAGCAACTGGGCCTTGATCTCGCGCGTCTTCTGCCCGGTCGCCTCGTCGATCGCGTCGGCGACGTCGTCGAGAGCAGATGCGGCAGACGCGGCAACCACAGCGCTGCGGCGGAGGCGGTGGGAGGCGGGCCTGCTGCTGCGGGGGAGCAACGCCGGTGCGGCGGCAGTCCTGCTGGTCGAGGGGGCTGATCCTCGGGGAGCAGCAGCCGCTGCCGCGTGCGCCGGAGAGGCTCGCACGTTGGCGGCGAGGCGCTGCATGGCGTTCTTCGATCGGAAACAAAAAAAGGAAGGGAAAAGAAGGGAATGGAAGCAAAAAGAGTGCAGCGCTCTTGCCAATTCGAGAGCTAAGCGGTTCGACGCCAACCTCTGCTTTCTCCCCCGCACTTTCTCCCTCGTTGCCCTCCCTTTTGTCCCCTTCTCCCTCTCCCTCCCCGTCGCTTTTTCGTTTTCGGACCCATTTCAAACCACGATGTTCGCTCTCAAGAGCTCTGCTGCTAGCCGCGCTGCGGTCGTGGCGCCGCGCCGCCAGGTGAGGACAGGGCGCGCGGGGGTCGAGAGCAAAAGTCGATCTGTTTTTTTTTTTTTGAGATGGCTGTCTCTCCAGAGACTCTTCGCCCTCTGTTCTCTCTTTTTTTTCCCGGGCCCGGCTCTCACGTTCAGCTGAGCACAGGCATCGATCGAGGAGATCGTTAGCTCTGTCCTCTCTCAAGGAAAAGAGCAGAAACGGCCTCGAGGCCGCTTGTCTCCGGTGCTTTGTTCCGCCCCGACGCTCAAGGCTTGCTTACCAAAGAAAAAAACTCTCGACGACGGAAAAAAAATCGAAAAAAGGCATCTTCTCGCGCGGTCGTCGCCGCCCGCGGCGTGAAGGTCGACGCGCCCATCAACGCGCTCGACTACGACGAGCTGACCGAGGTCATTCGGTGAGTATTCGGGAAAGATTGAAAAGAGGCATTCTTTTCTGTTCTTTTGTCTTCAATCTGGGAGACGACGAGCGACGATCGTCGCCGCCGCCGCTAGTCCCGCCAGACGATCTCGAGAATCGAGCTCCGATCTCGAGTATCGACGCGCTCCCTCCTCGCCAATCCACCCCGCTCTCTGTCGTCTGCGCACGCAATGCGCTGCAGCTGCGGTGGCTGATTGTAGAATGGAGAGTGGACAATTGCGCGAGAGGACAATTGCCACGGAACTTTTTTCTCTGCTCACCCTTTCTCTCGCGCGCCCTCTCTTTTCATCTCTCCCTGCGTTTCCCCTCTTTCTTTTTCGCTGACGACGCCCCCCCCCCTTCTTCCCTCCCCCCCTCTCTCTCCCTTTCCCCCCGTTTCCCCACCTCTCCCACCTTGACAACCCCGCAGCACCATCAACGAGTCCGACGTCGTCGAGTTCGAGCTCCGCTCCAAGCGCTTCTCCCTCGCCCTCCGCAAGAAGGAGGCCCTCGAGGCCGCCGAGCCCAAGGTCATCTACGCCGCCGGCGCGCCCGCCGCCGCCGCGCCGGCCTACGCCCCCGCCGCCGCCGCCCCAGCCGCCGCCGCGCCCGCCGCCGCTGCCGCCGCCCCCGCTGCCCTGGCCGCCCCGGCGCCCCCGGCCGCCGTCGACGGCGTCGAGCAGGCCTCGCCCATGGCCGGCACCTTCTACCGCTCGCCCGCCCCGGGGGAGCCCGCGTTCGCCAAGCCCGGCGACGTCGTCGTCAAGGGCCAGACCGTCTGCATCATCGAGGCGATGAAGCTGATGAACGAGATCGAGGCCGAGTCAAGCGGGACGCTGGTGACGTTCTGCGTGGACAACGGGACGCCCGTGACGCCCGGGCAGCCGCTGGTGGTGATCAAGCCGTGATTCTCGTTTTCCTTTTTTTTTTGGAGGAGGAGGAGGGGGAGAAAGGAAAAAGAGAGAGGTGACGGTGATGACGACAGCGAGAGAAGAAAGAGGGCGAGAGAGAAGAACAACCAGGAGGAGAAAAAGCAACAACAACAAAACACTTTCTTTTTTGCGCAGTATTTCCGTTTGTAACTGGGTGGGGTTGTTTCTTTTTTTCTATTCGGACGAGGTTGGGAGAAGCGAGGGGCGCGGAAGACGAGAGAAGGAGCGAAGGAGAAGCGACGTCCGAGGTGAGGTCGACCAGCAAGCGTTCTTTTTCTTTCACTTTTTTTTTCTTGTTCGCCTTCGGGCGACGCATTTGCTCCAAGCTCAGAAACTCCGCTCTCTCTCTGTCGCAACAAGAATTCGTTGTCAGAGCAGAGATGCGGGTCGTGCGCTTCTCGAGGTCCGTGTCGAGCGGGAGAGTGAAACCACGCAGGAGAGCGAGAGGGCAATGCGAAAGCGAGAGCAAGCGGCGGCCGAGGCGGCAGCGTTTTGTCTTCATTGCTAGTATCGACGCTCCCTCCTTGTCCACCTCCTTCTCTCTCTCCATCGATCTCACGACCTCTATTCAATCGCGACACGAAACACAAGAAACCACAGGACGACTTTTGGCGGCGCGGCAAGGCGGCTCGGAGAAGGAAGCGCAGGAAAAGCTTCTCAAATCGTCCGCCGCAAGCGCGGTGGCAGCAGCGGCGGCGTCATCATCGCTCTCCCCTCGCTGTCGTTGTCGTCGTCGCCGCCGCCGTCAACCAAGGCGGCATACGCAGCGACAGGAGCAGCGGCAGCGGCAGGAGACGAAGCCGGCGACGACAGTGACTTCACGAGCACCAGCTACGGCAGCAGCTTCCGCCGCTGGGAAGGGGCCGACGCCGCTCTTGCGCCGCGCAAGAGGCTCGCGCCGACAGCGAGAGGGGGAGGAGGCCAAAAGAGGCCGGACGCGAGGCAGCGGAAGCAGCAGCAGCGTGGGAGCAGCGGCGGGGGTGGCGGCCACGACACCAACAGCACGTGGGACGCCCAGCGAGCGTCGGCGGACGCCCTCGTCGAGAGCGTCGGCCCCGGCGCGGAGGCCGAGGCCGCCGCCGCCGGGCCCGGGTTCTGGGGCCGCGTCCTTGACGAGACGGGCCTGATCCCCCGCGGCGGCGGCGGCGGTGGCGGCGGCGGCAGAGGAGCCGTGGGAGAGCTCGCGCCCGGGGACGCGGTCCCCTCGCTCGCGTGGCCCGAGGAGGCGCCGCCCGCGGGGGCGGGGAGCGTGCCCGGCTTCCTCGACGGCAGGGCGCACCGGTCGGCACGCCTGACGATCAACCGCCTCCTGGCCAAGGCCACCGACTGGCGTACGCCGCTGACGATCGCGCGCGACTGCGGCCGCCTGCTCGATGAGATCGGCGCCGCCTGCGCCTGCCACCGCCTTGCGAAGCTGAGCAGCTCCGCGGGCGTGCCGCTCGACGCCGTGCGCGCGCACCCGGGCTTCGGCGCGCTGCAGGGCGCGGTCGAGGGGCGCGTCCCCACGTTCGCGCCGCGGCAGACCGCCAACGTCCTGTGGTCGCTGGCCAAGCTCGGGGACCGCGCGAGCCCGCTGCTTCCGGCGCTGGTCGCGACGCTGCCGCGCACCCCCTGGGGCGACTGGCGCGAGCAGGAACTGGCGAACGCGCTGTGGGCGACGGGCGCCCTGCAGCTTGCCGACTGGCCCGCGGCCTGGGCCCCGCTCGTGCGCGAGATCAAGGCGCGCGGGCTCGCGCGCTTCGAGACGCAGGCTATCAGCAACATCGTCTGGGCGTGCGCGTACCTCGACGCGCGCGACGAGGAGCTGCTGGGCGCCGTCGCCGACTCGACGGTCGCGGCGATTGCCGTTGCGGCGCGCTGCGCGGCCGAGGCCGAGGCGCGCGGCGACACGCACGCCAGCATCTTCTCCAACCCGGCCGCGGCGCGCTTCGAGGCCCGCGACGGCGCCTCCCGGACCATCATCACGCCGCAGTCGGTGTCCAACACCGTCTGGGCGCTGACCGAGCTCGACTTCTTCCACTCGACCTGCTTCGAGGCCGCGGCCGACGACTTCCGGCGGCGGCCGCGGAGCTACAAGGCGCAGGAGATGTGCAACCTGCTCTACGGGTTCGCCAAGGCCGGGTTCGCCGACCTGGCCGCGCTCGCCGCGGTCGACGCCGAGCTGGCCGGCGCGGCGAGGCGCGCGCAGCTGACGGGCCAGGCCGTCGCGAACATGCTCTGGTCGTTCGCGACGCTCAAGTACTGCCCCGAGCGGTCGCTGGGCGCGCTGGCCGGCGAGGTCGCCGAGCGGGCCGGGTGGTTTGGGGAGCAGGAGCTCGCCAACTCGCTGTGGGCGCTGGCGCGGCTCGGGTACGAGAGCGGCGGCGGCGGCGGCGACGGCGACGGCGCCGGCGAGGGCGCCGGCGGCGGCGACGACGGCTCGCCGTCGAACGGAGGGGGCTTCGGGGAGCGCAGGCAGCGGCGCCGCCCTCGGCTGCTCGACGCCGCGTCCGACCGCGTCGTGGAGCTCGCCGAGAGCTTCCACGTCCAGGGCTGCGGCAATCTGCTCTGGGCACTGGCCGTGCTCGGCGGGACGCGGACGCCCTGCTTCAACGTGCTCGCGGCGAGGATGGCCGCCATGGTCGAGAGCGCCGTCGCCTCCTCCGAGGGAGGGGAAAGCAAAGGAGCGGGGGGAGGAAACGGAAACGGAAACGGAGGAGCGAGGGGCGATGCCGACGTCATTGAGTCGTCGCAGATCAATCAGCTGTTCCAGGCGCTGCTCCTCACTAAGCTGGAGCGCGACGAGGCGACCGCGGCGGCCGCGGCCGCGGCCAAGGCGAGCGTGATCGCCGAGCGGCGGGGCAGCGGCGCGTCTCCCGCCGAGGTCGAGGCCGCGGCGGCCGCCGCCGCCGAGGCCGCCGTCGAGGCCGCCGCAGCCGACGCGGCCCTGCCGTCGATCCCGGACGCCGTGGCCCGCCACGTCACGCGACGCTGGCTGCAGAACACGCAGGAAACTGTGGTCTCGGTCTTCCAGGAGGACGTCGCCGCGGCGCTGCGCGACCTCGGGGTGCGGCACTCGGTCGAGTACACGACGGCCGACGGGCTCTTCTCCGTCGACATCGCGATCGTCTCCGACGAGCCTGCTGCTGCCGTGGCTGCTGCCGAAGCTTCATCCCCCGTTGCCGCTTCCCCCTCTGCGTCCGCTGCCACCGATCCCTCTACGGCGGCGTCGGCGGCTCCCGGGACCGCCACCGCTTCGGCGGCGCGCAAGGTCGCGATCGAGTGCGACGGCCCCTTCCACTTTGCGATCAACACGCACGCTCCCACGGGCGCGACCAAGCTGCGCCGCAGGCTGCTCAAGATGCTCGGCTGGGCCGTCCTGCCGCTCCCGTTCTACGACCACTACGCGCTGAACTCGGGGCCGGAGAGGGCCAGGTACCTGGCCGCGCTGCTGCGGACGGCCGGCGTCGTGGTCGCCCCGGAGAGGGCCCCCACGCCGGCCGACGCCGCCGAGGTCGACAGGGTCGAGAGGGCCTTACAGGAGCTACAGCAGCAGCCGAGGGTGCAGGGGTCCCCCTCCTCCCCCTCGTCGCACCCCGCCGCCGCCGCCGCCGCCGCCGTGGGGGCAGGCGAGGGGGCGGGCGCGCGCCCCCCGTCGGCCGAGCTCATCGAGGCCGCGGCCAGGGCCGCCGCGCGCGGCGGGGCCTCGCCGATCGCCGCGCCCCCGGGGTCGCTGGTGGTCCCCAGGCAGTACAGCGAGGAGCAGGCCGCGGCCTCGGCCGCCGAGGCCGCGGCGGCCCCGGCCCCGGGGGTCACGTGGGCCAGCGCCGGAGGAGCGGGAGCGGGAGCGGGAGCGGGAGGAGGTGGTCGCGGCGGCGGCGCCCCGTCCGCTGCGGCCCCCTCGTCCTCGTCGCTCTCGGCGCAGCAGCAGCAGCAGCGACGAGAGCTGCCCCCCGCCGAAAAGCCCAAGGAGATCGAGCTCACGTCGGCCCTCATCGAGGCAGCCCGCAGGGCGGCGCTCGCGGCCCAGAACGGGCGCGGGCCCGTGCCCAGGGAGAGGCTGGCCGGGCTCGGCCTCGTCCTCAAGCGCGACGCCGCGGCGGCGCCGCCGTCGCGGTTCGTCGCGGGGGGCGCGGGCTCGGCGTCGTCGCAGTCCAACTTTGCGTCGCTGGACTCGTCCCCGTCGAGGAGGCTGGCGTACCCGGGAGAGCAGCGGAAGCATCAGCAGCAACAATGGCAGCAGCAGCAGGGGCAGCAGCAGCAGCAGCGGCAGGCTTCCTTTGAGCGCAGAAGCGAAGGAGGAGGGGGAGGAGGAAGAGGAGGCGGGTACCGCGGGAACAGCGGCTTCTTCAGCAACAACGGAGGCTTCTTCAGCACCAGCCCCGGCCGCGGCCGCGGCGCCGGCGGCGGTCCTCGCGAGCAGCAGCAGCCCTTTTCTCCGGGGCGCAGCAGCGGCGGGTACAGCGGATACAGCAACAGGGACGGCGGCGGCAGCAGCTGGAGCCAGAGTGGCGGCGGCGGCGGCGGCGGCGGCAGCTGGAGCCAGCGCAGCGAGAGGGACTTTGCCCCGCTCGGCGACTGGGACAGCCCCGAGGAGCGACGCCCTCCCCCCTCTCGTGCCCCCCCCC
>Ga0210003_1001271_pt1 | contig 22377 bp, 52 predicted proteins | sample LantaG_FD_182804 | JGI IMG/M metagenome (GOLD analysis project Ga0210003, IMG submission 182804) | Deep subsurface microbial communities from Baltic Sea to uncover new lineages of life (NeLLi) - Landsort_02402 metaG (SPAdes) (version 2) | ecosystem: Environmental > Aquatic > Marine > Oceanic >... | reverse complement strand
AGTCGTAAGACGCTCGTACTGCCGAGGGTGCAAGCCAAACAGACTTAGTGGGAAAGCAACACTATGATAGTCGGGTTGGTGCATAGATAAATGATGAAATAAAACAGAATTCTGGGTACGCTCAAGCTATTTTTAAACTATTTATTATTATGGAACTAAGTACGACATCAATTATCATCATAAGTGTCTTGACGCTGGTTATTACATTTATTTTATTACCTGCAATATTCAACAACGCAAAAAAACTCTGGTATTTAAAGAAAAATTCAGGTCCATGTGGTTTCAAGCATGAAAGCATGTTCTATGATGCCAAAAGGGGTCAATTAATTGACGACCAGATGCCTATCCATTAAAATCTTTTGTAATAAAACCTGATTTTTTTCGTATAAGCAGTATGGAAGAAATAAGTACTTGGGTTGAGGTCGGTGTAAAAAATGGTGTTGATTTTCGACATGACCAGCGTTACGTCTTCAATGATGGTGGACGCAAAGCTGCTGGTTATAATGGCAAAGCCACTGATTGCGTTTGCCGTTCAATCGCCATTGTTACAGACAAACCCTATCAAGAAGTTTACGATGCACTAAATGATTTGGCAAAATCAGAACGCACCGGAAAACGAAAGAAGACGAAATCAAATGCCAGAACTGGCGTATATCGCAGAACCTATCAAAAGTATTTAGAGTCTTTGGGATATGAGTGGGTTCCAACCATGCAAATTGGTCAGGGATGCAAAACACATCTTCGCAGCGATGAACTCCCTGCTGGTCGTTTAGTTGTGAGAGTCACCAAGCACATAACCACAATGATTGATGGTGTCATTAACGATACCTACGATTGTTCAAGACAAGGAACTCGATGCGTTTACGGATATTTCATCAAGAAATAATTTGGTGGTATCAAAATAATTAATATATTTACGAGATGAAAACAAATGTATCGCTCATAGCAAAAGATATATCAAGACTGGACCCCGCAGAACTCCGTGAATTGGAAACCGCCCTTATGGAACATAACATCAGTGCAACGATGTATCGTTTCAGGACAATTCCAGTAGGAATCGGTGGTCGAGAATTTGGTGAATATAATGTGGTCATGACCAGAACTGGAATGCGGAAGTTACTGGTGGTTAAAACCATTAAAGAAATTCTGGGGTTGGGGTTAAAGGAAGCTAAAGAACTTACTGATGATATACCTTCTACAATCAAAGAATATGGTACATGGGAAGAAGCCGAAACCCTGAGAATTGCACTGGAAGCTACCGGGGCGAGAATCGAAGTAAAACAAATAGGATGACAAGCGAAAGCAAGAAAAGAAAAACAGATAAGAAACTCCATTGGGGTCGTGGGGGTGATTTCCTGAAACACAAAGGAAAAGGGGCGAAGGGACTGGCTTTCTTCACATCAGCACAGAGACTTGTAAATAATAAAATCGAAGATGATGAAAACTGAGCTTTGGGAAATACTGGTCCCGGCTTCAAATAACAAAGATTTGAAGTTCAGCTATGAGCATCACAAGGAATGGGATGAGTTTGTGAAGGGGATTAGTGGTGGTATTACCATCATGAAAACAGCCAAAGGGGAGTGGGTAAGTCCTGACGGCAAACTCTATATAGATAGGGTTATCCCATGTAGAATCGTCTGTGATGAGGAACAAATAAACGAAATAGTTGACTTCACCATTGACCATTACAAACAAGAAGCGGTTCTGGCTTATAGAATATCAACCAAGGTGGTTTTGAGATATGATGAAAGGAACATACCACCACAACCACCACTACCAAGGGTAATTAGAGAAGGAACAGAAGGTAGTTGTCCCAAGTGTGGGTCAACAGAAAAGCGTAATTGGTTCGGACTTGGAAAAAAGATTGGATGCATCTCGGAGAGATGTGAAAATTATTATATGAATAAGATAATTGAAAATCTAACAAAATGAAAACAACAGTCCTGAGTTACGAAGGTGGCATCATCTGGGGAACCGCAAGAGTCAAGTTCATTCCAAATTGGTTGGAAAGACGGTTTGGTATCAAAGAACATATTAAAGCGTTTGAGTGGGAAGGTGGTACATATACTTTTGGTGGGGAAAGAAAATGGTATGACAAGAAAACCGGAAAGGTTCATGGTCGGTTTTCAGAAATCGACAATTATATAAGGAAACAGAAATATATTTCTCAAAATAAGGAGATGGTAACATGAGCGACAATAGAACACCACCATTAAGCACTAAGGAACTCCGAGAGGCATATGAGTTATTCCCCAAGGACCAATTAATTAAAATCTTAATTGAGAAAACCTTAGAGATTAGGCAACTCAACACCAAAATTAAATTTTTAAAGGACGAGTTATGACAACAAGAGAATTATATTTTAAAGCAAAATACCTCGGAGACGGGATGCCAGTAGGTAGATTATTTTTTACCATCAAAAATGAAGAGGGTATAATTCAAGTCTGGGGTGGTTCTCTGTGTATTTGTTATAGAGATGACATCGATGAGACACTTGAGAAAATCGAGAACATGGAAAAGACCAGTGGTTTCATGTTTTGGAACATCTCACCTGAAGGCGAAAAGTTCTATACCGAGAATTGGAATGTTATTGGTAAGGGTTTGGCTAATATGGTCTTAAATCAGAGATAATGGAACGAATTGTGTGTGCAGGAATATGGTATAAGGAATTTCCGTTGAAGAACTCGGAGGTACTTAACACACGGGGTTTCAGGGCAACTAATACCGACTGTGGTATCATTCTTTTCGGATTAAACCACATACACTGCATGTATCAGATGGTTGCAATAACGGGCTTGAAGTCGGCTGAGATTGGGGAATATGTTCATGGATTCCTAACAACAAAGAATAGGTTTGTCGAGAGAGAAGAGGGTGCGAAGATTGCATTGATTTGTGGACAGATTGATAAGTTGAATTTTAGTAGAACCAAATTATATAGTGAAGATTTATATTAGGAATGAATAATATCGAACAAAAATATCTTTTAATTGGTTTTGGTTGGTTCTTATTGGGAACGATTCATTGGATGTGTGCTGTTGCTGGTGTAGTATTTGTTTCTATGGCGTTCATGATGTTAATTGGAAGGAAAAATAATTAGGAGAGTTGCCAGAGTGGTCGATTGGGACGGACTGCTAATCCGTTGTACCTTAATTGTGTACCGAGGGTTCGAATCCCTCATTCTCCGCAAAAAGATTCTGAGTATTTATCCATATGGAAAATACATGGGAATATGACAGGGTGATTATTAATTTCACAATAGGTGAAGAATTAAAACAAGAACTAAACAAATACGGAGCCGATGGTTGGGAAATCATTAGTTACGAGGAAACCAAACCAAAGAAATTTGGTGATAAATTTGAATGTATTGTTGTACTTAAAAAAGAGAAATCATGCAACCAAGAAAAAACGTAGTAGTACATGTGGAAGACTTTTCGTCTATAACCATTATGAAACCCTTTAGCGAGGGTTATACCAATCATTTGATTGTGGTTCACGAAGATGCTTATGGTGAAATGAATGCAAGACTCTCAAGTCATAATGACCTGAAAATAATGTTGAGTTTAACTGATGAAGAATTCGATGAAATGATAAAGAAATTATGAGATATATTGCAAAGAAACTTAGTGGTGTTGTTACAATGCTTCCAGATATCTACGAAGACAAGCGTGGATATTTCTTCGAATCGTTTAATCCTGAAGAATTTGAAAAAAGGGTAAAACGATTTGAAGTGGTTCAAGAAAATGAAAGCAGGTCTAAGCATGGAGTATTGCGTGGACTTCATTATCAAATTCCACCATACGCTCAAGCCAAACTAGTTCGAGTTATGAAGGGAACGGTTCTCGATGTAATTGTTGACCTCAGACAAGATTCCAATACGTTTGGTCAGCACATGACTTTTTTGTTATGTGACCACGATAATATCCAATTATTCATTCCAAGAGGCTTCGCTCATGGCTTCGTTGCTATGAGTAAAAATGTGAAATTCCAATACAAAGTCGATAATCCGTATTCGCCTGAACATGATGCCGGAATAATTTATGATGACCCCGACATTGATATTGATTGGGAGATTCAGAATTTGATTCTTAGTGAGAAAGATAAGAAATTGCCTAGATTAAAGGGTGTTGAACAATACACCACTGCTGAGTGGCAAAGAAATCCTGATAAATTGTAACAATTTTAAGTCAGTATCGTATAATATAACATGAAAAGCTCAAAAAATATCGTAATAACCGAAATCTTTATGGCAAAAGCCGGGAAGCGGGGGTGGAATAAAACTTTCCACGGTACTATTCGTAGGACCAAGGACGAGGACGGGAATCCTATTGTTTACGGTAAAATCAAAGTTGGTGACGGTATTATTTTTGCCAAAGCCAAGGACCAATGGGAACTCGGTGAGAAACTGGATGAACTCGTTCTTCAGGCACTCAACACAGAATACGAAGAAGAGAATTGTGCTATGGCGATTAATCGTGACTTGAAATTTGATAAGAAAAGTATTTTCATGAACTAATGGATAAGGAAAAATTTCAAAAATTAATCAGCGATACTCCAAGTTCATGGTTAGGAGATGCCAAACATAGACAGAGATGGAAATGGTTAAGGACTCCAATATTTAAAATACGAGTAATATATTTAAGATTAAAACGTAAATGTTGTGAAGGACTTTGAACTGTTAAAACGAACATATCCTGTTTCGGAATTCAACCGAAATTGTGATGGGTTCGTTTTTATTTTAGATAACACCACACCGGAAGAACGCAAGGAGTGGCGTATAAATGCCAAAGAACTTCAACGAGTTATTAAAGAAGGGGAAAAGTATATCTATCAAGTGGCGAAAGAAGGAAAAGAGTTCAAGGCGATGTGTTTGAGTTTCAGTAATTACGCAATTATTAGGAAACATATATTTGGAATTGATGATGAATAAGATGAAATTATTTCAAGCAACACTGGAAACAGTGCCAAACAACTGTTATGTAGAAACCGTCTTGGTGGTTGCCGAAACCAAAGACGATGCCCATAAACAACTTATTGAAAAAAATGGTCAATGGGGTGTTACTTACACCATACCATTAATGGAAATCAAAATCGATATGACAAAACCAAATGTTCTTAGAGTTGGTTGGGGTCATGGAGAAGATGATTGTGGATATGATGATTAGCTATTTGGGCGTATAGTTCAGTTGGTCAGAACACTGGTCTCTAAAACCAGAAACACGGGTTCGAACCCCGTTACGCCTTCTATGAAAATTTGGATACATAAAACAGGTAAATGGTATCACTACTTTAGGTCAAAGTGGTTGAACTCCATAACATGGAAAGAAGGCGAACCTAAAATATATAGATGGTTATTTTGGGGTTATAGTAAAAAAAGTGTTGGAAATTTGTAACATTTTATTATCTTTGTCGTATATATAAGTATAGAACAAACGAAGACGTTTATTATTAACAATTAAAACAAAGTCATGAAGTAGGTAAAATTAGTAACAGTTACCAGAAACGACCTCAAAGCAGGTTATCAGATGGCGCAAACCGTTCATAGTAGCAACAGGTTCGCCTATCATCACCCCGAACTCCATCGGGAATGGATTGAAAAATCCGAATACGTTGTCAACCTTTCTATCGACAACGAAGAAAAACTCGAAAGACTTTATTACAAATTACTTGACAATGGTGCAACTGTTGTGGCTTTTCACGAACCCGACATTGACGACCAATTGACAAGTATTTGCTATTATGGTACTCCAGAGTTGAGAAAAATAACTTCAAAATTAAAACTAGCATTATCATGAGAAAGAAAGAGAAGTATTATTTGGTCGATTTTAAAATCTATCAATACAATAGTGGTAGAGCAGACAACGGGACATTTGAAGTAAGACATAAATGTCAGACCCTTGAAGAAGCCATTTCTTTAAAAAAGAAAATTGATTTGGTATATAATACCGATAGCATCGATTATGATGAACTTCCTGAAGATGTTCGGGAAACTGTTGAGAATCTGATTTATGATTATACTGTAATTGGTGGCTTTATCAAAAGTCGAGCCAAAGTCATTGCTAAATATAACGTGGAAATTGAAATCGATATCATATGAAACCAATTGGATTTATAGTTGAACAGAAAAATGTGTTCCATCTCGGTAAAAAGAGAGAGTATCACGAGTGGGTACGATTTAGTAGTAAGTTGTATCTCACAAAAGAAATCGCAGAACAAGCATATAAGCAATGCCCATATGGTGGTAGTAGTGGTTATAACATGGAAGGTAGAATCGTCCCTGTCTACATTAAGGACGAAGAATTATTACAAATCATAAAAAAAGAGAAATCATGAACAAATGGTTAATGTTTAAAAATTACATGCACAACGAACTCGGCATCACTAAGGAAGATATTCGTGAATGGATTGATGATGCCGTGCAACAACAAGCCGAAAAAATGGTTCGAAATGAGTTCAACAACTTTGACATCCAAAAGATTGTCAAGAGAATGGTTACCGAAGACAAGTTCTATGGTTCAGAGAGTCTAAAAAAAGAAGTTAGGAATGAAGTCGCTAACCAATTACTAGAAAAATTAGAAATATCAATTAAATCTTAAAGCTATGAAAGACAAGTAGATTAACATCCGACCTCCATAACAGTGTGGAACTCACTAGATTCGTAATCCACGAATCGAGAATTTGACATCACAGATTGTGATTTCAAGTTTCACAAAATGTATATCGCATATTGCGATACGCAATAATAAATTTAACAATAATTTTAATACACATTATTATGGAAACAATAGAAAAAATCGATGTTGCAGCTATGAAAGCCGACATCAAAACAATGGTAGAATTACAGAAGTATTATAAGAATCAGAGAAAAACCGAAAAACTCGTTGGTAAAAGAGAAATACAACCTTGGGAAGCAACACAAAAGCACCAATATAACCGAGAGGAATTACGTGCGATGTATGCTGCCTATGGTCAAGCAAGGGGTAAGAGTTTCTCAGAAACAGAGAATCACTATCCAGAAGAAGGGCATCCACTCAAAGACCATCCATTTCCGCTTAGAATCGAAAGATTACTGAAGAAGTATACTGTGAAAGTCGAAGTAGAGGTTGAGGAAACCTGATAAACTGTAAGTAAAAATGGGAAGTATTTGTATATTTCCCATTTTTACTTGCTTTTCTCCTTAAGAATTGTTAGTTTTACACAAAATAATTTTATTCTAATTTCATTTAGATGTCAGAGAATGAACAATTGAATCCAGAGGAACTACAAGTAAACTCACTAAAAACAAAAGATTTACTTCCCGAAGTCAAGGAAAACCTTGACACAACAATAACCGACCAACTCGAAGGTAAGTCACCGGAAGAACTTGAAGTACTCAAAGCCGAGCTTCAGGAACAACTCGATATACTCAATGCCGAAGACCTTGATGTAAAGACTTATCTCCGGGTCTCACCAACATTCTATATTAAAGCCGTTGAAACCGAAGAGCTTGATGATGAAGGTGAACCACTTGAAATCTTTAAAATCCTAAACCCCGAAACCGGAGTGGTTGAGGAACGTGAATTAACTGATGATGAGAAAAAAGAACTCTTCGTTCGTCAACTCAAGGAATCCCGTAAGGTCTTTAATCCCCTTAGTCACCCGACTAAAGTTGTTGGACAATCAACTATGGAACATCCAATACTTAAAGGTACAAAAGGTAAACCAGCAAGGGTGCGTGTTATTAAGGAAAGAGAAGTCCAGACCAACATAACTACAAATAAATTTGGTGCTGAGTACAAGAAAAAGCGTCAAACTAGAAATAAATTGGCAAAAGCCAGTCGTAAAGCAAACAGATAATTATGGGTACACCGGAGAAAATTAAGAAACACGCATCCCGCTTTAAAGAAGGGACATGGAGAGATTATTCCTACGAGGAACTTGCTCAGTGGATAAACCTATTAATTAGAAGAGCAGGTCATAGAACTGAAATTGAAAAGGTTCATAAAGACCTTGACGATGCCGAAAATTACTTGGAGATGTTCAAGGCTAAGTTTCCTGAACAAGCAATGGCAATTGAAACCAGTTTTAGACAAGAAGAATAATGGGACAGCACGCACATTACTTGCAAGTAGTACCAAACAGTCATTATTGGACTGATTTGGATATGTTAATTCGGACATTAGAATTCGATGTCGAATACCATAAACCTGAAAGTAAAAAAGCACGCAAGAAACGAATCAAGGAGTCTAAGATTCCTATCATTGATTGCTATGAGCCATTAACAATGGAACATCTGTTAGTTGAATTGAAAAACGCTCGTGACCACGGGTATGAGTTAAAATTAGTTAAAAAGAAAAAAAGAAGAACAATGAAAAAGAAAAAAGTTTATAAAAGAGTAGATGGTGAACTGGAATACCAAGAACTTAAGTGGGTTGTGCGCAGAGATGCAAACGGTACACCCGATGAGAGCAAACCACCTTCAGAGTGGGTAAATTATATGCAACATCACATGAATGAAGCCAATACTGCAATATATAATCTCCAAGACGAGGAAGCTCTGGCTCAAATCAGAAAGGTTGTTGCTTTGGGTGTACGTGCTTTGATGATTCATGGTTGCCCCAAGCGTGAGATTCCTGAAGAATTACTAAATGAAGACTGATACAAAAAATATCCATATTACCGCATCTAAGAAACAATTTAATTTTAACAGTAAGCGGTTTCGAAAAGCAATGAAACGAATTGAAGAAAATCCATATGGATATAGAAAGCCGTTATTGCAGAGAATTTTCAAACCAAGATATAATAGTTTTTTTTGGAAAGGAACTCACAACGGAGTATTCGGACCGGGTGGTCACACTCATTGGGAGTTTCGCACAGGTAGTCTGGCATTGGTAATAGCAATAATTGCATTAATTTTAGTAATAATATTTGGACTATGGATATTAATTTAAATAACACATATTGGGATAGACTCCGGGGGTTCGTAAGTGAACACCGAGTTGATGCACGTTGGTTATTGAGGGAGAATGAAACTGAAAGACCTCTGGGGTCGTTAAGGATTGTAAGTCATCCCGATATTCCACCGGGACATCTGAAAGCATATTTCACGTATGTAACCAGCATTAAGGAAAAAACCAAAGAGGAAAAACTTCAAACCATTGAGGATTACCAAATGGAATTGGCTGAACTCGAAGTCTACTCAATTCATGAGACCACGGAAACCGAGACCAAAGATTATGAGGCTCCGTTTCCCGAACTCGAAGAAATGTTTGACGTGAAGATTTTCGACAAAAAGAAAAAGTAATGTATTTGGATGCCGAAGAAATAAGTAAATTGGTTGATGGTGAATATTATTGGATAGCCTACCAATACCCTAAAGCAGATGATGAGACTTGGGATATTGGTAGATACAATAAGAAATTCCAACAATTCAGCTTATGTAATAGAACAGTTATTACACCTAAATATGTAATAGAGGTTCAAAAAGTAGAACCACCACATTAAAATAACTCTATTTAAAAAAACGGAAAATGGTAATAGGAATTAGTGGAAAAATTGGAAGTGGAAAGGATGCATTTGCAAACCTTTTCATCGAACATGTGATTCAGGAATACGGACCAATCTTTGAAAATAAAAAGTTCGCATATAATCTCAAGAAAATCGTAAGCATCCTTGCTGGTGTCCCAATGGAAGACGTGTTGTCACGAGAAGGTAAACTAAAGTATCTGGATGATTGGGGAATGACAATTGGTGAGATGCAACAACTGGTTGGAACCGAAGCCGTTAGAAATAACATTCACAACGATGCTTGGGTACTATCTTTATTTGGAACATATAATGAAGATGAAGACTATTGGATTGTAACCGATGTTAGGTTCAAAAACGAAGCCAAAATTATTAAAGAAAAGGGTGGTATTTTAATTAGATTGGAAGGCGACCCCCTTAACTCTAAAGCAGGTGATGATAGAAATATGCAACATCAATCCGAAATCGATTTAGATGATTATGTTGGGTTTGATTATGTATATCAGAACGTTCCACCGATATCTAAACTTGAGGGATTTGTTAAAATAATTGCAAAGAAAGTTTTCGAGAATGAATATGCTTAATATAGGATTGGACATCGATGGAGTTCTTGCAGACTTTACAAGGGGATGGAATAATGTATATCCTGATGCACCAGCAATACCCGATAAATACAATTATGACCCCAAAATGGGTCAGAGGTTTAAAGCAATGAAAGCTGCTGGGACTCTCGATGATTTTTTTCTAAGTCTTGAACCACTTTTCGACCCAAAAGACTTGCCATTTATCCCCAAAGGTTATGTCACAGCCAGACCTGTTGAAACCAATGTAACTGAACAATGGCTTACTAATGTTGGTTTTCCAAAAGCCAAGGTCATTACGGTTCCGTGGGGTGTAAGTAAGGTTGACGCAATGAAAGAAGCTGGTATTGAAATATTTATCGATGACTTCTATGATAATTTCAAAGAGTTAAACGATGCTGGTATCACCACATACTTATACACAGCACCTTGGAATATTATGTATGAAGTTGGTGAGTTAAGACTTAACTCATTGAGTAATATACTTTTACCTCAACAATAAATTGGTTCGATTTTTGTTATTATCTGGAACTAATACTCTTTTCGGAGTATTTATATGGGAATAATAACATCAAAAATAGGAAGTAATGGGAAATATTGTAAATGACATAGTTGATGAAGTTGATATCAAACCGAGTAAGTCTAAACGCATAATTAAAATCGTAATTGGTATTGCGAGTAGTTTGGTTGTGGTGGCATTTGCGTTTGGGCAATTCAAGACATCATTCTTTAATAGAATGGATACAATGGAAGCCAAATTGGATGGTAATACTTTAGCTGTTACACAATTAAAGACTGATATGAGTAAAGGATTTGACGCAACCAATGCCAAAATTGATAAAGTTTATAGTGATGGATTAAAAATATTTAACAACTTTCAGGAATATAATAACAAACAACTAGAACTCATTGTTGATTATGGTGATGGTAATAAGGACATGTTGAAACGAATGTTGGAAATCAGTTCTCTGAAACAGCAACAAGCAATGGAGGCACAGGTAGAAGCAGCTAAAGTTGAAACCAAACCACCATATAAAGGTGAAGTCGAGTTTATTCCAATTATGGATGATGAATATATTAACATGACACATTTTATTGAGGCAGAAACCCAAGACACAATCTTTAACGTAACTGGTGCGACAAAGAAATTTATTAATGGCATTGATAGGAACATATATAATGTTGGTCCCGCACTTGAAAATAAGAAGTATCCCGAACTATATGATATAAGTTATAGGGAAAAGAAATAAATTCATATGAGCATTTATCCGAAACAATACACTAGAGAAAATTTTTTTAGTTTTCTCCTGAAAAACAATGTTAGCGAAACTATCATTAATAAATTTGTAAATTTACCTGAAGCGGTTTTGCGTGATGAAAATAAATTTGATTTATTCATCAACGTGACTTGGTACAGTGCCGGAGACACATATTATAATTTTGAATTAAACTATTATTCAGAAGAACTCATTGAGTTCCTTTTTAATTCGAAAGTATTTAATGATGTGGAAATTAGTATCAATTATTTACTCTGTGAATTGATTGAAAATAAATATATTACTAAAGGAGTATAGTCATGAAAATTTGTATCATATCAGATACCCATATGAAACACAAATACATTGGTCTACATAATTACGAAGCCGATGTTGTGATTCATTGCGGTGATATGACTGGTAATGGTGGAATTAAAGCCATTACTCAGTTCATGGAATGGTATGGTGCATTGGACCAATTCAAACACAAGATTGTTATTGCGGGAAACCACGACTGGTTATTTGAAAGAAACAACATTCTTGCGAGAGAAAGTGTTCCTGATAACGTGACCTATCTCGAAGACGAAGAAGTCGTTATTGATGGCATTAAGTTTTATGGGACTCCGGTACAACCACCTTTCATGAATTGGGCATTTAACAAACCCGAAGAAAGACTATTACCACACTGGCAAGCAGTTCCTGATGACACAGATGTACTGATTACACATAGTCCACCTTACATGATTGGTGATTATGTGCCTTGGGGTAAGAAGCACGAGGGTTCACGCACCTTATATAAGGAAGTTGTGGAAAGAATCAAACCCAAGATTCATTGCTTTGGTCATATCCACGAGGCTTATGGTATTAAAGAATTATATGGGATTAAGTTCATAAATGCCAGTAGTCTCGATGGAGATTATATGGCGGTGAATAACCCGTTCAATGTCGAGATTTAAAAGCTGGAATTTCCAGCTTTTATTTGTATTTATAACTAATGATACCAATTCGTAGAATAATCAAGGAAGAGATTTTATCATTTCTTAAAGAAAATGATGACGCATTGTATTCGTATTGGGATGGTTTCGAGAAAATAAAGAAAGAAATTGTTGAAGACTTTCTATATGAAAATAATGATGACTTCAGCAAAGAAATAAGTTGGCGTGTTATTCCATATTCACCACTAAAAAGAATTTGGGAAGATTTTGTTAAAACTGGTGAGGTTAGAAATGTTAGGGGTCTGGAACGCATCGAAAGAATCGCAATCCGTAACACACTCTTAATCGATGTCATAACCAACTTCAGTGGACATGTCGATATGAGACAAAGCGATGATTATCTCGAAGAAAGTGTTAAGGAGTTTGTGGAGGAACAAATCAGGTGTTACTTCCAGAAACCGGATGACCTCGACCAACTAGAGATGGATTTCGAAACTGGTGGATATAAGAAAAAAACCCCACAATTTCAACCCTGTACGGTTATTCCCTTCATCAAAGAATTTATTGAGGACAATTACGACACAGATAATGTCGATATTGAAAAACTACAAGGTGGGTTGTATGATAAAGTTATGGAAAAGTTTTTCGATAATTATATTGCCGAAGGCTATATCACGGATTATGGACTAAAACCATTACGAACACTAGCAACTGAGCTTTACCGGGAAGATGACCCGAAAAAGAAATTGGTTCTAATTGATAAAATATTAAACGTTACCCACCAAACATCAGACCTCGCAGCATGGTTTATCCAAGGCGGGACCAATTCTCTTGATGATTTAAGTGGATATTATGACGATGAGGGTGAAAGCACTATCTCTGGGAAGTACAATATGAGTAGCTATAGCTAATAAAAAAATCACACAAATCCGACTTTTCGAAAATTTTCCCCTATTTATGGTTAAAATCATAATATCATAAACATATAATTATATGAATATCAATGAATTATTCGAGAAAATACAAGATGAGTTCCACCCCGATGAGATTAATGGTGAGTTTCTATTACATGGAAATGTTATAGTTTGGTCCTATAATCTTTCTTTAAGTGCCGAAGAAATTAAATATAATCCTAACGAAGACGATGAAAACTTTTTTAATTTCGATACCCAGAGTTCCGAAGAACTTCTTCAAGAAGCATATCAAGAAGATTTAGAAAAACTACAGGAATTATTGGATGAAATTGAACAATCAGATGCTTGGACCATTTCTGATTTCGAAACCACAGAAGACATAATTAGTTTTAAAATATTTTAGAAATACCGCAACAAATCCAATAAGTTTTCGTATAATTGTAAAAAGAAAATAAATGGGCGGTAAAGCATTAAATAAGTATGGTGTTGTCACCGAAAGGAAAAACACTGAGGAATTCCTGCGTATTGGTAGGGAGATTCAAGAACACATTCAATTTGATTTTGACTTTCCAGTTGAAACCAAAATTGTGACTTGTTATCACCAGAAGCCAGACCACGGGGATTTGGATTTGTTAATTAAAATCGATGAGCGTTTCCATAACGAAAATATTGATTTGAGGGAATATATTAAGATAGCGTTTGCCCCACGAGCCATTCACAACAATGGTGGCGTGTATTCATTCGACTACCAAAACTTCCAAATCGATTTCATTCCTGTTAGGGAGAGCAAGTGGGAAACCGCTAAGACCTACTATTCTTATGACCCACTCGGAAACATCATGGGTAAAACTTTCCACAAGTTCGGATTGTCCTATGGTTGGGACGGGTTGTTTTACAAGTTCAGGAATTTCAACGGCAGACTGGCTCAGAATATTTTACTGAGTACTGATGCCCGGAAAATTTTTAAATTCGGTGGTTACGATTATGACCGATACCTTCAGGGGTTTGAAACTCTGGAAGATATTTTGAAGTTTGCTATTGACAGCAAATACTTTGATACTCAAATCTTTCAAATGGATAACTTGAAGAGCATTGATAAGAAACGTAACCGTAAACGTGGTAGTTATCATGTTTTCCTGAAATACTTGAAGGATAATAACATCAATATTACTTATCCGTTCGACAAGAACAAGGATAATTATCTTGAGTGGATTGATGGGGCATTTCCCGAAGGCAAGCTCTTGGAAAAACTGAGCGAATTGCAAGCGAAAGACAGAGAGAATAAAATTCTTTCCCAGAAGTTCAATGGTGATATTGTGATGACTTGGCTTCCCGACCTTAAAGGTAAGGAACTAGGACATGCAATCACTGGCTTCAAAGCATCTTTTGATGACGATGAAGACTTCAGAGAATTTATTCTCAATGCAGACTTCAATGTGATTCAGGAACGGTTTATGAATACATATAATGAGCAAATTAAGTAACAGTAGAGAACGCAATAACATATTAAAAGTCGGAAGTAAAAATCTCAATGCTGAGAATTGGGAATTCTATAGTCCCGATGGAAGACATATGTTTACTGGTGGTGATAAGAAAGCCACTTGGTATCTTGAAAGAGATTTAGCTGTTGAAATAGGAAAAGGGAAAGTTCAATTAACTTTCGAACCTAAAGGTAATGGTTTTGAAGAAAATGAGGTGTTCGGCAAAAGTGTAAGGGAAACCATTTGTGTGGTGACGGGTGTAGAGGATGGTCTGCAACGTCACCACATTGTTCCTTATTGCTATCGCACGTATTTCCCAGAAAAATATAAATCAAAGAATCACCATGACGTGGTTCTAATTAACTACGAAAAACATAGTGAATATGAGATTCTGGCGACTCAGTATAAAGACGAACTTGCCAGAGAATTTGGAATTCCTACGATTAGTGAATTGAATATTGCATATACTACTAAACTTCGTGAAGTCGGGAAACCGAATGCGATTCTATTGAGTACGTTACATTCAATTTTTAAAGCACATGATAAGATTGACCGGGAAACCTTACTCGATAAACTCAAGCAAATTTCCGAGGGAACCGGAATCCCGTTCAAAACCGTATGTGGGTATAATTATATCCAACTCTATAAAATGTATCTTCTACTAAAAGAAGAACATTCGAAAAGACAATATGAATTTAAACAAAATAATCGGCAGCAATATGACCACGGGTATCATATGATTAAGAAACTCGATACTGAAAAAAAAATAATGGGTTTTGTCAAGCTCTGGAGAACACATTTTATTGAAACCATGAAACCAGAATATATGCCCAATGGTTGGTCAGTTGATTTCAGAATTAAAACCAAAATTAAATGAAAAATTTAGAACCACAATTCGATTTTGACGATGTTCTTATCGTCCCTCAAGTAAAGACCCATATCAATAGTAGATATAAAGGAATTGACCTTAGTCCTATTCCACCATATCTACAACGCTATCCATTATTCACAGCACCAATGGATACTGTCGTGAATGAAAGCAATTATAGGAAATTTATAGATGTTGGCATTAATGTCACGCTTCCACGTACAATAAAATACAAGGATTTCTTCGACAATAAAACACCACCACACGGTGTATTCATTAGTATGGGTTTTGAAGACCTCGATTTCGAACTTAAAACAAGTCTTAGAAATATTCGTGAAAACACACACATACTTATCGATGTCGCCAATGGTCACATGCAGAAGCTCTTTGATTATTGTCGAGAAATAAAAAGACTGAGACCAGATATTATTCTGATGATTGGAAACATTGCCAATCCCGAAACCTATATGTGGTATGCGGTAAATGTCAGTGTTGACTATATCCGAGTTGGTATTGGTAATGGTGGTGGATGTCTAACTACCAAACAAAGTGGTGTGGGTTATCCTATGGCATCACTGATTTACGAAACCAATGTTGCGAAGAAAAAATTTTTAGATGCAAATCCCGGTAGAACTGCTCCGGCAATTGTTGCCGATGGTGGGATGAAGGATTATTCCGACATTATTAAAGCACTTGCACTTGGTGCTGATTATGTTATGGTTGGTAGTATTTTTAATAAGGCGTTGGAGAGTTGTGCCCAGAATTATTTATACAGAATCAGGATAAATAAACGACTAGCCAACTACTTTTTTAATAAAGGATTCCCCGTTAAGAAGTATTTCCGGGGTATGAGTACCAAAGCAGCCCAAAAAGCAATGGGGAAGACTAGTTTTAAGACCAGTGAGGGCGTAACTCGCTTCAGACGGGTAGAATATCACCTAGACGGTTGGGTCCGTAATTTCGACCATTATCTACGTAATGCTATGAGTTATGGAAATGCCAAGACATTAGATAAATTCATTGGTAAATCCGAGATTTGTCAGATAACAACAAAGGCATATGATAGATTTAATAAATAGAGTAGACAAGTGGGTTAAAGATGATATTGGTGCGGTTCAGGCTGTCGTTAATAAGTACTCAGACTTGCTTCAAAAAGTATTGCCTGAGAAAAATGTACCATACGTAGCAGTTATCATTGATATTTGTGTTGATTATTTGAATGGGAGTCATGGTGCGACTGATGCTGATTGGAAAAGTTGGGCAGTGGTTGTTATTAAGAAGCTATTCGAAAAGAATGTGTTGGAGAAGGAAGCCGACATTACCGAGGTTATAGATGAGTTCCTAGAGTTTAAGGGTAATGAATATGAGGATTATTGTAAAGACAGGTTTTCAGTAAACGATTTTGAGCGAGACCGGGTATTTGTATATAGGTTTATAGATAAAAAAATCGGTAACCATTAGATGATTACCGATTCATATATTAATTACGTTTATTTTTAGACCAATAACGCAGCAAGTTGGTCTTCATATCTTATTTTTTTGGCTTCCAATGCGTCTATTTTTTTTTGTGAAATATCTTTGTCATGATATTCGAAAATTAGGTCTTCGAGTTTAGCAATATTAAATTCTAAAATTTCGATGTCTCTTTCTTTGCTCATTGTAGTATGTTTTAAATGAAATAATTTATTTCCTATAAATACTAAAAGTATTGGATTTGTAATCGATTTCAAGTATATTTGTGATAAATATTTTGATATGGAAAAATATAAAAGATTTAGGGAAGAACTCGCAGATGATGATGCGGTTCAGAAATTTTTAGATAAGCTGACTTCAGAAGGTTGGGAAATTATTCATTATAATGAGAAACCGTTTGGTGGAATGGGGATAGTCGAAATCGTTGTGGTGTGTAGGAAAAGAGAAGTAATTCTATAGATTTGAATGTTTTAACTCCCCATGATATGTGGGTGGTTCATCCAATATACGTACCACTCATACAATAAGCTCCGTTTTATCAAAAAAATTCTTGTGGGTTAATATTATTTTTTTTATATTTGCTACTCAAATCATTTATTAACATTTTTAACACTAAAAAACATTTAGTTATGAAGAAAATTTTTGTATTACTTACACTGATGTTTGCATTAAGCATTAGTACATTTGCACAAGAAAGTGCTTTCAATCTTCAGGCGGGATATTCTTGGTCTGAAGGTGCTGTCTCTGCTGGTTATCAATTTGGTGACTTCGAGGTCAAGGGTGGGTGGATGCCAGCCAAAATGCCCGGTTCGGGCGATGTGGTAAACGGATTTGTTGGCACAGTTATCTGGGGTCCAGCATGGGATGAATCTGGATATTATATTAGTTACGCTTTCAATAGTGTCGGTTATCGCTCTCAGATGTCCTATAATGGAGGTAGTTGGACTGATAACTATGTTGAAGGAATGTCTATTTTATCTCTCGGCTATAAGGCTGGTAGTGATTTTATGTATGTCAAAGCCGATGTTGGATATGGTTGGAGTGCAAGCGCAAGTGGCATGTCTTACGGTGTTGTCGTTGGTTTCCCAATTCCATTATATTAATTTAAAAACAATAAACATTATGAAAAGATTTATTAAAAGTACAATACTCGTATTCGCACTTATTGGTGCAATGATTATCACAAGTTGTGAAACAGAACCAACACTCAAAGCGAAAGAATAAGGGAATTCTATTTTTTAAATAATTTAATGGCGACCACATGGTCGCCATTTTTTTTGTGAGTATTTATAGTTACGATAATAACTTAAATAAAAAACATAGGAATGGGAAAATTAAAAACAATCTGGGAAAAGATTAAGAAGTGGGCAAAAGAAACTGCATTGCCTTGGCTTAAGAAAAGCGCAGTTCAAATCATAAATGTAATCGTCATGCTATTCTTTTATGGTCAATTTGATAACATAGCTGCTGGTGAGCCAGCACACGTTAAACTCGCACTAATCGTATCCGTAGTTTGGATATTTGTATTAGCTGGTTATTGGGCAGCAAAACTATTTGGAGTCGATAAGATTTCATTGAAGAGGAAGAAGTAAGATACTGATTTAGGACTAAAACTGAAAGCTGCGTTCCGCAAGGGATGCAGCTTATTTTTTCTAATTTTTCTAAATAATTATTTGAGTATCTTCGACTTAGAATTTGTCAAATTCCGGTATCCAACGCTTGGGCATGCGCTTGAAATACAATGCTTCTTTCTTAGCTTCTTCCCAACGCTTTTCATGTTCTTCTGCGTTATCGTAAGTCCATTCAACATATGGTCTGATACAGAACTTCCGGTCCTTTGCTTTAATCTTCCCTCTTTTAGTTGACCTTGTGGGTTCGTGAATTCCAATTTCTTTCTTCCAGAAATTCCAAATGTCACGATGACTACCCATGTACCATAACGTGTAGTTAACGAAGTAATGAGTTTTGATATTTTTCTTAATATACTCTTCAACTTCACGCACATAACCCTTTACCACCATATTACCTTTATATTTGCTGTAAACAAAAGCCAAAACATATGCACCACCAGCCATGCCAGATTTACCATCAGCAGGGACTTCAATGACAGGGTAGTTCTTATTCACCTCAAGTGCTTTAGCACGCTTATCGTACTGTTTGGTGGCTTCTTCGATGTATTCTTGAAATGGTTCGGAATCCACGAGTTTTTGAATTGCTTCTGAATCAGCATCCTTTTTAAAGGTAAAATCGAGTCTGCGTTGAAAGATTTTCAATGCGAGTTCTTGGATTTCTTCTTTTCTTTTGTCTTCCATAATTTCAATTTAAAAAGTTTGGGAAGACATGAAATTTAATCGGTCAGTTAAGCGTTTATATTTCAACCAGATTTCATGCCTTCGGGTTAGTTAAGCGTTCTATATTTAAACCACTCATCTGCCGAAGCAGAACCCAAACCATCTTTTGCAATTATACGAAAAAAAATTGAGATTGTTACAATCTTCCTCCAAAAAAATGTGATAATCATCCGATTTTCGTCCGATAAAATGTGATAAGCGTCCGATTATGAACAATAAAAAAATGGTGTTAACCCATATAAGTTTCTCATTTTCTAAAACTTAAGAGTTTTGGTATGGGCTTTGTAATATTCAGTGAAAATAAAATAATGAAAAATTTTAGAAAATATATCCCAATTACCTTCACAACACTTGCAGTTGCGTTCCTTATGTTTGGTATGACTTACCCACATGGTAAAGAATATTATCGAGAATACGAACATCCGGTGTTTGTTGAGGAATGGATGACTAAGCCTTTCACTGATTCAATTGATGAACCTCTGGAAGTAGAGGACTGGATGACCAGACCTTTTAACATTAATTAAAAACCAAATATTATGTATAGACTCAGAAAAGTAAGTCAGAAAGACAAGGAGAGAAGATTCTTAGGTGTATGCGCTGGAATTAGTAAATATGTTAATCCAGAGATGGACCCGGTAGTAATTAGATTATTGTGGTTAATCCTAACGGCTTTTGCTGCACCATTTATGGTATTCCTATATTTTGCTTTAGCAATTGTATTGAAGCCAGAAGATTATGAAATCAAAAAAGAAGTTGATGTTGAAGAATAATGCTCGATGCCAGTATTTATAATAAAGTAAAGACATGGATAAATTTTATTTAGTACTTATTAAAAAAGACGGAACAATTGTTCACGACATATTTGCAACTACTCACGATGATTTAGTATATAAGTATCTTAGCCCTGAAGAAGTTCAAGAAGGTGATTATTTCAAATCAGTTTTTAGTCCCAAAGAAGGGTTTAGACTGGATGATTTAGAGGGTTATGATTTAGTTACTTCCGAAGTTTATTTCCCAGATTGGTTTACTGGAGAATTTAGACTACAAATCATTTCTGACCTTAAAGACATTATTAGTTCAATGATTGTCAGGGGAAGAAAAAAACTCTTACTACATGAGGGTGTTATTCTCACAAATATGAGTGTGATTGATGAAGTCAAACACTGCATAATTTTTGGCATGTATGACGAAGCCAGAATCGATAACCTTGCTTGTACATCAGTAGTTCAGATGATGACAGATGACTCCCAAATTTTGAAAATGAAGGACAGTAGTAGGGTGAACGAAATGTATGGTTTTGCCAAGGTCAAGGAAATGCGAGATTATAGTAAGGTACTTAAAATGATTGGACAAACCAAGATTGGTTATATGTTTGAGCATTCGAGAATTGGTGTTCTTAAAGGCGATGCTAATATTATGAAAATGGTTGATGATGCACAAGCAGATAGACTCAAACACATGTCAAGGGTCGATGAAATGCATGGTCATACCGTGATTGAAGAAATGTGGGATTGGACTGTGGTTGAGAAAATGTTTGATAACGCCAGAATTAATTTTATGGATGAAGAATCAAAGGTATTGGAAATGTATGGTGATAGTATGGTTGACCAAATGCATGGGAATGCAGTCGTGGAAAAACTATATGAGAACAGCTTAGTTAAAAAACTAAATGACATGGCGAAAATTCTGGAAAAGGATTTAGATTAGTGATATATAAGACAGAATTTTAATGGGTGGTCTCTAGGGGTTGCCCATTTTTTTTTATCTGTTTCTTGGATTTCCCATTTAGTATGATTATATTTGCTGTATGGAAAATAAAAACGGAAAATTTGAAATAGGAATCTATCTTATCGGCAGTCTGAGAAACGCAGAGATTCCCAAACTCGCAAGGCGACTCAGAGAGAAACTTGAAGTCGAAGTATTTGACGACTGGTTCAGTCCGGGTCCGAAAGCAGACGACTTCTGGCGTGACTACGAACACGTGCGTGGTAGCAGTTATAAGCAAGCACTCAGTAGTTTTGCTGCTACACATGTATATGAGTTTGATAAATATCACATAGATAGACTACCTATTGTCGTAATGTGTATGCCAGCAGGTAAAAGTGGTCATCTTGAACTTGGGTATAAATTGGGTAAGGGTGGTTTGGGATATATCTTCTTCGATGCCGAACCCGAACGTTGGGATGTTATGTATCAATTCGCAACGGACATCTTCTTTAATGAAGACGAACTCGTGGATGAACTCAAGAAAGCAATTGCTGAATTAAAGAAGGAGTATACGAATTGGGTAACGAATCACAGAAAACCTGAGAGGAAAGAAAAACTTGAAATGAAAAAATAGATATGGGTTGGTTTTGGTATAGGGATTGGTTTAAGGACAAACAAGCGGAAATCGACCCGCTTCTAAAGAAAATTATTGCAGAAAAAGTTCCTGAAGAAATACTATATAAACCCAAACCATATGTTGAACCAACCGACAAAGAAATGATTGAAGGACTGGAGATGTGTGGATATTATGCCGAAGCCTGTAGAATACAAGAATTGAAGAAAGAAGTTGCGAACCTGAAAAGGAAATTAACTATATTAAAAAAGAAATACGAAACAGAATGAGTGACGAAGTTCCAAATCTCCACCTTTTGGAGAAACCGTTAAGACGGGAAACCGACCCAAAGAAACGTGGAAGAATAAAAAAAGAAATTGAGTTGGAAAAATTAAGAAATGAATATGATGAGACCCAGTGATTGTAAAGACAGACAAGATGCTGATGCCCTGTATGAACAAGGTATTGCTATTAACGACTGGAGTCTTGACGTAGACCCGGCAGTGGTAATAATTAAACATCATTATGGTGAGTTAAGGATACCAATGAGTATATTTAAACGCTTTGCAAAATGGTATCTCAGGAACCAAGAAAAATAAATATTGTTATGGAATTTAAAAGCAGATTTGAAGTAGGTGACATCGTATATTTCTACGACAACGAAAGAACACATATGTTTAATAATGATGGTTACCTT
>Ga0210003_1001269_pt1 | contig 22391 bp, 35 predicted proteins | sample LantaG_FD_182804 | JGI IMG/M metagenome (GOLD analysis project Ga0210003, IMG submission 182804) | Deep subsurface microbial communities from Baltic Sea to uncover new lineages of life (NeLLi) - Landsort_02402 metaG (SPAdes) (version 2) | ecosystem: Environmental > Aquatic > Marine > Oceanic >... | reverse complement strand
CATAAAGACTTCTTGCTACCCAATATCTAACACCTTTACTGCTGTCATTTATCATAGTTTTTAAAGTACCGTAGTCTCCCTTATCATAAAGAAGCATTGCTTTCCAATGTCTGATGCTACTCTTTCGTTCATTCATTTCAAATCGTTAAAAATTCCAAGCTCCTTTTGGGCGTCTCTAATCTTCCGCAAGGTCTCTCCTTTCATTTTTGAGACAGATGATGCACTAAGACCTAAAATTGGTGCTATCTCTCTACGAGAGTACTTCCCTACGCCTATACCAAAAGACAATCTTAAAATTAGTTCCTCTCTCCTTGTCAGATATTCCTTACAAAACTTATCAAAAATTTTATTAAAGGCAACAATATCTAAAATTTTATCGTCCTCTTCACTACCAATCAAGTCCGCTAAATTTTCACTTTTAATTTCACTAAAAAGAGTTTCTGCTTTTTTCGAAGATAGGTGACTGTTACGCAGAGCTTCGTGTACGCGATTCCAAATTTTATAAAAGGCAAAAGTACGAAACTCAGCTATTGAATCGTAATCGGGATCGAATTCTCCAACGGCTTCAATCAAACCAACAAACCCGGATTGAACTAAATCTTCATAACAAGAAAGGGATCTCCAACGAGCAACAACGAACAGCACAAATTTCAAATTGGCGTTGATAATTTTTTCGCGAATCTTTTCTTGCTTCTCCCCACGCGTCTCAAGGTACTCCTTAAACAATTTATATTCGTCTTCTCTGCTTAAATCTGGATAGGACTTAATTTTTTCTTCAAATTGTTCTATCGAATCTGCCATCTGACCCTACCCTTCTAACTTTTCTTGTTGCATGAGTTACTTTTTCTAGTACCTTTTCAAAATCATTTACAACATCTTTCGCAAAAGCAATCAAATTAAATTTTTTAAAACTTTTTTCGTCATTCAAGTAAGCAGCACTTGGGTAGTTATCAACCTTGTCAAGATTAATACCAAAATGAAATAAAACAGTATCGCTCACTGATGGTGAAACTATTGAAACAGATAACTTCAATTCCACAAGAGTAGGGTAAGAGGTGTGAACTACATAAACGTCATCTCCTTCTCTGTTGAGACTCCTAAAGTTAACTGTATAATCCCACAAATGATTCTTCACTATCTCAGCAAATGTGTATTGTCGCCAAACACCAGCCTCGGGAGAACAGTTGAATTCCCCTATAAAACTAAGCATACGCCCTCGTATAAAGGGTTCTTCCCCCTTAACGTCATCTAAGTCACATAGTCCTTCTTTGGTTACATTTACCGGCCCTTTGAAAGCAACTAAATACGGCGGCGTCAGTCCCCGAAACCTTGGGCGTAAGGTAAAGTTAACATATGGAATCTCTTCTTCAATAAAAGTAAAGTTCATTTAATCTCCTCCTTCTTGATGGGACCTTCCATCAAATCTACTACCTTTATTGTTCGCTTAACGTTATTTCCGCCCCCACTTTCATACTCCCCAATAAGGAGAAATCTGTCATCCTCAGACTGCATAACCCATCTGTCATTATTGGGACCACCAGCTACGTATCTCCACTCCATTCTATTCACCTCCTTGTTTTTCTACACTTCCTTCCGTACTTACCTCATATCCTATAAATTTTCTCCCCAGTTCTAAAGAAACATCTCCGGTAGTTCCTGTTCCCGAAAAAGGATCAACTACAGTATCCCCGATTACTGAAAACATTCGAATCAAACGGTAAGGAATCTCTTTAGGAAACGCCGAAGTTTTGCCTGCCCCCGCGCGCCCGGAACTTCCCAGATTTGCTGAAACCACAAGTCTCTTTCTTCTTTAGTAAATTTTGAACCATATCTCTTCTCATCTTTCGGTGGGAACTTTCTTGTACTACCCTTTCTCAAAATAGCAATATATTCACAATCTTGCGAAACATAAGCGTTAGTGGGAAGGAAGCCACTTCCAAGAAAGGCATTTGGTCTATTACTTATCTTTTTCCAAAAAATAGGAACCAACGGAGTGAACCCTATTTTTGTACATTCCATTACTACCTTTGCGTAATTAGGAAAGCACTGAAAATTATTATCCACTTTTCTAGTGGCATCTCCAATATTAATACAAAGCATACCTCCAGGAATTAAAATACGAAAACACTCTTTCCAAACTTCAGTTAAAATGCTGTGTTGATAGTCAAAATCTACTTTACCAAATAATTTATCCCATTTAGATATCATGGGATATGGTGGGGAGGTCACTACTAGATGAATGGATTCATCTTTTATTTCCTTCATACTCTCAGAACTCTTGTTATATATTTTACAATTTTCATCCTTTTGCGACATGTCAACCCTGTCTACCTTAATCATTTTCTATCTCCTCTAAACTTCCCCATCTCTCTCCTATTTTTATCTCAGCAACCATTGGGACTAACAAATCAACTATTGGGTCTTCCATGACCTCTACGGCGTTTTTTATTACCCAATCAACTTCATCTTCAGGAACGTCAAAGACTATTGAATCGTGAACAGTCAAAACGATATTTGTCTTTTTATTTTGTTTCTTTATTCGAGAAGTCATTCTTACCAACGATATCAAAGTCAAATCACTTGCGGCAGATTGAATTGGACTATTTACGGCTTGCCGGCCAGATTCAGCAACCACTTCTTTTTCGCTACTTTTAAGGTCGGGCAGTCTTCTTTTTCTCCCAAGAATATTTTTAACATACCCATTTTCTTTCGCAAAAAATATTGTTTTAGATAACCACCTTTTTGCTTGCGGGTAGGACAAGAAAAAAGAATTTACTATCTTTTGGGCCTCTACTCTTGAAATGTCAAATTCTTCAGCTACCGAATCTATTCCACGACCATACATTAAACCGAAAGTTACTCCTTTCGCTATCTGGCGTTGTTCTTTTGTAACTTTATCTACCGGAACTCTAAAAACTGTCGCAGCTGTTTTCTTGTGTATGTCAATACCAGATTTGATATCTTGAAGCATCTGAGTGTCTTTGCTAAGGTGCGCCCAAATTCTAAATTCAGCTTGCGCGTAATCAGCTTCAATCAATTTTTGTCCGGGAGACGCAATAACGGCATTTTTAATCCTTGAGTCTCTTGGAATGTTTTGTAAATTAGGACTTCTGCTTGCCAACCTTCCGGACACCGTTCCGTGAAGTAAATAAGTTGTGTGAACTCTACTATTTTTGTCGGCTAACGGAATGAATCCGCGCACGTAAGTCGAAAGCATTTTGTTTACTTCTCGGTGTTTCAAAAGTAACTCAACTATTTTGTATTTTCCTTTCTGCGCAAGCAAAGTAAGAGTTTCTTTGTCTGTAGAGGGGCTTCCCGTTGCTGTCTTTTTCAATACCGGAAATTTCATCTTTTCAAAAAATAATGTTCTCAATTGTTTAGTTGATTGAAAGTTAAAAGGTTCTAGTTTTACTTTTTCAACATACTCTTCTTCGGAATATCTTTTTGATAATGTTTTTGAATCATAGTACTTCTTTCTAGCAATCTCTTGTTTTTTACTTAGTTCTTCTTTTTCTATATCTTCTACTTTGCCAACCTCACGCATTTTCTTTTCTAACTTTTCTACCGTCTCAACAAATTCATGCTCTAACTTTTTTAAATATTCTAAGTCTATTCTAACGCCGGTAAGTTCAACTTCAGCAAGTGCCCGAGATGCTATAACTAAAATTTTTGAAAGGTATTCCATCTTCTCTTTTTTTATTTCTTTACGAAAAATTGAAAACAATCGCAAAGTAACATCGGCGTCTGCACAACAGTACTCCCCTAAAACATTTGTTGGGATACATCTAAATCCTTCTTTCTTCCAAGGGAAAACATCTAAGGTCGAATCGTACCCGCCCATATCCGTATACATCCATGCTAAATCTTTCAATCCGTGTGTTCCCTGTATTTCAGTAACCGCAAGATAGTGATCCAACATTGTGTCATAACAAAAATTATTAACATCAATTCCATTTCTTTTGAGAAGTTTCAAATCAAACTTTCCATTGTGTGCTATTTTTTCTTGATTTCCCGCAAGTACTTTTTTCAAATTTTCAATCACCCAAGTATACTCGAGCCCCCAAATATCTTCTAAATTCTGACCAACTAAAGGAAGATAAGCTCCCGTGTGTTCTTTCCAGGAAAATCCTATTCCCAAAATGGGGGCATCAAGGATTACGTCGTCAGATTCAATATCAAGAGAAAATAAATCAACTTCTAAAAGTCTTTCAAAAAGTTTCGATGCAAGTTCTTTTGTATTTGCGATTACATACTTAACAGAATCTTTTACACTAACTCCTCCAATTAAAGACTTTACCCTCTTAAAATCATTTACTACAACGTCTTCGTAGTGCGGGTTTCTCAAAACGGCAGCTGGATGAAACGTTGGAACTATACTAGCTTTTAACTCATCATCGTAAATAACCCGCCCTCTTTTCTTTGTTATTCCTTCTTTGTTAGTTAAAGACAACAAAGCCACATTTCCTAGTGGGATAATTACTTTTGGTCTAACTCGAGAAATTTCATCTCTCAAATAAGGATAGCAGGCATCTAACATTCCTTTCACTTCAGTTTTTGAAGTTGGTAACTTATTTGCGGGCGGGCGACACCTCAGTACATTTGTCACGAAAATTTCATCTTTAGAAATATTTGCTTCTCTTAACATTTCGTGTAACTTCTGGCCGGCTGGACCGGTAAAAGGAATTCCTCTCCTCTCTTCAACGGCCCCAGGAGCTTCACCAACCAACATAATTGAAGCTTTTGAATTTCCGGCTCCGGGCATACAATTTATGGATGAAGTTCTATAAAGCGAACATTTAGTACATTTTGACATTAAATCCTTTCTCTTTAAACCATTTTACAGCAATGTCAAATATTTTCTTATCTTTTTCAATTCCAATAAAACTTCTTTTCTCCTGTAAAGAGGCCACTCCAGTAGAACCAAGGCCCATCATGGGGTCTAAAACGGTATCTCCTTCGTTAGATGAAATTCGAACAAGTCGTTGTTGAAGCTTAACCGGTTTTTGAGGAAATCCTTTTAACCTTCTCTCTTTCCCGGCTACAAGAGGAAACTTAAACACACTGTGGTTGTCTTGAAAATTTGGTTGCCAATTAAAGGTATAGTTTTGTTTATTTTTGGTAGCCCATAAAATAAATTCATGGGAAAACAAAAATCTTTTTTTTGATACTCTTGGTATAGGATTATTTTTAAACCAAACAAGAGTGCGCTGAAATGTAAAAAGGTTATCTTTTAAAATTTTTTTCACAATATGGTCTCTGTCATAAGTTGACCATACATAAATGGAACCAGACGTTTTTAGTTTATTAGCGCACAAAGAAATCCAATCTTCGTTAAATTTAGTAAATTCTTGAATACTATCATACTCGTCAAACTTAAAGTGTGTGGTAAGTTCCTTGTTACCAAAACAAGGGTAGGTCCTCTCGTCGGTTTCAAGAAATTGTGGTGGGTCCGTTAGTACTAGATCAACTTCCGGAAGATCTTTCAAAATATCTAAACAATCGCCGAAATAAAGGGAACATTTCAAATTTTTCTCCTTAGGCAACGTATTCTCGCGACTTGCGCTCTGAAGGTGCTTCAATTCCACATAATTTTAACACTTCAAGATAAGGCTCAAACTCAATAAAATTACGATATTCCTTATAGTTATTCTTGGTAAAATAAACTTTACAAAGTTGATACAACCGCCAAACTTCCGGGACGCCGGCGTTGTAACTCAACACTACTGAATGGTTCCAAAACTTTTCTGGTATCACGCCTAAAGAAGTAACAACAACCTTACCAAAACTTTCAAGGTCTTCTACTCCCGGATAGATTTCTTTGTGTATCTTCGACTCGTTATACGGGCGTCTTCCCGCACAAGGAAGTATTAAACACTTCTCTTTATCATCCACAAAATTAGCCATCTCTTTAGAAATATCCCGAATGTAACTTCTTCCATATGACGCCCACGACGAAAAATTAATTTTTTTTCTCCCAGCAATTCTCTTGTCTTTTGTAACTCCCATGTGATCGATTCTGTACAAGATATCGGCCACTCGTGGGGAACTATTTGCAAAAATTTCTACCAAGTCACGTAACTTCCCTTCTTCTTTCAAAGCTTCTCGACTTGTTTCCACAACAAAATCAACAGGAAAGAACTCCATTGAACCAAGAGTCGTATCCCGAACAGATGCAAAATCAACATCGTGTCCTAAGTATAAAACCAAAGGAACATAGTCTTTTGGACAATTGAAGACAAAGAACCTTATCTTGTCTTTTCGCTTTGCTAACGAAACTAAGGCTTCACCATTGTAAACAAATGGATACTTTCTAAAATCAATATCAACTTTCTCTCTATCCATTTAAAGGATCCTTTACTCCGTTTTCTGCAAAGGCTTTTGCACGCTCAGCACAAGCTCCACACTTCCCACAAGGATTCTTTTTCCCGGTGTAACAACTCCAGGTTTTTTCATAAGGAACTTTCAATTGTAACCCTTCTTTTACTATATCTGTTTTTGTTTGGCGTAAATAAGGTGTTTGAATTCGAAGATTTTCATCTATTCCTATTTTAAGTGTCCTCTCCATAGTGCCGTAAAAGTCGGGGCGACAATCAGGGAACACCGCCCAATCAGATTGATTCGGCGCTAAATAAATATCTTGAATACCTTTTATCTTAGCAAGGGCGGCGGCCAACGTAATAAACAACGTATTTCGTCCGGGCACTACAACATCGACGCCTGAAAGGCTTTTACCATCGTCCCCGGTTAATCGCGACCCACCGATTTGAGTCAAGTCTATTTGAACAACTTGATAATCAACTCCTATCTCTTTACAAAGATTTACAGCAACATTTACTTCTTTCCTGTGAGATTGTTTGTAGTCAACTATCATACAAAATGGAGATACTCTATTATTTAGCAAACGATACAATAGGGTTACTGAATCCATTCCACCACTAAGAAGTAGAATCGCATTATTCACTACTTCCTCCTTTTTTAAATTTTTCAAATAAGTAACAAGACCTTTATGATTACTCCCAACAAAAGAGGCATTCATCGAAAAACTGCCGGAAGTATTGGCGTAAGAAATAACATAAGCATTGGGGTTAATTTCATTAAAAATCTCTACTATTTCATTCTTATTTTCATCGTACACATTTCCTATAACAAAGGCATTACAAATTCCTAAATAATTGGTAGAGTCTTGAAAAGAAGAAAATGACATAAATGATGTAAACCCGGCAAGCTCGAAAAAAGCGGAAGTTGTATTTAAAACTTTATCATTACTATCAATATAAACTATCTTCATTTCTTCTTCCTTTTTAGATACACAATTTTTGCAATTTTTGCAATTTTTGCATTTACTTTAAACGTCTTATATCCAAAGAACATTTCCATCTTAGACAAAAATACGTTGGATATCTTTTCTCCGAGAACAAAAATAACTGGTGGGGCAGTACATATATCTACAATTTCCCAAGTTTCCGAATCCAACCTTGTTAAAACTATAAAATCCTTATTTTCCATCGCTACTCCCAAAACCGTGCTCTCCTCTTTTCGTTTTAGAAAGATTATCAACTTCAGCTACTTCAACTTGCGGCACGGGCATAAAAAATAATTGCGCTATTCTTTCTCCCGGGTGAACGAAAAAACGTGAAGAACTGTGATTAAAAACGTAAGGGGAGATGTCTCCGCGGTAGTCCGCGTCTATTACTCCCAGGTGGACCCTCACTCCCTTAAAACCGTGGCCGCTTCTTGTAAAAACTAAACATACCCACTTCGGTGGCAGCTCTATATTCAATCCAACAGGAATGACTTCTCCTTCTTTGGGAGCTATAAAAACATCTTCAACTGCATAAATATCCCACATGGCCGCATCTTCGTAAGATTTAGTAGGTAACTTTGCTCTTAAATGAGTTTTTTTAAATTTAATTTGTATCATTGCTTTCTTCCATATCATCCTTCTATTAACATCTTTTTTATAGTAGCACTTGCGTTGTGGTGCATTTTAACATATTGAGTTACTGATGCTATCTGGGCGTACTTAAACCCACCGTTGTAATATCTTCGTGCCAAGTCACAGTTTCCTTTCGCACTTTCCAAACAACTCTTCCAGTGGGCTATTCCACAAATAACGTTATTATGAACATCATACAGCTCTTCCGGCATTATTAAAGTATTTGGATAATATACTAATGCCGTTGAATATTGCAACTGAAACAATCCTATTTCGCCGTATTTGCCGGTTGCTGTAGAATTAAATCCTGACTCTACATAAATCAGAACAATAACACTATCAGGATTAACTTTATAAAATTTCGACCAAATAAACACTTCTTCTAAAATATTAACACCTTCTGGGTATGGAATTTTAAGACGGTCTAAAAGCGGCGAATACTTCTCAACAAAGGCGTAGGTATCAAGCGAACTATTTGAAACAACTGTTTTTACGACGTCCGTTACAACAGATCTAACAAAAATTAAAGTACTACATGCAAAACCAATCGCAAAGAAAACTAAGGCAATTGTTACAAAAATTAATAACTTTTTCATTTTCATTCCTTTCATGATAAAGAAGTAGACCACAACGTCCCACTCATTACGCCGCTACCACTGGGGAAGACGGAGATGCTGCAGCCCCCTGTTGTATAAATTAATGGTGGTAGTGGAAATTGTAACCCATCGGGATCAAAAGTATCGGGAATAATAAGTCCTCTACTTACAAGATAAATTTCTTGATACAAAACAAACTTCTTCTCCTCTGCATCCAAAAGAATAGGACCACCAAAGTAGACAACACTAGGAGGGCAAGGACTCCGACGTAGTTTTAAAAATAAATGGCACACGTCCTTCAAGGACTCCAACGTCACTCTTATACCGGTAGATCGTTTTTCATCAAAAAAATTACCGTTATAAAAAAATTCGATAGGAATATTTAACTCTCGCAATATTTTCTCGACTATTTCAAGATCTTTAAGATCATGAATTTTTAGTGCCTGCTCCTCCAACCTAAAAGGGTTTAAAAACTCTTGAAATTCTCTTTCTGTTTCAAAAACTTTTGGGTAATGACTTTGTATCCCTTCCCCTTTACTTCTTCGTATCCTCATTTTCCTAAAATGTCCCTCGCCTTCCCACTTAAATTTAATCCTCTCTTTCTAAAACATTTTCTACAAAGTTTTTGTTGGACCATTTGAAAGTCTTCTTTTCTTTTCGAAATAAACATTACTTGTTTATTACAATTTTTGCAACGATACTGATGTAACTTTTCTGAAAATTCTTTAAAAGAACTCATCCGCCTCCCTCACACGCTTCTCTCTGTACACCACCTTCTCTTTTCTCCATTATCTCTCGTAGGTTTTCGGACCGCTCAATCTCGGTAGATACCTGTGGACTTTTACCGTCCTCATGTGTATTAAATCCAACAACTCCTTTTTGGGTGAGCAAAAGAAAACTTTCGCTCACTTCTTTTACGGCTAGCTCAGCGGCCTCGTTCATCGGTTTCTTTGTTCTCTCATGAATCATCTTTGCGGTATTTGCAATCTCTCGAATGTGCGCTCCTGTTACTTCTCCAATATGTTTCATAACACCGTTGACTGGAACTCCTGGGAGCATACTCTTCCACAATTTTTTAACTAAATTTTTGTCAGGAACTTTAATTTCATAATGTCTATCAAAACGACACGGTCTTGTTGCGGCCTTATCCAAAATATCAAACCTATTAGTTGTTCCTACAACCACAATGGGTTTATCAATTTCTTCAATCCCATTCAGCCAACTTAAAACTTCACCTATAAATCTTGAGGCATTACCATCTCTGTGTGGGGCAATCAAATCAAAATCTTCCATTACCAACATACAAGGCGTCAAATATTTGGTAACGAAATTAAATGCTTGATCCATGCTAAAACGTCTAAATGAATCGCCCGCGACGAAAACACTTGTAATCTTTTCTTTTGATAATGCTGAAAATGTTGCTTCAATAAGGGTAGTCTTCCCGACCCCAGGGGGGCCGTGAAGAATGATTCCTCTCTTTTTTGTAATCTTTTGCATTTTCGGGTCACATAAAAAATCAACGGTGTTCATCTTGTACCCTTTCATCACGGCCTCTGGAAGAACCACATCACGAAAAGAAACAGCCGGAGGGGAAATAAACTGCATTCCGTCGGGAGCAATTTTTAAACATTTCCCTTGATAAAAATTTGCTTTCCTCAAAGATGTTGAAAACTCGTCAGCTAGAAAATTTAAATTCTTTTTACTAGTTCCTCCAATCTCTACTCGATAAACACCCGAACTGTAAAAATAAATTGCGGAAAGAATTCCCTGGGGAAAATAAGCTTGAACATCATTAAAAACAACAGTTTTCTCATTGTAGTTTGTTTTAATAGTAGTTGAAGATGGTGGGTTTAAAAAACTCGAAGTAGGATCAACTAAAAGTGCAGAGGAAAGTTTTTTTATCATCATGGTTACAGCATACTGGGCTATTGGAATTTCAAAACGAGTAAACTCAAATTTAGTTGCGTTAGACTTGATTTCTAAAGTTTCACGTTTTACTTGAGAACTAAAACTTTTTACTATTTTCATCTTAAACCTCCTTTAATTCCTTTCCATTGAACTGCAACAGCATTGTGTGGGTGTATCGATTCTTGGTGTTCTACAACGACGGTCCAGTCTAAAACTTTTTTTTGTTGGTTCAAAACTAAGGATAAGTCTCGCACAACATCTTCTACAAACTTTGGATTCTCCCAAGATATCTGCGCGACTTTCTGTTCATCAATTCTTTTAATTACGGGATACGGAACATTTTTAACTGCTTCTTTAATCCAATCAACAACTTCTTCAATAAAAATTAAATCAAGTCCTGTTATATCGTGTCGAACAGTTGTTTTGACAAAACCACGTTGCATATGGGGCGCGCCTCTGAGACCTTCCTTCTCTAAATCAATCGACAAATTTTTCGAACAAGGGCAAGTTGATATAGATTGCATTTCAACAGTTAAATCAAAAGTTTGAACGCCCCCAACTTCCCGCGCCTCTATCACACAATCAACATACATTGGCGCAGCTATTTTAGACTTTGGGGGAGACACTGTAAGGTAATAAGGAAATTTAATTTTTAGATATACATTATTACATTCCATATTTTCCCGCAACCTCTTCAAAACTTCTAAAACAAAAAGCGCGCCTACCGAATGTTCTTCGGCGACTTGATATACGGTAAGAGGAATGTAACTCATATTGATTCCTCTCACTTCTTCGTGTAAATCAACGTAAACAGAAATAACAGCTTGGGTCTTTTGAGTTTTTTTTGAATCTTTTACAAAAAATTCTAAAGGAATTTTCATTCCTCTTATTCCAACCTTTTGTAAACTAACTCCCCTTTTATCTTTCTCCTCTTGGGTATCAGGAAGGTGCTTACTTAGTTCGGCCGTCTTTTTTACATCTTTTACAGCCATTGTGACTCCTCTCTAAACATTCTCAAACTGAAGTAAAATTGGTTCGTTAGTTATCGGGCACATCGCCCAATGGGTATAGGCCGAAGGGTTAGTGAGTCTATGAAACACTAATGCGTTATGATTCTGTCCACATCTGGCACACCTTTTAACATCAACTTTGTGCTCTTGCTCATGACCCAAATCTTCCGCCATTTTATCTTTTACAGCCATTGTGACTCCTTCCGTGAAACAATATCTTTAACTTCATATAGTTTAGCTAAAATTGTGGAGTTTCCGCGCTTGAACGCTTCCCAAATCAAATCACAAATTTGCCAGTGCCCAGTTTTAATGTTAAAACCAACGGGAAGCCAAATTAAATCGTTATCTTTCGCGGGCTTACTCAAAACATAAATTCCATCTTTAGTACTATAAACATAATCATTTTTTGTTGATTTCCATTTTTCTTTCAACCAACTTCTTAATGGATTTGTAGAACATAATCTTACCATTTTTTCTATAGTTATCTCTGCTTTTGACAAATTATGTCTCCCTGTATTCAGCGTGAGACGTAGGAGATTCCCAAACGACCACAGAGGTCACCGCAATCGGTTCAAACATTGCTTTCACTTCTCTATAAATAAACTTCGCAAGATTTTCGGACGTTGGGTCGCCTGATAATCCAAAATAATTCGTATCGAGTCTTATCTTGGACAGTAAAGGATCATTAATGTTAAGAATTGTGGCGTGATCAAACTTTTCGTCAATCATTTTTCCAATTTTCTTATCCATATCGTTAAAGTCTACAACCATACCATTTTCGTTTAGGGGGCCCGACAATGTAACTTCAACTTTCCAAGTGTGTCCGTGTAAATTATGGCACTTACCTTCGTAGTTGTAAAGTCGATGAGCCGCATCAAAACTAAAAATTTTTGTTACAGAATCTTTAAACATTTCATCCTCCTAATGAAAAGGTATAGCTCATTCCTGATCCATCTTTTCCTAAAAGTTTAACTTCTAAACCAAGGGAACTATCAATGAGAACAGGGAAACCAAAAATGCGAAGGGGTTCAGAAGGAGTGGAAGTATGAATTAGGGGGTGCATTGAAGTTGAAGGGTTCTCAAAAGGAATAGAAGTAAACCTGCGGAGAAGGGTTTGAGACACAAGTACAGCACTAATGTGTAAAGCATTCTCCGACGCCCACGCGACGAGTTCATCCAACCTTTCAAAGTGAGGAGTTGGTATCGTCATGTATAGTTCATCACCAAACGCTCCCCACACAAAACCACTACCACTTCTTACGCCTAAAATGGACTTCTCCACTTCTTCTTTCCTAAGTGGTGGAATACTTATTTTTGGTCGATTTTTTGGGGATAAAAGTCCCTTACTTCTTCTAATTCTCATCATTTTAATCATCATTTTAATAAACAAAAAATTTCATCTAAAAGTTATCCTAGGTATATTTTAATGTTAACACCAAAGTGTTTCCTAAGTATATATTTTTCAATCATCTTTCCGATTTCGTCTTTAACCCAAACATTTTTTTCTTTATCTAAAAATTCTTTCAAAGTATTCCAATCTTCAGTATCAACTAAACCATATCCTACACAAATTCTAACACTATCATTACTATCATTTATCATAGTTTTTAAAGTATTATAGTCTTCGTTTTCGTAAAGACCTTCTGCTACCCAATATCTAACACTTCTATCTCTATCATTCATCATAGTTTTTAAAGTACCGTAGTCTTTGTTATTGTAAAGCCTTCTTGCTGTAAGATAATTACTCATCTAATCACGCATTTCTTACACTCTCCTACAATATCATTTGCAATTCTCGACGGCTGCTGCACTTCTAAGACTTGTTTGTCTTTACTTCTGTCTCTGTAAATCGTAATGCCTTTACATCCTAAAGAAAATGCTAATTTGTAAATATTGTCAACGTCTGTTGAAGTTGCTCTATTAGGTAAGTTAATGGTTTTGGAAACGGCATTGTCAGTATGTTTTTGAAATACTGATTGCATTCTAACATGCCACTTCGGGGGTATTTCGTGGGCGGTCTTAAACAATTCTTTAACATCATCTGGAACTTCTGCTATATTCTGGACAGATCCGGTTTTAGCGACTTCCCGCATCAAACTCTCAGAGTAAAATCCCCGCTCCTTAGCAATCTTTTCAAACAATGGGTGAATTTCTAACAACTGCTTTCCCCCTAAAATATTTCTCATGTATACAATAGCAAACAACGGCTCTATAGAGGAAGAGCAATTTGCAATAATGCTGAGTGTTCCGGTTGGAGCTATGGAATTCAAAGTAGCATTTCTCATTTCTCTTTCAAAAGTACTCTTCTCAAAAACCGGAAAGACTCCTCGTTCTTTAGCTAAATCAAATGATTTTTCGTAAGATACTTCTTTAATAAATTTCATAACCTTGTTAGCTACATTGATGGCTTCTTTAGATGCATACGGGATACCTAATTGAATCAACATATCGGTAAACCCCATCACCCCCAAACCTATCTTTCTTGTCTTTTTTACATTCTCCTCAATTCTCGCTAGCGGATATTTACTTACATCAATAACTCGGTCTAAAAAGTCAATCGCATGCTCTATTACTGTTTTTAACGTTCTAAAGTTAACTTTTCCATCCCTAACAAAATGAGACAAATTAATACTTCCTAAATTACAGGCCTCATAGGAGAAAAGGGGTACTTCCCCGCAGGGGTTTGTTCCTGCGAATTTTCCTACTGTTGGCAACCTATTTACATTATTCATTGTATCTAAAAAAATCAATCCTGGGTCGCCTGTTTCCCAAGCAGAAAAAACAATCGAATTCCAAACTTCTTTTGCAGAAATTTCGCAATAAGGGCCGGTGTTCGAATCAACTAACATGTAGTTGCTTTCATCATAAACGGCTTTCATGAACTCGTCAGTTATTCCAACGGAAATGTTAAAATTTTCAAATTCCCCTGGGTGTTGTTTACAAGTTATAAAATCCATAATATCTGGATGATCTACTCTAAGAACTCCCATGTTTGCTCCTCTTCTTCTCCCTCCCTGCTTTATTACATCTGTTCCAGCGTTGTAGGCTTTCATAAAAGAAATTGGACCACTTGAAACACCCCCTGTTCTGTGAATATACCCGCCCTTTCTTCGCAGTCTTGAAAAAGAAAAACCTGTCCCACCACCGCCGGCTTGAATTATTGCCATATCTTTTAGTGTTTCAAAAATCCTACCCAAGTCATCATCTACGTCCAAAAAGAAACAAGAAAACAACATTTGAACTTTTGTTCCGGCGTTCATCAAAATTGGGGACGACGGAAGAAAGTCAAAGTTTTTCATCATCTTGTAAAATTTCTGAGCCAACTTTTTATCATCTCCGGCTACGTTAGTTGCTACTCTTCGAAGCATTTGTGCGGGACTTTCAACTACTCTTCTTTCGTTATCTTTCAAAAGATAACGTTTTGCTAAAACCAAAGAGGCGTTGAGTGACAGTTTTAGTCGGTCTGCCGTTAATCCTATCACTTCTTTCTCTTCTCTCAAAGACGCCCGTTCGGCGCGATACAAAATATAGGCTTTTGCAACTTCAAAATAACCGTGGGACATTAAAGCATTTTCGGTAACGTCCTGGACATCTTCTACACTTGGAACATCGTTTTTGAAAGTTTCTTTTAGCGTCTTTACAACAACTTTGGTAATCTCGTTAGCAGTTGTTTCGGACATTTCCTCACCAACGGATTCGGATGCTTTTCTAACGGCATTACTTATTCGCTCTTCTGAAAACTTAACAACCCGGCCATTTCTTTTTCTTACAGATTTTATCATTATTTAGTCCTTCTTTTTTAAAATGAAGATGGATCAGAGGAAAACGTACCTACGGGGGGCAAGTATAGTTACAAAACTACTGTTAAGAAAAACTCGAACTTCATCTCCAGGGCCATACCCCATATCTTTTAAAATTAAAAACAACTCCTTCCTCATCTTCTCAGTTTTCTCTTTCTCTTTTTCTAAAACTTCTCCTTTACTTCTTCTTATTCTCATTTTCCTTTTGCATCTCCAAAAGCTATTTTATGACTTTGAAGCATAATTCTAACGTTAAATTCTTTCCAATAATCTAAATCAGCCAATACTTTTTCTATTAGTACAGCGTACTTCCTACGATATTCCTCTAGTGGATCGTTTAACTTTGCAACTGGATGAAATACAACAGGAATGTAGGAGCCGGTTAACTCACTACCCAACCCGGAATTTTTAAAAATTGTTTTTATCGTCTCCAACCCATGTTTATCAACATCCACAACAAACTTAAATTGAACGTTTTGTTTCGTTACATTCCATATATTTGCAAATGTTTTTAATACTTTAACATCAAACACTCCCCCCAGTCCACCCATTTTTGGACTCACCGACCAAAAATGAACGGCTTCTTGTAATGTCTCACATGGTGTAATTGTTCCGTTTGTTTCAACTTTAACAAAATAGTCGTTTGATAAAAGAGAAAGAAATTGTTTTAACTCTTCAAATTCTTTTCCAGGTCGATACAACGGTTCTCCTCCGGTAAGGCTTACATTTTCTATTTTGGAGTCAACAATAAAAGTCATGATCTCCTCTATAGGAACTTCTTCGCCGGCCCCCCAACTATAAGACGTGTCACATTCTGGACACTTTAAATTACAGCCAGCAAGTCTAATCGTAACAACCGGCAAGCCAGTCCACAACCCCTCCCCTTCAATTCCTATAAACTTTTCTATCACGCGCATCTTAATCCCCCCTCTATTGGATCATTGTGAAACTTTTTCATTGCTTTTTGAATACGTCTTCCAAGAGATTCTAAGGTCATGTGTATGGTACAAGATTTTTGGCCAAACACCTCTCCAATTTTTTTGTAAGTCCACCCCTCCAGAACACGGTCCATTACAAATTTTTCTTTTGGTGTAGCTAATTTATACGCTATACTTAGTTTTTCATTATCAAGAAAACTGGGCTTGTATTTACCAATAACTTCGTCTTCCAAAAAAGGAGACTCATCCAAAGAAATAACAACGGCATTTCGTTTTTGGGCAAATCTTTTTAGCCAATAGTTTTTAAGGGAGTTAAAAATATTACTTTTCAATACCGAGGAGAAAGACCCCTGCCCTTTCCAACGCTTGTCCAAAACTAAAAGACAATCTAACGAAATATCTTGAAAAACATCTTCTTTTTCTTCTTGGGGAACCCCAGAAGAATGAATACACCTCCAGAAATAAGACGCCCATATCTTTAAAATCTCTTCACGAATTTTAAGTCTTTCTTGTTCATCAATTGTTTGTCGATACCTGTGAGCTAACTCATCAGTTCCCTTCACTTCACTTCCTCCTTCGGTTTAGAAAGTTTTTGTAAAAAGTCCTTGCTTGTGAAAGACCCTCTCGGTCACTCCGCACTTTTCTAAAAAAGGGATCAACGTAGTAATACGATAGCAACCAAAAGCGGTTTTCAAAAATATCAAAATCACAAATTGGTTCAAGACATTCAAAAACCAATGTTTCATCCCCACTTTTCTCTACTTCTTTTAAGGTTTCATAAAACGGCTTAACACAACTCCACTCATTGTCCCAAATTGTATCCAAAACATCATGCACTTTTTCTTCAAGTAATAAAATTTCTTTTCTATAATTTTCTTTTTCCCTAATCTTTCCTAAATTGGAAAAAGAGTATTTTACATTATATTTTTTTCTTAAATATCGAATAGCCTCGCCAAAGCTGATGTCTTTAAATTTTTGTACAAAAGAAATTACATCTCCACCAGCGTTGCACCCAAAACAATGAAAAACATTCTTTTCAAGGTTAACTCTAAAACTTGGCTGAGATTCTTCGTGAAAAGGACAGAGAGCACTCATCTCATCTTCAGACACTTTCCTCAATCGAATACCAAAATCTGAAATGACTTGGTCTATTGGAATCTCCTTAATTTCTTGAATATTATACATTTATATCGTCCACAAATCTATCGCTTATGTAGGAATGGTCAAAGTCCGCAAACATTTCTATAACTTTACCAGCCGGCCCCCATCTATTCTTAACTACTTCGCAAAATAACATACCCTCGATTTGTTCTCTCGGGTCACCTTTAAAAAGTTTCAAGACTAAATCGCAAGACTGCGGGATTTGATCTGATAAACTTACAGCTTCCACCCCCACCAAATCTTCCGGCATTTTCTTCTTAATTGATTCGCGCGTCCTTTGGGAAGCTGAAAAGACGTGGGTGTGATATTTCCGGGCAATACTTCTAAACTCGCGATACAGCAACCCGTGTTTTTCGGGGCCAGAATAATATTTTCCATTTGGATTCATCAAAGTACCATAATCGATGAGTATAAGGTCGGGATAAAATCCAAACTTTGATCTATAAATTTCTAATTCCCCCTCAAGCATTGCGGGAGTTGCTCCTTCAACTATATCAACGGTGTAGAAGGGAGGCTTTTCATGGTATGTCTTTTTCAGTCCTTCCAAATATTTTAGTTCTTCCTCTCCACTTAAATCGCCTTCAAGTATCCCAAACAATGAAACAAATTGAGATCTACTATCCCATAGCGATTCTAAAAGATTTATTTCCATTTCTAAGGAACAATACATTACATGGTACCCTTTTTTAGCAGCATTGTAACCAACATTAAAAAGAAAACGACTTTTCCCAACAGAGGTTCTTCCAAAAACTAAAGAAACAAAAGTTGGCAAAAGCTTTGTAGTTTTGTCTAACTTACTAAATCCAGTTGGGATGCCGGCATAATTTTCGGGATGGTCTTTCTTGTCTAAATACAACGATTTTCTTTCTCTCGCCCCTTCAGAGATAGTCCTTCTTTTTATTTGACCTAAAAATGAAGATGCTGCTCTAATTTTTCCTAAAGAATTTTCTAATATTTTAACAGCCATCTTCCCGCCCTTTTCAAGCGCCCCGGCTGTCTCCTCAACAGCATCTCTCACCTTTCTCTTCAAGTAAAGGTCTTCAAGCGTGTCTCTATAGGAAACAAAAGAGCCAATGGGAGAGGCCACGGTTATCTCAACAAAGGACGTAATAATTTCTTCAGGAGAACTTTTTTCTTTTCTAGCTATTTCTTCAAATAAAGTTAATGGAATAGATGTTCTAAACTTTTCGTAGTATCGCCTTATCACTTCAAAAATATAACGATATTCGTCTTTTGTAAAAAATAGACTATCAATTTCCACGGAGTCTATGTGGGAGGGGTCCCTCAGTAACAAAGATAATGCATCTTGTTCTATTTCTATACTTTCAAATATCATTTAGACCTCTTGCTACATAATATTTAACATCATCATCACTATCATTTATCATAGTTTTTAAAGTATCAAAGTCTTTGTTATCAATAAGACCGTATGCTACCCAATATCTAACCCATCTATCACTATCATTTATCATAGTTTTTAAAGTATCATAGTCTTTATTATGGAGAAGACCTTTTGCTAATTTTCTTCTTTCTTCAACTGTCTTCTTTTCATCTACCCCCTCATTTATTATTTCTCCTTTACTCCTTCTTATTCTAATCATTATATAGACCTTCCAAAATGTTTTTCTAATATTTTGTCTCTTGTATATTTTTCTATGTCATTTTTAACCCAAACATTTTTTTCTTTATTTAAAAATTTTTCTAAAGTGTTCCAATCTTCGGCATCAACTAACCCTTTTCCTACATAGGTTCTAACACCATCATAACTATCATCTATCATAGTTTTTAAAGTATCGTAGTCTTTATTATCGTAGAGACCCATTGCTACCCAAAGTCTAACACCATCATACTTATCATTTATCATAGTTTTTAAAGTGGTGTAGTCTTTATCTTGGTAACGACTTTTGGCTACAGAATATCTAACCCTATCATCACTACTATATATCCAATGGCTTTCTACCGATCTAGTCATTGGTTGGCCGTCGTCATACATTGAAACTTCCAAAATGTTTTTTTACTATTTTATTTTTTGTATGGTTTTCTATACTATCTTTAACCCAACCAACTTTTTCTTTTTCTAAAAATTTTTGTAAAGTATTCCAATCTTCAGTATCAACCAAACCATATCCTACACAATATCTAACTGCACTATTACTATCATCTATCATAGTTTTTAAAGTATCGTAGTCCTTGTTGTCGTAAAGACCTCTTGCTACCCAATATGTATTCACTGGCCTAATCATTCTTTTACCAATTCCTCTTCTAAAGATAACGAAATTTTATCACTGTGGGGTCTACCAACAAAAGTTACGGGGACCATCTTTTCTTGAAACATCCCCTGAATGCTTTCATCGTAAACTTTATCTAGCTCATCTAAAATTACATTACTCGTAACAATAAGTGGCTTGTTCATAAAAAATCGTTCTCGAATCAAACTATCGACGTGAGAATAACTTTCGCCGCCGGATGTGATTGGAACTTTTTCTATTTCATCGAACACTAGAAAATCCTTGGCAAGGATTTTCTGTTTTTCTTCTAAAATTCTTTCATCTTTCCACGCCCGAAATGACATATCTACCAAGTGTCTAAACAACACAAAATGCGCGGAATGACCGGAACGAACTACAGCTTTTAAAATAATAGAAGCAACTGACGACTTCCCAAGCCTGCTAGTGGAATGAAAATAAAGGCCTATACCTTTCTTTAAAGCATTTTCCAAATTTGTCATATAGTCAACTACTGTCGAAAAAGCGGCTTCATTTTTTTTCATAAAATTCTTGTCTATATCTGAAAGTTCAAACTCCCAAAATACTTGCGGGATATCCGCGAGTAAAAATTTTGCGGCTAAGTCAAATTCTTTCATACATTCACATCTTTTAATAACTTCTCCTTCATCATTAATTAGAAAATGGTAACCTTTACCACCACAGGTTTTGCATTTTCCTACTATCTCTTTTTTTAATTTTTCAAGTTGCTCAAATTTATTCATTCCAAGCCTCTGCCCAATATCTAACATATTCATAACTATCATTTATCATAGTTTTTAAAGTATCGTAGTCTTTGTTGTAGTAAAGACCTTTTGCTACCCAATATCTAACATCACCATCGCTATCTTTTATCATAGTTTTTAAAGTATTGTAGTCATTACTATCGTAAAGACTTCTTGCTACCCAAAATCTAACGTCTTCATTGCTATCATTTATCATAGTTTTTAAGGTATCAAAGTCTTTATTTTCATAAAGACCTTTCGCTACCCAACGTCTAACTTCTTTATTACTATCATTTATCATAGTTTTTAAAGTATTGTAGTCTTTGTTATTGTAAAGATCGTATGCTAATTTTCTTCTTTCTTCAACTGGTTTTTCTACCTTCACATAACTTGTTATTTTATTTACTTCTCCTTTACTTCTTCTTATCCTAATCATTTCGCAATCCCATTCTTTTTCAATGCTTCTATCTTAGTTCCCAAATTTCCCTTGTACGACTTTCTAACCTTTTTCTCAAATTCTTTTTTCGAAGTTTTTCGAAACTTCCCTCTGCGCGCCGAGGATTTGGATCTCCATAAATTGAAAAAATAATCAGATATGAGAGACCCGAGAGAGGGCTCAAATCCAGGTTTAAAAACATAATCAAATAGGTAGCCAACTATTTCACAATGTTGATCAACATTAATTTCTTTGTCTTTTTCAAATTCACTTATCTTGTACAGTATTTGCTTCTTTTTTGTTGGAGAAATTGAATAATCATAACCGGTATAATCTTTGTACCTCTCAAAGTACACTTTTAACACGGCATTTGCGCTAGTATATTTTGATCTAACAATTTTCCTTTTAGAATTTTTAATAGATACTTCAACTGGATCATTACTTTTAATATAATGCATTATCCCTCAAAAATCAAGTAAAAAATTAATTTTTTTATGAAAACTCGCGGCTCTCTGTCTTCTCTTCAATAACATCTTTGAATATATCCCAAAACTTTCTAATCGGATATATCTTTCCGTATTCGTCCTTCACAAATATACTTCGCCGTAATTTCCTTTTTACAGCATCAATGGTCTTTCCGCCGGTATACCAAGTAAATCCGCTGGCTCCATCAATTCCAGTATGCTTCTTTGGGGAAGTTTCATCAAAACCGAGTTCTCTAAAGGCTGAATTAAATGATAATTGCCTTTCCTGTCTCCCGCACTTTGGACAAATATAAATATCTCCTATTGAAGTAACTCGCTTTTTACAATCCCAACACCATACACCAGCCGCATATCTTTTCCCTATATGCATCCCCCACAATGTAAAAAAATTCATTCCCATTAAAAGTCCTCCTTAAATTAAACTTCCAAAATGTTTCTTTATTATTTTGTCTACTGTATATTGTTCTACACTATTTTTAACCCAACTTTCTTCTTTATTTAAAAATTCTTGTAAAGTATGCCAGTCGCCAGTATCAACTAAACCATGTCCTACAAAATATCTAACACTATAATCACTATCATTTATCATAGTTTTTAAAGTATCATAGTCTTTATTTTCATAAAGACCTTTCGCTACCCAATATCTAACATCTTCATAACTGTCATTTATCATAGTTTTTAAAGTACCAAAGTCTTTGTTGTTGTAAATATCTTCTGCTACCCAATATCTAACATCTTTATAACTATCATTTATCATAGTTTTTAAAGTATCGTAGTCTTCGTTATTGTAAAGACTTCTTGCTACCCAAGCTCTAACATATTCATTACTATCATTTATCATAGTTTTTAAAGTATCATATTCTCCTTTATCGTAAAGATCTTCTGCTAACTCTCTTTTATCTACAAAATCCACTTAAAAATCCTCCTTAAATTAAACTTCCAAAATGTTTTTTTATTAACCATTTTTTTATATGTTGCTCTACATTATTTTTAACCCATCTAATTTTTTCTTTTTCTAAAAATTCTTGTAAAGTACTCCAATCTTCGGTATCAACTAAACCTTTTCCTACCCAATACCTAACCCAACTATCCCCGTCACTTATCATAGTTTTTAAAGTATCGTAGTCTTTAC
>Ga0210003_1001268_pt1 | contig 22417 bp, 18 predicted proteins | sample LantaG_FD_182804 | JGI IMG/M metagenome (GOLD analysis project Ga0210003, IMG submission 182804) | Deep subsurface microbial communities from Baltic Sea to uncover new lineages of life (NeLLi) - Landsort_02402 metaG (SPAdes) (version 2) | ecosystem: Environmental > Aquatic > Marine > Oceanic >... | reverse complement strand
GCAACTTGACTATGAACTAAAATGCAATCCAGGGCATTGCATACAGTGGGGCGCTGAACTTTAGCATTATAAGCTATAGCCACGGCCTTATCGAGGTCAGCGCTTTTATCTATATAGGTATGGCAAACGCCCACTCCACCGGTAATCACCGGCATAGTGGCATTTTCCGAGATAAGCCTTATCAAACCGGGGCCACCACGGGGAATTATTAAATCAATCACCCCTTTCATCTGGAGCATATGATTGACCAGAGCCCTCTCAGTAGATTCAATAAATTGTATCGCCCCTTGCGGCACGCCAGCCTGGTAGCAAGCTTCCTGAGCTATATTAGCCAGCGCAGCATTAGAATTTATAGCTTCCTTGCCGCCACGAAGGATAATAGCATTGCCTGATTTAAGACACAGGCTTGAGATATCTATGGTAACATTGGGACGGCTTTCATATATGGCTCCGATAACGCCCAGGGGAACCCTTTTCTTGCCTATCTGTAAACCATTGGGCAACGTGCGCATCTCGATTACCTCGCCTACCGGGTCAGGCAAGGCAGCCACCGTTTTCACATCCCCGGATATAGCTTCCAGGCGGCTTGGCGATAGCATCAGCCTGTCTAGCATGGCTTCGCTCATTCCTGAAGATTTAGCCTCCTCGTAATCAATTCTGTTGCCAGCCAGAATTCCATCCTGCTTATCAATAAGAGCTTCAGCAACATTGAGCAAAGCTCTGTTCTTCACATCAGTAGGAAGGAAAGCTAGCTTCTTTGAAGCTGCCCTGGCAGCTATAGCCTTTTCTTCCAGTTCTTTTATAGCTAATTCCATATTTTTACCTCCCTCTGCTGACCACTAACTAGGATATATCTTAACTACTCTACCCTTATTACCTATATCAACGAGGTAGATATAATCAATGTCAGAAATAAGGTGACAGTCTAAATTCTGCACCTGATTTTGTATTAGACCTTCTTCAACAAAAGAGTTACAAGCAAGTAAAAGTATAGTCTTCGTTGCTCCTTTTTCCTTAGCTAATTTAAGCTGCTTGTTTCCCTTTGCGCCCCTAGAATTGAACACTTCATTAAAAGCTTCTTTGTGTTTCTCGGCGACATCATAGCAGCCGATAATCGGGCCACTAAGCGAGCTCACCGCGTATCCTGAATCTGCGCTTATTGTAATTATTAGTTCAGCGGGACGGTATTCTCCCCATTTGTGGTATTCCTTCGGATTACTTTTCTCTCTAGGCCAGTTGGCAAACTTATCTGCAATATCAGGGCCGATGTTTATTATCTCATTTACCTTCATATTAGGTGCCTTTTGACACAAAACCTCAATAAAAGCTTCCCGGAATTCTGGGCGCTCTTCAGCCTTTAAATTGAAGACTGGCGGAAGGATACCAAATTCCCCCTGAATTCCCCTACCTTCTAAATCTGGGGTTAATTCTAAGCACAAGTTCCGCCAGAATTTAAACCGTATAGAATCTTCCCTCACAATAGTTATCTCTTTCACCTCGATCCCAATCCACTCCTCTGGCTTGTCATGCTCGTAAGCCACAAAGTCCCAATTCAAATTATCCTTTACCTCAGGGAAGTAAGCATCCGCTCTCTGGTGAATATAGCTTCTCTTATACTCTTTGTTATACCAATCTAAGAAGCGCTGGACACAGGTTTCTTCATCGCTATCTTTATCCATTCCTTCTATATCACCACCATATTATTCCTGTGAATCGCCTCAGCGCCATAATCATGGCCAAGGAGGCCAATAATCCTATCAGAATGCACTCCTTTGATAACAGCCATATCGGCAAAGCTGTAGTTGGAGATGCCGCAACCAATATGCTCACCCTTCTCATCCAGGATATCCACAACATCACCACGCTGGAAATCACCGCCCACCTTTATAACACCAGCAGGAAGCAAGCTCTTGTTTTGCTCCTTAAGAGCTACTGCAGCACCTTTATCCACCACAACGCTACCTTTGGAAGCCAGTCCACTGAGCATCCACCTTTTCTTGCTTTCCATCTTACCCGCTTGCGCCGGGAAAAAAGTGCCCACATCTTCACCTTTATCAATTCGCAGCAGAATGCCAGGCTCTCGCCCATCAGCAATAATTACACTCACCCCTGAAGAGGTAGCCAGTTTAGCTGCTTCAACCTTAGTTGCCATGCCTCCAATCCCCTGACTATTAGGAGTATCGCTAGCCAGACGCTCAATTTCGGCATCAATCTTATCCACCCGGCGGATGAGTTGAGCCTCAGGATTGTAATGAGGGTCAGCAGTATATAAGCCTTCTATATCAGTGAGCAGCACCAAAAGGTCAGCATCAACCAGGTTGGCTACCATGGCTGAAAGGTTATCATTATCGCCAAATTTAAGCTCTTCAATCTCATCCAGGGCAACAACATCATTCTCGTTGACAATGCAGATTATGTCAAGTTCAGCGAGGGCTAGCAGGGCATTTCGAGCATTGAGATAGCCAGCGCGGTCAGAGAGGTCTTGTTTAGTGAGCAACGCTTGAGCTATAATTATATTATGCTGGCTGAAAAGCTGCTCATAAGTGCGCATAAGATAGCTCTGCCCCACTGAAGCCAGAACCTGTTTGAAAGGCGTATTTTTACGTTGCTGAACCCCCTTGAGCTTCTGCCCTCCAGCAGCAATAGCCCCTGAAGACACTATTATTATCTCCTTGCCCTGGCGGTGAAGTTGGGCTACCTGCTGTGCCAAGTCAGCCATAACCGACAGGTCAAGGCGCTCCGTGCCCGATGTTAGGAGGCTTGTGCCAAATTTAACTACTATTCGATGATAAGACATCATCACGAATTATACCACGCCATAGAAGGTCAACAACTAGAGAAAACATTGCTATACTACAACATATGCCATGAATCTATCTTGCTTGGTTTCCTTGCTCCGGGAAGTGCCCGCCTATAGACAACTGGTGGGGCAGCTACTTAGTGCTAAAGGCGAGCATAAGGTAATAGCACTCAATGCCGCCAGACCCTACCTCATAGCTGCCCTCCATCAGGAGCTTAGCCTGCCTGTGCTAATAATAACTGCCCAACCTGAGAGTGCTAAGAAGCTCTATGGACAGCTCCAAGCCTGGTGCTCACCTTCATCTAATTTATACCGGTTCCCCGAGTTCGAGTTTTCTCCTTACGAGTATTTTGCTTCCTATCCCAGCAATACAATAATGGAAAGATTACAAGCATTAGCCAATTTAGCCCTCTATGAACATTTTGCCCCCTGTCACTCTGAGCCGAAGTTCCGAGCCGAAGCTCTGAGCAAAATGAAGAGCCAGCGAGGAATCAGCGAAGAATCTAAAGACTGTATGGCGGGGATGAACCCCGCCACTACGTTCGGGGTGACTGAGCAAGATTCTTCGGTCACTACGCTCCCTCAGAATGACAAAAAGGTGAAGGGTTCAGGGTCAGGAGTAGCAGCTGAAAATCCCCCCTTGATAGTGACCTCAGCCCTAGCCATGATAAGCAAAACCATTCCTAGTGGAGATTTTGTTTCCGCTTGCCACACTTTAGAGCAGGGTAGGACCATCAACCCGTCAGATTTACTATACAAATGGCAAGACATGGGCTATGAAATGGAGGATATGGTTGAAGTGCCCGGGACAATTGCCAGGCGAGGCGGCATCATCGATATTTTCCCGGTTTGCAGCCAGTTACCAGCCCGAATAGAGTTTCTGGGCAACCAAATAGAAAGCATACGGCTATTCAACCCTGAGAACCAGTGCTCAACCAAGCCAATATGTTCACTAACTATAACTCCAGCCAGAGAAGCCGTTATGTCCCGGACAAAACAAATAACCAGCACCCTGAACTTAGATAGCTGCACCGCTGAGGTAAAACAGCACCTGGCAGAAGATATAGCTAAATTGCAGCAGAGGCAATGGTTCACCGGCGCTGAGTTCTATTTCCCTTTGTTCAATGATGGAAACATACTCGATTATCTGCGTGACAATGCCCTTATCATTCTCGATGCTCCTGAAGAAATCAAGACTGCCATCGAAAGGCTGAATAAGGAAGCCCAAGAATTAAGGAAGACAAGACTGGAACATGGCGAGCTGCCGCAAGGCTTTCCTTCTCCCTATTTCACCTGGGAGGAAATCGAATCAAATATAGATGCCAGGCAAAATCTGGTTTTAGAATCCTGGGATACCACCGGGCATAATATACAGCCTCTACCTTTCGCCTCTCCCCCAAACTATGGAGGCAAACTCGATTTGTTCCTTAAAACAGCTAAACAAATGGTCGAGGAGGAACAGCGCCTGGTTATAATCAGTCACCAGGCAAATCGCCTATCTGAACTCCTACAGGAGGAAAACATTCTCACTTCTCCAGCTTTACAGGTAGAACAGGTACCACCTCGTGGCTCCATCACCTTACTTCAAGGTTCACTGGACGAAGGCTGGCTCATGGACAAAGAGCTAGCTCTAATTACTGACGCCGAACTCTTTGGCTTTATAAAACAAAGGCGACCAGGCAGAAAAGGGCCCATACGCCGCCAATGGCTTCTCCCACAGCTAACTCCCGGTGACTATGTAGTCCATGTCGACCATGGCATTGGCAAATTTAACGGTTTAACCAAAATGCTCACTGCAGGAACCGAACAGGAATATCTTGTCCTACAATACGCCGCTGGCGGCAAGCTTTATGTGCCCACCGAGCAGATAGGACGTGTCAGCCGCTATATCGGCGCCAGCGACCAACCGCCAACCTTAAGCAGACTGGGAACCCAAGAATGGCAAAGAACAAAGAGAAGAGTGGCACAAGCAATAGCCGATATCGCTCAAGAGCTACTTGACCTCTATGCCACTAGAGAGGTAACCACAGGCTTTGCTTTCTCCCCTGACACATTATGGCAGCAGGAACTAGAGGCGTCATTCCCCTACATAGAAACGCCAGACCAGACTGAAGCAATAGCTGCTGTCAAAGAGGATATGGAAAAAACCAGACCAATGGATCGGCTCATCTGCGGAGATGTGGGCTATGGCAAAACTGAAGTAGCTCTCCGTGCCGCCTTTAAGGTAGTAATGGACAACAAACAGGTGGCTATATTGGTCCCTACTACTGTGCTGGCTCAGCAGCATTTCACCACTCTTAGCCAGAGATTGCAAGCCTTCCCCTTAAAAGTAGAGATGCTGAGTCGCTTTTGTTCCCCGCAAAAGGAAGGAGAAATACTTCAAGGCTTAGCTAATAGCACTGTGGATATATGCATTGGCACGCACCGTTTGTTGCAGAAGGACATCGTCTTCAAAGACCTGGGATTGGTGATAATTGATGAAGAACAGCGCTTCGGCGTGGTGCAAAAGGAAAAACTCAAACAAATGAGAAAAGAGGTGGACGTACTTACCCTGAGCGCCACTCCCATCCCCCGCACCCTCCATATGTCCTTAACCGGCATCAGGGATATGAGCATCATGGAAACACCCCCCGAGGAACGTTTGTCTATCAAGACCTATATTGGAGCTTATGATGACGCATTGGTTAGACAGGCGATACTGCGTGAGCTGGAGAGAAACGGCCAGGTCTTTTTTGTTCATAACCGAGTGCAAAGTATTGCCCTGGTAGCCAGCAAATTACAGGCTCTAGTACCCGAAGCAAAAATAGCCATAGCTCATGGACAGATGCCCGAGGATAAACTGGAAAGGGTAATGGTAGATTTCATCGCTGGCAAAAACGACGTTCTGGTCACCACCACTATCATTCAGTTGGGACTGGATATGCCCAACGTCAATACATTAATTGTCAACCAGGCTGATAAATTCGGCTTAACTCAGCTTTATCAATTAAGAGGCAGAGTAGGACGTGGCACCAACCAGGCTCACGCTTACTTCCTCTTCGATAAGGGAAAACAATTAACTCCCCAAGCTTATCAGAGGCTGAGGACTATCTTCGAGGCTACAGAGCTGGGTGCCGGATTTAGCATAGCGATGAAAGACCTGGAGATTCGGGGGGCGGGAAACCTTCTGGGCGTTAAACAGAGTGGCCATATAGCCACTATAGGTTTCGACCTCTATTGCCAGATGCTAGCTGAGGCGGTTGACGAATTGAAAGCAAAGCAAGCAGGCAAGCATCGCCCTGTCATTACGAGTGAAGCGAAGCAATCTCCCAGTATAGTGCTGCCGCTGTCCGCCTACCTACCCGAGGAGTACGTGCCTGACCTGAGCACCCGACTAAGCCTGTACCACAGGCTGGCAAAAATAGAGCATATGGAAGAAATAGAGGTTATGACTAAAGAATTCAAAGATAGATTCGGCGTCCCGCCGCAGCCAGTGGAGAATCTGCTTTATATAATAGAAATTAAAATACTGGCGGCTAAGGCAGGAGTGGAATCCATCTATACCCAGAGAAAACAAGTGGTATTGAGCCTGGCTCATGGGGAAATATTGACTAACTGGCCTCCGCTAAAAGAATATAAAGACGCAATCAAACTTAGCACCAGACAGATTAGACTGGATATCAAACGCCTTGAAAATAACTGGCAACAAGTACTAAAGAAATTGCTCATCGGAGCTTAAAGCACTACACTCTTCCCTTCACCAAATCACCAACCACGCTAGGGTCAGCCAAAGTGGTGATATCCCCCAGGTTAGTTACATCACCAGCAGCAATTTTGACTAATATTCTCCTCATAATCTTGCCACTTCTAGTTTTGGGCAAACCATCAGCGAACTGGATTTTATCCGGCGTGCAAGTAGGCCCAATCTCCTTCCTGACATGCTTTACCAGCTCCTTCTTAAGCTCCTCACTTTTCTCCTCACCCGAGTTAAGAGTTACATAAGCATATATGCCTTGCCCCTTAATCTCGTGAGGGAAACCAACCACCGCTGCCTCAGCAACCTTGTCATGAGAGACCAATGCACTCTCCACCTCAGCAGTGCCAATACGATGGCCAGAGACATTGATGACATCGTCTATCCGTCCCATTAACCAATAATAGCCGTCTTCATCCCTTCGAGCACCATCTCCGGTGTTATATACTCCAGGAAACTGGATAAAATATGTTTCCTTGAACCTTTCAGGTTCCCCATAAACCCGGCGCATTAGCCCCGGCCAAGGTTTCTTTATAACCAGATAGCCTCCCTCGTTAACATCAGTAGGAGTGCCATCCTCCCTGAGAATCTGTAAATCAACGCCAGGAAAAGGGACTGTGGCTGAACCAGGCTTGGTCGCTATAGCACCGGGCAACGGGGTAATCAGAATGCCACCCGTTTCCGTCTGCCACCAAGTATCCACAATAGGGCATCTACCTTTGCCAATTGTCTCGTAATACCACATCCAGGCTTCCGGATTTATCGGCTCGCCTACAGTCCCCAAGATACGTAGCGAGGATAAATCGCGCTTCTGGGGCCACTCATCGCCTTCCCTCATCAGCGCCCGCAAAGCAGTGGGAGCGGTATAAAAGATATTTACCCTGTATTTCTCCACGATTTCCCAGAACCTATCATGGTGCGGAAAACTGGGCACACCTTCATAGAATAAGCTCGTAGCACCAAAAGCTAGTGGCCCGTAAACGATGTAGCTATGTCCAGTCACCCAGCCAATATCCGCCGTGCACCAGAAGATATCCTCTTCTTTGTAATCGAACACCCATTTGAAAGTCTGCAAACAGTAAAGAAGATAACCGGCCTGCGTATGCAATACGCCTTTAGGTTTGCCGGTGCTGCCACTGGTATACAGAATGAACAGTGGATCCTCAGCATCCATAACCTCAGGCTCACACACGGGCTTAATATCCTCAGCCTGCATTTCCTCCTGCCACCAGGCATCACGCCCTTCCCTCATATTAACCTCATTGCCAATCCTCTTCACCACAATAGCATGCTTAACATCAGGACAACCAGCTAGGGCGGCATCAGCGTTAGCTTTGCTATTTATCACCCTGCCATTACGATAATAGCCATCACAACAAATGAGCAGCTTAGCCCCACCATCCAGAATTCTATCCCTGAGTGAATCGGCACTGAAGCCGCCAAAGACTACACTGTGAATAGCTCCTATCCTGGCACAAGCAAGCATGGCGATAGGTAATTCGGGAATCATTGGAAGATAGATATAAACACGATCGCCCTTCTTAATGCCAAACTTCTTCAGCACATTGGCAAACCGGCACACTTCGTAATAAAGCTCCTGGTAAGTATAAGTCTTGCTTTCTCCCTCAGGCTCTCCCTCCCAGATAAGAGCTGCTTTATTTCTACGCCAGGTCTTCAGATGACGGTCAAGGCAGTTATAACAAACATTGAGCTTGCCGCCTACAAACCACTCGTGCTTGGCATTAGCAAAATCTTCCACCAAGACCTTATCCCACTTCTTATACCAGTCGAGCTGCTCAGCAAGCTTACCCCAGAATTTCTCAGGGTTCTCAATGGACTCCTTATAAATCTTCTGGTATTCCTCCATACTTTTTATATACGCTTTTTCACTTACATCCTTCGGGGGAGGGAATACTCGCCTTTCCTCCATCATGGAAATCATGCCTTTCTCGACTGCCACAAACACCTCCGTCTTAATATTATATTTCTTCTAAGGCTAATGAAATAAGCCCAAGTTGCAGGCACTTATGGTAACATAGTAATGAAAATGCCACAACGCAGCTTGTTGACGCGAGCAAGACGTCTACGGCGATGTGCTAAGGGCAGTCATTTGAGGCCAATTGCAATTAGGTAGACAGGATAATTAAAATCCTGTGGAGGAGTGCTAAAATGATGCGAAAATTCAGGCTATCCTGGAAAAACTATATTTTCCAAAGTTTCCTTGCCACTCTGACAATATTTATAGTACTTTTATTCTTGAATATAGGGCATGCAGTAGTAATATCAGCAATAGGTGCCACTGCATTTATTGTATTTGCCATGCCCCATGATATCACTGCTAATCCAAGAAATATCATCGGAGGGCATTTAATCAGCTTTTCTATTGGCTCTGTTTGTGCTCTGATTCCACAGCCTTCCTTGTGGTATTCAATTATGGCATACTCACTTGCTGTCGGATTTTCTATCTTCATAATGGTAGTCATAGATGTGGAACACCCACCGGCGGCAGGCACGGCTTTAGGACTGGCAATTAGCGGTTTCTCCTTAGATGTAGCAATTGCAGTAGTAACAAGTGCTGCGCTATTATCATTAGCTCACCATTTTCTCAAACCACTTTTGAGAAATTTAGTATGAGGCCAATAAAGGTGACTAATAGCGTGACCCAAACTTACAAATCAGTGGCCAGAAGAATAGAGGAAGTTAGCGCGTGAAAATCCTGGGCATTGAAACTTCATGTGACGAAACAGCGGCTGCAGTAATCGAAGATGGCAGCAAAATTGTGTCTAACATTGTAGCCTCACAGATAGATATCCACGCGCGCTACGGTGGAATTGTTCCTGAGGTTGCCTCAAGACAGCATATTCTCACTATCATCCCTGTGCTAGACAAGGCAATGGCGGAGGCTAAGGTCACCTGGCAAGACATTTATGGCATTGCTGTAACCTTTGGCCCAGGACTAGCTGGTTCATTACTGGTAGGAGTCAATGTGGCTAAGGCAATTTCTTTAGCCAAACAGTTGCCTATAACTGGTACCAATCATCTCGAGGCACATATCTATGCCAACTGGCTGGAGCAGGAAAAATTGCCTCACTTCCCCTGCCTCTGCCTCATTGTTTCTGGAGGACACAGCGATTTGGTATTGATGAAAGGGCATGGACAATTTAACAAGCTAGGGCGAACCCGCGATGATGCCGCTGGCGAAGCCTTTGATAAAGCAGCTAGAATCTTAGGATTAGGTTACCCTGGAGGCCCAGCCATTGAACAGGCAGCCAAGACAGGAACTCCTTGTTTCCCTCTTCCTCGAGCATGGCTCAGTGGCAGCTATGATTTCAGCTTCAGCGGCCTGAAAACAGCCCTATGGCATCTTGTCCAGAGAGAAGAAATCCTGGCCAGCGATTCCCTGATAGCTAATGCCGCTGCCAGCTTTCAAGGCGCTATAGTGGATGTCCTGGTTACCAAGACAATCAAGGCAGCAAAAGAATTGGGAGTGAATCAAATTTTGCTCAGTGGCGGTGTGGCAGCCAACAACCTGTTGACACAGCGCTTCCTCAATTCCTCACCGGTCCCCGTCCTTGTTCCTCCCCCCCATCTATGTACCGATAATGCTGCTATGGTCGCCTCTTGCGGCTATTATCACTTCCAAACTGGCAAGATAAGCGGCTATGACCTGGATGTAGTGCCCAGCCTCAGCCTAGGTTAAAACCCCACAACCACACCTAGTCAGCCAAAGGGCACCGAGCACAATCCCCCTCCCGGCAATAACTCCTAAAGATATGAATTAAGCCTTGCTGGCGACAAGCAGTGAGAGCAGAAGTATCGAGACAAAGCTGCCTCGCCATGTGATGCGTTATTTCATTCTCAGCTAGCTTAGGGTAACAACGGTAAAGCTCAATGGCCTTTTCCCTTAGCCCCGGTTCACCAGCCATTTCCCCATAGGAAAAAGCAAATGGCAATACAACGTTGACTGCCATTTCGGCTGCTTTCCCTCTCCCCAAAAGAGCTGATTTTCTCGTTCTAGACTGAACGTTAAAATCAAAGTGGTCTTGCCAATAGCCATCGGCAAGCACAATCAGGCCCTCCTCCAATAAACGATACCCGGCTATCATGGGTGCTTTCCTTACTAGCTGTAGCACTCCCTTCAGCAACCCCCCTCTACAGTAACGCTGAAGGAGATAACTTTGAGCCACAATACGGCGCACAGGAGAATTATTAGGATACACATGCGCTAAGTGCCAATCATTTTCACTCATACTTTCAGCTTCTTTACCCACCGACCGCCATATCTGCTCCAGTTCCCTCACTCCATTTCCTCCACAAAATTCTCCCCCTTTTCGCTGACAGGGTAATAAACCAGCCATGCCTAACAGCCAGGCTTGCTTCAAAGACAAATCCCCTGCTGGTTTCACTTTCTCTATAAAATTGAGGGGGGCTCTACGAGCAAGCTCTTCAAAAGGCTCACTGTTCTTAGAATAACCTAAAGCTCTCATCATCCTTTGCAAAAGTACCTGACCACCGTTTTCCTGCTGTAAGCTATCCTGGAAAATAGTTGCTTTACGCCTGAACCTTTCTTCTCCAGCAATATCTAACAGCTTCCATAAATTCTGTTTATCCTTGTGCTTCGCTGTCTGAAAGCAGGGAAGCTGGTAATAAGGTATCAAATAAGTCTGATACCACAGCTCATGGGGTAAACATGCCACCGGAACCGATTTGCCACTTTTCGTCAAAGTGGCTGAGTTAGCATCATGCTGCGCCACCACATGCAAAATTACACTGTTATACTCAGGGTCACAGTGATGGCCATGGTTATGCCAATCACTGGACTTAATATGGATCTCCACATCCCCCTTCACTAAATTAGAATTATTCACAACAACAGCATCACGAAAATCAGGGCCATTATCGTTATTAAGCCTTCCAGGATACATCATCTTCAGTTGGTCACCTTCTTCAGTGGTCAATTCCCTTCCCAACAACTGCTGCCATATTAGTGAAAGTTGATATTCTGAAATTCTTATCCGCTTACGTGTAGGCATCGTCAAAAATTTTTACCCGTTATATCTACCTCTTACCAATTCCACAAACCTTAAGACATCATCACGCCTAGCTATATTTGGAAAGCCGCAACGGCTCACTTTAATGCTCATCGTGCCCTTCCTCAGACTTCTTTACCTGGTAATTAAATCCACTACGCTCAGCAATAATAGTAAGTAAAGTAGCTGAAGCTCCTCGAGGTTGATACATACCTGTTTCCCATTCGCTAATTGTCTGCTGTCGCGTGCCTAATTCCTCAGCTAGCCTTGTTTGAGTTAGCCCCAGATGTCGTCTCAATTCCCGAATGCGTTCTCTATCCCATTGCCTTCCTTTCGGCCGTTTCATTAAATTAAATTATACACGATGTAGTGTAAAAATCAAGGGCAAATTCGCCAAATTCTTGGTCAAGAATTATTGCATTTTAAATTATCCGTGCTATAATAATTAGCAGTCTCACCATTAGAGTGCTAAAATAAATTTAAAAAAGGAGGTAGTTTTATGGCAGCCAAAATTAAACCTTTAGGTGAGAGGGTAGTAATTAAACCTATGCCTAAAGAAGAAGTAAGCAAAGGGGGGATTGTTTTACCCGACACAGCTAAAGAGAAACCTCAGGAAGGCGAAATTATCGCTGTGGGGCCAGGTAAGCTATCCGAAGATGGCAAACGGATAGCCATGGAAGTAAAGGTAGGAGACAAGGTGATTTATTCCAAATACGCCGGTACCGAGTTTAAGCTGGATGAGGGAGATGTAGTAATCATGCGTGAGAGCGACATTCTAGCTAAGAAAGTTTTATAAAAGGAGGAAAACGAATGGCAAAACAAATTCTTTTTGGTGAAGACGCAAGAAAATCATTAAAGAAAGGCATAGACACACTGTCCAACACTATCAGGGTTACGCTAGGACCACGTGGTCGACCGGTAGCATTGGACAAGAAATGGGGTGCTCCCACAGTCATAAACGATGGTGTTTCCATCGCTAAGGAAATAGAGCTGCCCGATCCCTTTGAAAACATGGGAGTCCAGCTAGTCAAAGAGGCGGCATCCAAAACTAATGACCAATGCGGTGACGGAACAAGTACATCTGTCATCCTGGCTCAAAGTATCGTAAATGAGGGTTTCAAGAACATCGCTGCTGGTGCTGACTCCATGGCACTGAAGCGCGGCATTGAGAAAGGGGTGGCAGCTATAGTTGAGGAGCTTAAGAAAATGTCCATCCCTGTTAAGGGCAAGGAGCAGGTAGCTCAAGTAGCTGCTATATCAGCAGTTGACCAAGAAATTGGTGATTTAATTGCTGATGTTATGGAGAAGGTAGGCAAGGATGGCGTTATCACCGTGGAAGAAGGCAAGGGATTGAAATTTGAAACTGAGTATGTTGAGGGCATGAAATTCGATCGGGGTTATATCAGCCCTTATTTCATCACCAGTGCTGAACAGATGAAGGTAGAGCTGGAAGATCCCTACATACTCATTACAGATAAGAAAATCTCCGCTCTGAATGATATCCTGCCCACCCTGGAAAAAATCGTCCAAACGTCCAAGAACATTGTTATTATCGCTGAAGATGTAGAGGGTGAACCTCTGGCTACCCTGGTGGTTAACAAACTGAGGGGCACCTTAAGCCCTCTGGCAGTTAAAGCGCCGGGCTTTGGTGATAGACGCAAGGAAATGCTCCGAGATATAGCTGTACTCACTGGCGGTACGGTCATATCTGAGGAGATTGGTAGAAAGCTAGATTCAGTAACTGTGGAGGATTTAGGACGAGCTCGAAAAGTAGTGTCTGATAAAGATGATACCACCATCATTGAGGGAAAGGGCTCAAAGGAAGCCATTGAGGGCCGAATTAAACAAATCAGGTCCCAGATTGATACAACTACATCTGACTATGATAAAGAAAAACTGCAGGAGAGGTTAGCCAAATTGGCTGGCGGTGTAGCAGTGGTCAAAGTAGGTGCCGGTACTGAAGTAGAACTAAAGGAGAAAAAGCACCGGGTGGAAGATGCCTTATCGGCTACAAGAGCGGCTGTAGAAGAAGGTATCCTGCCTGGCGGCGGCATTGCATTGCTCAACTCACTACCCTCTTTAGATAAGCTTGATGCCAAGGGTGATGAAGCCACTGGCATAGCTATATTAAAGAGGGCACTGGAAGAGCCTCTCCGCTGCATTGCTGCTAATAGCGGCAGGGAGGGCTCGGTGATAGTGAATAAGGTTAAGGAGAGTCAGCCTGGCATAGGCTATGACGCAGCTAAGGATGAATTAGACGTCGACATGGTACAAAGAGGCATCGTCGACCCTCTTAAGGTCACCAGGTCCGCCCTACAAAATGCTGTCAGCATTGCCAATATGGTCCTGACCACCGAATGCCTGGTAACTGACATCCCCGAGAAGGAGAAAAATCCCTCAATGCCTCCTGGCGGAGGATACCCCGAGTATTAAATGGCAGTAAGAAAACACTGAGAGAGGAAGAGCCGCTTAACCAGGTGGCTCTTCCTTATATATTGGCCCTAGATTTTGAGTAATCCCATCGAAGGTTCCTTCTCAATAGGGCCCACTATAGCCAGGTTAAGCTTATCGCTGGACAAAAGCTCCCCGGCGACTTGCTCCAGGTCATCGATGGTAATAGCATCGATAATAGAAATAACCTCATCAATATCAAGTATTCGACGCATTAACAGCTCCTGGCCTCCCAACCACAAAACCACATTCTGACTATTCTCCATATGTAGTTGTAGCCTCCCCTTCGACATCTCCTTAGCTCTAGTAAGCTCATCCGGCGTAATGTCTTGCCTCAGTTTGGACAGTTCTCCAAGGATGGCTTCAATTGCTGCTTCCACTTTAGCAGGGTCGACGCCAGCATAAGTAATAAAGGACCCTGAATTAAGAAAATGCTCCACGTAGCTATGAATATCATAGGCTAACCCCTTGTGCTCCCTAATTTCTGTAAACAAACGGCTGCTCATCCCACCGCCAAGCACTGTGTTAAGCAAGTCAAGAACAAAACGCTGCGAATGGAAGCGCGAGAACCCATGAACGGCGAGACAAAGATGCACCTGCTCAATATCCCTGGATTCAGCACACAGCCGGGGCTCTGTTTGCTTATCATTCGTTACATAGTCTGTCGGCAGCTTTCCAGCAGACCATTTGCCCAGCAACGGTTCAATTTGAGCCACCGCTTGCTCATGCCCTATATCACCAGCGATACTAACCACGACATTATTAGGCACATAACGACGAGCGACACAGCTTAATATCTGCCCCCGGCTTATGGAAGATACTGTCTCTTTAGTCCCAGCAACTTCCCGCCCCAGAGGCTGCTCCGGCCACAACAACTCATCCACGAGCATGTTTACTCTTTGCTGCGGGAGGTCCAGGTTCATATTGATTTCTTCAATTACAACCAGGCGCTCCTTCTCCATATCAGCAGTATCGAAGCGAGAATTAAGTAATAAGTCGGACAGCACATCCAGAGCAATGGGAAAATGACAACTAGCTACCTTACACCAGTAAACGGTCGCTTCCTTATCTGTGCTGCCATTTATTATGCCGCCAACGCCTTCGACATCCTGGCTTATCTCCTTGGCAGTTGGTCGCCGCTGTGTGCCTTTGAAACACAAATGCTCAATAAAATGGGAGATGCCTGCCTCATCCTGGCTTTCAAAGCAGGAGCCTACACCTACCAGGAAAGCAACGCTTACTGAGCGGCTGTGCGGCATGGTGCTTGTTATGACCCTCAAGCCATTATCAAACACGGTTTTGTTATACATTATCTGCAGATTCTACTCGACCCACCCTCCTGCCGTCAAAGCACATAACGCCTATGCTAAAAATTGACGCTGGCAGTCTTCTATATTAGACTCTACACGGCAGACTGGATAACACCCAATATATTTACCCAAGTAAGAAACAACAGATAGATATATAACAAGCAAGCTGGATATGCATATGGCCTCAGACCTGAACATGTTTAGGAAAACCAAGATAATTTGCACCCTCGGACCGGCAAGTGAGTCTGCCCAGATGATAGAGAAGCTGGCAGTGGCTGGTATGAACATAGCTCGCCTCAACTTCTCTCACGGAACCCGTAATCAACATGCTGCTACCATAGAAGCTATTCGCCGGGTTTCATCACAATTAGACTTGCCATTGGCCATTTTACAAGACCTGCCTGGGCCCAAACTCAGAACAGGTAGGTTAAAAGAGGGAAAGGTTTGGTTGAAAGAGGGCGACGATTTCACCCTCACCAGCAATAATGTCATCGGCGACAAACACGCCGTGTCGGTAAACCTCCTATCGCTTCCCAGGGACGTAAAAACCGGGACCACTATATTCCTGGATGACGGTGCAATTGAGTTAGAGGTGATAAGTACCAGCGATAGTGATGTCAGATGTAAGGTAATCGTAGGTGGAGTACTCACTAAACAGCGGGGCATAAATATACCCGGTGTGAGGCTAAGCATACCCCCTATTACCAAGAAGGACCTGAGCCACCTGGCCTTCGGCCTGAAGCACGGGGTAGATTTCGTCGCCCTATCTTTTGTCAGAGAATCATCCGATGTGCTCCAGGCAAGGCATTTCTTGCAGGCAAAAGGAGCCAATATACCGCTTATCGCCAAGATTGAGAAGCACGCAGCAGTGGACAACATCGATGAAATCATTGCAGGTGCAGATGGCATAATGGTGGCTCGTGGTGACCTGGGAGTAGAGATGCCCTTGAAAAGGGTGCCGCTGGTACAGAAGGAAATCATATCCAAGTGTAACCGCATCGGTAAACCTGTCATTGTAGCCACTCAGATGCTGGAATCAATGGTGCACTCTCCATACCCCACACGGGCCGAGGTTAGCGATGTGGCTAATGCCATCTTTGACGGCGCAGATGCAATCATGCTATCAGAGGAAACAGCCGTTGGTGAGTATCCAGCAGAAGCTGCCTTGACAATGGCACAAATTGCCGACGAGACTGAGGCAGCATTACCTTACCACCTTATTTTGTCCCAGAAATTGGGAACTGTCATACCTCAGACTGATGACGCTATCAGTTACGCTGCCTGCTCCATAGCAGAGCAGCTCGGGGCAGCAGCTATCCTGGCCTATACCACCTCGGGCAGCACAGCTCAACGTGTAGCTAAATATCGGCCCAAGTCACCTATCCTGGCAATTACCCCTAAGGATAGAGTCAGAAGAAAACTCGCTCTTTATTGGGGAATACATGCTTACAAGGTTACCGAATACACCAGTATAGAGAAAGCATTTGAGCGGGGAGCACGGCTAGCTGTTAAGCTGGGGTTAGCTAAGAGCGGTGACCTCATCGTGGTGACCGCCGGCGTTCCCCTTAGGGTGCCGGGGAGCACCAACATGCTCAAGGTCCAGAAGATCGATTGAGATTTCAAGTAGCCTCCCAGTCCTTGCTGCCAAGGATGGATAATGGGTGCTGTCAAAGCATCAGCACCAGGCAGAGAGCGACCTCAGTTTGTTTATAATGATAGCAAATAAATGCACTACCACTCCGATAGTCGAGCGTGTGGGAACGATAGCATTGAAACGACATACCTCGTGGCAGCACATACATTGTATGCAGAGACCCGGATTTATCCTTGCTGTCTTGCTTGCTACTGAGATAGCCCCTGACGGACAGATTTTCTCGCACTCGCTGCATCCGGTGCACCGACTCTCCATTACTCGCGGCCTGACGGAAAGTTGACGCGTTACCAGCCTGGGCAAGAACCCAGGCACCCTTTGCATGACCAGGTTAGTAGCACTGACCGGAGCCTTGAAATCAGGAACGGCTACGCTTTTCAGCCTCTCTCCAACCACCTTGATATTATCAAGCTTCCCAACCCCAAGACCTCTCTCATCACAGTATCGGGTTGTGTAAATATCCATGGGATTCAACCCAACCATCTTAGCCACCACAGCGTCAAGAGCCACCGCATCCTGACTAGCAAGGACAACCCCCAGCCTTCTCAACCCACCAGATGCCGGGCCCTCTCCTTCCATGGCAACAATGCCATCCATTATCGTTAACTGTGGTCTGATGGCAGAGAAGATGTCCGTCAAAACCTGGCTGAAATCCTCAGTCTTCACATATTCACCGTGAAATCTCGTGCGCAGGCCACTGGGAATCGTGCCGTACATGTTCTTTACACCGCCTGTAAGAATGGTGAGAGAATGCGTCTTTAATTTGGGAAGATTGACTATCACATCGGCATCCAGAACAATCCTGGACAGATATATTTTATCCAGAAAATGCCCGTTACACCCAACTTCTACAAAGCCGCCCTCTCTAAGATTGACTAGCTTGACTCCAATTCCTTGGCACATCTGCTGAAAGCCTGAGATGCTAAATCCGTCTGGAGCTTGAGACGCAATATCATCGCCCACCGCGATGTTGTCACTAAACGTTTTCAGCAATCTCACAACAGCTTCGGCAAAAACCGGATGCGTAACGATTCCTCTTTCCGGAGGGGATGGTGGAGGAAGGTGATTGATTTTGACAAAAACCCGACTTCCAGGCTTAATCACATCCTGCAACCCGCCTATCAGTTCAACGGCTTTCTTCACCGCTTCATAAATCAGGTCGCAGTCATAATTCTGAACCTTTACTATGGACACCACCGCCTTCCTCAGCTTAGCATCCCTCAAAGAGTTAGACTTTTCCTCCTGCCTATCTTCAAGTTTGTCCATCATTTTCCCCTGCCACAACAGCAATATAACCCATATTTTACGCCTTTCCCCAAGTCCCAGTGTAAAACTTGTGACAAACTGGCTGTCGCTGTTATGCGCTATGCTATAATTTAATGGAAAGGCCAAGTTATGGAGCAATGGATTGATGCCTACCTTGATATAGAGACCACGGGCCTATCTCGTTTTTATGACTATATAACCGTAATCGGAATTTATTTATGCAACGGCAAAGATGATAAGCTCATTCAATTAGTTGGCGAGAGGGTTACTATTGATAACCTCCTCAAAGCCCTTGAAAATGTAGATACAATCTATACCTATAACGGCAGCAGATTTGACCTTCCTTTCATCAATGTTTCCCTTGGGATAGACCTTGCCTCTCAATTCCACCATCGCGACTTGATGTACGACTGCTGGCGAAATAATCTATATGGTGGCTTCAAAGGAGTGGAGAGGCAGTTGGGAATTCCCAGACAATTACAGGGCATCAGTGGACTGGAAGCAATATGGCTGTGGTGGCAATATCATAATGATGATGACCAGAACGCCTTGACTTTGCTGTTACAATATAATAAGGAGGATGTGGTGAATCTGAAAGCTTTGAGGAATAAGCTGGACGGATGCCACTCCTGATAATTCTGAGGATGAACAAGGGGATAATAAGCAGGATGTAATTTAATAGAGAGAAATTAATATGCCTATTTATTCTCATTCGCAGCTAAGTACATACGAACAATGCCCATTGAAATTCAAGCTTCACTATCGGGACAAGGTTAAGCGGGACATTGAAGGCGTTGAAAGCTTCCTGGGCACAATGGTTCATGAGGCACTGAAGAAGTGCTATGACGACGCCAGGCTAACCAAAGTAAACAGCTTGCCCGATTTGCTCGCCTACTACAACAAAATCTGGCGGGAAAATTGGCATGACTCAATCCTTATTATGAAGAAGGACTTGACACAGAACAACTACAGAGCCCTGGGCGAAAAGATGCTTGGAACTTACTACGAGCGCTATTCGCCCTTTGATTCAGATACGACCATAGGCACCGAGATGGGTCTTAATTTCCCCTTGGACGAGGAGAATAAATACAGGATGACAGGCTACATAGACCGACTGTCGCGGGATAAAGACAATGTTTATGAAATTCACGATTATAAGACATCATCTCATATGCCGAGCCAGGAAGACGCTGACAATGACAGGCAGCTCACCTTATACCACGTCGGAATTCAAAAGAAGTGGCCATACATTGAGGATATCAGGCTTGTCTGGCACTACCTCGCCTTTGACACAGAACTGATTTCCTATCGCACCTCAGAGAGTATTTCAAACTTAGTTCAAGGCACTAAGAATCTGATTGATGAAATAGAGTTTGCCAAGGATTTCATACCAAAGGAATCTATCCTCTGTGACTGGTGCGAATATCCTGACTTGTGCCCGCTGAGAAAGCATTTCTTCAAGGTGGAAGCCCTGCCAGTAAATGAGTATCTCAACGAGCCAGGAGTGGTGCTGGTCAATAAATATGTGGAACTCAAGGACGAGGGAGCAAGAATAAAAGCCGAGATGGAGGAGGTAAGGGAGGCAATACTCGATTACGCTAAAAGAGAAGATGTTGAAGTCATAAAAGGTAGCGATTACAAAGCAAGGGTTAGATTTGATGAAAAGCTAAAATTCCCGGGCAAGAATGATGCGGAGCGCCAGGAACTAGACGAGACAATAAGAAAGGCAGGCAAATGGGAGGAGGTTTCCCAGCTTGATACTGCATCGCTCGCCAGCATTGTTGAGAACAGCCTCTGGGGTAAGGACTTAATTGAACAGGTTATGAAATACGGCAGAATCGAGGAGACTAACTCCATCAGCGTATCGAAATTGAAGGACGCGGAGAAGTAAAAACGAAAACATTAATAATTTACAATTCAATACATCATGGCAATACTGAAAAGGTGGCCAAAGTAATGGCCAGAACCCTTAATGCCGAACTACTGCGGGCAGACCAGGCAGAACTAGATGTAAATATGCTTTCAGATTATGACCTGATTGGCTTTGGCTCGGGAATCTATTATGGCAAACATCACGAAAGCCTATTTGCGTTTGTCGATAAATTGCCCTCCCAAGAAAACAAAAAGGCATTTATCTTTTCCACGAGAGGAATAATAAAGCTGCCTTTTATCCCTGATTTCCATAAACCACTGAAGAAAAAATTACTGGGAAAAGGCTTCGATATTATAGGAGAATTTTCTTGTAGAGGATGGGATACATTTATTAGGGTATTTAACATTGTTGGTGGAATAAGCAAAAGCAGACCTGATGAAAAAGACTTAAAGCAAGCAGAAGATTTCGCTAGGGGTCTGCGGTTCTGATGCTGCAGCCTCTTCTCCTTGACTAGCCCAAGGATTACAGGCTACCATACTCTATATTGAATGCCCAAAAGATACCGAAGCTTTGCCTTTTCCCGCTAACAGCCGAGGTAAACCAGCAGGGTCACCTATGCGTTGGCGGCTGTGATGTTGTTGATCTGGCTAAGGAATTTGGCACGCCGCTTTACCTGTTCGATGAGTTTACACTCCGCAATAAGTGCCGTGAATTTAAGGATGAGTTCTGCAAGTGCTATCCTGACACCATGGTTATTTACGCCTCGAAGGCTTTTCTAAATAAGGCATTAGCTCTTATCATCAAAGAGGAAGGCTTAGGACTTGACGTGGTCTCCGGAGGAGAGCTCAGCATCGCCCATTCCGTAGATTTTCCATCATCCCGGATTTATTTCCACGGCAATAACAAGACTCCGGAAGAGTTGAAACTGGCTTTGGACTGGAATATCGGTCGTGTAGTGGTGGACAACCTCTATGAGCTTGAGCTGCTTAATAACATAGCCAAGGAGAAGGGAATCAACCAGGCTATCCTGCTTCGTATCACCCCTGGAGTTGACCCTCACACACATGAATACACCACTACAGGAACTATAGATAGCAAATTCGGCTTTCCCCTGACTACTGGACAGGCCGAAGAGGCAGCAAAATTGGCTATGTCAGCATCCAACCTCAATCTACTGGGACTTCATTTCCACCTTGGCTCCCCCATTTTTGAGACAAAACCCTATGAGCTGGCTATAGAACTTGTGCTCCGCCTGGCTGGGGAAATTAAACAAAAACATGGTTCTCAACTGGGCGAGTTCAGCATTGGCGGCGGTTTTGCCGTCCAGTACACCTTAGATTCTGAAGAGCCGGCAGTAGCCCACTACGCTCAGGTTATAGGGGATAAGGTAAAGAGCCTTATTTCACAGATGGGATTGGGCATCCCTCGACTCATCATTGAGCCAGGAAGAGCAATTGTAGCACAAGCTGGAATAGCTCTATACAAAGTGGGAGCAATAAAGGAAATACCTGGCATAAGAAAGTACGTCTGCGTTGACGGCGGCATGAGCGATAACATCCGCCCGGCTCTTTATGGAGCCAAATACGAAGCCCTGGCAGCCAACAAGATTTTAGAAATGGAAGATGATAAAGTCACCATTGCTGGTAAGCTCTGTGAATCGGGAGATATTTTAGTAAGAGACACCAACCTGGCCTCAGTCTGCCCCGGTGATATTATCGCCATGCCGGTTTGCGGTGCTTACTCCATCCCCATGGGCAGTAATTACAACGCCCTGCCCAAGCCAGCTATAGTGATAGTAAATGAGGGAAAGGTGCACCTTATTCGGCGACGCGAAAGTTACCAAGATTTAATGAACCTGGATGTGATTTAAATGTGGCAGGTAAAAGGACAGGACAAAATTCTGGCTTTGCTCGACCGTAGCCTCAAAGAGAATAGTATAGCTCACGCTTACCTTCTGGTAGGACCACGCCACGTAGGCAAAAGAACACTGGCCCTTAATTTAGCCCAGGCCCTCAATTGTGACGATCCAAGGCCTCCCTGCGGCCAGTGCCATTCCTGCCGCCGAATCCTGGAAGGCAAGCATGCTGATGTCACTGTTATAGATTTAGAATTATGCCACCGAATAAGTAAGGATTCGGACCACGAAGAATCGGGGGCAAAAACAAAAATTGGTATTGGCTGCATAAAGGAGCTACAACGGTCGGCTAACTTGCCAACTTACGAAGGGAAATATAAAGTGTTCATCTTTGAAGAAGCTGAATATCTGTCCACTGAGGCAGCTAACTGCCTGCTTAAGATATTAG
>Ga0210003_1001267_pt1 | contig 22450 bp, 17 predicted proteins | sample LantaG_FD_182804 | JGI IMG/M metagenome (GOLD analysis project Ga0210003, IMG submission 182804) | Deep subsurface microbial communities from Baltic Sea to uncover new lineages of life (NeLLi) - Landsort_02402 metaG (SPAdes) (version 2) | ecosystem: Environmental > Aquatic > Marine > Oceanic >... | reverse complement strand
TGGCAAGTTCCTGTATAATGATGGGTGGATTTTTTTTATTCTTTTCGGAAAAACAACTGTAACAAATTTGGCTTTTTGACGTCTATCTTACCTGAAGTGAGCAAGATTAGATGCTTGAAGAAGAGAATTATGCCAGTCTGGTGCGGCAGGCCCAGCAGGGGCAAGCCGATGCCAAGGACCGCTTGGCCCGTGAGGTCGAGCCGCGAGTGCGCGCGTATATATATCGCGTAACGCTCGACAAAGATATAACCGAGGACCTTGCTCAGGATACGATGCTGCAAATGGTTGAATCGCTTGAAGATTTGCGTGATGCAGAACATTTTTGGCCCTGGCTGTGGGGCGTCGCGAACAGTAAGGTCCAGGAGCATTACCGCAACCGGAAGAGAAAGGCGGCAATATCAGCTTCGGTGTTTTACGAAGATTTTCTTGCCCAGCAGCCGGACCGACGCGAGAAAGACGGCCTGCGTAATCTGCTGCGAGAGGAACTGTCGCGGACGGTTATGGCCGCGATGAAGGAAATGAAACAGCAGTACCGGGCCGTTCTTTCTCTGCGTTGTTTCGAGCGTCTTGCGTATCCTGAAATTGCCGTCGCGCTGAAATGCAATGAAATCAAGGCGCGCGTCTTGTTTTACCGTGCCAAGCAGGCGTTGAAGCGTGAATTGATGCGGCAGGGCGTGAGCAAGAGTCTGCTTGTTATGTGCCTGGGTATGTTCGGCAAGCTGACGGCGCCGGCGGAGGCTGCGCCGTCAGTTACTGCCGTAGCACCTGGGTCCACCAAGGTCGGCTTGACGGGCGTTGTTCTTGGCACGGCCGCTACAAAGGTGGGATTGACAATCATTGCCGCCGCGGTAGTGACGGTAGCAATGGTGGGCGGCTACATCGCTATATCTTCGGGCACTTCTTTAGCGCCAAGAAGCCAGGTGAGGAGCTTTCACTATACGGAACAGGTGCACAGCTACGGCGCCACTACGTCCAGCAGCCTGAGTAAGGGCGCGTACGAGCAGCGGTATTACTTTCCTGACGGGATTGAGGGCGCCCATTTTATGAAGATGCAGCGATGGAACCCGCAGATGACACACAAGCTTTGCACCTGGCTTCAAGACGACCAGTGCAACTATTTTTACCATGAGGGCGAGGAGAAGGTTTATATAAATAATTATCGGCAATACCGAAACGATATGAGGGTGCGACGTCTGCCGACCGACCCGCCTGAATTTACAAGTTATCTCTCACTGGTTGAAGGGGAGTTAAAAGGTGTTGAGTATACACGGGACAAAAACACCGGGCTGTTGCTCCAGGCGGTAGACCGCAGGTTTGCCGAGGCGCCGCTTTTTAAGACAACTTACGAGTATAATTCTCTGGATGGGCAGCAGTTTCAATACTACTGGCCCGATTCGGTGCCGCTGGACGACCGGCGAGACAAGATGCACAAGAGAGGCTGGACCTACTTTCGCGTGCAGGGCCAAATCGATGGGCGCAGCGTCGCCGGTCTGGGACGGATTCCGTTTGTCTACAGTACCTTCAAGAAGTACCCGCCCTGGATTGTATTGGATATTGGCGATGACCTTCGAGTAACGGACTGCAACGCAGGCGCGCGGCTGTATGGCTCCGGCGGGGTTGTTAACGCCTCTTACCCCGCCGGTACTTTCTTCAAGGGACTGGCTCGACCGTGGATGGGTATGCATACAATAGACATCATCCGCAGAGATGCCGCCCAGCAGCGTATCTGGTTCGACACGGACCTGTCCGGCAACAGCCGCCAAGTCATCGTTACTCTGCTTGGCAAGGGCGAAAGTAAAGACATTCAGATAAAGTATACCATAGATATTGATAAGGATATTATCGAGTCAATACGATTCAAAACCGGCAATCGTGATGCCGGCTTGCTGACGTTCGTTTATCTCGAGCAGATGGGTGTGGCCCAGAACGAATTTGCTGAGCCGGTACTGCCGGATGATACGGCCCCTGCCAGGCTGGACAGCCCCGGGATGTTGTGGCTGTTTGATTTGGCACAGGCAAAAACCTTTGGGCGAGAGCCGTAGAAAGTTTGTGGTGCGTATGTCGTAAGGAGTCACGTAATACAGCCGACCACACCCCGGCTGTGTTTGTTGCGGCGTTGATTGTTTATATGAAGACTGCAACATTATGCCCCCGGCCCCGTTCCGAGCCCGCCGAGCCAGGTCAAGCCGGGGGCATGTTTTTACCTTGCTGTGCTTTGTTTCTAATATATGATACAAAATATGACTGCGAATCATAAGAAAAAAATGCCCCCGTGGCGTTTTGTGCAGTTTATTTTTGGCGCCGCCGGCAATTTTAGCTGGGCCGCTTGAGACTTTTTACCGCCCGCATCTTTACGCCTTTGCTGCAGATTCGTTGTGTATGGCAAAAATAGCAGGGTGTAATGCGTAAAAAAATGAGACTGTAGTAGCTTTACAGAGCAAATAACACTTAACTCATTTGGCTACAATAAGTTATATAGGATTTAATCTATCTAATCATAGCTCCCGATATCCGATTGTAGCAGATTCAAGCCTCTGGCCTTGGTTTCCACACAATTTTGTTGCAAGTGAGAATTGCTTACAAAGTAGCATACTCTGTAACCTTGCTACAGTCTCAAAAAAATGACCCAAATCAATTTCGCAGCGTATAAATCCTTAGAGAAAGAAACGCAGGATGCATCGTAAATGACCGGCAAGTAAACGGGACGTGCAAATGACAGGACGAAAAAGAGCGGATTTCATAGTGGCGAGCCTTGTGCTGATTGGGGCGTTGAACCTGGTCCTGGTCGGCTTGTTTGGATTTGATATGGTCGCGCGTGTATTTGAGCCGATGACGATTGTGGGCAGATACGTCCGGGTTATTCTCGGCGTGTCTGCTTTGTCCGGCGTGGTGTTGTGCGGGCTGTTTGGAGAAGGTGGCGACATCATTTCCATCAGCCGCCTGCGACCTGAGTCGTCTCCGTTGGCACAAGGCCGGCAATAATATTATTAACGCGAGGCCGACAGGCCTCGCCCAGGCATAAATACTCCTTCAGCCCCGGACAAATCACAAACCGGGGCTGCCTTTTTGCTCGCCCGGCCACCGAGAGCCTTATCGAAACCGTTTCCAACCAAATCGCCGCCTTCCCAAAAATGCTACTTATAGTATCGTAGACTATCCGCAGCACTTCGATCAATAATCCCTGTCATGAGAAATAGCACGATACTCAGAAGATTTGCTTCTCTTTATTTGACAAGGCCCACCAAGTCTGCCATAATAAAAGCTTATGATGATGAAGCAATATTTGAACAAAGTTTTCTTAAAAGATATCATGGAGCTCTTAAAAGAACTCCCCGATAAAAGCGTTGATATGGTTTACGGTGATCCAGATTATAATGTTGGGGTAAAGTACGGTGATAAATCCTACACCAAGGCTTTTGACGAATATATACAATGGTACATCGAATTAGCTAAAGAATCTCTCCGGGTCCTTAAAGATAATGGGAATATGTTCTTGATAAACTACCCCAAGCAAAATTCCTACCTGCGCGTTAACTATTTAGATAGTGTTTGCTATGAAGTTTTGGATTATGTTTGGGTCTTTAATACGAATGTGGGCCATTCGCCTACTCGCTTTACTACTGCCCACAGAAGTATTCTCCATTGTCGCAAAACAAAGCATAATAAGTTTTATAAAGACAACGTGGCGGTCCCTTACAAAAATCCCACCGATAGGCGTATTCGTGGAAATTTAGCCAATGGTTCAAAAGGAAGAATGCCCTACGACTGGCTTTATTTCGATTTAGTTAAGAATGTGAGTAGAGAAAAAACATTCCACGCCTGCCAGATACCACAAAAACTTTCCAGAATGTTAATTGAATCTTGTACTATGCCTAAAGATGTTGTTTTAATTCTTTTCGGCGGAAGCGGCTCAGAAATAGAAGTTTGCAAACTTCTTGACAGGCAATATATATCAGCAGAAATCGACAAGAAATATTATGAGATTATTCTTGATCGGTTAAAAAACGGCAGAATTGATGAAAAGTACCGGCTAAAACTGAGAAAACAGTCAGAAGAAACTCATAAATCGCAACTTTTATTTTTGGACGTTTGATTAGAATCGTTCAGGTCCTTTGGATAAAATCTCTACATATCAGAATAACCTCATCATCAGAAGCAGGAGATATTCCTTTTTGTCTGGCGAAATCATTGAATATATCCGAAAGAAGAACATCACCCAAAATATAACCTAAGATGCGGATATGTGTAAGCAATGTGTTTACCCTGCCGATACTGTTAATCCATTTTCCATCATCTCTGACGTGGTAATTCCTGTAGTAATATTTGCAGTCTTCGTTCCATACCAATAATTCGTTATAAAAAAGAAATCCTTCGAAGCTCATCTTTCCCCAGTGGGGGCATTTTTTAGCGATGTAGTCTAAGACTTGCTGGTTTGGTTCGTATTTAAGCAATGTAGGGAGTTTTTTCCTCGTTTCACCAGACAACTTAATTTTGCCATTTTTTTTATATGAGATATCACGACATTGAGTATTGAAGGTTTTGAGCTGAGTATGGTCGAGCATAAATGCCATTCTATATAACAAAGCAGCAAGCATGCGAAGTATTTCTTTTTTATTTTTCCCCATAATTCTATCTGCTGTCTCGAAAATAGTGGCCCACATCGCACCGAAACTCATGTCTTCGTGTGGTCTATTGTTTCTTGGAGTATATAATATTGGGCGGAAATCCCAGGGACGTATAGCGGTCTCTTTTTTCCTGTTATAGGTTCTAGATTCTTTGCCGGGATATTGTATAAAAATCCTTTCTCCTGAATGTGTAGTATGCATCAGCAGTTGTCTCTCTTTTTTCTCATAAGACAACCCTTTTCTTGGTAGATTCTCAATCCACTCAATATTGGACAGTCTCAATTGGGCCGTCGGGGATGTTTTCCCAGCTTTTTGAATTTTCGTCTCAAGTGCACGTAGAATTTTAGTCAGAGCATCCTTTTTCACAGCATTAACCTTAAAGCCCTTTAAGCAATTGAGAGACGGAGATTTTTAGGGCATCTGCGATCTTTTTCAAATTTATAATGCTTATATTTCTTTCGCCTCGTTCGACACCACCAACGTATGACCGGTCTAAATCAGCTGCCAGCGCAAGTGATTCTTGTGACATTCCCTTCTCAGCACGGGCCTCTCTGATGTTTAGCCCAATTCTCTTGAGATAAGCTCGTTGTTTGGAAATCTTTCTGTTCTTCATAATATGAAGGAGAAGCTTAGAATGTCGCGGCAGATATGTCCACGGACTATAAGTACCATACGGAAATTATGCACGAGCATTTGTTCGTATTTCGCAAGCCGGCTGTTGGTGAGGATTTGGGGCGGGTGCGGTACAGCACGGCGTTTTAATTGAGGCTGAAGTGTTCCGGATAGCGGTATTTGACCAGGTACAATGCCGTCAGGGCCTGGAGCGTGGCGTGCTGATTGCTCGGCGGAGTCGATAAGCCAAACACGGGCCTTCGCGTATCGGAAGTGAAACAAAACCACCTGTCGTTCCAGCCTTGTGTGTTTTTCAGCACCAGCAGCGTGTCGAGCTGGTGTGTCAGCCTTCTGTGCTGCCATCGCCATAAACTCGCTGATAATCTCCGAAAAGAGCGGCGTGTGGTGTGTATTCTCGGCCTCCTGCGGCATCTTTATAAGAGCGATGTTTTTCTTTTTGAGGATTTTGTCTTTGTTGGCCTGCATCCAGGCGAGGGCTGGCTGGGACGGTTATCTTGGTAATTATATGTTGACAAATCCCGGGAGGAGATTAGGATTAGGGGTGTAGGGGGGGGCGGTATATGAGGATTCGTTTAGAGCTATGCCCGAAGAAGATACGAACGAAGCGTTGAATGTAGCAAAGGTTCTTTTTAACAAGGCTGAGAAGGCTGCTCAAAGAGGCGACTTCGATGAGGCAATCGACCGTTATGTCGAGGGTCTGCGCGTTGCACCGGATGCGGTGGCGGAGGGGCATATAAAGCTTCGCGACATGTCTGGGGCGCGTTACTCGAAAGGGGGGGAGAAGGCCACCGAGGAGGAGATAAAGCAGCGTATGAAGGGCGAGACGGCGCTTGAGCGGATGCTGGGGGCGGAGTATCTTTTGGCGAAGGACCCGGTTCATCTTGCTTATGCCGAGGCGATGCTGAAGGCGGGCGTTGAGGGTGGTTTCAGGGCGGCTGGCAAGTGGATTGCGGACCTTATGTTTTCGGCGAATAATCGCGCGAAAAAGCCATCGATTCGGCTATACCGGGTTCTGAAGGATTCTTATGCCGGGATTGGTGAGCTGGACCGTGCAGTTGCGGCGTGCGAGTCGGCAGTGAAGGTGCGGCCTGAGGATGAGGGGCTTGCGGCGGAACTTTCGGAGATGTCACGGAGGCGTGCTGTGGTTGAGGCGGAGCGTGAGGACGAGGAGCTGGAGCTGTCCCTGGAAAGTGTTGAGGAAGAACCTGGTAGGGTTGGCGGCGGCGGGATTGAAGGAGGCAGGCTGGGAGAGGAAGAGGCTGACCCTGCTGTTGCTCGTGCGCGGGACCTTTTTTCGAAGGCCCGGCAGGTTGCGGCGTCGAATAACCTGGACTACGCGATCGAGATGTATCTTCAGGGTTTGCGTCATCAGCCTGACTGGCTCGAGGAGGGGCATCTGGCTCTTTGCCAATTGGCTCTTCAGCGGCAGAAGAAGGGCGGCAAGAAGCCGACAATGATGGAAAAGGTCAAGCGCCTGCGTGGGAAGACCGACCTTGAACAGATGCTGAATGCGGAGTACCTTTTCGCGAAAGACCCGAGTCATCTTCCTTACGCGGGGCAGATGCTGAGAGCTGCGGTGGCGGGCGGATACAAGAGGACGGCGAACTGGATTGCGAATTACCTGTTCCAGGAGAACAATGCTTCTGAGAAGCCGTCATTTCAGATATATGCTCTTTTGAAAGAGAGCTATAGGTCTCTCGGTCAGTATGACAAGGCGCTGGCGGCGTGTCAGCGTTCGGCTCAGCTCAAGCCTAACGACGCCGATTTGGCGGATGAGCTGAAGAACCTTACGGCAGAGATGACGATGGTGCGTGGCAAGTACGACCAGGAAGGCGACTTCACAAAGGCGATAAAGGACCGTGAAAGTCAGGACAGGCTTCATTCGCAGGAGAGCGTGGTCAAGACGAGGGACTATCGCGAAGTAGCGGTAAAAGAGGCACGAAAGGCGCTGGCGGCTGAGCCGGAGCTTGCGAGGAATATATACAACCTGGCGGCGGCATTGGCTGATTTGGACGAGGATAAGGCGGAGGATGAAGCGATAGAGCTGCTCGAGGAGACGAGCGAGAAGAAGCAGGATTTCAGCTTTGCGCAGCGTGCGGGCGAGATAAGGATGAAGCAGTTGAGGCGCAAGGTTAGAGAGGCAAAGTCGGCACTCGAGGGCAAGGGCGAGGACGCCGCGGCGAAGGCGAAAGTGGAGGAGTTGTCGGAGCGGCTGAGCGAAGTGGAGCTGGAGCATTACGGCAAGTGTGTTAAGAATTACCCGACGGACCTGCAGGTGAAGTACGAGTACGGCGTTCGCCTGCTGGGTCATAAACGTTATGACGAGGCGATACCGCTCCTTCAGGATGCCCAGAAGGACCCTCGGCACAAGATTTCGGCGATGGACAAGATTGGGCTGTGCTTTTTCAAGAAGGGCTGGTATGCCGATTCGGTGGATGTTTTCAAGCAGGCGATAGAAGCGTACCAGATAAAAGATGATAGGATTGCGAACGAATTGAGGTATAATCTGGCGCGTGCTTATGAGGAGCAGGGCCAGACGGAGCAGGCGCTGGAGATTTATCGTAAGATTGCCCAGCTTGATTTTGGGTTCAGGGATGTGCGTGGGCGAGTTGATAAGCTGCGGGGTCAATAGGTGAGGACTCGGCGGTTGGGGCGAATCGGAAATAGAATCGGGCTTTTAGGGGCCTGGAGAATTGATAGTGAGATATTAGCGAGAGTTTTTAGGAGATTGTAGTGGCACATTCGTTATCGGCTAAGAAGCGTGTGAGACAGAACGCCAAGCGAAATAGTATCAACCGGGTGCACAAGGGCCAGGTCAAGAAGCAGATTAAGCGTTTTGAGTCGGCCCTGGAGAGCGGCGATAGAGAGTCGGCGGGGGAGCAGTTGCGTCTTGTCGTCAAGAAGCTGGACAAGACGGCGGCTACGAGCGCGATGCACAAGAAGACGGCGTCGCGGAAGAAATCTCGTCTTGCCAGGCGTCTGAATGCTCTCGGCGCCTCTAAAGGGCAGGAATGATATTCGGTGTGTTTTTGTTTTGAGTGGTCGGGGAGTTTTAGGAATAGGATTGCGGCGCCCAGTCGATGTTTGAACCGGCTGGGTGCGTTTTTGTTTTGGTTGTTTTTGAAATGGTTGATGTTTATAAAGAGCGAATACTACAGCACCTCAAGCATGGTGACTACAGGCCGGTGAAGCCGGCACAACTGGCCAAGGCCCTTGGTGTGAGGTCTGCGGATTACGATGGGTTCGAGGCGGCATTTGAGCAGTTGCGTCAGGCGGGTCGCGTGGTAATGGGCGCGCGGAACCTGGTGAGCCTGCCGGCGATGTCCGGGCGAATCATAGGTACGTTCAGGGCGAATCCGCGGGGCTTTGGTTTTGTGAGCCCGCTGGAGGCGAATTCACACGGTGACTTGTTTATAGCTCCCGGCAGGACGGCTGAGGCGATGACGGGCGATGTCGTGGTGGCGAGAGTTCTGAGCAGAGGCGGTCGGGGCAAAGAGGGCAGATGCAGGGGCAGGATTGTCGAAATACTCGAACGCGGGGAGAACAGGTTTGTCGGGACGCTTGTGAAGCGTCCGGAGGGGTGGATAGTTGAGCCGGATGGGACGGGCTTTATGGAGCCTATCAGTGTGGATGACGTCGCGGCGAAAAATGCGCGTGAAAAGGATAAGGTGGTGGTTGAGATACTTTCTTATCCGACCGAAAGGCACATAGCGCGCGGCGTTATTACGAAAGTTCTTGGGCGAGCGGGGCGGTACGAGAGCGAGATAGCGTCAATCATCGAGCAGTATCACCTGCCGGTGGAGTTCGAAGAGGATTGTTTAGAGCAGGCCCGTGAGGCTGCGGCCGGGTTTGATGGCGCCGAAGCAGTCGGGCGGGAGGATATAACCGACAAGGTGGTGGTGACAATCGACCCGCCGGATGCGAAGGATTTCGACGATGCGATAAGTCTGGACAAAGAGTCCGGGGGCAAGGTTGTATTAGGGGTTCATATCGCTGATGTGAGTTGTTTTATTGCGGCTGATTCGCCGCTCGACGGCGAGGCGAAGAGTCGGGGCAATAGTGTTTATCTTCCGGGCAGGACTATTGCTATGCTGCCGGAGATTCTGAGCAACGGGATATGCAGTCTTCAGCCGGGGCAGAGACGTTTTGTTAAGAGCGTTTACATTACTTACGACGGCGACGGCAATATTGTGTCGCGCCGGTTTGCAAACTCCGTTATGTGTTCGACGCAGCGTTTGACTTACCAGCAGGCGGACAAGTGTTTGAAAGGCCGGACCAAGGTAGTCAAGCCGGAAGTGGGTGAGCTTCTGAAGGATATGAGGGCGCTTAGCCGGGTGATTGAAAAGCGGCGGACGAAGACGGGGATGCTGCATCTGGATTTGCCTGAGACGGAGCTGGTGCTGGATAAGTCGGGGCGCGTTGTGGATGCTTGCCCTGCGGATGACAGCTATCCTCATACTATGATTGAGATGTTTATGGTGGAGGCGAACGAAGCGGTGGCGTCGCTTATTGACGGGCTGAATATCAGCTTTATGCGTCGGATTCATCCTGAGCCGGACAGTCTGAGTATGAAGAATCTTTCTGAGGTTGTCAGGGCAATCGGTTTTTCTCTGCCGCGAAAGGCGGACCGCTTTTCAATTCAGGCTTTGCTGTCGGCGGTAAAGGGTTCGGACTGTTCGTTGGCGGTGAATTTGGTAGTGCTGCGAAGTTTCGAGAAGGCGCAGTATTCGCCGCTGCACATGGGTCATTTTGCGCTGGCTTCGACACACTATTGTCACTTTACCAGCCCGATACGGAGGTATGCGGATTTGCTGGTTCACCGTATGGTGGAGCACTATCTGCGGAAGCGTGCGGCCAAGGCGAAGCGGATTGCGGCGGAGCAGGACCTTGGCGAGATTGGAAAGCATCTTACGTTTACGGAAGAGCGCGCCGAGGACGCCGAGCGAGAGCTCAAGACGGTGTTGATTCTTCAGATGCTGGCCGGGCATGTTGGGGACGAGCTGGATTGTGCGGTGAGCGGACTTGCGGCTTTTGGCGTGTTCGTTCGGTCGCGGAAATACGGCGTGGAAGGCTTGATTCAGTTGGCGGATTTGGGGCCTGATGCGTGGAAGTACAATGCCAAGGCGCAGTGTATCAGCGGTGAGCGGAGCGGGCTGAGCGTTCGGCTGGGGGCGGCGCTGAAGGTGCGTATTATTTCGGTGAACGTTGCGGCACGGCATTTGAACGTTGCGCCGGCCAGGCCGTTTGTTGAGGAGGAGCAACCTGCAAGGAAAAGCGGCGGCACGAAGAAGCGGCGAAAAAAAGGCGGTTCAAGACGGAGTTCGCAGGTAAAGCGACGGGGAAAAGCGAGGTCTTGATAGTATAGGGCTTGCGGAGGCTTTTTGTTGACATTTTATTTGTGGTAGGGTAAATTGTTAACAGAAAGTCTGCGAGACGGACGGCGAGAAAGCCCCGCGTCGGCAGAGCTGATCGTCAGAGCAAATGAAGAAAGCGGAAGGAGCGGCAATTTTTGATGAAGAAGATGATAGGCCTGGCCTAACCAGCCTTGTAGTGTGTGCAACTTGTTTGGCCGCGTGTTTTTTTTGTCATTTCGACGAAAAAAGGCTTCTTGAGGGGCTGATGGAGGAGTGAAAAGGTCATGTTTTTATATGGCAATCCTTTGTTGTGCGGGTATAAAATGGGAACAGGCGATATATGGAATAAGGCTCAATGGCGTTGGTGAGTAAGGATATAGAATGTTTATGGGAAATGTCAGATGAGCGAAACAGATAACAATCTACAAGGGCAAAAGCCAAAGATTTCAGCATATGCAATTGCTTCCGTGTGTATACTTCTTGTGATTGTTGCTTATTGGTTTGCAGGTGCAAGAGGTTTTTTGAATGACATATCTGACGGTATAGTAATGTGTTGGAGTTTTGCGAATCTGTTGGGTCCCATTTTATGTCCTATCTTAAGCATTAAAGCATTAAGGGAAATCAAACGAAGCAACGGTCAAATAACAGGCAAGACAATTGCAGTCATAGGGTTTTTAACGCCCATCATTGTTATATATATGTGTACTCGTTATTTTCCTACACCAACTTAAATCAAGACAATCAACCAAAAGTTGTTAAGGCAATTAGAAAAAAGGGGAAGAATTAAAAAGCATTGATATGCACAGAGCAGGAACCTTAGGTCTATTTTCATTACTCCATCATACTTATCCCAACTACGCTCATTTTTTTGTAAGGGAATTTTTTGGTGTGGTGGTATAGCCGTATTGGGATGGACAATATTATTAAACGCGAATAACTAAACGAAAAAAAGGGTGAACTTAAAGGTCCACCCTGATAATTATACGTATTAGCTTTTGTTGAAAACCACTTCTATTTTGATTTTGCGCAAGGCAACTGAATCAACTCGAATGCGTTAAGTATCGCATAACCACCTTTGTGATGTCGCCTCAGGTCTTCACTCTTACAGCAGCCACCGGCATATACTACCACCAGCGGCGAGCCGTCGGTTGTAAATTCGATAATCGATGGTTTCAGTTTGGCATCGCGTCTCACCTGCTGAATAACTACGTCTTTTGCCTCAAGGGTCTGCTTGACATTCCCCGTACCCTCTTTACCGGCAACTATCATTTTATCCGCAGGTGAGCCATGACCCTTACCCTCGACGTTGGCATCAGCTGTCCGATTGAAGTAGTCCTTAAGGATAGTTTTCATCGGATAAACCTTGATCGACGGCATCGGAGGCTCGGGCTGTTTTTGCGTGTCATATTCCACACCGGTAGGATTGTCACCGACCCGGCGGCCATTGTAATTATTATGGTAGCTCTTGAGCCTGTAATTACCTGCCGGAAGATCATAAAACGAAAGCAGAAGATCGCTGCCAGGATTAATCGGGAAATCAGACGCTGCTACCCACGTATTGCAGATCGGATCATCGATCGGTTTATTGATAGGCTGTATGCCACCAGCCAGATACCTTCGCATTCCAGCCACAGAGACAGTCATAAGCCCCTCGTAGCGGTTGGTTATCGAAGCATGCACTCCACTACCGGCAATACCCGGCTTATCTTTTGGATATTTACCCGTTCCATCCTCCCACTTAAGATCGCTGCGATACTGGTCCCAGCAAGGAATAACCCACTCCCACCAGCCGTCCTTCGTCGTACCGGCAACCGGCTTCGGATTATCTTTGCTGCTCGAAACCGTAAAATCAACCTTAAGATGCAACGGACCAGCTTTCGCACAACAAGCCTTCGTGGCCTCCTCAGCCGCCGGTACCGTCGCACAAACTGCCAATAACACAATAACAACCACCAACTGCAATACTACACTGCGTCTCATAACCACTACTCCTTCGTAATTTAAAACTAATTTCTATTAACTTGGATTTCCCATTTACACCCTTAAAACATAGTTTCTCCATTCGATGCCAATAATACTACAATAAATTGCCATGGACTATGAAACATTTTATTTTCAGGGAGGGTTTATTGGATACTGCTCGGTTTCTTGGAATTAATGACCTGTGCTGTGTAGCGTGCCGACTAGCGGCTTCACACGTACACCCTCAATAGTCCGTCATAGTTATCCCAACACGCTCATTTTTTTGTAATAGGAGTTTTGGTGAGTGGGTGTATAATACATAGTCAAGTATGGAGATGCCCAAGCATATGGATACACGAAGCAGACAAATCGTTTTTGTGGCAATAATCATGTGTTTCATGTGCCGATTATCAATGGGCATCATGAGTCCAATGACACCGCTGAAACAGGCTGCTTTCAAAGGAGACCTCGTTGAAGCAACACGTCTTGTCAGTGAAGGAACCGACCCCAATGGTGAACTTCAACACGGTTTCACGCCTTTACACTGGGCCGTACAGCAAAACCACATAGAGATAACCAAATTTCTAATTGACCAAGGGGCTGATATCAATGCCAACAGGGCTGAGCCACATTGCAGTGTTGTTGGAACCCCACTTCATATAGCTGCTTTTATGGGCCATAAAGAACTCTGTGAACTACTAATCGCCAAGGGAGCAGGTGTTAACGCGGCCAGCTCTATAAGGTTGAAGGTGATTCCCGGCGGTACCCCGCTTCATGAAGCTGCTCGTGGCGGTCATCCTAACACGGCAGCATTGCTCATCACCAATGATGCAAATGTTAATGCCAAGGGTAAAGAAGGCCACACTCCTCTCCATTTAGCAAAGAACAAAGCGGTAGCAAAGGTGTTGATTGAAAATGGAGCAGATGTAAACGCAAAGGACAAAGAAAATTCGACTCCATTGTTCTTTGCAGCCCATAAGAATCGTAAAGAGGTAGCAAAGCTACTTATATCCGAGGGTGCTCGAATCGACCTACATTATGCTGCCTGCACAACAGACTTGGAAAAAGCAAAAGACCTCATTGCTGAAGGGGTAGATATAAACGCAAAAGGTTGGCAAGGATATACTCCCTTGCATCACGCTGCAAGAATAGGGAATATGAAACTTGTGGAATTGCTCGTCAACAACAGAGCCAATGTGAATGCTTCCAGTAAGTATGGGCTTTCCCCTTTACATTCTGCTGCTGCGGGAGGTAAAGCTGAAATAGCGGACGTTCTTATCGCAAGGGGTGCTGCGGTAAATGCCCAAAATATCCGTGGATATACACCTCTTCATGAAGCAGCTAGAACCGGCAGTTTAAAAGTTGCCAGATTGCTTATTAGCAAAGGGGCTAACGTAAATGCCGGACTTACAGTCAACGGTTCACCGCCTTTACGCTATGCGGTTGGTAACAACCGAATAAGTGTAGCCAAGCTGCTTATCGCCAAAGGGGCTGACCTAAATTGGAGATATGACTCCAATAAAACCTTTCTGCATGAAGCTATCCACCGTGAGGATATGGCAAAGTTGCTTATAGATAGCGGAGCGGATGTCAACGCTCAAACCAAAGAAGGTCAAACTCCATTGCATTGGACCGCTACAAGTACTCTGGTAAAGACTGCTCGATTGCTCATTGAAAAAGGGGCCGATGTAAATGTTCAGGATATCTACGGCCACACCGCCCTGCACTGGATTAGACGAGGACCTAAGAGAAGAGAAATGGCCCAGTTGCTTGTCGCTAATGGTGCTGATATAAACGCCAAGGATAAGAGGGGCCGAACACCTTTGCATTCAGCCGTACTGAACGATTACGTTGACGTTTGCACCTTTCTCATTTCCCAAGGAGCTGATGTCCAAGCTCAGGACAAACAAGGACTAACCCCTCTAAATCTAGCTGAGGCAGAAAGCCACGATAGCATAATCCAATTGCTTAGAAAACAGCCCGTTAAGTAGTTGTCCTCCCAAACTTCAAAAAACTCGAAATTCTCCCCAATTATGACTCACATAGTACTCACCTACCACTCACTGGGTAAACAAAACGTACGCATTTGGGACGCACTTTTGTCAAGAAAAGATATTCATGAGAAAAATTCCAAGAAGAATCCCCGTTTCTGAGCCAGAAACAAGGATTTTCTAATGGGCAGGGGCGGATTTGAACCGCCGACACACGGATTTTCAGTCCGTTGCTCTACCAACTGAGCTACCTGCCCGCATTCTGATAAGTCTTGTGCTGTCAAAAACTTGCGTTGATAGCACTTTTTTGCTTTCTGCTTCAAAAGGCATCTGCAACAGAAATCGACTTCAAAGCTTCTTGACTTGCTTGTCTTGCACGGTCCAGCAAATCGTCCGTTACTGCCAGATAAAACTCGTGGGTTGTGGCAAAATTTGAGTGCCCTGCAAGGACCATCACATCATGCTCACTCATACCATTGACCAAGGCAACTGTAATCAACAACTGCTCGAATTAACCCGAACCGAATTATAGCCAACAATCTGCTAAAACACAATATAATTATTTGCCAGTCGTCGTTTTTTTTTCTGGTCCATTGCCTTATTGCCTCCAGAGGATAGAGTGGTTTCCCGCATATATGAACCCGTGGCAAGTTATGCATCCGCCTGAGTTTTTCGACAGCATTATGGTAGTCTTCGGATTTACTGACTTGGCGAATATAGTAGCCTCCTATGATTAAGGACTGCTTTCCTGTAATTGCACACCCTGTATTTGCTCAAGAGATAAAAGGATTGTCAAGAGGCGTTTGCCGGCTGGTATTACATCTTCTTTGAGAATTCATTGAGCAGATTGGCTATATCCTGAAGGACTTCTTTTTTTGGTAGCGGTAATTTCAGATGACGTTGGCCGGTAGCTTTATCAGTTTCAACCTTTAATCCTGAAAACGCTTTCGAGACCGGCTCGCGTGGTTGACTTTCCTGGCCAAGTAGTGTCTGGCCAAGTTTGTCAAGGAATGATAAGCCCGTTGAAACAAGGTCGTCCCAAGCCTGTCGCTGTATTGTATCTGACATTTTTTCCTTTTCCGTTTCAACTGAAACTTCTTGTCCTGTACCATCACCATTTCCTCCAGCCTTAGCTTGTTGCGGCATTGGTACAGGGATGGCACTTGTGGCATTGTCGACCGAGTCCATGAAGCGTTTCAGTCTTGTTCCGCCGAGGAAGACTTCATCTTTTCCCTTGTCAAGAACACCTGAGAAAAGGGACTGTTTGAATGACAGCAGCGAAAGCATACCATGTTCAATTGTACCCTGGGACACAAAATTTACGACCCGCACTGGGCGGTGCTGACCAAGACGATGAATCCGCCCGATACGCTGTTCGAGTACCGCCGGGTTCCAGGGCAGGTCCATATTAATCACTACCGAGGCATTTTGCAGGTTCAATCCAACTCCGCCGGCATCTGTTGAAAGAAACACTTGGCAGTCAGGGTTATTTTTGAATTGTCTTATCAAATCGTTTCTTTTGGGCCCTGGAATTCTACCGTGGAACAGCACATAATTGCGTTTAGATGATTTGAGCCGACCCAGAAGTATCTCGTGTGTTCCCAGCCACTGGCTGAATATCACTACTTTTGCATCCGGTTGTTCAAATACCTCCTCAAGCACAGAAATCAGTTCGTCAGCCTTAATGCCATAGTCGGTTTTTTTGTCAAGAAGATAGGTGCTGTTGCAGCTCATACGCATATTCTGCAGGGCAATCATAAGTATTCTCTGGTCTGTTTCAGATAAGAAGCCGAGTCTTCGCCACTTGGCAACGATACGTGCAACAGTTTCCCGATTTTCCTCATGAAGTTTCATTTGCTCATCGGTCATTGGAACGAAATAATTCTTATCCAGACGTTCCGGCAGTTCCTTCAAGACTTCATTTCTGGTGCGTCTAACAAGAATCGTTTCCAATGATTTGGCAATTTTGGAAAGATTGCGATATCCTGTCACTCGGCCATCTTCGTCTACATGCTGATGCTGGGCAAGGAAACGGAACATCGGTCCCAGGTGGAAGCGGTCGATAAATTCAACTATGGAGTGTAATTCTTCCAGCCGATTCTCCAAAGGCGTTCCGGTAAGCACGAGAGCATATCTGGAATCAAGTTTTTTTATGCTCTGTGCTCTTCGGGTCTTCCAGTTCTTGATTCGCTGGGCTTCATCAAGGATAATCATTTCCGGCGCCCAGTTGCTAATAAGCTCAAGGTCGCGGTGGACAACATCATAATTGGTAACTTTATAAAATGAATCTGACGTGTAAAGCCTGGTGCGTTTTACAAGGGAACCTTCCACAACTTTGACTGAACGGTCACAGAATTTCTCAATTTCCTGTTTCCATTGATGTTTCAACGACGTCGGAGATATGACCAGTACACGCTCAAGACCAACGGTTTCGGCTAATATCTCAACTGCCGCAATTGCCTGAATAGTTTTGCCGAGACCCATATCATCGGCAATCAGACTTCATCCTGCTTTTGCGGCAAATAAAGCGCCTTTGCGCTGATAAGCATACAGCGGGACCTTTAACAGTTTCCTGAAAGCAGCACTGTTGGCGCCGCTTGGAAAAGCTTTTTCAATTCGCTTCTTTAAAAGAGCCTGGTCCCTGACCTGGGCAATGAACTCTATAGTATCCTCGTAACATTGCAAATCATGCTTGAGCGCTCCGGCTTTTCTCATAAACGTATCGAATCGCAAGTAGCCTTGCGGTTTTAGGATTCCGTACTTATCAAAGTAACGTGAGGCGAGTTCCAGAAGATATGCTGGACATTTCGCTGCGGGACTGAACATCACTTCCCGCTTGGCGCCGTAACGCAGATATATTTCTGAGTAGGCAGGTTGAAAGCCTTCTGTAAAAGCTTTTTTACCTCCCCGTTTTCGCCCTAACTTGGCAAGTGTAAACTCGATGTGCTTGCAGGTTCCAAGCGTATTAACCGCAAAATCCAGGCATGAGCAATAATTGTCCCCGATTCTTTGCCCGCGAATTGCAATACGATACTCGCCACCGGTCTCCGGGTTTATAACAGTAAATTCAGAGAAAATCGGCTCATCGCCGATGTTCTTAAGGCGAAAATTCTGTTTCTGTGCGAACTGTTTGCGTAAAGCAATCTGCCATTGTTCTAATGGCATATCTTCTGGTTTTCGCAGATGTGAAATCTTTTTGATTTTACGACCTTTCGACGCTTTTCTTTTTGTTTTGCGTTTTACTTTTACTTTGGCCATATATCAAATCCTCATTATAAAATCTATCATGCTCTGGTATCCATCTCAAGAGAGCTTGCCTGACAATAATCCTTGATAGCGTCAAGCACAACTTCGCCATACTGCCGGAGCTTTTTCTGGCCAACCCCTTTGACTTCGAGAAAGTCCTGCGGTGTAGAAGGTCTTCTACGGGCCATGTCTCGCAGGGCAGCATCGCCAAAGATTATGTAAGCTGGAACTCCCTTTTCGCGTGCAATGATTGCCCGTAACTTTCGTAAAGCCTCAAACAAGCCCCTATCAACTCCTTCCCATGAATCTTCAACAACTTTGGATACCTTAGCCGGCTTCCGGGCAGGTTCGAGCAGACGAGGTGTTTCTTCGCCTTTTAAGACACTCCATCCTTTTTCTGTTACGTTCAGTATGTTGTATTCGCCTGTTTTTTCAAGGTAGTCCTGTCCTGTAAGTTGTTCTATCCAGTCATGCACAGTCTGCTTTGAATAATCGCTAAGCAGACCATATGTACTCAATTCATCATGGTCGTTTTCTATTATTCGCTTCTCTTCTGAGCCGGTCAATACCAAAGCGGTATAACCACCGCCGAACCGCTGGTCAAGACGGAGCACGCAGGACAGAATTTTCTGAGCGGTTACTAATGAGTCATCTATATAATCCAATTCGCCAAGACACATGTCGCAGGCCCCACAGTCATCTTTGCCGAGATATTGGCCAAAGTAACGAAGGATCGCTTTGTGCCTGCATACTCCCCCGGTGCAGTAACTGTATATTCCACTGAGTTTGACCATCGCAATCTTCTGGGCCTTTGCAGGCATATCCCTCATTAAGCTTTTCCAGATGCCGTAATCACCGCCTGAATAGAACAGGCAGCATTCAGCTTCGAGCCCGTCACGGCCTGCCCGGCCGCTTTCCTGCTGATAGTGCTCGAGCGATTTAGGCATGCCGGTGTGAATGACATAACGGACATTTGATTTGTCGATACCCATACCAAACGCAATAGTAGCTACAATAGTATTGACCTTTTCGGCAATGAACGCTTCCTGGTTACTTTTACGCTCTTCATCTGGCATACCGGCGTGGTATGGTGCTACACTGTAGCCTTTGGCAGCTAATTGAGCACACATAGCCTCGACATCCTTACGCCGAATGCAATAGATAATGCCGGACTCTTTTTTGTGGCGGTCAAGTACATCACAAACCTGTTTCAGTATCTTCTTTCTTGGCCGAACTTTATAAACCAGATTTGGCCTGTCGAATGAGCCGACTAAGATTTGGGGATTCTTGAGTTGCAACTGCTGGGCAATATCATTACGAACCTGTTCGGTAGCGGTGGCTGTATAAGCAGCAATGGTAACATCAGGGAAAATCTGTCTTAATGACCCCAGTTGACGATACTCAGGCCGAAAATCATGTCCCCACATACTGACGCAGTGAGCCTCATCAACAGCGATAAAGGACAGATTCGTTTTTTTGAGGAAATCGACGAAGCCATCAGACAAAAGTCGCTCAGGAGACAGATACAGCAGTTTCAGCGACTGCTCATTAATCCGAGTAATAACAACATCCCTTTCGCTTGCAGACATGGAACTGTCAATCCGCATTGCAGAAACACCGCATTCGGTTAATGCGTCAACCTGGTCCTTCATCAAAGATATAAGTGGCGAGACCACAACAGCGAGTCCCTGCATAGTTACAGCCGGCGCCTGAAAGCACAGCGATTTGCCGCCGCCGGTTGGCAGAACTACTATCGAATCGGCGCCACGGCTAATACATTCCATAGCCTGTTTTTGCAACGGTAGGAAACTATCGTAGCCCCAATACTTAGTCAGTGCTTTTTGAATATTTTCCATCATAGACAATATACTCTCGAAGATTACTTTTAACAGTTTCTTTTTTCGGCTCGGTTTTTCTCCAGAATTTCCATTAAAGGTGTCAGTTTTAATACTGTTTTATAGACCAGCACATTTTCCACGATGTTTGCTCCTTGGCGCAGGGATTTTTCCGGCACCGCAATTAGAATCCTGTGCTGTCGAAATTGTTGCAGGGTTTCTCGTCTGTGTGCCAGATACTCCGGCGTCCAGAAACCAACTATTTCCAGAAGTACCTCGGCGCCGTCAATGTGGCGAAAAGTGAAATCAGGAACAAAGGTTTTCTGATGGTCATGTAGAATCCGGCCTTCACGAATCAACTGCCAGCCGTTGCGTTCAGAGCCAAATTTCTTAGCAAAGGATTTTTCCAGAGTTGAGTCGAAATCATCTGGTGAAGGCAAATGGCTGGTGAAACCGTCTTTGTCGGAAAGGATAAGTTTTGCAGGCTGGTTCCAGAGAGTCTTAACCAACGCAGTCATTTTCCAGTCTTTACAGCACGCTATTTCTATTAGCCACGATAAAGTGGTCCGGCACCGGAAACTCCGAGCACAACAGCAGTGCTTCTTTCCCGATTTCCGCGATGACAGACTCGTTATCTATATTCTCGACCACTCTGTTTATAAACGATGCGATTTGATCTGCCTGCGGTTCTTTCATTCCACGAGTGGTAATGGCAGGTGTTCCGATGCGTATTCCGCTTGGGTTGGCCGGCGGAGCAGGGTCGTTCGGCACAGCGTTATAATTGGCGACGATTCTCGCTCTGTCGAGAGCCTTTGCCACTTTCTTACCTGATACGTTCTTGTTGCGCAGGTCGATGAGGATGAGATGATTGTCTGTTCCTCCGGAGACGAGATTAAAACCGTATTCCAGCAGCTTTTCAGCGAGCGCTTTTGCGTTCTTTACTATCTGTTTGGCGTAGGCGACGAACTCCGGCGTGTCGGCCTCTGCCAATGCCACCGCGATAGCCGTTATCGTCTGCATATGAGGTCCGCCCTGCAATCCTGGAAAGACTGCCTTATCGACCCTTTTGGCATGTTCAGCCTTGCAAAGCAGCATCCCGCCCCGGGCGCCCCGCAGCGTCTTGTGCGTGGTTGTCGAGACTATATCAGCGTATGGCACCGGGCTTTTATGTATGCCTGCCACAACAAGCCCCGCGATGTGGGCGATATCGCTGACATGGTAGGCGCCGACATCTTTTGCTATTTGGCCGAATATTTCGAAATCAATCTCTCTCGGATAGGCGGTGGCTCCTGAGATTATAATCTTCGGCCTGTGTTTCCTGGCAAGCTCTGCAATCTGGTCGTAGTCGAACCTGCCCGTATCAGGATGGACTCCATACTGAACGGAATTGAATATTTTCCCCGATGCCGAGACTCGCCAGCCGTGAGTCAGATGCCCACCGTGAGGCAGGGACAGGCCCATGAGGGTGTCGCCGGGTTCTGCCAGGGCCATGTAAGCTGCGAGGTTGGCTACGGAGCCTGAATAAGGCTGGACGTTTGCGTGGTCGGCCTTAAAGAGCTTTTTGGCGCGCTGTTGGGCCATTTTTTCAATGAGGTCGGTTACCTGCTGCCCTTCGTAGTATCTCCGGCCCGGGTAACCCTCGGAGTACTTGTTGGTCAGACAGCTACCACTTGCCAGCATTACGGCCCTGGAGACGTAGTTTTCCGACGGGATAAGACGAATACAGGCGCTCTGGCGAGCTTTTTCCTGCCTGATGAGTTCGTAAATCTGTGGGTCATATTGCTCAAGAGCCGTTATCATAGTGTTTCTCCTTGAATGGATTTCTGCCGGGCACACCAGCCTGGGCTGTTTTCGCTCTACGCCGTCGCGGGCTGCGTTGGCCCATTCCTTGATAAAAACTGCACTCGAAAACGTATAAGGATTGGCTCTTTATAGCAGAGGCCCGGGCTCTGTACAAGCATTTATCGCGCGATTACTTGTCCTGGCCGGTTGAGGGGCGGGGTTTGAAATTGGGTTTGATTGGCTTTGTTTTTTGGTGGTCGAAAGGGTGGTTTATTTTCGTAAGTGCTTGTTAGAGCTGAGGTTACAGTCATTACCAGCCCTTCGGAAATTGGCTTTGTTTTGCATAAAAGGTGTTGTTTTGTGCGCGCCGGGTTGCCTGCAGTGGAGGAACCCCGGCCAGAGGCGCCTTATAGGCACGGAGGATCTTAGCTCGGAACTGGTAGCTCGTATTTGGTGAAGTTTGGCAAGGGTCGCGGCCTTTTTGCCAATTGGTTTTGAATTGGCTTTGTTTTTTGGCGCCCCCAGGGGTGGTTTTTCTTCGTAAGGCCTTGTTAGAGCTGAGGTTACAGTCATTATAAGCCCTTCGGAAATTGGCTTTGTTTTGCATAAAAGGTATTGTTTTGTGCGCGCATCCACCTGCAACAGCGGAGAAGTAAGTAGAAAGTAGATAGTAGAGCAGGCGAAAACGCCAGGGGGAGATTTTGGTTCCAGGCTTAGCGTGTTTTGAGTTGAGAATGTGAGCATAGTCTCGATACTCCTTTTTGGGCGCGAAAAAGAGGCGCCCTTCATATTTAGGCCGACCTGCGCGTTTCGTGCGAAAATTCGGGTATTTTCGGAGGTTCGAAAACCGTAAGTGCTTATATAGACAGGAGTAAGAATTTTTCAAAAATTTCGCTTTTTGCCGCTGGGCGCCTGCGCATTTGGTCGATTTCGTGGCTTGGGGATCCTTCGACTCGGCTTTGCCTCGCTCAGGACTTGCGCTGCGCTCCAGCCTGCGCGGGCACAGGCCTATTTGGTACGGG
>Ga0210003_1001266_pt1 | contig 22451 bp, 16 predicted proteins | sample LantaG_FD_182804 | JGI IMG/M metagenome (GOLD analysis project Ga0210003, IMG submission 182804) | Deep subsurface microbial communities from Baltic Sea to uncover new lineages of life (NeLLi) - Landsort_02402 metaG (SPAdes) (version 2) | ecosystem: Environmental > Aquatic > Marine > Oceanic >... | reverse complement strand
GAGAGAGAGAGAGAGAGAGAGAGAGAGAGAGAGAGAGAGAGAGGTGAGCGTCGGCGTCGTCGCAGAAGAGCGAAGAATGAAAAAAAGAGCGGGAGAGAGCAAGCGACCGAAGGAGCATGCTGAGTTCTTCGCGCTCTCACGGCCCCTCTCTCGCTCCTGCTCTTTGTGGATATGCGTGCTCCACGGTCTCCTGGGGCAATCCCATTCGTCGCGGGATCGAATAGAACGCAGCATCATGAGAGAGACAGCAAGGACAGGAAAGAGAGCGAGCAAAAAGTTGAGGTCGCCATGGGAAAAAACGAAAACGAAAATCGAACATCCATTCACCTCGACCCGGCGTTGAAGACCTCGACGATCACGGTGGCATTACGTCCCACGACGGGAGGCAAGGGCTCGACGAACTGGGCATGGTGTTGAGTAGAAGAAGAGAGGGAGGGAGAGGAAGGTGAGCTGATGGGCTCAAGAAAAAAAAAACTCAAGATCGTTCTCAGAGCCATCGATCGATCGATGGCCGCGAGAAAATCGAACCAACCTTGCGAGCGATGAGCACCGCGCCGGTCGGCGCCGCGACCTCTCCCGAGGACGACGAAAGGTCCGCCGCCGCGTGAGCACCGGCGACGAGCGCCAGCACGAGCAGGACGGCCGCGAACGGACGCATTTTTCGTGTTCAAGAGTTGGAGAAAGAAGAAGAAAGAAGAAGAGAGAAGAAAGAAGAACGAAGAAGGAAAAAGTGAAAGAAAAGAAGGTGCGCTCGTTTTTTCGTTTTTTCGTTTTTTTTTTTTGCAAGTTCGAAGGTTTCGTTTCGTTCTCGTTCTCTCTCTCTCTTCACAGCTCGTCCCCCGAGCTGTCGTCAAAGTCTTCGAAGGCAGCAGCGGCGGCGGCGGCATCGCCATTAAACCGTCCCTTCCCTTTGCTCTGCTCCTGACTGACAAGGGCCACGCAGCACTTTTCGAGCACGCTCTTGATCTTTGCCGCGTCTGCCGGCGCGGGCCCGAGGTCGAGCGCCGCGTTCAGGTGGTCCCGCGCCTCCGCGAGCCTCCCCAGCCTCCGGTAAAGCCGCGCGCACTGGTACCAGACGGCGGGCTCCCTGGCGGCGGCGGAGGAAGAAGAAGAGTTGGCGGAAGAGGAAGAGGAGGAAGAAGAGGTCGCGGCGAAGGCAGCGGCGAACGAAGAAGGGTTTCGGCTTCCTTTGCCTCCTCCGCCGCCGGACAGAAGCGGAAGCAGCGAAGACAGCGCGGCCTCCACTTCCCCCAAACCCGAGAGCGCGGCCGAGAGCTCGAACCTCGCCAGCGGGTTGCGCCCGTCGAGCTCCACCGCCCTGGACAGCTCCCTGACGGCCTCGCGGGTCCTGGAGTCGAACTCTGCCTGCGACGACGAAGGGGAGGAAAGGTCGTTGTTGTTGCTTTGAGAGGCAGCAGAAGCTGCCGAGGCAGCAGCGGCGCGGGCGATCGCCATCCCGAGGTAGCAGCGCAGCACGCTCGAGCGCGGGTGGATCCCGACGGCGCGGCGGAAGTGGTACTCGGCCATGTCCCACTTCTCGGAGCGGAAGTGGACGCAGCCGAGGCCGTACCTGTGGAAGGGGAGGAAAGATGGAGTTTTTTGAAAGTTTAAAAAAATGAGTTTTTTTTCTTTCTTTTCGTTCTCGGGTTTGTTTTCTTCTTCTTTTCGTTTCGTCTCTCTTCTCTTCTCTCTCTCTCTCTCTCTCTCTCTCTCTCTCTCTCTCTCTCTCTCTCTCTCTCTCTCTCTCTCATCCTCAACACTCACCAGGCGTTGTAGTGTCTCGGGTCCAGCCTGATAGCCTCCCTAAAGCTCGCCAGAGCCCCCTCCGGGTCGTCCCAGGCCAGCTGCTCGTGACCCGCCAGAGTCCTCACATAAGGCTCGGCCGGCGCCAAGCGTGCCGCGCGCCTGAGGGCGGCGAGCGCTGGGCCGTGCTCTCGGGCCAGAGAAAGCGCGTTGCCGACCGCGGCCCAGGCCCCCGCGGACCTCCGGTCTCGACGCAGGGCCGCCGAGGCCAGCGCCGCCAGGGCCGCGGGCCTCCGGAGGTGCCACAGAGCGGTCGAGTGAGGGAGCAGGTCGTCGGGCCTGCACGGGTCCTTTTCGATCGAGGCCTCGAACGCGGCCGCGGCGCCGCGGTGGTCGCCGGCCTCGAACAGGGCCCTGCCGACGACGGAAAGAGCCCAGGCCGTCGCCGCGTGCCTTCGAGGCAGGGCAGCGACCGCGCGGAGGGCGGCGTCGCAGTCGAAGCGGGAGAGGGCGGAGGCGGCGGCGGCGTGCGACTGGAGCAGGGCTCGGAGCGCAGCGTTGCCGACAGCGATGACGAGAGGAGAAGGAGAGGAAGGAGAGGGAAGAGAGGTCGAGATCGCGAAGAGCGGGGAGGCTCCTCCTCCTCCTCCTCCTCCTCCTCCTCCTCCTCGGTGCAGCGCGACAGCGGCAGCAGCGTTGGAGACAGCGTTAGCCTTTCTCGCTGCTCCGAAGAGCGTCGGAGTGGCGTCGGCGTTTGCGCTGCTTCCTCTCCCGCCGCCGCTTCCTGGTGTTGCTCCTCCTGCTGCTCCGCCGCCAAAGCCGCCAAAGCTGACGCTTCCGCCTCCGCCACCACCGCCGCCTCCCGTCTCCATCATCGTCTCCCTCATCCCGCTCGCCGCGGGCGTGTCGTCGAGCGGCGGGGGCAGGCGGGAGCGGGCAAGAGCTCCCCCTCCGCCTCTCGGAGGCGGCGGCGGCGGAGGCATCAGCTGCCGCTCCCTCCCTTGATCCCGCTGCTGCTGCTGAGTATGATTATGATTCGGCGCGAACAACGCCCCGGTGCCGGACTCCAACGGCGTCGAGAACGAGGAGGGGGTGACGACCATCGAGGCGAGGCCTCCTGCTCCTGCTCCGCTGAAGGAAGGAGGAGGCGCCGGGTTCCGGGAGAACGCGAACGAGGAGGAAGAGTTGTCCGCTGCCGCCGGCGTTTGGAAAGCGCTTCCTTCTCCTCCGTTGTCGCCGTTGTCGTTGCCGTTGTCGTTCCCTTGCCCCCCTCTCCCGAACTCGACGCCGCGCCGCCTCCGAGGGGCGCGAGGGGGGTCCGAAGGGACGACAAAGGCGTTGGAGGCGGCAGCAGCAGCGGTGTCTGGAGCTCCAAAGTTTTCTTCCTCTTCCTCCTCCTCCATTTCCTCGTCGCCGTCGTTTGCAGCGGAAGCATTTGCTGCTGCTGTTCCCGCCGCACTCATCGGAGGAGGGGGCCTCCCCATCAGCGCCCCGGCGTCCTCGGAGCACCCAAGAGTCACCAGCTCCTGGTGCGCCTGCCAGAGCAAGGGGTCGCGGGCCAGGGCCGCGGCCGCGGCCGCCGCCGCGGCGCGCGCGCGGGTGCCGCCGCCCGAGGCACGGGCGCACTTGGACAGCAAAAGGTACCCCGCTGCGACACACTCCGGGTCGCTGCTCTCCCGCGCCGTAGAAGCAGCAGCTGAAGCAGCAGCAGAGGCAGCAACTGAAGCAGAGGAGGAAGAGGAGGAGGAGCTCGCGGGCTGCGTCCAAAACGCCCTCCCTCCTCCGTTTCCATTTCCACTCAGCAGGGCCTCCTCGGCCTCGGCCGCGGCGCCGCAGCGCAGGCGGGCCAAGGCCAGCAGGTAGCGGCTCCGCGCCTGCCGCAGCGGCTGGAGCCTCATGTCCTCCAAGGCGGCCCGGGCCCTGTGCGGGGCGTCGCCGCGGAGGTGCACGTCGGCGAGGAGGCGGTTGTTGGCCTGTTTTGTTTGTTCGTTCGTTTGAGAAGAAAGAGGTTGAAGGTTGAGATTGAGAGAGGTCGATGGATTTTCGAAAAAAGAAAAAAAGAAAAAACGAATGCCTAATCTTTCAATCGTACCTCGCTGGGGAAGTCCGCCACGAGCCTCTCGGCCAGGAAGAGGGCGTTGTCCAGCATGTGCAGGTCGAGACTGGACCGCACGCGCTCCACCAGCGAGTGCTCGAGCTCATGGGGCGGTGTCGGGCCGTGGGAGGCGGCGGAGGCAGCGGCAGCGGCGGCAGCAGCTGCGAGAGCGGCGTCATCCTCACCATCATCGATGCCGCCTTTCGTCTTCTGCTGCTGATGCCGCTGCTGTAGAACCTTCTGGGTCGACATCATCGCCGCGACTGGAGCGGGAGCCGCGGGCCCGACGCCGCCGCAGCCCGCCGCCACGGCCGAGACGGGCGTGCGCAGGAGGAGGGGAGCGGCGTCGTTTTCGGCGACGGGCATCGAAAAAAATTCGCGAGAGAGATTGACCGACGAAGAGTGATGAAGAGCGAAGCAAGTCTCTTTCGGCATTTTTCGAGCTTCTTTTTTCTTCGAGCTTTATTGCTTTCTCAAGGTAAGGAGAAGCAGCAGGCTGTCTTTATTGCGCGAAGGGGAGCGGGAGCTCTGCGTCCTCTCTCGCTCCTCAGCATGAGCTCTTCGCCAGCCGCGGGCCGCGGAGGCAGAGAAATAGAAAGAGAAAGAGAGAAAGGCGACGCCGATCGAAGAAGGCCGCCATCGTCACCCTCGCTCCTCGTCCTCTCGCGCGCGCGCCTCTCCCTTTTCGCCTAGGCCTCGACTTCGCTCTTTCCTCGCGAGAGAAGGTCAAGTTATTTAAGTGCCCTGCGTGCTGGAGCGAAGGGGACGACAGGAAGGCGCGCGGAAGAGGCACTGTCGCGGGAAAGCGACGATGAGGACGAAGAAGAAGAACTCGGCGGCCGGCCTCTTTTGCGATGCGCGATGGAGTTTTTTCATCTCTTTCTCGCTCGCTTTTTCTGCTGCTTCCTACAGGCTTTGCTCTCTTTTCCGCGCAGCAAGGCAGTGACCTTGATGCGTCCTCGCCGCTCGCTTGAAGAAAAAGGCAAAAAAGAGAGCGGAAGTGCTAGAGAAGAAGACGACGACTGAAGGGAGCAAAAGAACAAACAAACGACGCCCTTGGTTTCAACCTCGACCCTCCTCTTTTCCTTCAACCTCCCTCTTCTCTCAAAACCCAACAGACCCTTCCCAACCAGCCAACCGAACCAACCCAACCAACAACCAACCATGGGCAAGGTCCCCGTCCGCCTCCGCGAGGTCGTCTACACCCTCAGCCCCTTCCAGCAGACGGTGATGGGGGGCCTCTTCAAGGACATCCCGGCGCGTCTGACTCGCAAGTTCACCGAAAACTGGTTTGACGTCGGCGTTTTCTTTTTGTTGCCCACGTGGGCGACGATGGCGTATGCCGCCGACTACAAGGAGAAGGAGAAGCAGGAGCACAGGTTTTAAAGAGTTAGAAGGGAGAGAGAGGCGGCGGCGAGAGGAGAACTGGTGTAACAATTCCTTTTTCGGGTTCTTTCTTTTTCATTTTTTTCATCTTCTCAATTTGTTTTACAAGCCTCTTTCTTTCCTCTCTTTCAACAGTGTCAATTCCCCGAGCTGGCTGTCTCTCTTTCTATTGTATCACTCGATGGAGTTATTTTTTCCATGGAATGCATTTTGATATTGTGCTTTTGCTTGTGCGTGTTGTTGTTGTTTTTAAAAAAAGTACAAGGCATTGAGGAGTTATTGATTTTTTCGTTTTTTTTTTCGTTTCAAAGGGAATTCCGCAGAGAGTCCAAAGGGCGCCTCCCTCCTCTTCAATTCATCGCCTGTCGTAAGGGCCGGGGCTCCTCTCGACGTGGACCCTCCTCGCCATTGGCACGGCGCGCCCGCCTCCGCCGCAGTGGTGGCACGCCGAGCGCAGCGAGCCGCCGCAGCTGCCGCAGCCGGAACCGTCGGAGCTCGAGTCGCTCCAGCGGGTGCAGGTGCAGGTCACGGTGCCGGACCCGCCGCAGGTCGGGCAGGAGCGGGAGGAGGACTGTGGTGGAGGGGTGGTTGGTTTGGAGAAAGAAGAAGAGGAAAGGGCGCGAGTGAGTGAGAGAGGAGGTTGAAAACAGAGGAAAAAAAAGAGGCGGGAGCGAGGAGAGGGCGAGCAGCTGGGGCGCTTGCGAAGGAGAGTGAGGGCATTTCTTCGGAATGCGTTTTAGCGACTCGCGGGCCCGCCGGCGCTCTCCGACTCTTCTTCTCCACAATAACGACCATGGATCGACGTTCCCTAAGCCTGACGCGGAGAGGGAGGAGCTCAGGAGCGCGGGAAGAGGGTTGGCGGCGACGCAACGCGTTGAGCCCTCCACCGAGGCGACACGCGCTCTCTTGACCGTCCGCGGACGCATGGCGCTCGCTCTCTCTCTCCTTCTCCCTCCCTCTCTCTCTCTCTTCTCTTTCTCTCTTCTTACCTCGCCGTTGTCGTCATCGTCGCCACCGGGGAGCACGCGGGCGGCGAGCCAGGCCGCAGCCGCAGCGGCGGCGAGCCCGGCGAGGGGAAGGGCCGAGGGAGTTTTGGCGAGAGCGATGCGCTGCGTTGTCGTCGTCATCGACGTCGCAGTCGAAGTCGAAAGAGAGGGCCTCGAGCGGACCAGAGGGGGCCTGCCGGGCAGGAGCATGCTGCTGGACATGCTGCTGAGGTCTCTCTGAACGCGCGGAAGAAGTAGAAGAAGGAGAAGGAGGAAAGGAGGAGAAGAAGGAGTGCGCGCTGGAACGGAAGAGAGCTAGTGAAGAGTTTTTCTTTTTTTTGAGTTGTGTCTCCGTACGTGTTTCAAAAAAAAAAAAAAAAAAGAGAAAGCAGTCCCTTCTTCCTCCTCCTCTGCTTCCAACTCGCTTCCCCCCCTCTTCCCTTTCTTTCCTCTCTTTTTTTGTACACAAGCACGTCAGAGGCGCGCGAAACCAAACTCCATTTTTTGTTTTGCATTTTGTTATCTTTTTTGGAGAGAGGGATAGAGAGAAAGAACAAGAAAACATTAATCACTTTTTCCCTCCGCCTCCGCCGCCAGCGGCGACCCGCCTCCTCTCGCCGTACCTCCTCGCGCCGGCCGCCCTCGCCAGCCTCTCGCGCCTGCCCCCGCGCAGGCTCACGCCGCTCCTGCGCGCGAGCAGCTCGACCTCCCTGTCCGACAGAGCAGAGAACCGGGCCTCGAGCTCCTCTCGCTCTCTTTGTTCTCGTTCTCCTCGGTCTTCTTCTTTTTCTTTTTCTCGTTCTTTCCCTTTCTCGTTGTTGGAAGAAGGAGAGCCAAAACCGAAAAAGGAAGCAGCAAGGCCGTCGACGAACTCGGGCTCGAACGCGTCCGCGGCCCTCCACGCCCGGAGCAGCCTGCCGACCACGACCTTGCAGGCCTCCTGCTTCATCCTGGAGACCGACGAGGACGAGGACGAAGAAGGGCCAGAAGAAGAGGAAATGGAATTCGGATTGGGACTGATGATCGAGACCGAGGCCGAGAGCGCTTCGAGCGCCTCGGGCAGCAGCGAGGCCAGCGAGAGCCGCCAGCGGCTGGCGCCCCGCGGCGCGCGCGCGCTGGCCGAGTTGGAGAGCACGTCCGAGGCCAGGAGCAGGCAGGCCGCGATGTGGGCAGGCGTCGGAGGAGGAATAGGAGGAGAAGGAAGCGGCGGTTGAACTTTTTCTTTTCCTTCCTCTTCTTTTCCCTCTTCTTCGAGCCAAAACTTTGTCAGCCTCGACCCCAGGAGCAGCTCCGCCACCGCCGGGGCGAAAGCGCTCTCCCGCAGGCACCACTCCATCGCCTCTGCTATGGACCCCCGGGAGAGCGTGAGCCTGGGGAGCAAGGAGCCGAGGAGGTGCTGCTGCTTGGCTGGCGGGAGCGGGTCGAAGAGAGAAGAAGAAGCAGAAGCGGCGGCGGCAGCGGCTTCGTCGTTTGTTTTCGCCGTTTTCGTCGTCTTCGTCTTTGTCTTTTCCTCTTTTTCCTCCTTCCTCCCGCTTGCCTCCTCCCTCGGCGGCGGCACGAACACTCTCCCGCCCTCGACGATCCTGCACGCCGCTCCCGACCACCAGTCCAGCGCGTCCCCGTGGGCCAGCGAGAACAGGCGCCAGCGGTAGTAGGAGGACCACGGGTGCGAGGGGTCGCGGAGGAAACCAAAGGCGAGGCGGTTGAAAACCGCTTCTTCGTTTTTTTCGTCGCCGCTTTTTCCTTCGCCGTCGCCTTCTTCTTCTTCTCCTTTCCTCTTTCCGTCGTCGAGCTTCGCCCTCGCCAGCGCCCTCTCGAGCGGGAGGCCGTCCGAGGCGACGGCCGCGGCCACGCAGTCGACCAGAAAGCGGGCGCGGGCGTCGTCGAGAGAGGAGAGGAGGAGAGAAGAGGAGGAAGAAGCTGAGGAAAGAGCTCGGAGGGCGTCGGCCGAGGGAGGAGCGACGACGACGGCGGCGGCGGCAGCTTCTCCCTCCTCCTCGCCTCCTGCTCCCCCTTTCCCCCCGACCACGACCGCCGTGGCCTTGGCCCTCTCTGCGGCGAGCGAGCGCTCCTGTTCGGGCCTGCGGAGGTCCGAGGCGGCGCGGAGGGCGCGCGCGTCGGTCGGGAGGAGGAGGAGAGGAGCAGGAGCAGGAGGGAGAGAGGAAGGAGGAGCTGCCACCGTCGCCGTCGCCGCTTCCAAACTTCCTCCGCCGCCGCCTCCGCTTCCGCCCTCGTTCAGCGCCCTGGCAGGCAGGGGCACCGCCCCCGCCCACCCCACCCTCATCGTCCTTCCTCCGGCAAACCTCTCTCCGTCTAAAGCCCTCAGAGCTCTTTCGGCGCTCCCTCGCTCCATGAAGGCGACGAAGCCCGAGTTGGAGCCGCGCTGCCGTTCTTCCTCGGTGAAGGGCCACATGATCTTGACCGAGGCCACCCTGCCGAAGGGGCCGAAGCGAGCTAAGAGAGAAGCCTCGTCGACAAGGTGCGGGTCGAGGTTGGAGACGTGGAGGTTGGTGGAGAGGGAGGAGGAAGAGGAAGAAGATTTCTTCCCCGCTGCTGCTGCTGCTTCTTCGTCGTCAAGGTCGTCGAGGTCCTCAAAGTCTCCTGTTCCGCCGCTCCTCTGCCTTCCCGCCGCACCCGCCTCGCGGGCCTCCTGCTTGCGCTTGAGCTCGGCGAGCACGCGGTCAATATTCCGGGCGGGCTTCTGGTTGGGAGGAGGAGGAGGAGGGGGAGCAGCAGCAGCAGCGGCGGCAACGGAAGCTTCGGCGTCGGTGGAAGCCTTTGTCGTCGTCGCCGCTTCTTCTCCCTCTTCTTCTTTTCGCTTCTTCTTCTTTGCCTCTTCCTCCTCGTCGTCGCTCTCGTCGTCGACCTCTTCGCCAAAGACCCCGGGGGGGATGTAGGTCTCTCTTTTCTGCTTCTGTTGGGCTTGGGCTGCTGCTCATTGGAGAATTGGAGGAAGGAAAAAAAGAGGGAAAGAAGGTTGGAAAAAAGAAGGCAGAAAGAGAGAGAGAAAATAAAAAAAAATTATCGCTGCCGTCCTCTCTCTCTCTCCCTCCGCCTTCCGATTCCCTTCTTCTTACGTCGTGCCGCTTCCGCGTCTCCCGCATTCGCTGCTGCTGCGGATGAGCTCCCGGGGATGATGGTCTCTCCCCGGACGAAAGAGGGAGCGTTCGTTTTGGGTTCGTTGTTGTTGTTTCCTTTCCGCTGCCGCCGGCTCCTCGCGGAAGAAGGACCGCCTCCTCCTCCTCCTCCTCCTCCTCCTCCTCCTCCTCCGCTGGGGTCCTCCTCTCCGTCGCCGAAATCGTCGACGAAGTCGGCGTAGGCCTTGGCAGCGGCCTCTTCCTCGCGCTGTCGAGTGAGTGGAAGTGTGGGAGGTGAAAAGGAGGTTGAGGTCGAAAAAAGGTCGAAGGACGACGGAAGACGAAAAAACCAAATCTCTTCTCTCTTCTCTCCTTCTCCTCTCTCTCCTCTCTATCCCACCTTGCGCTTCAGCTCCTGCTCCTCCTTGTGCCTCTGGAACGGCGTCTTCTTGGCCTGGAGCTTGAAGTTCATCGTGCTAGGGTTGGTGGGAGAGGGAGGAAGAGAAGAAGAAGAGGCGATGGCCTGTTTCAATCGATCGACCAAAGCGAGCGAGATCGAATGCTTTTTCTTCTTCTCTTTTTGATGCCTTCTCTCTCTCTCTGTCTCGTCGACCTCTCTCCTGCCTCTTTCCTAACGCATCGGAGCGTCAGAGGAAGACGCAGGCGCTCTCGCAGAAGGCCCAAGCCGGAAGGCGTGAGGTCACGAACGGGAGAGAGGAAGAGAAACAATGCAAAAAAATGTGTGAAATTTCGTCGGGTTTGTTTGGTTTGGTTCGATTTTTTTTACACTTCCTCTTCCGCGGGAAAACTCGTTTTTTTTTGTTTTTGTTGTAAAAAGGCGGAGGAAAAGGAACATCTTGGTATACGTGGGGAAAATGCGCTCAACTCAATCGGAGTGGAGGGGGAGGGGAGAGAAGAGAAGAGAAAGCTTTCTCTCTCTCTCTCTCTCAAGCGCCGACGAAGAACGACGCCGCCGAAGGAACTTTCTCCTCCTCGTCCCTCTTCCTCGCTGCTCCCTGCCGCCCTTCTTCCCTGGATCTCCTCGTCCACAGGCCCAGGCTCGTCAGGTACGAGTAGGAGGTCTCTTGGCTGAGGACGAGCACGCTCTCGTCGTCTGCTGCTGCTGCTGCTGTCGAAGAAGAGAAAGAAGGAAGAGAAGAGGCGAGGTTTTCTCGCCGCCGCCACTCGCTGCCGCTCTCGACCTCCTCAACCTCCTGAACCTCCTCGAACGAAAGAGGCGCTGCCCTCGCCCTCCCCGCCTCCGCGCCCCTCCACCCGGGGCACGCCCCTCCTCCCCCCGTGGGGACCCCAGGCACAAGCCCTCCTTCCAGCCCTTCGGGAACCAAATTCAGCCTCGCGAACAGCGGGCTCAGCGCGTTCCTCGCGCCGGGTGGTGGCCTCAGGACGACGTTGTTGACCTCGTGGACGTAAATCATCCCTTCCTCGTCCAGTTTAAAAGTAGAAATCCCGTCGAAGACGCCCACTGGCCTCCACGGCAAGCGAGAGACCCCGCGGGCCGACCACCGGACCCGGATCTCTCGAGGTTCGGGCTGCCAGACCCGAGAGACGTCCACCCGCAAATCTCGAAAAAACAGGTTGCCGTGAAAGCGCACCGACCAGAAGATCGTGCGGTAGTTGTCGATGCCGTGGAAGGCGTTGCGGGGGTCGCGGAAGACGACGTCGTCGCGGTAGATCGAGACTGAGAGGAAATAGGGGGTGTGGGAAGTGGGTTGGGTTGGGTAGAAGAGATGATGGTGAGCTGGAGGAAGGTTGCTGGATTTTCGGTGGTCGGTTTTTTTTTCTCTCTCTCTCGCTCGCTCGCTCGCTTCCTCTTTCTCTCGATTCTCCTTCACCCCTCCTCCAAACCGGACTCACAGTCCATGTCCCTCTGGAAAAGCGCGGGCAGGTCGTCGCGGATGGTGCGCACGGCGGTGCCGACGTTGGCGTAGAAGCTCGAGCCCTTGGGGCGCGGCGGGGGAGGGGCGCGAGAAGAAGGAGGTTCATTATCATCTTCATCTTTGGGCGGCGGTGGCGTCGGAGACGACGACGACGATGCTTCCGCCTCCGTCTCCGCCTCCCTGGGGGAAGGCGGCTCGACCGCCGTGGCCAGCGGCGAAGAATCGTCGTCAGGGACGCCACCGAGGCGCCTCGGAAGGACCGGGGCCGCAGCGGCGGCGGCGGCGGACACGGTTCGTTCCCGCAGCAGCGGCGGAAACATGGTCGGCGAGCGTCGTGGCCGCGTCGAAGATGGCAACAATGGCAACGCCGCCGCGGAGGGACCCGCGAGCAGCACCCGCTGCATTGCTCTATGAGAGGGGGGGCAAGCGCACGCGACAGAGAGAGCTCTGCGGACTACGCGCCGTAGAGGGTTTGCTGGGAGCGAGAGAGAGGGAGAAGCGAGGCAACGCTGTGTTGGCGGAGAGGCGAAGAAGCTCTCGAGTTTTTATTTCTGATTTTTTTTTCGTTTCCTTTGCTCGTCCGCCCCCTTTCTCAAAAAATCGAAAAAACGTCGATCGAAACGATTCGATCGACCCGCCCTCTTCTTCTCGCCTCGAAAAGAATTTCAATGAGCTCCGCGCTCCCTCACCTCGCTCCCACCCCGCGAGCGGGAAGCTCTCTCCAGCCCACCGCCTTCCTCGCTCCAGGACACGCAGGCCCGGCGCTCGTTTCGCAGGCGGAGACGCCCAAAGATCCAACGACGACGACCATCGTCGATGGCGACGAAATCATCAGCGGGGCAGCAGCTCCGAGCTCCCCTCCTCCCGACCTCCTCGTCCTCGACCCGGCCTCGTTCCTCTCCTCGCTCGCCCTCGACCCCTCGACCGCGCCGCTCCTCGACCCGTCCTTCGCCCCGGCCGCGGCGGCGGGCGCCGAGCTCGCGGCCGCCCCGGACGAGTCCCGTCCCAGGGCGGTGGCGGAGTCTTTGAGGAAGGTCGCAAAGGGGGCAGAGCAAGTCGCTGCCGCGCTCGTCGCGGCGCGGCGGCGCGAGCTCGCCGCCCCTCTTGCAGCCTTGGGCTCCGCCGACGCGGCCCTGAGGGAAGCGGCCGCGCCCGCCGCGGCCCTCCGTGCGGGCCTGGCCAGGGCGAGGCAGGGCGTGGCGGAGCCCGTGGAGGAGCTGAGGCGCCAGTCGGAAGCCTTGTCGAGGGCGCACGGCGCCATGCGGCTGCTGCGCGCGGCGAGGAGGAGGGCGTCCTCTGCCGCGGCGCTGAGGGCCGCGATCGCCGAGGCGGAAGAGAGCCACTCGAAGAACGCTGCCTTGCTCGACCTGCCCGCGCTGGCGAGGGCGGTCGCGGACGCGCGGGCGGCGCTCGAGGAGTGGCCTTCTTCGAGTTCCGGTTCTCCCGAAGCCCTCCTCCTCGCTTCTGCTCCTTCCCTCGAGTCCGACTCCCCGGAGTTTGACGCTTCTTCTTCCCCTCCTCTCCTCTTACCGTCCCTGGAGGCTTCCTGCGACGACGGGGGCCCCGAAGGGGTGGAGGCGGCGGCGGAGGGGGCGCGGCGCCTCGCCCGCGCCGCTCTCTCGTCGGCGCTCGGCGGCGGAGGCGGAGGAGCTGGAGGAAATGAGAAGAGCGAAATCGGAGGGGAAGCCCTCGCCGCGGCCGGGGACGCGCTCCTGGCCCTGCACTGGCTGAAGGACGCCAGAGCCGCGGTCGAGGCCGAGGTCGCCGCCGGGGCCGAGGCCGCGGCGGAACCCTTGAAGAGGGCAGTCGCCGACGCCGAGGCGGCGGCGGCGCGAACCGGAGGAGGGGTCCGAATCCGGAACAGCGCCGCCGCAGCGGCCTTGCACCTCGACGCCTCGAGCCTCTGGGACGCCGCCGCGGCCTCTTTCTCGAGCCTGGCGCGCGGAGCCTCGCGGGCGCGGCTGCTCGACGAGGCCGCGGCGAGGAGGAGGGACCCGGCGACGCACGAGCGGCTCGCTGCCGGGATTTTCGCGAAAAACGGAAAAGAGGAGGGAGAGGCCGCGCTGGCCCGCTACTGGCGCCTCGCGCCCCTCGCCGTGGCCAGGGGCCTCGATGCAGCCGTGGTGGCTTCTTCTCCCTCCTCGTCCAACTCCGGAGGAGGGAGCCCGCTGGTGGCCTCCTACCCGAGGCTCGCGGCGCTCTTCGACTCGGCGATGGAGCGAGCGGCGGCGGCGGCGGCCTCGGCCGCTTCTTCTTCAACTGCCGCTGCTGCCGCCTCCGCTTCCTCTTCTTCCTCCTCAACTGCCGCTTCTTCCGCCTCGGACCCCGCCTCGTTTCCTTCCTCCGCCTCTCTGCCCCTCACCCCGGCCCTCGCCAGGGCTGCCGCAGCGGCGGTGCTGTGCCCCGCGCGAGACAGGTGGGCGTCCGAGGCGGCGCGGAGGGCGGCCGACGCCGCCGCCGCTGCCTTCGGCGGCTGCTCGTCCTTCGCCGTTCCGGCCTCGGCCTCGGCGCCGCTGCCGACAAGCGCGGACGTGCAGAGGCTCGTCGCGAGGCTGCACGACGTCCTAACCGACGCCGGCGGGAGCGGAGGAAATAACGGAAGCGGGAACAACAGCAACAATGGCGGCGCCTTTTCGGCGGCGACGGCCGAGCTCCCGACGCTCGCGGCCTCCGCCGCCGCCGCTGGGGTCGCCACGGCGGCCTCCCGCGTGCTCTCCATGGCGGGAGCTGCCGCTGCCGCGAGCAGCCCCAATTCTGTCGAGCGCGGCGTGGCGCTGTCGGCGTCTGCCGCGGAGCTGCACCGCTCGCTCGCGGCGCTGCTGTCGCCGAGGGGGCAGCAGCTGCAACGCAAAAGCTCGTCTTCTCCTTCGTCTTCGTCTTTCGCTCCTCCCCCGCTCCTCCTCCCGCCGCCGCTCGCCGCGGCCCTCGACGCCCTGCAGGCCGCTGCCGCCAGGGCCGCGGCCCCGGCCTTCGCCGCCGCGGCGGGCAACGGCGCAGCGGCGCTCGAGAAGATGCATTTTTCGGAAAAGGGCCAAAAAACCGGAAACGGAAACGGAACCAACGGAAACGAGGTTTCTTCCCCTTCGGCCTGGGCCGTCGATCTGGGAAACTGCCTCGCGCACTTCAGGGGCGCGACGCTGGCGAGGCTCGGGGTGGCGGCGGGAGACGGGGCAGGAGGGAAGACGGGCGAGAACGAAGCGACGGCGGCTTCTTCTTCCTCCTCTTCGCTCCCGGCCTCCGCCGCCGCGGCGCTCGCTGCCCGCCTCGCCGCCAGGCTCGCGCTGCTCTGCGTCAGGCACGCCATTTGCTACTTGCTACTGTCACAGCAGCAGCCGTCGTCGTCGACTCCTCAGCTGCAGCTGGCAGCAGACCTGGCCCACGTGGAGGCCTCCCTATGCGAGTCGCTGGGCTCCCCGTCCCTCCCGGGCGCTTCTGTCGTCAAAGCCGGGGCCGAGGCCGCGGCGGACGCGCTCAAGAATAGGAGCAGGAAGGGCAAGAAGGGCAAGGGCGGGGCGGGCGAAGGAGGTCTCTACTCGCAGTGCGACGCCGGCGGCGCGCTGAGGGCGACGCGCAAGCTGCTGTTCGTCCCGACCCCTCAGCTCTTCCCTTCGAACTCTTCCTCTCCTTCTTCTTCTCCTTCCTTTTTAGCTCTGCTGAGGTCGATCCCCGCCCCGGAGAGGGCTCTGTGGCTGCTCTCCCGCTGCCCGAGCGCGGTACCGAGGAGCGGGCTCGGAGGAGAAGGAGGAGGGAAAGGAGAGGCCTCGCTGTCGCTCGCGAGGTGGCTCGACGACCCAAAGTCCGTTCTCCTTTCTCCTTCTTCTCCTTCTCCTTCCTCTCCTTCCTCCTCTTCCTCTTCCTCTTCGCTCGCCGGGAAGATCCGAGCGGCGCTGCGGGAGGCGGGCTCGGCCCCGGAGCTCGAGGAAGGGTGGGAGGAGCTGCGGGCCGAGATCGAGAGGGCGCTGGCGGAGCTCGAGGCGGCAGCGGCAGCGGCCGCTGCGGCGGAGCAAGAGAGGGAGGCGAGGGAGGCTTGATTGAGAGAAAAACCCTCCGCTGCTTTCGTTACTCGTTGGTAGCTTTCTTGCTTCTTTCTTGTAAGAAAGAGGACAGAGAGAGAGAGAAATACAGAGATTCAGATTCTCTAGAATCGGGGGGGAAAGGCGCGGGGAATTACAGAGGAGAAAGCGGGGAAGGGCAAGGAAAAAAGAAGTCTTTTTCCTCTCTCTCTCTCTCTTGCAGCTGCGCCTCCCCTCCCCCCCATCTCTCCCTCTCTCCCTCTCTCTCTTTCTTCCTTCCTCAAGCCTTGATCTCCCCGCAGTCCACGATCCTAATCTCCCTCTTCGGCCTCGAGAAGAAATCCACTTCTTCGTTCTGCAGCTTCAGACAGATCTTCAAACTCTCCTCGTCGACTTCCCCAAAAACGACGTGTTTCCCATTCAGCCACGGAGTCGCCTCCTCTCCCCATTTGGCCTCGCCGGACTGGGTGTTGGTGACGACGAAGAACTGCGAGCCGTTGGTGTTGGGGCCCCTGTTGGCCGAGCTGAGAGCTCCAGTGAAGTGAGGAACCTCGAAAGATTCATCAGCAAAAGAACCGCCGTAAATGGACTTGCCTCCGGTGCCGTTTCCGTTGGTGAAGTCCCCTCCCTGGAGCACAAAGTTCTGGACCACGCGGTGAAAAGAAGACCCTTTGTAGCCGTAGCCCTTTTCTCCGGTCGCAAGAGCGCGGAAGTTTTCTGTCGTTTTGGGTAAGAGATCGCCGTAGAGCCCGATCGTGACTTTGCCGATAGGCTGCCCTCCTAAGGTTAAATCGAAGAAGACGCGGGAGGTGATGGGGGGCCTCTGGACGATGGAGAGAGGAGGGCGCGGGGGAGGAGGTGCGGGGGTGGTTGCGGCGGTCTCCTCTGCTGCGAGCGCAGAGAGAGGGGAAGCGGCTGCGGCGGCAGCGAGCGCGGCGAGCGCGGCGGCGGAGGAGGAGACGAATTCGCGGCGAGATGAAGACGAATCGTTCGATGCTGCTGCTCTCACGACCGCGGCTCTCGTCGCCCCCCTGCGCGCGCCCTGAGTCGGTACTGCCGAGATACGCGCAGGAGCCTGGAGACGGATCGCAATCGGCATGGTGTCGAGTGGGAGATTCAGAGAGAGGCCTAGTAGATTGAAAAGAAGGAGATCGAAAGAATTTGATTGAAAAGTGATTTCGGGTTTTTTTTCGTTTGTTTTTTTTTTACAGTTTTCTTCACAGCGCCTCCACCGCGGCCCTCAGGCACGCGAGCGCCCTCTCGGCGTCCCTGGCCACCTTGGACACCAGCGCGACCTCGGCCAGGAACCGCGCCCTGGCCCTGGCTGCGAGGCGGAAAGACGAAGTCGAGGTCGAGGAAGTCGAGGTCCAGGTCGAAGAAGTCGAGGTAGAAGTTGAAGCCAGCGTCGAAGAGATCGAAACCGGGAGAATCCTCTCGAACATCCCTCGGTAGCTCCCCGCGGGCCCTGCCGCGGTCTCCTTGAGCGCCAGGGACCTCAATGCCGCGGCACGGGCCCTGGCGCGCTCCCCGGCCGAGGCGGCGGCGGCCGTCAGGGCGGCGACGGCGGCGTCGGCCTCCGCGCCGGAGAACGACGTCGACGAAACGTTTCCCTCTCCTCCTCCTTCTCCTTCTGCTCTTTTTCGTCGTCTCCGGAGCTTCTCCCTGTCCCTCCACGCGTCGGCGAGGGCCTCCCAGGCAGCTATCGCGGTCGGGGAGATGAGCTCGAAGGTGTCTCGTGAGTTGCTGCTAGTGCTGGAGAGAGAAGCAGAAGTAGAAGAAGCCTTTTGCAGCTCGTCGCCTTTGTCGCCTTCGTTTCCTTTTCCTCCTCCTCCTCCGGCGACCGAGCTCACGGCTTCGCGCACGCTCCTGGGCAGCCTCTGCGCCCTGACCGCACCCACCGTCGTCAGAGTGCTCGTGGCGGCCCTCAGGGCCAGCGACAAGGAAGTGACTTCCTCGATGGGCACCGGAGGCCGCTTCGAGGTTTTTTCTGAAACGTTCAACCCCAACGCCGCTCGGAGCGAGGGCAGGTAGAAGAGCAGAGGGCGATCCCTCGTCGGGGCTCGCACGGCCGTCTCCGCGGGGGCCCAGGCGAGGCAGTCGTCGAGCTCGGAGATGGTGGAGAGGACGCGCTTGGCCGCCGCTGTGGTGGCGGTGAAAAGAGTGGAAGAAAGGGAAGGAGAAGAAAGCTTTTCGTCTTTTTCGTTCTCTTGTTGTCCGTCGTCGTTTCCTTTTTCTTTTTCTCCACCTTCGCCTCCGCCACTTCCGCTTCCGCTTCCGCCTCCACCACTCAACGCGGCCTCGGACAAGTCCGCCACCCCCAAGAGGGCCCCCTCCACCCGCGTCCCAACGCCCTTGGCAGCGCTCTGCGGCAGCACCGCCACCGCCAGCGCCGCTGCCAGCGCCGCTCCGGCCATCACCCCTCCGCCTCTGCTCAGCGCGAGCTCCGACGCCTCTCTCGGGGAAGCCCCCGACTGAGCGAGGACGAAAAAGAGAGAAACGCCGAAGAGCTGCGCGCCGTACTGGACCCGAGCGCGCTGGCCCAGGTAGACGGCGAGGGTGCCCAAAACCACGGCGGAGAGCGCCTGGACGGGGGCGGAGACGGAGCTGGAATAGTTGCTGGAGAGAGAAGGCGCCGGCGTCGGCGGCGGCGGCGGCGGCGGCGGCGGCGTTCCTCCTCCTCCTCCTCGGAGCGACACTGCCGCCGCGGCGGCGGCAGCAGCTGCCCCGTGCCCGAGGGCGGCGATCCCGGCAGCCGCCAGGCACCCCAGCGCCGCCCCGAGCATCCTCTGCACCGCAATCCCGACGGTGTTCCCCAGAGAGGCCGGGGCCGAGAGCAGGGCGACGGTGACTGCGGCGTTGAGGTTGGCCTTGGCCGCGAGCGCGACGCTCGCGCTCGCCCTCAGCTCTTTTTCTCCGTCTCCATCGCCGCCAACGCTGAAATTCGAGGAGATTTCGCCGCCAAACTCCCTCCTCTTCTGCTGCAGATCTCTCTCCAGGAGCAGCGCCTTGAGGGGGTCCCAGGACCAGAGCCCCACGGCGGCGAAGAGGAAGACGCCGAGGCCGGCTCGGAGGGCGGAGGCGAGGGCAGTGGTGGTGGAAGAGGAGGTTGAGGTTTTTCGCCGGCGTCGTCGTCGATGCCGGCTGTCGATCGATGCCAACTGCTCAACTCCGGCCTTTTCCTCGTCCGTCCTGGTGTTCTCGCATTTCTCAAGCCGTCTCCATGGCCACCTCGATCGACCTGGAGCGCCAAAGGGCTCTGCTGATCGCCCAGGCTCCATGGAAGCGAGCGCCTTTTTTCCACTCTTCTTTTGATTTTTCTTCTTCAAAAAAGAGTGAACTTTTTGACCATGAATCAAATCAAGCCAATTCTCACTTTCTTCTCTTTTTCTTCTTCTTCCTTCTCTCGTCATGAGCGAGCTGCTCGGGGACCCTACCGAGCCCCGGCGGCGAGGGGGAGACGAGAAAGACGGTAGCAAGCGGCTGCAGGCTGCTGAGATCGAAGAACGCCGAGCGGGCGGAGGCGGAGGCAGCGGCAACAGCGGGAGGAGCGACGAAAACGAGCATCATCGCTCGTTGAGCAACGAACCGAAAACGGAAAAGGCTTCTCCTCGACCTCCTCCTCGACCCCCGCTCCCGGCCGCGCTCGTCCTCGCCCTCCGCGTCGCGCTGACGCTGGCCGTCCTGGCCGTCCCCGCCATCTTCCTGCAGAACTCGGACCGAAGAAGAGATCCTCTCGTCGCGGCTCTGGTGACGCTGGAATGCGTGAGTAGTAGGAGGAGAAGGAGAAGGAGAAGGAGAGGAGAGAGAAGGACAAGGAGAAAGAGAAAGTTTTTCTTTTTTCTTTTCTCAACCCTCGACCCTAACTCTTTTTCTCTCTCCAAAACCTTTCTTCATCATTCAGACCGCCGCCCTCGTCCCCCTCACGATGTGGACCCCCCTTGTAGGCACCGTCTGCCTCCAGGCCGCCTACGTCCTTCCTGCCGTCGTCGCAGGAGGCGGGCTGGCGACGGCCGCTTGGTTCGCAGTCGGAAAGGAGTCTCGCACCGCTCTCGCCGCCGCCGCCGGTCTCTTGGCGGCCGCCTCTGCTGCTTGGGGCGCTTTGACTCCCGGAATGTCCCAGATCGGAGGGCTCGTCGCGGCCATCGCCGTCGTCGTCACCTTCCTGGGCTTTAACTTCGAGAGGCCAGTGGCGCCTCATTTGGTTTTGGCGGTCTCCCTCGTCGGACTGTCGGTTGGATGTCTGGTTTTCCTGATAGCGACTTGGGTCATCGCGCCTCGGTGGGCCAGCGACGCGTGCCTGAGTCAGGCGGGGGAGGCGGTGGACGCGCTGGTGAGGATGATGAGGGCCGAGGGAGGGGGCGGGTGGAGGTTTGGAGAAGAAGGAGAAGGAGGAGAAGGAGAAGGGGAACGAGAAAAGAAGGAGAAAGGAGCAGGAAAGGGCAGCAGCAAAGAATTCGAAGAGCTCGAAGAAGGAGACGCCTCTTCCTCCTCTCCCTCCGCCACCTTCTTCCTGGGAGCCAGCGGCGAGCCCAGCGGGCCCCGGATCCCCCCGCGGCTGAAGCGGCTGTTCCGGAAAGGGCGCCGAAGAACAGCGGCGAAAGCAGCGGGAACGGAGGGAGCAGCGCCGAAGACGAAGACGAAGACGAAGGCGAAGGCGAAGAACGACGACGACGGCGGCGACGGCGGCGACGGCGGCGACGGCGGCGACGGCGGCGACGGCGGCGATGAAGCCCCGCGACCTCTTCCACCTCAGACTCGGACTCGAAGTCAAACCCTTCACCACCGCACCCCCGCCCCGGGCTACAACCGCCCCTCGCTCATGGCGGGCAAGGAGACCCTGTCGGAGGCAGCCAGGGCCTGGGTGGAGCTCTCGAGCTCGCTCGACGCCGCCGAGGCTCTCTTGAAGCCCGCGGCGGGAGAAGCCTTCTGGGGCCAGATCTCTCTCCCCAAATGCTGCCTCTGTTTTTCTTCTTCCTCCTCTTCTTCTCCTCGCTTCCGGGTCATGACGCCGGCCCTGCCTCCGCCGATGTGGCCCCTGGCCCTGCGAGGGGTCACGGGAGCCCACGTCGTTCCCCTGGGCGCCGGGATCGCGGAGCTCTCTGCGGCGCTGAGGGCCTCTGCCCGGCTGAGCTGGACTATGAGGAACCTCTGTTGTTCTTCCTCGAGCTCGAGCTCGAGCTCTTCCTCTTCTTCTTCTTCTTCCCGCGGCCTCTCCCTTTCTCCGACTGGGCCCGTGGCGCAGGTGGCGCAGAGGGTCTATTTCGTGCCTGCTGCTGCTGCGGAAGGAGAAGGAGAAGGAGGAGAAGGAAAAAGAAAGAGGAGGAACCTGCTGCGGGAGTGGCAGGCGGCGGTCGAGGGAGCGGCGGCCGCCGCGGCCGAGGCTGTCCCGCGGAGCTTCTCCTCCCTCTCTCCTCCGGATTCTTCCGATCCTTCAGATTCTCCCGATTCCGTCGAAGATCTCCGGTCGTCCTTGGCGGCCCTCCGAGCGGCGGCAGAGGCCCTGGCCACGGCCAGAGAGCGAGCGTCGACGGGAGAGGCCGCCTCCGCCGTCGCCTTGTTTCTCTCGAGGGCCGCAGAGGACGAGAGCGGGGAGAGCTTCGCAGAAGAAGCGAGGTTCGGGGCGTGGGAGGGAGGGGTCGCGCACGCTGTGGCGAACGCCGAGAGGGTGGGGAGGGCCGTAGAGGCGCTGCAGGGGATGATGCCGAGGTGAAAAGAGGGAGAGGAAGAGAAAGGGCGGAAGAGGTTGAGTTTCTTGTTCCACTTCGAAAAAACTTGAAATCACTTTTTTTTACTAGATTGAAAAAACGAAAAAAGTCGGAAACGAATGGCCTCTCTGGCCGCTCTCCGCGAGGCCCGCGCGGCACTGGAGCAGTGCCTCTCTGCTCTGGAGGGCGTTGAGAGCGAGATCGAGGGGGAGGAGGCTGTCGGAGAAGAGGTGAAAGAGGTAGGATGGAAGAGAGAGATCGAGAGATTTGACGACGACGGCGGTCTCGTTCGACCTCGACTCTCAACCTCTTTCAAAAAAGAAAAAAAAACTCCACGACAGCTCCGCGACGCCCTCCGCTCGGCCGTCGCCGACGCCTCGTCGACCGTCGTCGCCCTCGAGGACGAGACCGGAGAATGGGAATCCGAGGAGGAAGAAGCAAAAAAAGCCCCTCTTTGGGCCCCGGGGTCGCGCCTCGACTTCGCTGCGCTCGCGCGCCGGCGCCCGCAGCTCGCGCCGTTCCTCGTCGCTCGAAACCGAAATCGAAAGAAGAGGAAAAAGAAAGGTAGCGAAGAAGAGGAAGAAGAGGAAGAAATGACGCTCGACTTCACCAGCCACGACGCCTGCGCCGCCCTTACCTCGGTCCTGCTCCTCGAAGGGTGCGGGGTGAAGAAGTGGAGCGTGCCGAAAGGATCGCTGGTCCCTCCGCTCGGGGTCAGGGAGGAATACCTCGCCTACGTCTCGAAACTGATCTCCTCTTCTTTTTCTCGCTCTTCTTCTTCTTCTCCTTCTTTCGCGCCCCGCAAGCGCCGCCGCCCGCGCATCCTCGACGTGGGCTGCGGCTCCAACCTCGTCTTCTGCCTGCTGGCGGCCGCGGGCCCGCGGAGGCGGTGGCGCTGCGTCGGGCTCGACGCTTCAACAAAAGCAATAAACGCCGCGAGAGGCATCCTCGAGTGCAACCCGCAGCTGTCTCCATTGATAGAGCTCCGTCGCGGACCTGAAAGGGGGCTGGAGGACATAGAGGGGGTCGGGATCCTCGGACACGGGTTTTTGAAGAAGAAAGGGGCACGGGAGGAGGAGAAGGGCGAAAAGGGGAAGAGCGACGACGGCGAAGGCGAAGAGAAAAAACCCGAGCCTGTTGATGCCGCCAACGACGACGAAATTTCAAAACCCATCGAAGAGGAAGAATGGTTCGACGCCACCGTCTGCAACCCTCCCTTTTTTTCTTCCGCTCAGGAGAGGGCGGAGACGGCCAGCTCCTTCGCCGCGGGGGCCTGGGGAGGGACCGACGCCGAAGTCGTCTGCCCCTCGGGAGGCGAGGCGGCCTTCGTCTCCAAGATGATCAGGGAGAGCTGCGAAGGAGATTTCGAGGTCGGGAGGAAGGTGGGTTGGTTCACGGTGTTCCTGGGGAAGAAAGCGACGCTGAGGAGCATGGTGGCGCTGCTCCGCGGGGAAGCGGAGGGGATCGGAGGAGGAATTGGAGGAGGAGGAGGAGCAACGGCAACGGCAACGGCAACGGCAACGGCAACGGCAACGGCAACGGCAACGG
>Ga0210003_1001265_pt1 | contig 22472 bp, 25 predicted proteins | sample LantaG_FD_182804 | JGI IMG/M metagenome (GOLD analysis project Ga0210003, IMG submission 182804) | Deep subsurface microbial communities from Baltic Sea to uncover new lineages of life (NeLLi) - Landsort_02402 metaG (SPAdes) (version 2) | ecosystem: Environmental > Aquatic > Marine > Oceanic >... | reverse complement strand
TGATTATACATCTCTGTGAGTTTTATTGCTATTTTATACCAATTCATCAGCTGTTCCTAAATTGTTATCTGAATTTAGCGAATGGAGATTCGTAGACTTTTTTCTGCCCTGAACCATCAAGAAAATCAATCGCAGCATTTGGATATTGAAAGAATTTCATTCCTTCAAGGCTGTCGTCTGATTTCTCCTCATAAAGAACCTTCATGTTTAGATATTCTATTAAATTTTTTAACTTATTTTTTTGATCTTCAGTCATTTTTTTCGCAGAGTTGTCGATAGACAGAACGTCTTCTTCAAAAACAATGCGAATCCACCCAGAGGCAAATATCAGCTCGTAAGGTCCTGTTTCATAAATTTTATCAAGAATTTCGGCGCCATCTTGTAGCAAACTGCTCCTTAATTTAGATTCATTCTCTTTAGTAATCTCAATTCCCTTAGAATCGAAATAATTTTTGAAAAAATCATATGGGGTTTTTGAAATTATCCTAGCGGCTTCATCAAAATGATCTTGAAACTTAACTAGTTTCAATTCCCCACTGGGAGACAACCAAGCCCCATACGGATTCCCCGCAAGTTCCCCCGACAGTTTAGATACTTTATACCAATTCATCAGCTGTTCTCCATGGAATCTTGAGTTTCAGCTTTCGAAAGCAAATCCTCATCGATCATTTTCGCCGCAATAGTCTCAAGACCTTCTATATGCGCCTTAGAAAGCCTATGGTATCCGTCTATGACCTCTCCCGTTGATTTCCGTATCAGTATGGGCTTTTTAAGATCCGCCTCCTGTATGTCTTTAAAATGGTCCTTAAACTCATCGTCCTTATTCGGTTCTCTTATTACGGATTCTGGAGAAAAATAATTAGAACCTCTTCCCCAAACATTATTGCTTAATTGAGCCAGAAGAGCGTCCACAGGGAAATTAATAATATCTAAATCTACAGAAAGTTCCTCTAATGTTCCAACGTCATAAGAATTCTCATCAGAATCGGTATAAACTTGTCCACGAGTCCAATAGCTTTTTGCTAATTTATACCAATTGTTTTTGTTTTTCTTTTTAGAAAAAAACTTGTATTTTTTTGAAAATCCGGTTCCGTTCTCAATTGCGTCTATTGTGTATAAATAAGCTTCTATCTCGCTATCCAATTGTTTTTTAAAAACGTCTTTGTTCCTGTGTGTTTCAAGCGTCTGCAGAAGACTTTCCTGTTCCTGCATCTTATTCTTTAAGAACGATAAAAAGTCTCTGCCGTTTTCCCCAAGTTTAGCCAAGGAATATCCCAACGACCTAATATTTAACTTTCCATATCCGTTTTTAACAAGATGGTGGGAATTCTTCCAATATTTAAGAAGACTCTTGTAATAGTTCTGAACAGTTGGCGTATCTGATTTTGTCATTGCAAAAGTGTGGGAGAGAATCTGTGCGACATTCTCATACATGTCTTCCACACCATATGGAGACTTCGCAAAAGCTTTTCCCTCCATATTTTTAACCATATCTACCATTTTTAGAATTAAATTTTCAGGAATTGGAGAGTAAATTTCTCTAGCTGGCCCAAATATGTTGTCGTCCATCTTCGTGTAAATTGATGAAAGCGCGTTATACGGCTTGGGAGTCGCATCACTAAAATAATAATCTAGAGACTGTCCAGATTCCATCCCTGTAATACGGCCAATTTCAGAAGTTATAGAATTCTCAGGGTGATCAATACTATCTTCAATATGTTCTTTCCACAAATCCTGATACTCTTTCTTCTTGTCTTCTGGAAGGTTTTTTATTAACTTAAATTGCGAGTTGGTATCAAGCTGCGCCAAATTTTCTTTGCTTAAAAGCTCCGGGTATTTGCTCGCGAACAAATTTCTTTGATTGTCAATTCCTCCGAAAAGGCTTTTATCAAAAATAATATTTTTTATCTCAAGAATGGTCTCTATCGGATAAGTCCCCTTTTCTGCTGAGAGTATTATTTTAATTGCTTCTCTCCGCATTGTTCTTCTATTGTCTGTCACATTCTCATCGAGAGTAAATCTTTCTCTCTCCCAATTCCCGTCCTCGTCCATCTCCTCCCACCCATCCCCATAGGATTCTCTTTCATAATCAGAAGATTCATCATGCTGAATTATTTTAAAAACCTTTTCCGCTTCTTCTTTGGTGGAGAAAGTCTGTCCGCGATTTTCTATTCCCATTTGTTCGGCCAGAGTCTCCCCATATTTGTCGCCCTCTATTTCTTCGAACATATTGTCCGTAATTTCCCAAGTGGTTATGACAGCGTCTTCCCCCTCTCCCCTTAGCCATTTGGTAACATCTTCCGGGTCAGTTGGGCCAAACATCTCTTCGTCAGAAAAAGTATCAGAATACTCTCCCCCAGTTAATTTATAATTTCCCGGCTTTATTTTTGGTTGCTTCTCTTTTATCCATTGGTTAACAACTTCTGAAAAACCGTCTATATCATTCCCATACACAGTATCTTCTGTCATGGCAATAGATTCGCCATCATTATTAACAAAACGTCTGATCCTGATCCTAGCTATGGGATGCCGTATGTCCGGATCTTCGGCTCTAATCAGATACGCTACCAAGCCGCCTTCTTGAACTTCACAAAAAATGTCTTCATGATGCGCTCCTCCTTCAAGATTCATACAGGAAGTCCAGTTCCTTCCGGTAGACATTGAGGCAACATCATGCGGGTTTTGGGATATCACAGCATAAAAATTAGCAGCACCCTTATTGGACCTGTATGTTGAATGCATAAAGGTTTGAGACACTTCATCAAAATATTTGTTAGTAGCAGCATTCTCTCTCTCTAAATTATAAATTTCTCCGTTGTCGAATTTCTGTTGAATGCTGTTGAGTTCTTCCTGCCTGAGCTTTTCTAAAATTTTTCCTATTTTAAATTGCCTTCCATTCTGCTCGCAATATCCCTTACCATAATCAGTTATAGTATAACCATTACCCACAAGGAGATCTTCCACATCTTTATCTATTCCTCCTTCGCGAGCAATAGGAACATAGCTCCTGCCTGATTCGTCAAACCAATGACTAAAAGGAAGAGGGTTATTTCTTGCTAGATTCTCGATTTTATCATGAAAATCTTTATAACTAGCTATTTTTTTTAGAAAATACCAATTCATTTATTCGATTCCTCGCCTATCTGATTTTGAAAACTTATACCAATTTGAATTGCAACTGTACAAATCCTGATAGTTTTTTGGAGAAAAGACAAGTTCTTCTTTTTCTTCATTCTTGAAATCTAAACTGTCTCTCCATTCCAGTTCCATTCTTCTAATCGTGGATTCCAAACACGAGTTTCTATATCCACCACTAAACTCAAACACATATCCATCTTTTATTACTTCCGATATCATTTCAAAAAAACTATCATGGACGCACATGTCTCCAGCGCGCTCTTCAACAATCACGTGAATATTGTCTCTCGCATCAAGACTAAGCAGATATTCAGAAAATGACTTAAACATTCTTTTGATCTTGGGCTTTAGTTCTTTTGGATACGAATTTAGAAGATCACTGCTTTTTTTATCTATCGCCCTCTGAAGCATGGTTATTATGGTTGGACAGTCCTCAGAGTCTATATAGGATTTGAACTTATTAATGTATTCTGTAACAACATTAAGAACATATTGCGGATCTGTATAAGTATATGGTTGCCAATTATCAAAAATCCAATTGGGATGAACACATATTCTAATCTTTTTTCTGGAAGCCGTGCAAAATTTTCTATAGAAATTCACGCCCACCTCTCTCCGGATTACGCCAATTTACTTTTTAGACTCGTCTTCCATTTTCTTTAAGCGAGTGTAATAGTCTTTTATTTCAGCTAAATGATCAAGAGCTATTTTTTTTGCCACTGAATTATCATCAACGTGCTCTTTTTCAATTTCTATTCCCATGGACAGCTCGTCCGGGTCAACATCTTCTTCTGAAATACCATCTTTTTTTGCACGCCCCGCTTCCCAAAACTCTGGCGGCATGTTTAATTTAGAAAATTTATACCAATTCATATGCTCTTCTCCTATTTAGACCCCAAACTTTTCAAGTTTGGTGGCCGATAGGCCACCAGTCGATTTTTTTACAAACTCCACTATAAACCTCAATAGATATTATTATGGCTATTCAAGTTATTCTAAAGTATTAAAAAAATACCTCCGAAAACTTGGAGGAAGAGATGGGAACGGTGACGAGTCAGGAGGCGTTTGAAAATGTAATTCCATAAATAGAATTTGGAATTTGCTTATTTAATTCTTCTTTAACAGCATCCATTGTTGATCCGCTAGTTACAACATTGTCAACCAAAAACACTTTCGCTTCTGGAGGAATGTTCAAATCAGAATCGTCTTTCACTTCCATATAATGTTGGATACTCTTTGGATCAGATATCCCGTGCTCTTTACGCCGCTGATGCAAAGGCTTCGCTTGCTGCGATCTCGTGGCCACATCTAATACTTGAGCACCAGTAAGTTTTGCAATCCTGTTCGCCAATGCCATGTTAGCTTCTGTCGTCCCCTTAGAAGAAGGAACTGGAACAAGATATGAGGAGGAATCGATTATATTCATTTCCGACATGTAAACAGCAGCAATATCCATTGCCATATCATCAGAGGCGTCTTTTAAACCATAAGAAATTTTTCGGACATAGTAGTCAGAGAGAATGCTGTCTGGGATTTTTTTGTTTTTATAATTGTTGTCAACCAAGTTTAGAAGAGGATTTGTTCGCGGACTTACATAGGGAAATGGAGAGAAAATATAACCACCAAATTCATACTTCCCGGCTTTTTCATTTAGAATACTATAAATTCTAGGCAACTCTTCACTATCTAAAGATTGCATATATTGATCTTTTATTTTTTTATACCAATTATTCATAATCATCCACTATGTCTGATCTATTAATCTTATCAATTAAAACATTATTTGGAGAGACGATCACATCCGGTTTTTTCTTCCATTGATATCCAGATCCGGTTTCATAAACATTTGGAGGAATGTCCACATAGTATGCTTCAGAATCGTTATAAACGATAATAGCTGCATGATCTTCTCCGTCTTCTCCCCAATCTTTAATTTTTATGCCATCTATTTCTCCGGAAAGCAAATTAGAAATCTCATATGCGATTCTGTCACAACATCCGCCATGTCCCAACTCCTCATCAAATCCCTCTTCATCTTGTTGCCAAGCATCAATCTCTTGTTGGGCAACCTGAGCTATTTGAGGGCGTAAAGATTCTAACTTATAAGATAGTTGTTCAGATATCATTTCTGGTGGAACATATATTTTCTTTTCGCAAATTATATGTTTCTGGACTTTGTATGAAAATAGAAATCCATCTGGAAGCTCTATGGTCCTGTCCATGTCGTTCATAAATCTAGAATTTTCGAAATCATTTGCCATATGGCTGATCTGCTCATTTAATCGGAGCTTCACTTCTCCATTATCATACTTAACCTTATCATAGTGTGCCTTGGCTATGATCGGATATTGTAGGGCAAATCTGCCACGACCAAGATAGTATTGTTCTGGGTTCCTCTGTAAGCTGTGCGCAAACCAGATAACGCCTTGTTCGCTACGTTCTGGACTCAAAACATAATCTCCCGAAGAAGTGCGGCTAAGGCTTTCTAGGTCAGCGTCAAACCCCCGATACAAAATTATCTGGAAATCAGCGGACTCGGAAATACGAGAAACTTCTTTTATTTTTCGTCTCCTTAATGTGTCAATATATTCATCTTCCCAAAAAGAATCGATTTCCCCATGAAGCTGAAGCTGTTGGTTTCTCCACCTATTGAGCAGAGCCAGATCTTCCGATGTTAATTCATTATTTTTTGATTTATACCAACCCACTGTCAATCTCCGATAACTTTAACTTTATCTCTGAAAGGGCGGAAGACAACTCATTATCCTCTTTTCCCAAAAACGGTTTTACAGTGATAAGTCTTTTGATAAATGGAGCAAATCTCCTTTTATCATACTCGTCATAATTAATGCCATCAGGTTGAGCATCAACATCCTCATACACATTAAGCAAATTCATTTTAGTCTCTATTCCAGACGTATCATAACTAAGATCGTCAATTAAGAAAAATGCTTTGTAAGAAGATGTCGTGTGTTCGAATTGATTAACGCCCCCATTCATTTGCGCGTCAACAACAGCATTCATATCTTTCTTGTAATAACGAGCGGTAAAGTATTGAGATAGCCCCAGCGCGTCTAATATGGCGTCTGCATACGCTTGAGAAGCAGACGTGCATAGATTCACGGTCCCCAATTGGGTTAAAGAAGAAAGAAATCCATGAATGCCGTTTCTGGGCTTGGCGTAATATTGATAATCCTGATCTCCAATAGAAAAATCAACAGGAGTATACCCATCGTCAATTAGCATCTGCCTCTTATCCAGACTGTTTTTCCATTCTTTATATATAAGAATATTCTTGCTCTTCTTCACCGCCTCTGGAGCCTCTGGAGAATAACGTTCTTCAGTTACCGCTCTTAAGATCGTTTCATCCATGTCAAGAAAAAAACCAATGTCCTTTACTTGAGAATAAATTTTCTTGTACCAACTCATCGCTTAAAAGGATCTTTCTTATCTCGGAATATCTGAGTGTCTAGCTTCCCGGAAGATGGAATCTTTTTCTTTTCAGATTCCTTATCTGTCTCTTCCATCTCTTCATAATTATAATCGCATGAATCCATGAATTCCTTGCAAGTTAACTTTTCCTTGAAATCGTCAGGATGCATCACTGTCCATTCAAATCCGTGAGAGTCTCCTTTAAACTCTTCCATCTTATCGAATACTTCAACAACAATGTCCTCTACAGAATCAAAAGGACCATGAATCCCTTTATAATCTTCAAAAGCATGTTCAAACCAATACCACTCGTTGTCTTTTTCATAAGCTAAAAAAGAATGTGTGCTAACTTTTAACTGTTGAATGAATATCATGTGGTGAGGAAAATCGAACTGTTTATCAAAAACATAATTCTCAAAGACTGTCTGATCCCAACATGTGCCTAGCTTGTACTTAAGAACCTCACGCGGAAGAAGCATAGAATAATTTTCCCAAAACTCATCATCATCGGCGTCCTCATGCTCTTCATAATTCTTGTCGAGCCAGCCATAATCAATATTGTCCATCCATTTCAGAAACTCCTTGGGAGAATCAAAAGACGGAAGCGTTTTTGATTTAGACTGTTTATACCAATTCATTATTCTAAATGTTTTTAGACTTAACAATTTTATACCAATTGGAGAATCCAAAGGCAGGAAAGCTAGGATCTATGGGGCGCGCAACGGGGAGGGACCCCTTTTCCTCGGGGTAGTCTTTATGGATTTTCATCGAAGCAAGAGCTTTTCGGAGCTTAACCATACGCTCGATTAAAGTTATAGATAACCCCCTTCCTAAGAGTTCTACACTAGATATAATTTCATCATTCAGATCAGAAATGCTTCCAGACAAAGGAACCAAGTGGCCATCTTCCAATTTCCTTATCTGGTCTCTTGTCGCGGATAATTTTCCAGATTCCATCGGGTTTTTAATATCACTGAACCACCACTTCGATGTCTCTTTTACGGACTCTTCAAGTTCATTTATTTTTTTATAAAGATCGGAAATCTTAAACAGAATGTCATTTAGTTCTGCGGCAAGAACCCTATCGCTGATCTTATCGACCATGCTCTGTAATTTCTGTTCTATTACGAGGTCGTATCTCACGAGCTGCGAAAGAAAGCTCATGAATTGACCGCGAAGAGTTACATCTCGTTTTTCAGGGTCAACATCCGTTAAAGGAGTAATTGCCTGTGTGGCATCATCATCTTGCGATTTTACATCTAGAGGCATATATCTTATCCTATTTAAGCGGATTCTTTCTTAAAACCATGATTGTATAAAATAGAACTAACCAAATTGTGATCTACTTCTTTTTCCCCACCGCTTTCTAAGCGACTCGGGAAAGTCGTAGAAGACATAATAAAATTTATTTTTCCACCAACTACACGCATTCCACCATCCAAAGATCCATAATCGAGACCCTTCTCACTGAGACGACTCAGATCGTCATAAGCAACGGAATAAATATTCTCTATTATATTCTGGAAAGCGGCAAGGCTTATGAACCCGTCAGGGGTAGCCCTCCACTGCAGACTAAAACCCCCATCGTCATTGGGCCAAAACTGTTTCTTAGCAACGACATGAGAGCCTTCAGGAATATTATGACTTGTTGTTTTTACTATTTTCATAAGAAACTTTTCCCTCTGAACTACTTTCTGAAATAAAGAGGAATAACCTTCTTATAGAACATACTGTGCCTATCCTATGGTAGAAAACGTTCTACCCAAGAGAAAAAGAACCTAAATCAATAATATATAAAATTCCGTTCTTCATCCCAAGATTTCTCCCATGAACATCCTCCGCACGCAAACCATACTTCGCAAGTCGAGATTCTAAATCTATCATAAGGAGTAGACAGCTTTTCAATTTCTCCAAAACAATATCTTCAGGTTCCTTCATGAGCGTTTTAAAAGCATTAGAATATTGTTTGTTTTTAACCCATTTGAGAGCAGACGCCTTAGTCAGTGAGATGTAGGCGAAATTTAAAATATCTCCCCATTCTTCTTCGTCGAGAGAAGACGCGCTCATGCTTCCCATATCAACCATGTCGTAGAGAACCGCCATTTTCATATCAACAGGAGTAATATACTCAAGAAAGATTCTGCCAACACCCCCTACTGCATCAGCTGATCTTTTTAAAGTTTCTACATGATAAACTTTGGCAATGGGAAAGTCTGGATCGTCAGACTGGTTGTCTAATAAATATTCTGCATTGTCAATTTCCGCCTGCTCTCGGGTTAGTTTTTCGACAACGCGACCAGAGGGATTGTACCCCTCAATGTCAGTGACATCATGAGCAATGCCATAGGCTCCATGTCCCAAATAAGTTCGATCACGTTCTGAATCAAGACGAGACTTGGTCTTGTCGTCTATAAATTCATCAAAATATTTTAGAGTTTCTAAATATTCCTTAGAATTTTTAAATACCTCCGGATTGGTTACTTTCAATTCGGACATTGAAATCCTTGTTATCTTGTACCAATTCATTTTTAATGAGTCCCTTACAAAACAATGCCTAAATCACCAGAATTATAGAGATAAATAACATTTAAAATGTTCATGTCAAATTTTTCATCCAAAGAGTCGTTTAAATAGACAACAAAAGAATTTTTTATTTTTCCAACTATATGCAAGGTATTGCCAGAGGGAATGTCGTGTCTCGAATCAAGAATCTCGTCACCAGCACTCCAATTGTCCCCATCAAAAATCAGATTTGATTTAATTTCAAAACTATTTCCAACGAAGTATTTGTATTCATTATCGCGGGAATCTAATTCCGATTCCAAAGAGTCAGTCTCATCAACTACGGGGGCAATATCGTCACCATCGAACCAATTGTTTGATCTACCCATATTTTCCCACTCTTCGCGGGTCATAGATGTGATCAATTTGCTTTTTTTAAATAATTTCATTTTGTATCCTTAATCTTTAGGAGGTGGTTCTGGAAGATGAAGCTCGTTTTTTGCCCTAGTCATAGTAACATACCAAGCGTTTTTCTCCTGATCTATTTCTTTTGAAGTCTTTGCTTTTTTACTGGGAAACTGATCCTTATTTAAAATATACACCCTCTCAAATTCCAATCCCTTAGACCGATGAGCAGAACATAACGCGACATACTCGCGGGGATCTCTCTTTTGAAAATCTTTTATTCTCTCAATTTCGCTGGAATTTTCCGAGTCAAAATTCAGACCCTTAAATTTCTTTCTTAAATAAGAAATAAAATCATTAGAAGTCTTTATGTTTGTGTCTTTGTCCTTATAGGATATGACGCCCTGATTGTCATACACAAGAAGCGTAGAAAGAATGTGACTCAAAGCTTTGTATATTCTCTTCCTGTCTTCAACATTATCGCGCATCATCATCATATCTTCGAATTTGCTAAGAAAACTATTAAATTTCTTGTGCAATTCTTCTACAAATTTTTCCATTGGTAAATTTACTTGCTTCTTTCCCTTGCCAACAACATCGTAACAAAGATCTAGAAGCTTTTTCGAAATGTTTACCCCAATAAATTCAAAGTCAACATCTTCGGCAATAAGCTGCAGAGCAGTTGTTTGCAAAATATCATTGTTTCTGGCGATAAAAGCAGTCGGAGTTTTTAATTTTCTACCGTTCGTCTTAAATTCATCAATAACAAATCTTATGGCGCCTTCCTGATCCTGACCCTCAATGACTTTTCCTTTGTGAGAAAGGCCAGCCTGCAAATCATGAACAGGACTTAAACTGTTGTTATTTACATATTCAATAATCTCTGGAGCACACCGGTAATTTACCGGAAGCTCATGTGCCGAACCAACTTCGCCTAATACTGAGTTCTTAACATGATTAAAAGAATTAGAATCAGCTCCCCTAAACATGTAAATAGATTGATTCGGATCGCCAACCGCAATAATTCTAGCACCAGCATTCTTTAAGTTCTCTAACATAATTTGCTGACATTTGTTAAAATCCTGAACCTCATCGGCCAAGACAACACTGTATCTCGGCCAAGGAACTGTTTGACTGTTTAACGCAGTAAACCAAAGAATATCATCAAAATTCATCGCAGATTCATATTTCTTCCGATTGTTTTTGTAATTATTCCTGTTATTTGACCATGGGATTCTTTCATATCTGGATAAATTAGCACCCGGCAAAGACTCTTTTAATATAAGAATCGCTTCTTCAATAAGCTCGTCAGTTTTGACCATTTGACGACCAATCAAATTCCCATCCTTGTCGGTATTTTGTATGTCAGTGTTTATATCATATTGATCTATAACGTCTGACACTCTCTTCCTGATGTCAGGCGCATTGGGGTCAACAGCATTCGCCTTGCACATATCAACAATCTTCTTTAAAGCAACTTTAGCATTATAAAAAACTTTCCCCTCAGGAAATAGACTTCTTTTAACATTATAATTTCTCTCAATCAGAGTGCTGATCTCAAGAGCATCATCAACCATCGCTCCGGCTTTGTCAAAAGAAGTATCTAAATCACTACTGGGAAGATCACCATGAGGCATTTGCTTGAGAAGACTTAATAAAAATGAATGACTGGTTTCTACCTCCACACTAGGAGGGAACTTGTCCTTGGCTTCTAGTTTGTTTTTTGAATTAAATACTACATATAACCATCTCTCACTGGGCTTCTTAAAAGAAGCTAAATGCTCCAACATGCTTGTCTTCCCCGTTCCAGCCAAAGCATCGATAACAATGTTCTCATCCGAATCTGTAAAAGACGATTCAATAGCTTTTTGATAGGGACTTATCATTTCTTCAGGAATTCTTCCGTCTTTCTTGCCTTCTCCAGTCTCTTCTTTCTTTTCCTCTTCTTTCTCTTCCTCTATGACTGGATCAGAAACGTCCTCTTTCTTTTTCCAATACAAATCAAATAAAGCCTTAATAGAATTGCTGCTAATAGGATTGTCATTCTCGTCACGAATAGAACGAATGTATTTGCTAGGATGGCCAAGAGAAGGAACCATTTTGGGAGTCAGAGATTCATCAACATAATAAAGACCAGATTTACCATTAATAGTATCATCATAAACAACAATCGGAGACCCAGCAGGTAGACCCGGAAGAGCAACAGATTCACCAAGAGTATAGGGGTTACTAACTACTTTAGGAGAAGGACGAACTGCCGGAGCCTGAGGAGTCCGGTCGGACGGACCAAGCGGAGCCAAGCTGATTCCTAAGTTGCGTAAGGCTGCTTGAGCATCAGGATTGGCGCGCAATTTATCAGAATCAATAAACCACATGGACGTGTTTTTGTCACCACTAAACCAAAATCCCAATCCTTTAAGAATCTGCTGGGGAAAAGTTCCCCCTCCACGACTCTTGTCAAACATTTCATTATATCCATTTTCCTTCTCAGGAAAAACTTGAAATTTTTTCCCGTTCATCTCCGACCTGAAACCTGCAAAAATAATTCGATGATACCAATTAAAATGTCCATGTTTGTTTATCATAACTTAAATCCGATTTTTAATGTGAAAATTATATCAGCATATTCTGAAAAAAACAAGAACCCCCTTCTCATCAAATCTCTTCTGTGGAAATTATTTTGCAGTCACTGGGAAGGGCAACCCAAACACCTCGAACAAAACGATTCTTTTTCTTAGGCAAATTCTGAATCTCCCTTTGATCAGAATAAGAAATCGCATTTTTAGACTCTACGGTATGAACATAGGCATGCAAACTCCCACGCTTCTTCTTGTCAGCCAAAGCATATTTCTTGGCATCAGAATAAGATTCAGTCAAATAGACCACGCCGCCAGATGTCACATCCATCTTCTCCACACCAGTAGGAGTCTGAAAATTTTTGAAAGAATTGGAAGTCCCATGATACAACTCGGGTGGAGGAGACGCAGCTTGAGATAACTTATACCAATTCATACTCAACTTCCTAATTATGCAGGGTTATAAATTTGTTCTGGCTTTGCCATCAATATGTGTCCTAGAATTTTGTCTTTGATTATAAATCCTTTGTTTTTCAAAATCCTAACCATATCCTCATTTACCGCGTCTATATTATAGTGAGGGTTTTCAAAAGCGTTAGATTCCCAATCAAATATTTCAATTGCTTGATCAACCAAATCGCTTCCAAATCCCATTCTCCTATATGAAGGATCGACAATAATATCGAAAGAAAATTCTCCATCATTGTCCCAAGATGTCCAGAGAGCGCCGAGTAATTTTCCATTATCAACTTTTACTCTAGCTAATTCTTTGTTTGTTAATATGTTGATTTCACTATTTGAAGCCAAATCCCATGCTTGATCAGCGTATGAATCGATATCGTCTTCCTCTAGATATGAATCCATATCATCTTCAAAATTAGATTTAATTGTTTTGTACCAATTCATACTCAACTACCTAATTATGCAGGGTAATAACCCCATTCGTGAATGCTGTTTCCGTCCGTAAATATGTCAGAAGCCTTAACAAGTTTGCTGATTATTCTATAAGAACCATTAAGACAGCTTTCCCCATGTTCCTTGGCGTAATCGCGATTAATAGTAACCCAATCTCCGGGATTGATTTCAAACTCTTCCTTAGCATCGGAGTTTTTCAATATCTCTATCTGATCATCAAGATACTCATAATACTCATTTGGATTGTCTATCCAAGCCCATTCGGCGTTGGGGGGAATTTTTCCATAACGAAGAATGTATTTCTTGTCTTTCTCGTAACGATCAATCAGTTGTTGACCAACTAAAGGAACAGCCCGGTAAATTCTGATTTTCTTGTCTGGTTTATTTCGATATTCATGTATCATATTTACCGTTCTGATATCATTAGCATTGTTTCCGCCATAATGTCCATAATACAAAGCTCCTTTTGAAGAGTAAACATCGTCTGGATAAATGGGGGTTACATCATGCAATGGAGCGCCATACCCTTTGGATGGAGCTTGATGAGAACCACGATAATCTTCTTGACTTTTCTTATACCAACTGCCAGATCCGCTCGCCATCAAATTGGCAGAATCCAAATCAGTAAAATCTGCAACAACATCACGAATGTTCTTACGATCAAAAATCATAACTTCAGTAAGAACATCGCCATGATAACGCTCGACGGCATCATAGCCATTTTCAGCCAGCCAGTCTGGAGCGCTCTCCGAAGTAACTTCCTGCTCTTCCAATAGAGAAGAAAGTCCCTCTTGGTTCTCGTCAGTAATAACAAAAGGATTCGAGTAGCGCAAATAAAAAGCTCTTACTTCCCCTTGTTTTCCACCATAACTCTCAGCATAGTCTCTGAGTGGTGAAAAATAGTATCCCAAACCATACCACCCACTGTCGGTTAAGCCGCGATAACTCTCGTTGAATTCATCGAATCTGTTCCCGCGACTGCCATGGTAAAAAACAGTCTCCGTGTTGAAACCAGCTTTTTCAGCTTTTTCGCGCTGTTTTTTTATTAGTCTCTCTTGACGCCTCTCCTTGCGTCTGGTAAGAGTCTCAAGAGAAAGATCGACAAACTCGCCCTCTTCATTCGTAGCCATTCCACCACTGACATCATAATACTTGTCAATGTCTCCATTGGACATCTGAACCTCGATGTTGACGCCTAAGCCAGAACTGCGCAAATCCTCAACATCATATATTCGCCCAATTCCTTTGGGAGTCTGTATCAGACGATTGATGTCAAAAGGATGATCCTTGCGCAAGCGCTCTTTAATGTCAACATCAAACTCTGGATCTAGTTCTTTATTGATTGTGATTCTGTCCACATAGGTGGAGGGTCTTGAAGCACTGTGTTTGCTATACCAGCTCATTCTGGACTCCAATACATGGTCGTACCAAAAGGAGAAGATAAATCGTATCTCTTCCCGCGACCTTTATTGTGAACAAAATCAAGATTTCTGTAAAAACGATCCAAAGCCTTCTTCTTCCCTCTTTCCGGCTCGGGGCTAAGAACAACATGCCTATTGTATTTTTGCGCGAAATCTTTGATTCGATTCATTATCTCCGTGCCAATTCCTTGGCCACGCAATTCCTCTGGAACACGAACGCTGCGAACAAAGATGTATCCGCCAGATGACAAATAAACATGCAAGTCCAATCCTTCATACATAGATTGATATTCATCAGTTAAGGATTGAAGATCATCGTTGATCTTTTGCTCTTCTTCAGTACTATCTCCAAAACCAGAATGCTTATGTATTTTATACCAACTCATACTAATACCTTATGTCTGGATTCTCAGAATCAAACCTGTCTGATAATGGAATCGGATTTCCAGAATCATCATAAGTTACTTCATCTGAAGATTTTACTTGAGAAGATTTGAAAATAATATAAGAATTTGCCGGTTTTCCTTCTACCATATTTCTGTAAATAACTCCGTCAAATCCCTTTGATATCAATATCTCTCTTAATAATTCCCATTCATTTCCATATTCTCCGCTCGTAATTGACTTATTTATCATGTCTAATTCTACATTGCTAAATTTAGCTTTTTCAGGAAGATTTCTGATAATATCAGATATTGCCCAAGTACCAAGATCTGGCAATTTTATTGGATTCTCTAATTTCAGATATACAGAAGTAATGAAATTCTGATAATATAAATCCGAATTATTCCCCATCTCAACAGCAGCTTTTTCACCAGCCGCACAAGCTTCATCTTCTGAATCATATGGCGTCTCATCATCATATCCGGCAATGGAAAAATACCAAGAACCTTCAAATTCCTCCACTTCCATTTCTTCAATATAATGATCAACAGGAGCAGAACCAATGCGATACTCAGCAGCATCATAAGTACCAAAATGAACTCCAAAACCGCTTATCTCAAATACTGAATTTTCTTCAATATTAAAACTCCCACCATGATACGCCTGAATTATATAACCAGATGACCTAGCAGCATTTAGAACATTAGAAAATTGAGATATTTTATACCAACTCATTCCATTACCTCCAAATACTTCGGAGGAATGTCACCATAAAAAGCTAACGTGTCAGGATGAAAACCCTCACTGGAATACTCTTCCGCAATATATTCGTCAAAACCTATCAAATTGGCAATTGCAGAACGAATCTCCGAATCAACCAAAGGAGTCTCACCCTCCACTGAAGGCATGTAACCATCAGCCTTCATCTGAGGAGCATTAATCGCAATGACTGTGTCACCATATGCCTCAATCGCATCAGGCTCCAATGAAGTAAATACCGCAGAACCCATGTCGCGGTTAGATAAACCACGACTGTCATTCTTCTGATGAAGTCCGTCACGCATTATGGATTCCGCATTGGAAGAATCAGTCGCATGATAAACAAAAGATGGATATTCCCAAAATTCATCACCCTTGTCTGGGATAGAAACATAATCTGTCAAATACATGGAGTTGATGTTGTCAATCCACTCCTGAGCATGAACCGGATGTGGCCAATCAAAATCTCCAATTACATAAATAGGAAATGTTTCGCGACCAAAATATCCCTTCTCAGCTACCTTGGATTTGTAAACAAGAATAGGATCTGCCTCTGGAAAAGTGTGATACTCATACTCGATTCCATAATGATCCAAAGTATCCATTACTTTTTTCAAACCGGAAGCGTCTTCTAAATCTTCATCCATATCACCAGAAAAACGAGTCTGCTCCATCTCCTCGGAAGGAAACAAATCTGGTTGATAAACGGATAACTTGATTGTTCTATACCAACTCATGATAGATCCTCAGAAGGTATATCTTGAAAACCACTGCGATAGTCAGCCGGATGAGTCTTGAAAGAATTCCACTCTTTTTTTAACTCGTCAAAAGTCAGATAACGGACACCACCAAATGAACTCCCATATTGAGACCCAGTTAAATCTATAATACCTTCCGGAACACGCACAACAGCATGCCATAAATATTTCTGCATCTCTAAGCTAGACGCAAAACCCCTCCAGTCAGGATGAGCATCATCAGGCAAAGGAGGCTTTAAACCAGTGCAACTAATAACATCAGCACTAACTCCAAATTCAGATAAATAATCCGCAAGATCCCTAGCAACAGAATCGCATTCCCCCTTAGACCATTCGGAGTCTGATAACATCCTCTTTATGTCGCTAATGTTTATCTCAATAAAAGAATCAATAAGAGGCCCATACCTGAACTCCATTGACTCAGATGTCGCTCTCCTATACCAACTCATATGCGCAACATACCTTCCCAAGGAGGGTTATCAATAATATCTATTCCAGCAGAATTCAGAATTGTTTTCCCCTCATCTGTTAAACTCGATAAAACAAAATTGTCTCCACTTAGACCATGATAAAATTGTACTAAAGTAACAGACCCAGAATTGCTTTTCCCAAAAGCTAAATTAGGAGCGCCATTGTATGAATCTATGCCTAATTTAATTCCATAATCATCATCAATATATGGCTCTAAAATTTCCTTTAGATCCACTAATTGTTCGCGTGGGTCAAGCGTCTCTTTACGTTTCTTATACCAACTCATGCTTTATCCTTAAAAAGTTATTTGTAGCTCAATTCTATATTATGTATTCTGCATTCCTAAAGAGAGCCCCTTTCTCAAATTGAGGATAGAAGACAAAAAAGACACCAACCTTAGTCGGTAGCTTCCAACGAAACTAAGAGGTCTTTAACCCAGTCTATCTCTTTCCTCTATGGCCTTAACAACTTCTGCGTCTTTGGTCATTCGCCCATCAAAAAGCGAATCTATATCCTCAACGATCTGACCGCTCATGACGCTATTTTCTTTGATAGTCTCTAAAACAACTTTCTTAGCATTTTCAAAACTACGAGGATCTTTGAGAAGTTTCCCCTCAAATAAATTGTCACAAAAAAGAATGTTGTCAGATGTCAGGTGCGCCCAGCGCCAGTCTGTCCCTTCAATCGCCATATTTAAAGCATCATCATTAAGAAGGTCTTTTATGTTATTTTTAAACCATCCGTCATAGACATCGTCTATCTCATCTGTCCCTTCTCCTTTATTGAAAAAAAGACCACTAAGAAACTCTTCTTTGGCTTCATCAAACATTTTAGACAAAAACGCTTCTCCCCCATCATTTTCCCAAAATATTCCTTTAAACATTCTATCTAAATTATGAAAGTCCCATTTGTTTTTTTTCTTTATAAATTTCCAAGCAGTTTTTGTCGCTTTAGGCAGAGCCTCCTCAAGCAACTCGTCATATTCTTTACTAAAAAGTCCACCAGATGCAAAATCATATTCTCCAAAGTTAAAATTATCGCCTATCTCAAGCATCCTTATGGCTTCTGGACGATATTTTTGATAACTTATGTCTACAACATCTTTATTATCATCAATGTCTGCACCGATAGGAGTAACTCCTGATACATCCCACATTACAATAGCACGACCATCATTTCCCCCAGTATAAATCATTCCCCTGAAATACGGCCTTAGATCATCTTTGAACTTTCGAGCAAGGTCCGAAGATATGCCAAAATAAATCCATGACTCGCGAGGAGCACGTTGCAAATATTGTTCTATCTCAGAAATTATAGATTGCTCCACATCAGCTGAATTCAATTCACTTAAAAGCTCGTCGGTAGAACGGTCCCAATCAAAAACTCTATCAGCACTTGTTTCGCAGGCAAGCAATGTGTCTCCGTACTGTTGGGCCATGTAAAGCTTAGACTGTGATTCTATGTCAAAAGTCCCGTATAAACCCTCACCATACATCTCCCTATAGCCGCGACGGAAACCTTCTTCCATGATTTTGTTAATTCTTTTGCCCCATGTACGATGATAAAAGCGAAGGACAGGACCGCCTTCAGTCTCAATAATGGGCATCGAAATTTTAAATATTCTATACCAATTCATTAAAATGAAGCCTTAATTCGGAGAGAGCCAGTTACTGTCATTATCCGGGTCCATCCCATTTTTAACTAATGTTGATTTGCTAACAATTTTTCCCCTGCCAAAATCCGAAAGACTGTCTTTGGCATCTTCCCTGTACTCCCATGCAGACAAAATCTGTTTGCCGTCAACAACGTAAAATTTATACTCCTCCTGATTGTTCTTCCCAGCGGTAACCCATCCCGCCTTCTTGCCAATGGTTTCCCACTCACGTTTCGACATCTTGACAACTTGCTTCCCAGATTTCTTAACTAATTTCATCGCTCTTGTGTCTCCTTTTATTTGTTTTGATACTCTCCGTCCCATTCGTCGGGCAAATCCTTGTCATCTTTAGTCCTTGGGTAGTTCATAGGTAGTTCAATTTCCTAGATTATTGATAATATTTTTGCGGAATCTGAATATGCAACTTCAGTCCCCTTGTCGGAGTTTAAAAAAAATATATCACCAATAGGATCAACTTCATACACTATTGGATTCCCACCAAAAACACGAACAGCCCTTCCAGAATAAATTCTAGCAGAACTAGAACTGATAGTAAAAAAAACTTTGTCTAAATTTTTCTTACGACCAATTTCTTGAATGTTAGATGTCCCTTCCGGAGGAAGAATGTAATCACCAATACCTAAACCAAACACATCACTCGTCCCGTGATAGTAAGAAATATTGCTCTGAGATAATCTATACCAGCTCATCGAAAATATTAGACTCCTAAATAATTTATTTGGATTTCTCAATTGAACTAGATTCTGTATTGTAAGTGAATTCCAATCCCTCACGAGAAACAACAGAAGTTTTTATACCAATTTGATGATGTCCTTTGTTTATACTCCATAGGAACGTTGTCCCAAACAGAATTTATGGTTTGCATCATTGAGGTCGCTTCCTCCTTGTCAGAATTCCTGTCAGGATGCCACATTATTGCTAATTGCCTGTAAATCCTATAAGCATTATTCTCAATATCATTAGTGTCTATCCCATTCTGATCCGCAATAGATTTTAAATCATATAAAGCATTACTGGAAGGAGAAGCACTACTCGACTCAGCACCCGAATTGCCTCCATAAAAATCATTGTAATTTTCCCAAGTCCCATTGGTGCGCTGACCAAAAAGCTTAGAATAACACCCCTCGGATAAAATCTCAATAGAAGATAGAACAGAACGCTTGTTAACCTCCCCAAACTTCTCTAGTAAACGATACAATTTATCAATATCAAAAACATAACTGAAAGAAACAAAAGACCGAGTATGGTAGTCTTTATAATAATAATGAAGTTGATACGCTATAAATGTATAAAAAAAGTCTAAATTAACATCGCTTCTGTAAAAATCATTCAAAATCTTTTTGCTGTCAGGAAGATCAACCCCCCTCTTCCTCTTGTTCGGTCGAACATAACCCTTTTCTCTTAACTTGGAAATAACCTTGTCTATGTTGGCAGCAGGATTCTCCAAAATAGAAGATATCTCTGAATAATCCACAAAACCCTCTTTCGATGAAACATCAGCATATGGAAAAGAATCAAGATACTTAATGTATTTAGACTTGGAGACATCTGACTCTAACGCATTGGAAATGGCAACATCTAACTCCTCAATCGTATGAATCCCATACAGATCAATCTTGAAAAGAGAATCACTAAAACTAACCCGCTTAGCCTTCTCATGCTCCACAGCCGGATAAGCATCCACATCGCCAATCTTATTGTAGAGAGAAGGAGCATTGTAGTGAACACTCACAGGAAAATCCCCATTGTAAAGATCACTACTTAAAGAAATATCATATAAAACATTTTTAGAATCATAATGAGAAGATTTAATGTCAGAAAGAAAATTATTTAACTCAGGAGTACGCTCACGATAATCATATTCTATCTTAAAACTCTTAGGCTTACTCTCTACCGCTTTCTTAATTTCTGGAATTAAATATCCCTCAATAAACTCACGCTCATTGTAAGTCCCCCACTTCTTGTCGTAAATTTTAGATGAACCAAATAACTTTTTAATAGCTTCATGATCAAAAGCCCTGTCCCCAATCAATATCTCATAAAAAGGATAATCACGATACTCCCGGTTAAAAGTAACACGATAAGTATCACTCGTCTTTCCCTTCTTATAATATCTGTTAATAATAACAGGCTCAATGTGCTCATCCCCATCAATCTCAAAACTTAAATCAAAAGAATAAATGTTCTTCTCAATAGGAAAAGAATATTGAGATCTGACTCTCTCTTCGCCAGATGTCTGAGACTCAATAGGATATTCTTCACCGCTGAGAAAAGAAGATTCACGAGGAGTCACAACGGGAGAGCGACCGGTTTCAGGAGAAACACCGGTTTCAGGAGAAACACCGGTTTCAGGAGAAACACCAGATTCAGGAGAAACAGGAGAATCATTAATGTCAATCTTTATCCCCAAAGCAGATAAAGAATCATATAAATTTTTACGCCTAATTGAATCGGTCGGAAACTTGCTCTTCGCAATATACCAACACTTCTTAAAATTACTCCATGAAAAACCAAGATCACGTAACTGAGTCTTGATAGGAAAAGTATCCCCACTAACAGAATAAACAGGACCGTATTTCCAGTCCTCCTCACGCATCGTCGTAGAAGCAAATTTTAATAATTTCATGTCGTTTTATCGCAAGGAAACCCATACATCTTTAGTGTATGGGAGGAATTGCGATCTCCTTTCTGTTTAATAATTTCATAAAGTACCTAATGAAAAATAACGCATTTATATGTTATTCCATGTAAAATAAAATACACCTTTATGTCAAAAACCATCTCGCGCAAAATCATAAACTTAACAAAAAAAAACGTCTTCAGAGTATTATGCCAATTCGTAATTTTTATATTCTAAACCCGACAAGGGAACCCCTTTTTTAAAAAACACCCCCCCTATGTTTTTTTAAACTTATCTCTTGACCCTGAAAATCTCAGATTGATAAACCCGCTTAGTCCTTTGATCATAAGGAATGTCAGAAGGCCAAGAAACTTGACACTTAATATTATATTTCATCCCCAATATGTCATTGCCATTCTCATAACAAGACTCCCCAGTTAACCCAATATATTGAGCCCTAACTTCCGCTGAACGATTCCCATGACCACCACTAACATCACTCACTATACGAAAAGGAAGAAAACCTAAAACCGTTACCTCACAACGACCAGTACTAAATTGAGATACCACAGGAATCCGAATGTAAGTCCCAATAGCAACAGACTCAAGACCCTGAACCGTAGGACCAGCCATGTTCCCCGGCTCTGATGATAAAACATCACCAATAGAAAGACTACCATTATAACCATTAATTATGTTGCTTCGATAATTCCCAGCACCATTCCCTCCAAGAGCTAAACAACCAAAATTCCCGTGCGTAGATAAAGAACCATGACCAGAATTGTATTTCAAAAGATACTCCACACTATTCTCATAACCAAAAGAACCATCATCGCCAGAACTCACAATCCCCCATGGCATTATCCCACCATAATAACGAGGATCATTAATAACTTCTCGCTCCTTCCAAGATTTAATCACCGCTGAAAAATCAATAACATTAGATGTAGTAAATTGCTTAATAAGAAATTGACCACTAATGTTGCGAGTATAATCAAATGAATCAAACTCATTCTCCGATGAAAAATATATCTTAACATCAGAATCATCTAAAAGAGATTGATTGCTCCAAACAACTAAACTCTCATCAATAGGAATAGCGTCAGGAAGACAATTCGAAAATTCCCCATCCTCATTAATCATAGAAATAACGTAATTTAAAAATTGTGACCCAGAATCGGCAGAATTCGATATCCCGATTGACTTCTTATTAGTCTCAACTCCAATATTAATAAGAGGAATAACACCAATGATCCCAATCATAATCACCATTATTGATAAAACAATCTCCACTATAGAAAATCTTAAGCTGCTCATTGTTTCACCCTCCACTTTTTCTGGTTTAATAAATCCCCCACAAAGTAAATCTAATATATTATATTCTAAACCCGGCAAGGGAACCCCTTTTTTAAAAAA
>Ga0210003_1001264_pt1 | contig 22475 bp, 21 predicted proteins | sample LantaG_FD_182804 | JGI IMG/M metagenome (GOLD analysis project Ga0210003, IMG submission 182804) | Deep subsurface microbial communities from Baltic Sea to uncover new lineages of life (NeLLi) - Landsort_02402 metaG (SPAdes) (version 2) | ecosystem: Environmental > Aquatic > Marine > Oceanic >... | reverse complement strand
TAGTGCCGCGATCCAGGCCAGCGTGATCGAGGCCCGCGTATAGGGGAACACTTCGATGAATCCTGGCGAGGCAACTGAAGCCTCAAGAGCGGTGTCCTGCAGTCCTAACCGCCGGGTTTCGCGGTGCACGGTGGCGCTGGCCTCGTGGGCGTGACGTAGCGTCTCGCTGGAATGGTCGCCGGCAACGATGAGGCCTAACCAGGCATCGCACATACCCGGGTCCATGCTGACCGCGCGGCGAAAGCGATCCCGGGCAACGTCGAGGTCGGCCTGGTTGCCCAGCAGGCCCAGTGCATCGATTCCAGCGTCGAGGAAGTCGCGCGCAGAACTCATCTATCTAGGACCCAATCTGTCGTGGTGGTCGGGCAGCGCGGGGCGGCCCATTGTCGGGGGGAGACGGTCCGTCGTCGTCGATTGTCCCTGCTGGAGTCGTCGTGGCGCGCAGCGGCTGGGCGCTGGCCGTCTCTGGACTTGACTGCTGGCCGGAGCTTCGGCCAGCCATCGTCGCTGCCTGAGCCGGCTCACGCGCCCCCGCCGTCGAGCTCGCCGCATCGGTGCGCGGCGGCGGGGGCGGCGAGGAGTCGCCGCCCGAGCCCGGTCCGCGTGTCACCGGCGAGGGGCTGCCGATACTTTTCGGGGTCTTGAGAACATGCCCCGCTGCTGCGGCGGCTTTAGTCGCCGCAGCGACCGGGACGGCCACCTCGGGGGCAGCCACCTTCGCCGCGGTGAGCGCCGCGGTGGTGGCGGCCGACCGAGCCGCCGTCTTGGCCGCCGTCTTCGCTGCCGATGGTGCCGCCGCGCCATTGGCAGTGGTTGAGGCGGGCGCGATGTGCTGAGCTCGGGCACTGCTCGATGCGCGAGGTTTGAACCACTCCATACCCGGCACCCGCCGGGTGGCGGCCGCGCCGCTGTCCTGCTCACCTGTGTTGGCGCCAGCACCGCCGCTGCGCCCCGCGATTTTCTCGCTCACTCCCCGAGCCTTGTCCCGGTAGGAGCTGGCTTCATCGCGCACCGTACCGGTGCCCGCATGCCATGCGCCGGAGACCTGACGGCCGATAGTGCCCATGCCGTCAGTGTGAAACGAGCGGTCGGCGAAGCGAAACCCTAGCCACAGGACCGCGGCCGCGACGGCCATGATCAGCACCCGGGGGATCGCAGCAGCCGTCGATGCGCCGAGCACATCAGTGGTCAACACCCAGGTCAGCCCGATCGCCGAAACCGCCAAGTAGACCTCGAACACCATGAGTTGGATGACGTGCATGAATAGCTCTACGCCGCAATGCTTAGCGAACGCCTGGGCGCGGCCGAAGCCCATCATGCCGATCAGAAATGCAGGGCCGACCAGGATGCCGAAGTACAGCGATTTGACCCCGACGAGCATCACCGACAGACCGACGTACCAGAAGAAGAACCCCACCACGACCGCCACCGCCAGGAGCGCCAGACCGATGGTGGCATCAGAGCCGCCCAGTCGTTGGGCGTAGGCCAGCGCTTGCGGCGCGCCACAGCTGGCCATTGCGTGCGCTGGACCCGACCCGCTCACACCCTGAGCGGACATCGTCGCCGCACTCCAGGCTTGTCGGCATCCGCCGATGTCGTCGACGACCATCCCGAAGTTGAGGACCTGCAAGGGGTGCCGCACCCCGGCGGTCACGACGTGGGACATGAGCGCGTCGAGCTTGGCCTCCAGCGACGCGCCCGCCGCGAAGGGCGCTCCGATCGCGGCCTGCGCGATCTCCAGGCCGGTACCACGCCCCAGCGCCAGCAGGCCGTGATCGGAGTACAGATCCCCGATCGGGTCGGAGAACACCGTGGCCAGCAACACTGTGAACACGATCGCGGTGCCGATCATCGCCCAGCCACGGCCCGGATGGCCGCGCAACACGTGATAGCCGGCCACGATGACGCAGACGGTGATCGCGATGGGCCCGAGCATCATCTTGTTGACCAGCGCGCTGACCGCTTTGTACAGCGGCAGGCCGAGAGTGGCGATGGCGACCAGCCAGCCAGTCGACAGCGCGAACCGCAGAAACCACAATGCCGCCGCCATCATGAAGATGAACGTGCCAGCGAACATGCCCAACCACCATGAGGCGGTGGCGTTATCGACCGCACGTTCCATCGCTGCAGACATCCACGGCATCCACGTACTCGGATCAGTGACCGAGATGCCCTGACCGTTGTTGGTGGCGGCCTCCCGCAATGACACCAATGACAAAAAGTAGTAGCTGATCGGCACGCCTTCGGTGTCGTGCAGTCCGGTCCAGCCCAGCGCCGCCGACCCTCCGGCGGCCACCGCCCGCGGCGCGCACGACAACGCCAGCACAGACAAGATGTGGCTCAACGTCATCGCGACCACCGCGCGGCGGACGCGCGGGTGATCGGCCAACCAGATGCTCACCGCTGCCGACGTCATGCCGGCACAGCCTGCGGCGGGGTGCTGTCGATATCGCAGGCCATCTGCGCGGTAGGGGCACCCAGGAAACGGCACCGAGCGCGGCGGCCGCGCTCATCGACGATGAACCCCTCCCCCATCCGCGACGGATCAACCTTGCCGAAAGCGTCGTCGTCGCTGTCCTCGTCGTCGGCTGACTCGGCCGGGGAGGTGTCTTCGTAGTAGGACTGCACTACCTCCGGGTACAGCTGGGGGTCCACCCCGGCCCACTCCAGCGTCTTGGCGGCCAGCTCTTCGTTGCGGATCGCGAACAGCCATTTCTGGGTGATGAACTTGTCGCCCATGGCCGCGAAGTCGCGGTAATCCTGGGAGATGAGCCAAATCCCGGTCGCATGCTTGCGTCCCTGCCGGGTGATGCGGTGCGCTGTGCGGGCACCGGCGGGGTAGGCCATCAGCTCGGCGGCTTCCTCGAAGATCATTGTCGAGAACTGTTCGCGGTGCAGAAACTGGTATCGCTGCACCGTGTCGATAATCAGCCCGTAGATCGCCATACCCGCCCGTGCCCCTTTGGGCAGTTTGTCGTACAGATGCGGGTTGAGGATGTCGTCGGCGTCGGGCAGCCCGAGCCGGTGGGTCAACCAGATCGTGGCCAGCGCCTGCGTGGGCGAGTACGGCGGAAGGGTCTCGTCGAAGATCGCCCGGGCAGCGGGTTGTGTCGCCCACGCCTGCAGTCGCCCGAGCAGCATGTCGTTGTCGGCGTCAGGCTGCGCACGCAAATAGTCGATCAGCGCCCGCATTGACCCAATACCGGCTGCGTGCCGCATATGTGGGCTCACCAGCAGCGTGAACCGGTTCTCCATGTCGCTGTCGGCGGGCACCCCGATCATCGGCAGGATGTGGTCAACGGCCACAGCGCCGGCCTCCTCGAAATCGAACATCCGCAACGGGTCCAGGCTGAACCGCGAGTCGGCCATGTCGATCACCGCAGTATCGGTGACATTGCGAAACGCCTGCCCCCATTCGCCGTGGGTTCCAGGGTCAAACACGTCGACTTTGCCGCCCCGCAGCACCACCTCAATTCCGGAGAGTTTGGCGCGGTGAGATTTTCCGGCCCCGGGATCTCCGATGACGATCAGGCCGGTATTGCGTTGCCGCTGTGCACATCCTTCGGGGTCATGCAGGATTACGCTGCGCCGCAACGTGTTTTGGTTCTCGGCCAGCGGTGTGCCGCGAGAGTCGCCCACCCGAGTGGATATGAGCGGAGTGAACCGGCCCCATAGATGCGCCGAGGTAGGGTCGCGGAACTCGTCAAGGTGGGCGAGCTTTTCATTGCCCGGATTGAACGCCAGCCACAACTTTGACTGCGCGCCACGCCAACGGCTGACGGCGATCTCGGCCTGGTCCAGTTCGTGGCGAACCTGTTTGACCGCGTCCTCGCACATTTGCACCGTGGGTGCGCCAACGGCGATCAACGTCGCCACATCGAGCTCACGCTCGCTGGGGTTGGCTTTGATCTGCGCGTTGTACTCGCGGGTGTTGGCCAACTTGATATCGAGTTCGTCGTCTTCCTCGATCATGCGCCCACGCTGGCGCATCTGGTCCTTAATGTTCTTGGCCGCGCGCGCATTCAGGGACTCGGCGCGCTCTGGACTGCGCACGATCGCGTGTTGCATCCAGTCGATCGCTGCCGGGCTATCAACATTGTCCAGCGCGTGCAGGTAGGCAGCTTTGGTGAACCGCAATCCCGTGTCGGGGAAATGCGTGACCGGAAGCAGCGCCTGATAGCTCCACGGCCCCTCCGGGTTATCCGCGTCATAGACACGCACAATCGGGCGCATCGTCGGCCACCACGACGAACGCACCGCGTTGGCGCCCTCGTCGATACCGGGACGCACGAAATCGGTGGCCGTCAGCCGGTCAGGACCCACCCCCGCCGCGGGCATCGGATCCCGCAGTGCACCCCGAAAGACGGTGTGACGATGCTGCCACTGAATCTGTGCCGGGCTAGCCGGGCGGACACTGAATTGTCGGGGCAGGGAGGCGACCACCTCGGCAGCCAACCGGGAATAGGCCGCCACCGACGTGTCCGATTCGACGTCGCGCCCGGCCACCCAGTCCTTGGCCCGCGTCGCGGTCCCTACCGCGGTGCGGCCGCCACGTCCGCTGTCGACCGGAAACGTCAGCCATCCGCGGCGACGTTCTTCGAGAAGCACTGGCGCGCCGGGTGCGGCGACCTCGGGATTGAAGGTCGGTTCCCACGACCGGCAATGATCCACCCACTGGTCGCGATGTGCGAAATTACCAACAAGGTTGCGCATCAACCGGTTTGGGTCGGTGGTGTCCAGCAGGCCCGACAGCGACCAGCCTGACGGGAGCGCCCGCGCCAAATTGCGGTAGAAACGGCTGCCCCGTTCGTGAGTGCGTAACGGCCGCAACACCAGAGGCAACCCGTCGATCAGATAATCGGCGTAGACCCCGCCGCGGGTGAATCGCAGATTGCCGATGACCGCCACCGGTGGATCGAAGTGGTGATCAACGCGGGGATCACTGCCGCGGGCCATGGCCACTCCCGGTCCGTGGCGATGCGCCACACACATGCCGGGGCAGCGTTGAGCCCCAAGCGAAGCTGGCACGCGCGGCCAGCGACGGGCGCCGTTTCGGCAGGATCATGCGCAGTATCACCGTCACGGCAACAGCGGCCACCGCACTACCGGCCAGGACAGTGAATCCGCCGTCCTGATGCGTTCGGAACCACCACAGCGCGGGGCCAATGATCAGCCCGATGGCGATCAGCTCGGCGCTGCGATAAGGGCCGCCCGGCAGGCGGTTTCCGGTCGAGGATTCCCCGGCGTAAATGGGAACATCGCGGATTCCGGTGAAGACCTTGGCGGGCTCCCCGGTGGCGGCCTGGTCGCTGGCAGCCATCGCTAGCGCCCGTACACCGAGTTGGGCACGATGCCGCGCTGCTGCAACTCCTGGTTTCCCGATTCCTGGAAACCGCCGGCGTTGGCGATCACCAGCGATAGCACAATGCCGCCCGCCACTGCGCCGACCGCTGATCCAATGCCCTGCTTCCAGCCGTTGCGCAGCCCGACCACGATGCCCAACCCCATCGCGGCAAGGCCACCGACGAGGACCACCATTGAGAACAGCTCCTGGGATATGCCGACGAGTCCCTGTGCTGCCAAAACTGTTGTCTCTGTAGCGGAGAGGTCCATGTGCGTTCCTTTCAGATTGATGTCAGATGGACAGTGCTAGCTGCTGCCAGCAACGTGTGTTCAGCGCAGGCCCGCCGCCGCTGGCCCCGGCGGGGCTTCCGGGTCGATGGCCGGTACTGGATCAATGCCAGCCACCGACCAAGCGCCGCCAGCGGCGCGCAGGGTGAGCGGGTACTCCAACGGAGTGGTCGAGTAGTCAGCGGAGCGGGCGCTGACCGACACCCATACCCGCAGCTGCTCGCCGTCGATCGGGGCGTCGGGCGTTTTCTGTTGGGCGCGGATCGCCGACACCGAGGCGTGAGAGTAGGCCCGCAGCGCACCTAAGCCGGAATCAACGGTGACGAACCGCTCGATGCCAGAGGCCTCGGTGAGATAGCAGGTGAGGAATCCGGCGATTACCGATGCGAGAGCGGCGTCGTTGGTGATAGTGACCGGATAGTCCAACGCCACGTCCACCCCTGGCGGTGGCGGATCGCGCCGAGCGGGTTTGGCCATCGCCCGGGGCGCCACTCCCCCATAAACACTGACCGGCAACTGGTAGTACCCCCGTACCGGTGGAGCGTTGCTGTACGGCTGCTCGGTGACCGAGACGACGACCCCGTAGGTGACGACGTCGGTGCCGGTTTGACCCAGCAGAGTGGCACTTGCCGCTTGCGCGGACACGATTCGCGGGGGTGTGCTGGGCAGGGTCATGTCGGTGGAATCAGGAAAGCAGCGGGCCACCTCCGCGGCCCGGCTGCTGCTGGCGGTCAGCAGCACCGTCACGCAGTCGATCGCGTAGCTTTCCACCAACGCGGCCTGGTTGCCTACCGAGCGGGCTGTCACCGCAATTGAAGGTGGGTCGGGCGGAAACACCCACTGCCACATGATGGACAAGCCGTTAAGTGCCGCGCTGGCCACCAGGATCACGACGATGACCTTGGCGCTGCCCTGGCCTGCAGTGGTCAGCCGCCGCCGCCACGTTGTGGTCAATTGCATGTCAAACCGCCTTATGCCCAATAATTTTGATGCTCGATACCGCGAACGTGCCGTCTGCGGGATCGCGTGGAGGCTTTGCGCCGGGCAACACCGGCATCGGGGCGGGGCCGGTGTCGGGGTTGCCTCCGAGAATGTCGCCGAGGATCGACGGGCCGACGCCAGGAGGCGGGGGGCTGCCGGTAGGCGCGATGGCCGGCGGGCGGCTGGTCTCCTGAATGATCACCGTGATCTTCGAGGCGAGCACCCCCGGGCGGATCGCTTCGACCGCCTCGCCTCGCACGTTTCCGGTGTTCTGGTTCTTCACGGTGCGGTCGGTGTCGTTGAAGTGCCACTGGACCCGCGACACGACGCGGTGTTGCAGCCACGGATCGGGTTGGTCGGGATTGGTATCGGTTTTGTTGACCGCCCCAGGCACGATGGAAACAGCGGTGATCACGAACGCCCTACCCAGGTCGATCTCAAGCACCTGGCCGTCTACCGAACGCAGGCACACCCAGGCCGTGGTGGAGTTCGGATCGGCTACCGATTGGGCCGAGGTTGATCCGGGCGCACAATCCGAGGATGCGGTAAATGGCAGTGGCCCATCGAGATTGGGCGGTGGGCTCGGCGGCGCCACCTCCACGACACGGACCGCAGCCGCCGCCGAGGTAGGCGCCGCCGAAGATTCGGTGCTCGGTGAGTTGGCTAACGTGATGACCAGGGTGATAACAGTCGCCAGGACGGTCGCGGCACCGAAAGCGGCCAGCACCCAGGGGGTGAACCGCCGCGGCGGCGAGTCTGCTGTGGAACTGGACCCGCCAGTCGCGGATTCACCGGAATCACTGGTCGCCGGCGAATCCATTTTGGAACTGGACCCGCTCGCGTCGGCGCCGTCGAGGTCAACGTAGGAATCCTGGCCACCAAAAGCCGCGACGCGAAGCGCACCGAGGTCCACCTCGGGCACGTCGCCAGCAGCGTCGGCAGCCGCCTCGGCGTCGGGATCAGTGTTCAGAGCGACGCGATCTGCTTGAGCGGTCCTGTCGATGTCCTTGTTCTTCAACCACTGATCATTGGTGATCCCCCCGGTCATCACGCTCGACATCTCCGCGATCGGCAGCGCGGCAACCAATACGCCGCACCGCAACCTGCCCGCAACTTGCGTGTCATGGCCACAGCCACATCGGCGGCATCGCCCGTGAGCATTGGTTAGGCCACCTGGTTTGATCGGGCCGGGGAAAGGCAGCAGCGGGTCTGCACCTGATCTGCGACATCGGGACCCCACACCAGCTCGACGTGAGCGTGGCCATAGAGGCAGTCCTTGCCGCGGCGCCGGGCCTCGGCGGCGCATGCACCTACCTTCTGCCCGTCATGGGCGGCGCGGGCCTCGACCAAAGCGGTGACGGTCTGCTCGCGCAGCTCGACATCGGTCATCCTCGCCAGGATCGCGGCGAATAATTCATCCATCACATTCCCCTTCCCTCGGTTTTCTGGTTCTCAGCAAGCAAGCGGCCGCAGCGGTCAAGTACCGGTACGTCGAGGTCCTCACAGGCCGGCAGCCCCCACCACAGATAGGTGGATGCGTGATCACTGGCAGTCGCCGGCGGCGCAGCGGTCGGCGCGGGGTCGAGCGGGAATGCCCGATGCGCGGGGACGGTCGGCGCGGGGGTGAGCGGGACTGCCCGATGCGCGGTGACGGCCTGACGCTCGCCCCACCCCCGCGCCAGCCTCAGAGCAATCACGACGAGCGCGGCGACCAGGACGATCGGCAGCAGCCGCTCAAGAACTTGGATGAGTACAGCCATCGCCGCGGTCAACCCAACCGCAACTCCAGCCGCCACCACCAGCAAAACCTTCATAGCCGCCTCCTTGCTCTATTGCCCAACTGGATTGCCATACCGTATCCACTAATGGCCAACTCTGTCCACACTGGTAGGCGATTAGGGTGGAAATATGGTTTCGTTAGGGCATGCAGATACCAAACCGGGGAATCGCGCGGCTGGACTACTACGTCAACGAACGACGCTTGGTCCTCGACATCACTCGCCCGCAGATGTTCGCCCGCGGCGGCCCGTCGCCCTCGACCATGTGCAAGGCCCTCGCAGGCGATAGAGGACTGTCCAGCATCTCGCTGGATCGCATCGACCGCGCTCTGGGCTGGACGCCGGGTTCGGCAGAATCCGTGCTGGACGGCGGCACACCGACATCGCAGATCCCCGCCCGTAGCGACGCCGGAGGCTGCCCAGGCCATGACCACGTGCACGCGGTCCTTGAAAGCGTCCGGATACAGCTGCAGGGCGCAAATCGACTGATCGACGGACTGCTCGGAGGTGTCGATGCCCGCTGAGGTGTTCGACGAAGAGCGCCGCGCCTGGATCGCTGCTCGCGCAGGAATCTGGCTGTTCCAAAAGCGACGGGCAGAAATGCTCGGCAAGCGCATCCGTGCACGCAGCCGGGCCAAGGTCGGTGCCCGCCCTGACCCCCACGACGATCAGGTCATGGCCCCGTTGGTGTTTCGCCCGTCCTCCACGCCGACCGGCAGCCTAGAAACCGTCGTCGTCGCGGCCTCGGCAATGGCCGCCCCGCTTGGGTGGCCGCTGGGGCGAATGCTCTACATGGCCGTCGTAGGCCTCATACCTGAGCGTCTGCAGTCCTACCCCATCGTCGCTTTGGCATGGGCAGCCGTGCTCAGCGGAGCACCGCTGCCCCTGCTGTATGACCCCAGTCCATCGTTAGCCAGCTCGCTGATCATTCCCTTGCTGCTGGCCCAAGTTCCCGCCACCTTCGCCGCCGCCGCCACCAACGGCGTCCTTGAGGGCTGGCTGGCCATCGACGGCTCCAGCGACTGGTGGCCACTTTCCCCGGCGCAGCGCAGCGTCGACGACAACCTGATTTTGGGGCCGGACCCGTTGCCTATGCCCACCCTCCTGGACCCCGTGGGCGCCAGCGCGCAACCAGAGGCTGCCCCGCGCGTTCCGCGCCGTCGTCCCGCGCCGATCAATTGGGCACGGTTGGGCTTTCCCGCGGCGATCGCGACCGCTGGCGCCCTGTGGTACCTGGCCGTTGTCGTGTGCGGCGTCATGGCATACCCCGCCCAGCTGCTGACTAACACTAACTAAGCCTTCGCGCCGGGCTGGGCTCCCGCTCCGCTGCGCCGCGCTCCCAGAGCGTTCACGGGTTAGATGCCTCTGCCAGCGTGTAGACCACATCCCACCGGGCAGCGAACTCAGTGATGTCCTGTCTGGTGATGTTGATGACCGGCGACTGGTGACGCAGATAGAGCACTGCCTCGTCGTCCGCCCAGGTCAAGACATCCATGAATTGCCGAAACTTTCGGCCGGTTCTATAAGCGTAATTGAGTCGGCGGGTGGTCCGTTCGCCGCGGTCTAAATCGTCGGGAAGTCTGCTCTTCAGTATCACCCAAAGGTCCAGATCCCCTAGTTGATCGACGTCTGGATTCAAGTAGCTGCCGAACACCGCGAGCTGCACGATGTCGACGAGGTACTTTGGGTTGGCGTTGAACTCTTCGGCCCGCTCGATGACAGCCGTGAGGTGGCGCTCGGCAGTGGCACGTTTGATAGGTCGACGAAAACTAGCCTGTGCCAACGCATTACCAGCGATTGTCGTTTGCCACCACGGTTCCTCGTCGTCGCTAAGGCAAGGATGTTCGAGCAGCCCCAGATCAGCCAGCGATTGCGCGATCTCGGACTCGGGCCGTGGGTCTGACGGCACCCAATGGCGAATGTCGCTGGTCGGCCGTGCGTGCCGATATGCGCGCATCAGTTCCCGGGCGAGTGGCGCCGGGATACCGCCGACGAGGTCTGTCCGAGCGACCCGCATGGAAGTGGAGAATACCCTCAGTTGAGGAAGGTCTGCTCGTTGCGGAAGGCCACCGCGTCCAGTCGAGCGGTAAACCGGTTGGTCTCTATCTGTATCCGTCCGTGGCGCTGGACGATGCGGATGTCGGGCTCGATCGGCCGTGGCCCGCCGCCGACGCTGACGCTGACGGCCGCGCCGGGGTACGGGTTGCTGAGACCGTTGTGCACCACCAGTGTTGGTGGTCGCGGCGGTTGCGCCCGCATGTCGGTGGTGTTCCAGATCCGCGATGTGGCTGCGGCCATTGCCCAGCGCCGCTGGCTGTCGTACACGGCGACGATTTCGCCGCTGGCGGCGGCGCGGCGGATGAGTTGCCTTACCGCCATGTCGTCGTCGGAGTCAATGACGACGCGGGTCGGCCCTGCCGGATCACGTAACGGCATCAGCATCAGCGCGTCGTCGACCTTGCCCAACATGACTCCGGACGCGCCGATAGCGACGGCCGAGTCGAAGTCGGCGGTCAGCGATCGTTTCGGCATGCCGTTGATACGGTCAGCGCCCGGTAGCAGCGCTGACAGCGCCCACCATTGACGGCCGGTGTAGCGGTTGAGAATCAACGCCGGAGCTGTCAACTGTGGTTGGGCCGTGGTGAACCGCACCGTCGCCGACACGGCGATCCCGTCGCTGGTGCGGCGCAAATGCAGCGCCAACAGCGTGTGATCAGAGGCGATGGCCCACATGTCGTCGAGGCGTTCGGCGGTCAGGTCCTGGGCGCTGAGGTAGTAACTGGTGAGGTGGGCTCTGCGATGGGTGAGGTCTTTCCACCCTTCCCGGTAGGCAGATTCGACGCCTTCTTTACTGCCGCCATGCATGTCGAGGACCGCCTGGCGCATGTCGGCAGCCGTCAGAGGCTCTGCGCGGCAGCCATGTTGGCGAAGCGCGCGGGTGATGCGCCGGGTGACCGCGGCGGCCGCGGCGGCCGCGTCGGTGCGCCACATCAGGCCAGCGGTCGTATCAGGTGAGCGGGTATCCATTCGGATCAACAGAACGGTGGTGCGTTGCCCGGCTGCGGGTCGATCAGCCAGCAGCGTGGCGTAGAACTGACCGTAAGTATCGCTGGCGGTGCGTCGCCCTTGGGTGATCACGTCGATGTCGACACCCAGGCCGAAGCGCTGCATCTGCTCGGCAATCATGCTGACCGGCAGGGTGTTCGGTGTTTCGGCGCCCTGTGGCCGCAGCAGCGTGGGGATGTGGGGCCGGCCCCACACGTTGACCATCGTCACCAGGGTGTACCCATCGACGCGGACCCCCAGCGGTTGTCCATCGCTGTCGACATCGACGAACTCCCCGGCGTCGAGGTGATGGACTTTGTGGCGCAGCCGCCCGATAGCGCGCCCGACCCACTGCCAAAGAGTTAGTCGGGCGATACGCACCACGAACAGCAGCAGACCGACAACAGCGCCCCCGGCCGCACCGATCCACAACGGTCCTGCCGCGGCAGCTGAGATCGCCGCCCCGAGCACCGCGGCGATCTCGGTGCACAGCAGTGCGCCAAAATCGGGCCGCGCACTCCACGTGCGTTCCTTCACCGCTGCTTCCTTCTGCGCCACAACGTCGTTCCCCACAGCACAGCGCCGATGATGACCACGCCGACCCCGACCTCAGCAGCCAGCACAGCCGCCGGTCGAGGATCTGGTGGCGGCGGTGGGGACGGCACGTGCAGCGGTGCCTCGGTGCGCCCCGGCGCGGTCGCGGCGGGCGGGGGTACATCCCACGTCAGTGCGGCCAGCGGGTCGACCACTCCGTAGCCGACCACATCGTCGCGGCCCCCAGCCGGCCGATGAGCAGTCGCGGTGAGCCGGTTGATGACCTCGGCGGCCCGCATCTGCGGGAACTTCGCCCTGACCAGAGCAGCGACCCCTGATACATAGGCGGCCGCGAACGATGAGCCGACGATCGGCTTGAACTTGTCATCGTCGATCGAGGCGTTGATGACTTTGCCCGAAGTAGACAGCCCGACGATGTTGGCCCCGGGCGCGGCCAGGTCTACCCACGGTCCGTTCAGCGAAGCGGCGCTTCCCATCAGCGGGACACCGGAGTCGCCGGTGGCTGAGACCGCCACCACATAGTCGTCGAACCAGGCAGGCGCGGCCAGGGTGACCGCATCGTCCCAGCCGCTGCCCCCTGTGGCCGGGGGCGGATTCTGTGTGCAGCCTTGCGTACCGGCGTTACCGGCGGCGGTCACGATCACCACGTCGCGGTCGACAGCGGCGTAGCGCAGTGCGGCCCCCAGCGCCTGCTGATCGGTCGGTTTGGTCACCGGGATGCACGACACCAGGGAAATGTTGATCACCTGAGCACCCAGGTTGGCCGCATGCACGATCGCCCTGGCCAAGGTTTTGATGTCGCCGGACCTGCGGTCCTGGTCCTGGTCCAGGAGGGGCTTTGCCGGTCCGAAGTTCTGAGAACTCTGTCGCAGCGACAGGATGATCGAGTCCGGGGCGATGCCGATCAGGCCGTCCGGGCCGCCGCCCGGCGGCGGCATCTGAGGCAGCGGGGCTTGCGGCGTGTGCCCGCGAATTTCCGCGGGCCCCCAAGCCGGTGCAGGCGGCGGGGGTGGCGGCGGCGGTGGCGGCGGCGGGGCCGTCGTGGTTTTGGTGATGGTGATCGTCGGTGGCGGGGGTGGCGGCGGGATCGGCTGCGGTGCAGGCGCTCCCGGTGGGGGCGGGGCGACCTGGGCACCCGCAGGGCGTACCGGCAGTGGCGCGCCCGAGGGGGCCGCACCGATCAACGAGGCCACGATCGTGCCGTGGGCATCGCAATCGGCGAGCCCGTCGCCGTACTGGCCCAACACCCAGTCGCCACCTGCCACGACGTGCGGCAACCTCGGTGAGGGTGCGACGCCGGTGTCGATCACCGCCACCACCACCCCCGCGCCTGTCGACTCCTGCCAGGCTGCGGGCATGTCCATCAACGTCAGTGCCGGGGGCAGCTCGCGCAATTCGCTGCCGGGAATGACCCCGGTCAGCGTGCACGCCCGCGTTTGACGCATCGGCTGCTCCGGTCCTGGCGGCGGGTCCGCTGGAGGCGGACCCGGCGGCACGACCGGCGGCGGGAAAGCCCCGCTGGTTCCGACGCTGGCGGCAGCCAGCAGCGCGACGGCGCCTATCAGCGCGGCAGCCGGTCGCGATCGCCGCGGTGTCATATGCCGTGCCTGACGGCGTTGCGGATCACCGGGTAGAGGTTCAGCAGCCAAAGCGCCCACGGCAGCAGCACCAAAAGCAGGATGTACTCGACGATTTCAACGAAGCGGCGCATCGGAGCCGCGAACTCGCGGTAAGGAACCACCAGACCGATGAGCAGGCCCAGGACCGCAATGGCCAGGGTGATCCCCGCGCAGACGAGTGCCACGCTGACACTGGTGGCGTCGTAGGCGGCGTAGCGCCCGATCGCCACTGCAGCTGCGCCCACGCCGGCGACCATCAGGGTCACCGACTGATAGCGGTCGACAAATGACCGTGAACGCAACACCAGGGTCACGCACACCGCGCCGACAAAGGCGGTGTACCGCCATCCGCCGGGCTGCCCGGGAACCACGGAGTAGCGGGCAGCGGTCAGCGTCACCACCGCCAGACCGATCATCATGCCGGTCATCGCATGGTTGCCACGGAGCACCCACGTGCGTATCTGTTCTGAGGTGGCAACGCCGGTAGGTCCGACCGGCGACACGGTGTCAGCGGGTTGACCAGGAAGCTGCTCGAAAACCCCCCGGTTGGTTACCGACGGAAACAGCGGTGTCGGCACACCGGAGACCGCCGTGGCGGTGGTGGTGGCCCAGGTGATCGCGATGATGACACCGACCAAGGCCATGACCCCGACCCGTTCGGGCCGCACTTCCCAGGTCGAGGCCGCGACAACGGCGGCGCCGAAGGTGAACACACCCAGCGTCAGGATCGCCGCGACCGCCACAACATGGCGGCCCCACACAGCGGCCAGAACGACGACGCCGATCATCACAGCGAGGACCGCTGCGGCCACATGCCACCACCCCGGCCTACCGGGAAGCGACATCGCCGCCGCCGCCGCCGCCGGAATGAGCGCAGCCCAACCCAGCGCACGTCCGGCAGCGCGCCGCTCCCGCCCGGCCGACGTCTCCTCTTGTGCCCGCGACAATCCGCGGGCGGCGGCCAGCATCGCCGCCAGTAACGACCAGGTCGAGACCGCGCCGAGCCAGCCGAAATGGCCGTCAGTACCGCCGCCACTCCACCACCAGTGCAGCAGGATGAGGCACGCCCACGCCACAACGCCCGCGGTAAGCCATCCCACGACCTTGCGGCCGGTCTCTGCGGTGATCGTGGTCAACAGCTGGTTGGCCGCGCGAGCAATCGCGGTCGAGACCATCTCGGTCACCGGCTCATAGGTTTCCGCGGATTCGGCCGGCAGTAGCCAGAGCTGTTCACCGTCGAGGACCGCACATTCGTCGAGAGTTTTCTGCGGATCCAGCGGCCTGGCGTCGGCCCGGCATAGCCGGTAACTCTGCTCGGGGTCGAGCAGAGCGCGACCGCGTTCGCGCAGCACCTCGTTGACCCGCGCCACCAGGTCCTCGGTCACCGCGATCAGCGGAACCCCGGCCGGTAGCGAGTAGTCGATCTCGAAATCCCTGCCCACCAGCAGAGCCACCCTGCACAGCGCCGGGGTCGCTGGCTCTGCAGGGCTCACCGCGTGTCCTCGGTGCTGTTAAACCCGCCAGCCACCTTGGCAGTGATCTCCAGGAAGCACCGCCGTGTGGGCGGACGTAGCTCGTTGAGGTCGATCACCCCAGCCGAGGCGATGTGCGGGTCGAACGGCACCACGAACACCCGTTGATCCCCCACCCATCGGGAAAACTTCTCCACCAATGAAGCCACCAGTGCACGATGGGCCTTTCCGGCCCCGCCGCGCACATCATTAATCACCACGACGGTGCGTTGCAGCAGGCCGTGATAGCCAGCCTCATACGCCCAATCCATCAACTCCGCAGCACCTTTGGCGCCATCTGGCGCTGTCGAGGCCACCATGATCAGCGCATCCGCGCGCCCCATCAAACCGTTGAACACCGGGTGGTCAACATCGGTCCCCGAGTCGCTGATCAGAACGCTGTAAAAGCGCTGCAGTCGCTCATGGGTGTCAGCGTAGGTCCCAGAGGTCAGCGGCGGCCGATCGGCTTGATACCGGTTCCCCAGAACGTCAAGCCCGGCAGGAGGATCGTTTTGACCCACATGAGAACGAATATCGCTGTAGCGCTGCAAGTGTGGATCAGCGAGCACTTCCTTGAAAGAGTCAGTCGCCTTGGGGTCGATCCGGTCGGCCAGATTCGATGCCCGATCAGGGTTGGCGTCGATCGCAATCGTCTTGTCATTGCGAAGCGAGGCGAACGTCGATCCCACCGCCGCACTGGTGGTCGTCTTGCCGACCCCGCCCTTTCCGCCCAACACCACCACCGAGTAGGTGCCACGCAAATGGCCAGCCACCGTGGCGTTCAGGTTGCGAAGCTGCTGCTCATCGGGTGACTCGCCGGTGTTGATCTTCTTAAAAGTGCCGTAGTACAGCCACTTTCGCCAGCCCCGCGACGACGGAATCCTACGGGGAGCGTTCAATTCGCTGGCCGAGATTTGCTCGCTACGCAGTTCAGAGCCATCAGCTCCGCGACTCGCCGATCCCTGCCAATCCCACGACGGTGGACGCGGCCCCCTGGCAGTATCGGGTTCCGTCGGCGGCCGACGCCGTTGAGGACCAGGTGCAGGGCGTCCCGGGGGTGGTGCCGCGGTGCGTGAAGTTGCCTCGCGGATGACATCGCGGGAAATGACCTGTGTGCGTTCCTCGGGCGGAACCGGCATCGGTGAGCCATGCGATCGGAGCGGGTACTGCTCGCTGCTCGGTGCCAGCGCTGGTCCCGACGAGCCAGCGACGTCGGCCGGATCACGCGGCTGTTGCCCGTTCAGCCCAACTATGGCCTGCGGCCCGGTCCCTGCGTCCTGGGGCGGCGGCAGCATTTCAGCGCCCGGGCCACGCCCGTCGTGCTCAACGTGGCCTTGTTGGGGGTTGCCCCGCTCGCCACCAGGCACGGGATCGGCTCCTGTGTCGCCAGCGGCCCCATCGACGTGGTGTTTCCCGGCGTTCGGGTCGTGGCCGCCACCGCGTCCAGCAAATTGCTCTGGTGGATTCGACCCAGGTGGTTGCCAACCGAGCGGCGCTGTTTGGGCAGGGGCTGGGCTGGCCGTGGCACCCGAAAGCTCGTCGCTGTCTTCTGCGCGCGCATCGCTGTTCAGCGCATCGAAGAATTGCTTTTCTCTGGACTCACCCATCAGTCCGCCTCCTTGCTGATCCCCACTATGGGGCACGTGAAAGTCTCTCGCGAATCGGCGAATATCACCGCCTCGGAAAGCCTACTAGCACTTAATTCAATCGTCCACGACGGGGCTGCATTAGCGTGCGTGAAATGGCTGAATTCGTTCGTGGTGCTCCCAGCCAGTGCCGCTGGGCAACTCCTGCAAGACGTCGCTGAGGGCACGTTGGATGCGCGTGGCTGTGCCGGGGAACAGCATGGTCCAGCGCTGTTGGTCCTCGCCGGTGCTCGACGAGACGACTACTCGTCCCATCAGGGTGTCGACCACCGTTGCCCCGCACGCGGCGAATGCTGGGCCGTCCAGCGAATGCTGGACCGCCCCGATGGATGCGCGCACCGCCCCGAGGTCCGAGACAGCCACAACCATGCGGGCCTGGCGGGCGGTCAAGCCGAGCTTGAGAAGCTCACCGATCACGTCGGTACCCTGCGGATCGGCCTGCCACGTCGACAGCACCGTTTCCAGGCGCTCCGCTTCGATGTTAATGCCCTCGAACTCGGCAGGAAGTTCTTCCCCCAAGATGTCCAACACCGCCTGAGTCAGCGTGTTATCGCCCAGTGGGCTGACGGTCACCTCGTCGAGGGGTTGCTCGCCGCCCTGCCAAACCCGCGCTGCCAGGACCCATTGGCCGGCGCGGCGGCAGAGAACCGCTGCGCGATCAGCAGGTTGGTGTGCACGCCAACGACGCAACGCCTGCGCGGCCGCCAGCGGATCGTCGAGCGGCTCGGCGGGCGAATGAAAAATTTCTGGGGGGCCTGCCAGGCGGTCTGTGCGCTCGGCGGGCCGGGTCACCATGATTGATACTTCGATGTCGCAGCGGCCCAACGTCAGGAGCCATTCCTGCACATCGCCATCCAGGGTCCGGCCCTGGCACACTCCGGCCTCCTCCAGTACCTGCAGGCCCGGATGCGATGCCAGGGTGGCTTCGGCCTCGCCCACCGGTCGGACGCGCAGGGCGGCCGGAAGCCTCGTCACACCAGAAAGCGCAGCTGCCAACCACAGTCCTTCCGAGGTGGTCGACAGCTGCGCTCCCATAACGTTCTTCTGCTCAGATACCGACGAAGCGGGCGGCGCTGGCGAGGTCGCCAGCATCAGCGTTGCCTGACGATCCGCCGATGGCCCCTCCGTGCCGTTCGATGGTGTGAAACACCTGCTGAAAAGCTTGCACGATCGAGCGTTGGGCTTCGGCGTAGGCGGTGGCGCCGTGGTTCGTCCAGAAGTCAGCGGTCTGGGCGAGCACGTTGAGCGCCTGCTGCTGCAGGTCGTTGAGGTGAGCGACCAAGCCAGCCTGGCTGGCCACGTGATCGGCCATCATCGCGTGGTTATAGCGCATAGATTCCACGTGTTGGACTCCTTCGAAAGTAGTTGTGGTGTAGCGGAATTACGCGCTGGTAGCGACGCTGGCGATGTTGGCCTGGTTCTCAGCCTCGACGCGGTCGTACTCGGCCGCGCCGCTGTTCATCGAGGTGATCACCGAATCGAAACGCGCCGACACATTGCGGCCGGTGGTAGCGACGTCCTCGGTGGTGCGCAGCGACGCCAGCGCGGCGTTGCCGCCGAACCCGCCGCCGGTGAGGTCGGAGTTCATGGTCATGTAGCGGCCCAGTCCCTGCAACGTATCGTTCTTGATCCGGTCGAGTTCGCTCGCGGCTGTCCGCAGCTTCGCCGAATCGGTGTTCAAAACACCCATGTCATCGTCCTTTCAGTTCATTTGTGTGTTGTCTGTGATGCGCTGTTCGTGTGTTGTGCCGGCTGCCCGCCGAGCTGATCACCCTCCCCCGTCCGCGTACACCACGCCGTCGGCGGTCAGGATGGGGATCGCGTCGGCATCCATGAGAGCCACCGACAACGAAGTGTCGTCCTCGCCGCGGCTAGCGCCCTGATCGCGGCTCTGACCGGCGGCCGCTGCCGGGGGCATTCCGTACATTCCCGAGCCCATAGGTGCCCCGCCTGCTCCCATGGCCGGTGCCCCGCCGCGAGCAGTCGCGGCAGGCTTGTTTTGGCCCGACGAAGTGGGGCCGTCAGCGGTCGAGGCGGGACCCAGCCACGCTGAGGGCAACCCGACCGGGCCACCCATACCGCCCGCTGATTTGGTGAGTGCAGCCGACACCGGCCCACCGCCGGAACCGTAGCCACCGTTAACACCGCCCATTGACGCTGCGAGGCTACTTCCCGGCGCGCTGGCGGTCAGGCCTGCACCAGGGCCACCACCGAGGCCGGGCATCGCGCCCAGCATGCCGCTGAGTTGCCCGCCGACCTGCTGGGGTAGCTGCGTGAGCTGCGAGAGGGGCTGGGTCATCCCCTGCAGCGCCTGGGGTGCCGCGCTTGCCAGCCCCATCATTGACTGTCCGGAGCTCAGCAGGTCGCTACCTCCGGGCTGGGCCAGTGGTGTTCTGCCCAAGGCGGCGTCGCCCTGTTCGGCGGCGCTCGACTGTCCGGCGCTGGTGGTGGCTGCGGAGAGCGCCGCCGGAGCGGCGGCAGAGACCGCCTGGCCAGCGGCCTGCAGTGGAGCGCCCAATCCCTGAACGGTGGCCTGCAACCCGGTTTGGGCTACTGAGGCACCCATTCCGGCGGCACCCATGGCCAGGGCTGCGGGGTTGGCTCCAGCCATCATCGGAGGGGTCAGCGGGATGCTGAGCCCGGTGGCGATCGCGCTGGCGGCGGTCGCGTAGGTGCTCATCGCCGAGGCGTTCTGCGACCAATACTCGCCGTACTCGACGTTGGACTCGATGATGGCCGGGGTGTTCTGGCCGATGATGTTGGTGGCCTGCAGCCCCGCCTCCCGTATCCGGTTGGCGATCACCACCGGGTAGGGAATTGTGGCGGCCACGGCTGCCGCGTGGGCAGCGGCGGCCGAGCCGATCAGTGCGCCCGCCTTCTCAGCGTGTGCGCCCGCCTCGATCTGCCATTCCGATTTGGGGATCGCGGCGGCCATCATGGCTGTACCACCCTGGCCTTGCCAACTGCCCGTTGCGGTGGTGGCGGCCGTGGTGAGCATCTGGGCACCCTGCTCAATATGGGTTATGCCCGCGGCCTGGTAGGCAGCAATCACCGGCGCCATCGCCGCAGCGCCGGGCCCCGTGGTCAGCCGGATGGCGTTGACCTCGGGAGTTAATCCCCAGTAGTGGACGGGCATAGGTCAGAGCATCAGGGAGGTGACGTTGGCGACTTCGGTGGCCGCGTAGCTGGCCCCCGACACTCCCACGTTGCCCGCGAACATTGCGCGGTCAGCCACATTGACTCCGGTCATCGACAGGAACTGTGCGTTATGGGCCTGGATCGCGGCAGTGAGCGCCACGGACACCTCTTCGGCGCCCATCGGCACGACGGCGGTCATCGCCGGCGCTGAACCTGCCAGCACGCCGGCGGTGGTCGCAGCGCCCGTCGCCTCAGCCGCGGATTGAGCGGCAAGGGCCACGGGCTCGACAAACATGGTCACAGGAGGGCCTCCTCAAGAAGATAGCTATCTGTTACGGGGCCGAGAGTAGAGCGGATTGGCCGGACCTGCCAACCATCGGGGCCATGTCCGGCCCCAGCAACGCACGTTTCTTCGCGTGTCCACGCCTGGGGTGGACATTTCCTCACTGCCAGGGGACTGCCAGCTATTTCTCAGGAGACGATCTCTGCCGTTCCCGCGCGGCTAGATGAGCTGCGGATTCTGCAAGCTCCCCGATTGCTCGAAGCCGTCTGCTGAGCGTCTCGGCCGCGACCGCCCCGGCATGAGCTTCCTCGGAAATCTGGGCGAGCTGCTCCACCAGGACTTTGGCCGATCCACTCAAGGGATAGGAGGCATCTGCCCGCAGGGTGGGCTCAGCGCCGCCCAGGACCGCATCGAAGCTGCCTGCGACCCATCCGAGCGCCGCCTCGATGCGGCCCCGTGTGGCTGCACGTCCGGGGACCTTGCCGCGGTTGATCAGATCGGTGATCGTGGAACGGCCGACCCTGGCAACCTTGGCCAAGTCCTGTTTGGACAAGCCCAAGTCCAGTCGGGATGCATCGACGACCAGCCCCAGCCGTCGTCCGGGGTCCTCACTCAAGGGGTAGTACCTGCGCGATCTGTGCGGGTGCGCTCAGTTTGTCGGTGACATACATGCCGCGGCCCACGGGTTGTCTGCTGGCCCGTACGCCTCGGATGAGCGCGCCTTCCTCGCGGGGGCCGTCCATGATGACCGTTGGTGCCGTCAGCTGAATCAGCTTTCCTGTCAGCGGCGCGGACACCGCCTGGCCCCACGGCGAGATTCGGCGCCCGACCACCAGGTGCAGGCCGACCTCGCGGGCGCGGTCGAGGTACTTGAGTAGTCCCTCCAAGGCTGGGCCTTTCCCATCGGGCCGGAACATCATCGCCCCGCTGCTCCAACCGGCAACCAGATCCTCGTTGTCGACAAGCACGAAAATTTCGGGGCCCGACCACGACCTCGCCGAGCGGGCCAGCTCATCCTGACCGACGCGGCCGCGCGGCAGTCGAGGGGCCAGCAGTGCGTCGAGGTAAGTGGTCATCGCCCGCACATCGTCTTCGTAGTAGGTGTAGCCCTCCGACTCGACGCCGTCCTCGCCGATGTAGCGGCCCAGGTGCTCCCCCTGAACCACCTGCACCAGCGTGTTTTTCGGGTCGATGACATAAATCTGGGCTTCCTCAGGTCGATAGCACCGCATGATCGACTGTGCGACCGCAGCTAGAGCATTCGACAAGCCGCACTCGGGGTTGCCGACGAACAGCATGTGCGGTGAGCGCGCGAAGTCGGCTTCGGCGGCCACCAGGCCCACCTCGGAAATCCCAAACGGCACCAACCCCGCTCGCGGCTGATGACGTGCGGCGAACACGGCATCGAGTGCGACGGTGTCGGGCAGCATCCGGACTTGGGCGACTTGGCTGACACCGCTCATCTCGGCGATCACCGCTGAGGCTTCACGTGGTCCAACGGTCCTGCCATCGGCCGTGGTCACGATGGGTAGCGCCGACTGGAAGTGATAGCCCGCCATCGAGGTGCCCCGGCCGCGCACCTTCTCCACCCGGGTCTCTGCTGGGCCCTGATCGTCGCCGTCTTCGTCGTCGATCAACTCGCGCTCACCGAAGGGCACCTTTTTGGCGATCTCGCGGTTGTTCTTCGACGGATCGTCCTGATTGCCCAGAGCCAGTTCGACGTTGTGTGGCATCAAGTTCGTCATCCAGGACGGGAAGCCACCCGAGATCCAGCCGTTGGCCGCGACAATGACCCTCACGCCCAGGGCGCTGCCGCGCTCCATGATCATGCCGATGTCGGCCACCATGTCGTCACCGAACGTCGTGCGGAACTGCTGCCACCCGTCGATGACTACGAACACCTCACCGAAGGGGTCATTGGGAACCTCGCCGATCTCGCCGCCGAACTTGCGGGCTCGGAACTGATCAATGGTCAAACCAAGCCTGCTGAACGACTCTTCACGTTCCTCGACCAGCAGCCGCATCTCCGCGACCGTGCGCAGAACCCGGTCAGGATCACCGGCACGGGCAAAGGAGCCCACGTGTGGAAGGGACTCGACGTCGTTGATGATCGGCCCGCCCATCGCGATCACGTAGAACTGCACGCGTTTCGGGTGATACATCAGTGCAGCGCCGGTGATCATGGTGGTTAGTACCGTGGTTTTGCCTGCGTCCTTCTGGCCGATGACCGCGCAATTGCCCGACGAGAGATCCACGGTGTACACCCGCTGAGCGTGCTGGAAGGGGCG
>Ga0210003_1001263_pt1 | contig 22479 bp, 24 predicted proteins | sample LantaG_FD_182804 | JGI IMG/M metagenome (GOLD analysis project Ga0210003, IMG submission 182804) | Deep subsurface microbial communities from Baltic Sea to uncover new lineages of life (NeLLi) - Landsort_02402 metaG (SPAdes) (version 2) | ecosystem: Environmental > Aquatic > Marine > Oceanic >... | reverse complement strand
ATATGATTGCAAAAAGATATGGTACCAGATGCCAGGTGTCTCTTGAAGAACATATGGCATGCGGATTTGGTGTGTGCAGGGGTTGTGTAGTAGAGACAATCGCCGGCAACATGCAAGTCTGCAAAGATGGCCCGATCTTTGATGCCGCAGATATTATCTGGAGATAGAAATGGATACTACTATAAAACTTACACAAGGGCTTGAATTAAAAAACCCTGTAATGAATGCATCCGGTACATTTGCCTATGGTGAGGAATTCTCTAAGCTCTTTGACCTGTCCATAATGGGAGGAATCATAACAAAGGGGTTATCACTACTACCAAAGAAAGGTAATCCCCCTCCACGTATAGTGGAGACTCCATGCGGGCTCATTAATTCTATTGGCCTTGAAAATATAGGGGTAGAGGCCTTCTTGAATGATAAGCTCCCATTTCTTATGCAATTCAAAACCCCTGTCATTGTCAACTTTTTTGGCAGCACCGAAGATGAATATGTACAGTGTGCCAGGAGGCTCTCTGGCAAAGGGATAGACGCATTGGAGATGAATGTATCCTGTCCTAATGTAAAATCAGGAGGAATCGAATTTGGTACAAACCCACACACCTTATATGCCCTGGTAAGGAAGGTAAGAGATGCAACCCTTAAACCTTTACTGATAAAGCTTTCTCCTTTGGTGGGTGATATATCAAAGATGGCCTTTTCGGCCCAAGACGCAGGGGCAGATGCCATTACCTGCACAAATACCATACCGGCTATGGCTATTGATGAAGAGTTATGGAGACCAGTCCTGGGGAATATAACCGGCGGCCTGTCAGGCCCTGCTATAAAACCAATAGTACTGCGCATGGTTTGGGAGATATCCCGCAAGCTTGATATCCCTGTTGTAGGCTCAGGCGGAATTGCTTCAGTAGCTGATGTAATACAATTTATGCTGGCAGGGGCATCTGCTGTTGAGATAGGAAGTTTTTCTCTAAGAGAGCCCTTTTGCTTTCCTGATATCATAAATGGGCTCACTCAATACATGGGAGAACATAGTATAGATACCATACGAGATGTAATTGGGAAACTTAAAATGTGTGGAAGGTAGAAGGTGGAAGGTAGAAGGTTTCGTAAAAAGCTCCGCTATGCCGACACGTCGGCATTATAATTGGAAATAACTTATGTTTTTAACAAATTCGTTATTTCTGGCAAATATTAAGAACTTATAGCGCATTTGCAAATTTAAGTTACTTGGAAGGTAAAAGGGCATTGGTTGTTTTTCCTTCAGCCTTCAGCCTAAACAACCTAAAAAAGGTGAAAGGCTTTCAGGAACAAATCATGCGCGATCACACAAAACTCAGGGCATTTGAGTTGGCTGAAGTTGTATACCTATGAATTCAAAACCCAACCCTCAAAACTCAAAACCCAAAACTTATAATTTACAGCTCATAGCTCACAACTCTCCACTCTTGGTAGTATTTGCAGGGCTATCTGCGGGGATCCTTATAGGACTAAAGGACACAGGTGCTTTCTTGTTTGTCCTTGCATTCATCTTCATGCTCACTCCCAAGGGAAGGATAGTACATGCCATCCTTGGTATTATTCTGGGCCTGATTTCCATCACCTGGATTCCGGGTGATGTGAATATACCAGATGGAGAATATACAATAGAGGGCGACGTTGTAGATTCAGGTTTTGCAAAGAGGATATACAGGGTCCATCTTGATCACATAAAGATTGACGGGCAAAGGCTACGCGGTCGCTCTCAGATCAATATCTATGAGCACATAGAGACTTTACACAAGGGGACGCACATAAAATCAAAGGCTGTCATAAGAATGCCCAGGCCTTATGGTAACATAGGAGAATTTGACTATACCAGGTATCTTAAGACCAAGGGTATTACATTAACCGGGTATATAAAAGACTTTAACGATATAGAAAAGTATGGCCCTTGGGTTGTAAAAAAAGGTTTCAAAACCAATGCATCAGAACAATTATCAAGCTTTGCCAGACCGGAGGCAGAGATATTAAAGGCCATCCTATTAGGAGACAAATCATGTTTGACCAACTCTATAAGGGACAGATTCACCTCGCTTGGGATCTCCCATCTTATGGCCATCTCCGGGCTACATATAGGTCTGGTGATCTTGTTCGGATACGTGATAGCGTTTACTGTCTTGAGGTGTATTCCTCCTATTGCCAAAAGGTTTGATACGCCCATTGCAGCAAAGATCATAGGCCTTATAAGTGCTTTATTGTATGCATGCCTTGTAGGCCCGTATATTCCTACTGTCAGGGCTACGATAATGGCAATAGTGGTAGTCGGAGCACTTTTCTTCGCACGAAAGAATGATGTTATAAACTCCCTTGCTCTATCAGGTATTGTCATACTTACTATATGGCCTGTCAGCATATACAGCCCGAGCTTTTTGTTATCCTTTGCCGCTGTGCTCGGGATAATCGGGATGCTGAACAAATTTAGCTCAAAATCACGGATACTCCAACTTGTCATAATAACTATAGCTGCTACTGTATTCACCCTCCCCATGATAGTGTATATATTCGGTTTTGTCTCACCTGCAGGGGTTATATCCAACCTGATTTTCGTCCCTGTATTTGGCCTATTTGTCATGCCCATTTCTCTGCTGGGTCTTTTGGCAACCCCTGTTTCATGGCCTATAGCTTCATACCTGTTTTCACTCTCGATGGATGGTATTACCCTTATTCTCAAGACAGGCGACTTATTGGGGGTGCTCTTCCCTGTCAAGAGGCCATGGCTTATATGGGTCTATTCATGCTATCTTGGCCTTATCCTGGCATTCTTTGGTAGGAAGACCAGGCTAAGAACAATACTCATCACATTAAGTGCTATTTTCATAATCACTTTACCGATTTTGCACCAGCAGATAAGACTAGGCAGGCCCCTTACATTTGATTTCATAAGTGTTGGCCAGGGGGATTCAGCCCTTATCACATCCGGGAGGCATGCAATATTGATTGATGCAGGCGGGGCACGATCAGGATTTGACACTGGCAGATTTATTGTGGCCCCCCACCTGTTACAGAGGGGCATAACAAGGGTGGATCTAGTAGTAATAACTCACTCTAATACTGATCATATAGGTGGGATGCCCTTTATATTAAGGCGCTTCGATGTTGGTGAGGTATGGACAAACATGGAATCAGACTGGGATCCTGTATTTAAAGAGGTTACAAGGATTGCAAGATCGAGATCCATACCCATAAAAGCAGTGTGCCTTGGCGATACCCTAACCTTGGGGAATACAACAATCGAGGTGTTAAGCCCGCTTAAACACATAGCAAAAAGAGAGAAAGGCATGGACCTGAATTTGCATTCTATTGTGCTGAGGGTAGGCGGCGACAATATGAAGGGCTTATTTATGGCAGATGCAGATAATATGGGAGAATTATCCCTGGCACATCTTGGCAGAGATATCTCGGCAGATGTGCTCAAGGTGGCTCACCACGGGGCAAAAAAGTCATGCCTTCCAGTCTTTCTGGATATGGCAAATCCACGCATTGCGGTGATTTCATGCGGTTATAAGAACAGCTATCATGTACCCTGCCCTAAACCACTAAAACGGTTAAGGGCTAAAGATATAAAAGTGTTCAGGACGGATATGGATGGAGAAGTGATGGTAAGCAGCAAAAAGGGTGCCTATAATGTTAAGTTGGGGAGGGGTTATACCGATACAGAATAAAATGAGATATAGGGGATTGGTCTGCATTCAAAATATAAGAGGTTTTACAATAACGGAGCTAATGGTAGTTGCAGTTATAATCGCTATTGGTGCAGCCATAGCTGCTCCAAACATAGGCGGCTGGCTTGCCAAACAAAGGTTGAATAGCTCATCAAGGACTATTGCAGCGCATCTTCAGCAGGCAAGGATGACAGCGCTAAAGTTCAATAAGGATGTGAGGATATGCTTTGAGAATAATGCATCGCCGACACCGGACAGATATATTGTGGAAGCAGACCTAACAGATCCAGTCGTGCCATGGACTACATTGGAAGATGATATCGACATAACTCCAAACTTTACCGTTGTGGCAATGGCAGCAAATTCCACCGGCTTCGATAGTCGTGGGCTTGCATTACAGCAAGGCAGCATTGTAGTGCAGAGTACTAAGGCCCCCGTGGCCGATAATACCAGGACCATAACGTTATCTCTTGGCGGGAGTATAAGTATAAGATAGGAGGTTATCGAATCTTGACAGTCGGAATTTTAAAGCACAATAGACAATCAAATCAACTAGTTGAGAAAGGATATCATATTCCAAAATTTGCCGTCTATAACAATAAAGGCGTAACCCTGGTGGAATTAATGGTAGTCCTGGTCATATCAGCCTTTTTGATGGCGGTTGTATATACTGCTTATCTAACCCAGCACAAAATCGGGCATGTGCAACATCAGGTTGTCACAATGCAGCAGGATATAAGGGCATCAATCGATATAATGGAAAGGGATATAAGGATGGCGGGCTGCGACCCGACAGGCAACACCACAGCAGGTATCCTTACATGGACAGCAAACATTTTAGGCATAACTATGGATATCGACGAAAGTGGTACTATTGATGCAGGTGAACAGGCAACCTATTCTATGGCGCAGTCAACACTTTTCAGAAATGGCCAATCCCTGGCTGTAAATGTCACAAGCCTGGGATTGGCCTATCTTGACAGCGATGATAACCCTGCCGGTACTGTAAATGATATAAGGTCTGTAGTGTTAAATATTGTTGTTCGCAGCGAACAGACAGATCCGGATACAGGACAGCCCATTACCCGCACACTGGCAAGGAGGGTAAGATGTCGAAATCTAGGGTTGTAAGGCAAAACAGGTCAAAAAGGAAATCAGAGATGGGCAGGATAGATAACAAAGAAGGTTTTACCCTTATTGAGGTGGTAATAGCCATACTAATATTTGCAGTAGGGATCATGGGGGTGGCGAAGATGCAGGGTGAGGCAGTAAAGGGTGGCAGTTTTGGTATGCAGATGACTGATGCCATGAATATTACACAGAATCAGGTGGAGTTTCTTATGGGACTGAGTTATGCGCATACATCCCTTACCCAGGGGACTCATAATTCTCCGGGAATTACCTCTGATACAGGAAGGAACTATGCCATCACATGGAATGTGCAAGACGATACACCTGTTACAGGGGTAAAACAGGTACAAGTCGGCTCATCATGGACCGAGAAAACCACTCCTCACCAAGTCACTGTTTCGTTTATAAAGGGGCAGTCATAATGAAAAACAACCAGGAAGGAATGGTACTGGTACTGGTATTGTTAGTACTCCTGGCAGCGATTGTCATTGGGATAGCAGTGATGCGTTCTTCTACGATAGAGGCAAGGATTGCTGGAAATGAGCGGGCTTATAAACAGGATTTTTATGTTGCAGAGAGTGCTGGTAACTATGCTGTTGCTAACTTTGATGCATTTGCCAGTTCAACAGTAATAAATATGAACACAACTTACCCTCTTTCGCCACCAGTTGGCAGCATGATAAGCAGTGTAACCATCAGTGTGCAACTGACCCGCACCGGGACTTCACCTGTGGGCGAAGGTTCAAGTGCCACGCAAGTAACTACCAATTATTACAAGATCATATCTGATATAAACAGCCAGAATATAGAGATAGGTGTATGGAAGAATTTTCCGGCACAATAAGGACTAAACACAAGGAGAAATCTATTATGTATAAAAAAATTATATTCCTCATAGGCCTTTGTTTATTGTTCGCATATAAACCAAGCCTGGCCGATGATACAGAGATCTTTTCTGGAGGGATAATAAATGTTACACCCAATGTGCTTATCATATTTGACACATCAGGATCTATGGGCGATCAAGTCCCGTGCAGTGAATATGACCCAACTCATGATTATGCTGGAGACTTTGGAGGAGGAGGATGGGGATCAACCGAGCCTCCCTTTGAGAGAGATAAGGTCTATTATAAATCAGGCACTGGCGGATGGGGAACTGCCTCCTGGGAAGAATTTACCGGTAGCACATCGGATATCTCTTGCACAGATGCAAAAGATACACTAGATACCATTGGCCACTGGCAGGGGTACATAGGGAATAGTTCTCCATATAACTGTGGGACATCCAATGCCGAGAGCCTGGCAGCAGGGAATTTCCTGAATTATCTGGATTCCCCGGAGACAGAAACTGATTCAAAGATCAATATTGCCAAAAAGGTGATAAAAAAATTATTGGATAGCGTGGATGATAGTGCAGTCAGATTTGGTCTGATGAGGTTTAATGATAATAACCAAGGGGGTAGGATTGTCGCTGAAATGGGTTCTAGTGATGTCACCATAAAGACTGCGATTGATATCTTTACTGCACATGGCGCGACCCCGCTTGCAGAGAGCCTGGCAGAGGCAGGCCTGTATTTTGCTGGCAAGGCATCCTGGGCAAACCCGGGCACACAATATACATCCCCGATACAGTGGAGGTGCCAGAAAAATTATATAGTATTGATGACAGATGGCAACTCATGGAGTGATGAAGGTGACGGCAATGGGGATAATATATTCACCCGTGCTGACTATATAAATGGCCATTCTATAGGTGATTATGATAAGGATGGAGCCGATCCAGGCACAGACGGGAATGGAGGCACCCACTGGCTCGATGACGTGGCAAAATTCTTACATGATGAAGACCTCATAGTGGATCCTGCAACAGATGGTGCGGGTGAATCCTTTGATAGTGACACCTATGGTGTCTTCTGGCAACAGAACATAACCACCCACACGATCGGCTTTTCAACCGGGACTAATGATCTATTATTGAAAAGAACCTCTGCAAAGGAAAATGATCCTGAAGGCCCTCATGGTTGTGGTGAATACAATTCTGCTGAAAGCAGTGCACAGCTTGAGGCTGCATTCATTGGGATCATAGGAGAGATCCTGGAGACAAATGCAAGCTTCGTAGCGCCAGTGGTACCTGTCAGCAAGATGAACAGGATATATTCGGGAAACAGCGTATACCTTGCTCTATTCAGGCCTGAGGATGCATCTGGATTCTGGCTAGGCAACTTAAAGAAATTCGGGCTTGACTGCGATGGCAATCTCCTTGATAAAAATGGCAATCCTGCTACAGACATAAATGGCCAGATCTTGAGTAATGCTACATCCTGTTGGCAACTGAGCAGTAGTGATGGGAGTAACGTAAAGAAAGGAGGGTCTGGCGAGGTAATACTTAATCAGACTAATAGAACATTCTATACATATCAGGGCACTGCAAATAAAAATCTAACCCATAACGATAATGCATTCTCAGTGACTAATACAGCAATCACTGCAACCACAATGGGGGTGGCCACTGATGCTGAAAAGGATGACCTGATCAATTATCTGACGGCAAAAGATAAATATGCTAAAGGCGGGACCAGTGCGAGGGATTGGGTTCTAGGTGATGTCCTTCATTCAAAGCCTGCGACCATGTATGATGGGAATAATACAGTAATCTTTGTGGGTGCAAATGACGGTTTTCTGCATGCACTTGTTGATGATGACAAAGGCAGTGACTCTCTGGCAGATGATACACTAAACGAGGCATGGTGCTTTGTACCATGGGATTTCCTGCCAAACCTATATCTACTGAAAGACAGTAGCACTCACAGCTATTTTGTGGATAGCTCTCCTGTGTTATACAGGGCGGGCGCTAATCAATATGTGTGCTTTGGCCTAAGACGTGGCGGCAATAGGTACTATACCTTAAAGATGGGTGAATATAACGTAAATGGTGATTATATCACAGGTGGCTATCTCTCCCCTGAATGGGTATGGGAGATTAGCCCAAGCATATTGGGCTCTGAGACCCTTGGGCAGTCATGGTCTATACCACATCCATGTACAATAGCAACTGGTGGTGGATCCACTACTAAGGTTATACTACTTGCAGGGGGCTATGATGCAGCGAATGAAGATCTGGATACCCCTGCATCTGGTGATTCCAAGGGCAGGGCTGTGTATGCGGTGGATGCATCAACAGGCAGTTTAAATGCAGTAATAAACTTCAATCATAGTAATTATTCTGACATGGGATATTCCATTGTTGACATGGCTGCCTTTGATTATGACAGTGACGGCTTAGATGATACTATCTACGCCCCTTCTCTAGGCGGCAACCTGTTTGTATTTAAAGACAGGGATAAAGACGGTTCATGGGAGAAAAGATGGCTGTTTAAGGCCAGAGATGGTGGAACTGTTGCGGCATTGCTGAAATTTTTCTATGCACCAGATGTGGTGTTAGAGACCTTTGGTGATTATATCTATACCGGCACAGGCGATAGGGCCCACCCAGCAGAGACAACGACTATCAATCGCTTTTATGCAATAAAGAATAACTGGACAACCCCGTGGACAGATGGCTCAGCCACCAACACCCTCACAGAAGGAGACCTGGTAGATGTGACAAATTACAACTACGATGCAGCCACATATACAGCACTTGCGAATGAAGATGGCTGGTTTATCAAATTCGATAATCACAGCGGTGAAAAGGTGGTCTCCGCCCCTATTGTATTTAACAAGATGGCGTTCTTTACTACCTTTAGCCCGGATTCTGGTTCTGGCACAGATAAGTGCGCTACACAAGGACTGGGTGGAGGAAGGCTCTACGCACTGGACTACAAGACAGGGGAGGCGGTCTTAAATTTTGATGAAACCAATGATGCTGGAGGTGAGGAGGTGCTTGCCGGGTCAGACAGAAGCACATATCTCGGAACCGGTATCCCATCCCAGCCAACCCTTATCGTGACATCTAAGGGTGCCAAGTTGATTATTGGGACCCAGGCCCCTGGAGGTACTACAGGGACAACCACAATTAATATACCACAAACCTTGGGGGCAAAACCCTATTACTGGAAACAAAACTAATGAGCAAGATCAGGGAGATAAAAATGTCTTATACTTTTAACAAAATCGTGGCAACATTAGCCTTGTCTCTACTTGTCCTGGTGTTTTTCACGGGAATATGTAGTGCTGATAAGATATCTCATTACATAAAAAATTGGGAGTATACCCAGTTTCAAGCTAAAATCACATACGTCAGTCCTGAAAAGGACTATATTATAGCATCCGAAAGGAAGATATTTTTGGTGGATCTGATTTATGAAGGAAAGCATTATCAGACCAATATCAAAGATATTAATGGTAATGACATCAGCTTTGAGGAGCTCAAGGTAGACAAATGGGTATTTGTAAGGGGAGGAAAATTAAAGGACAAAACCATAGGCGCCAGGAGCATCTTTCTCTTACCCAGGCGTCTTAATAGAGATGATGTGAACCGATATCCCATGCTACAATCGCTTCAGAGTTGGGATCATGAAATTGTTAATAAACATAAAAGCAAATAATGGTTTCTAAATAGGGTTTGATAAGTATATCTATATCTTATAGTATCTTATCCTGATTCAGTCTAATTCTTTTCGGAGGGGGTAATGCATTCAAAAAACTGGATAAAACGAATAATCTACTTCCAAGAAAAGCGGGTATATAATTTTTACACTATACTGATCTTTGCCCTATTTGTTGGGGGTATACGTACAATAGAAGAGGTTATGCTCGCCTACAGGCAGTACTATCACGTAGATATTGTTAATAACTGTGTGTTCTATCTCCTCATGATATTCTCCTATACATTAGTCGTTGCCATATCCTCCAAGACCGATTGGAAAAAGGTGATAAATGCCGTACTAATCGGTGTATTTTTAGGGATCTTCCCTCCTATTATAGATGCCTTTATTTATGGTCTGGGAAATTTCAGGTATTCCTACTTTGTAGGCATGCCTGGGATCAGAGAATTTTTCTTCTTTAATTATAACAGAGGTTTTCCTATAGGAGAGGGGATTGTGCTGTGGTCAACTATCATCTTTAGTGCCTACTATACCTATATCAAGACATCCAGCTACAGAAGGTCATTCATGGGTGGGCTAGGGGTATATATAGTTGTCCTTTTGATCTCAGGGATGATCATCCCCACTATTGCCGCAATGGTGGCAAAAAGCATCCCCATGCGTATACCAAACATGGTGGTCACATCTATATTCCAATTGATACCGGTGATTGTTTTTTATCTTATCTTAAATCCGCGGATATTCACCAATCTAGCAAAACGGAGCCTTCACTGTCTGCCTTTTGTCTTACTTGCCTTTATGGGAGCTGCTGTCTCTGGCGGGATTAATCCCTTTACCCTCTTTGCGGCTGCTATGATCTTTTATGCCGGCCTGGTAACCTTAGTCCAGAATGACTTCTTTGACAGAGAAGAAGATACACTTTCCGGACGTTATAGCTATGTAACAGGGCAGGATGTCCTGTTTTTCAATACTACATACCTGATCCTTGTCTTTTTGTCATACAACATCAAGTCAATGGTTTTTCTGCCCTTAGGCCTGCTATACATTGTCTCTGTCTTATATAACTATGATTTTTACAGGGCAAAAAGATTTTTCCCGGCCAATTACAAGATAGAAGGGATTTGGGGGCTTGGCTCCTTCTTAGCCGGTATTTTCTCCGTGAAATCTCCTGTGTTTACTCCAGAGATCATTGTGTTTAGTTTCTTGATATTTGGGGGCTGGTCACTGGTATCCACATTTAAGGACTATAAGGACATTGGTGCTGATAAGGCTGTCGGAAATCAGACAGGATATATCATGCTCATGAAGGCAAGCCTTAGCCTGGAACAGGCGCACAGGATAGTGAGCACTGTGATCCTTCTATGCTTTGCCGTGCCAGCCACATGGTTATTTTTTAAAGGTGTCCATATATTGGTCTGTATCCTCTTCCCCTTAGTAACCATGCCTGCCCTGTGGTACACTCTTTCTCAAAGACCCTGTACGGCCACTGTTAGAAACGTACTTGTCGTAATAAGCATCTATCTTTTTTTATTGTTACTAGTGGTTATATCTATCTACCAGAATAACCCCATGCCGCGTTGATGTATCAACAGCACGTCAACACGTCAATAAAATGATTGACAAATGTGAACCACTGGAGTTCCATATTTATATGTAATGAGAGATTAGAAGGTGGGTCTAATGTATAGATGGCATTATTGTTTTATTTGCTTGTTATACAGTGCAGTGATCATCTGTCTCTGGCAGGAAGGCATCCTGGCACAGGATAAACCCAAAGGAGGTGAATCTATGGAGATCGCTATTACCAGTCCGGCATTTGAACAAGGCTCTATGATACCAGACAAGTATACCTGTAAGGGCAATGATATTTCCCCACCACTGACATGGGGGGCTGTTCCAGATGGGACTAAGAGTATTTGTCTTATATGTGATGACCCTGATGCGCCTGTAGGTACATGGGTCCACTGGGTTATCTATAGCATCCCTTCTGATACAACCAGTTTAGCCGAAGATGTACCTCCAAAGGAAAGGCTTGAAAATGGCGCAATACAGGGGAGAAACGACTTCCAAAAGATAGGCTACGGTGGTCCTTGCCCGCCATCGGGCATTCATAGGTATTACTTCAAGATATATGCCTTGGATACAAAACCAGACCTTGAACCGGGCGCTACCAGAAATGAACTCCTAAATGCCATAAAGGGCCATATCTTAGCCCAAGGTCAATTGGTGGGTAGGTGTAAGAAATAGACTAAAGACTAGAGATAGGTTCCCTCCAGTCTTATATGCTATGTCAAGACATTACCATAATTGAAGGAGTTGCATTACCAGTTTGACCTGTCAAAGCACCCGGGGTATTTTGATGAATATGACATTTCTGGCTGCGAATCAAAAATGACTAGTGGCTGATTATCCCTATGAAGGCAATGTCATCCTTTATTTCAATATCTACATTTGCTATCTGCTGGGTCTTCAGATTGTTCATAATATCATCAAGGTTACCCTTTGTCTTAATAGTATGCCAGAGCCGGTGGCCCTCTATCTTGGATATTTTTATTTGAGAAACATTTGACATGGCGCTCAGTGCATTTATTATTGATTGGTAAGTATTATAATCACTGATTCCCTCTATACAAATGTACTTTGTCGCAACCTCAGGGGATAGGCTTAAAATTTTGTATGCAATCTTATTCCTTACCGGATCGATAAGAAAATCTGTCATTAAAGAATTCATTTTTTCTGTCTGCAGATCACCCTTGTAAGAGGCAGACCACGAACAAAGTTCGCTCCCGCCTACCTCTATGAGTCTAATATTGAGCACACATGAATATATATTTTTTTCTTCAGGGATATACTCTATGCTACCTGTCAATATTAAGTCAGCCCCTACCTTTTCAGCAATCTTGATAGGATCTGAGCTATCATAAGGATATCTTTTCGTCTCAGACGGATCTTTAATAACGTTTTCACCCCATAAAAAAAGCTGGGTGATTAATTGAGATTCGAATGCTGAATATGTTTTTTTGCCCGGAATTTTCCACCATTCATAGACATCTTCTTCCTCAATACCTTTTGAGGATATCATGGTTATTATCTTTGGTCTGGCAATGCGTGGGACATTCAGGGTCTGTGCACATAGCCACTGCTTTAGATGTTCCTCTTTTAATCTAAGCTCTATAGTAAGCCTTAAAAGGCTATCCTGCTTGAGCTTATCTGTGATTTGGTATTGAGAAATGTCATTTGTACCCCGATAGGAGAGGTAGGAAGGCAACGCATTAATCAGGGCATATGTAGAAGACATTGGGACATATTGTAAAGCGCTTATAAGCAATGCCTTATTAAACCCGTCGGCAAGGGCTAGATATTCTGCCTTTGCTATATTGCCATCTGCTATAATACCTATACCCTGAACAACGAGGGGGAGCTGCTCTTCTGCCATTGATGGCAGAGGTGCCACAAACAAGATACTAAATATTATTGTTGCAAAAAGGTACTTTTTCATCCCGAAAGAAAATCTTTTAATTTAGAATCCTCTTCAGTAGGTTCTATAAAGGTTATTGCATGCTTATACACAAGTATCGGCCGATCAGTCTGAAACAAAATACAAAATGGATCGAAGCTCCTAACAAAACCTTCCATCTTTGCATTATTGATAAGGGTAATTACAACAGGCACCTTTTCTTTTCTTGATTGATTCAAGAATTGATCCTGCACGTTAAAGACAACTTTAGTCATAACAAACTCCTTATAAAAATGTATTGAATTAATATCATACATATTAATCATTAAATAGTTTTATTCAAGCATTTTTTATGTTAAATAAATTTCATTGTAAATTAACAAATTAATGATGTTCACAAAGAGCAATTACCACACATATCAATTCTCAAGGATGATCTATGGCGGGGAATAAGCCTATAAAACGTATAAAGGAACTTAGAGATCTTATAGAGCATCATAATTATCGCTACTATGTCTTGGATGCCCCTGAAATATCTGACGGGTCCTATGATCAGCTCATGCGAGAGCTGATTCAGATCGAAGAAGAACACCCTGAACTCATAACATCAACCTCACCCACCCAGAGGGTAGGGGGGGCAGCATTAAAGGCATTTCCAGCCATGGTCCACAGGATGCCGCTGCTAAGTCTGGATAATGCTATGAATATTCAAGAATTGAGGGAATTTCACCAAAGGGTGATCAAATGGATAGATGAAGGTGCAATAGTATATTGTGGTGAACCAAAATTCGATGGATTGGCTGTGGAACTTGTCTACGAAAACGGTATCTTTATCCGTGGCGGAACCAGAGGAGATGGCACTACAGGAGAGGATGTAACGCAGAATTTAAAGACCATAAAAAGTATCCCGCTGAGGTTGATGACAGATCGCCCTCCTGGCCTCTTAGAGGTTCGAGGAGAGGTAGTGATGTACAAATCCGAATTTAAGAGGTTAAACAATGAACGGGCTAAAAAAGGTGAAACACTGTTTGCAAACCCCAGAAATGCAGCAGCCGGATCCTTAAGGCAACTGGACCCTGCCATAACAGCAGATAGAGCCCTTATGTTCTTTGCATATGCTCTTCCAGAGCCAGTCTCCCTTGAGATGGACACACAATCTCAGGCATTAAATATGCTGTCTTTTCTTGGATTTAAGGTGAACCCTGACATAAGGGTATGTACGGGAATAGAAGAGGTCATAGATTTTACTGCATATATCCAGGAGAAAAGGGAAGAGTTCCCATATGAGATTGACGGGGTTGTGGTAAAGATAGATGCGATAAGACATCAGGATATGCTCGGCGCGAAGGCCAGGGCTCCCAGATGGGCAATAGCATACAAGTTTGCCCCCACACAGGCCACCTCTATCCTTAAACATATACATGTCCAGGTAGGCAGGACAGGGGTCCTCACCCCTGTGGCCATACTTGAGCCTGTCAAAGTAGGAGGGGTGACAGTAAGCAGAGCAACCCTTCATAATGCAGACGAGATCAAACGAAAAGATATACTCATTGGTGACACCATTATAATACAAAGGGCAGGGGATGTAATCCCGGAGATAGTAGGCCCTATCAAATCCAAGAGGACAGGTGACGAGAAGGTTTTTCATATGCCTGATAGATGCCCTGTATGTGGGTCAGCCGCAGTGAAAGACGGCGCTGTGCACCGATGTGTAAATATGTCATGCCCTGCTATTATAAAGAACAGGATATATCACTTCGCATCTAAAGAGGCTCTTGATATAGATGGCCTCGGGAAAAGGACAGTAGACCAGATAGTAGATAATCTTCAAGTAAGGCATGTATCTGACCTGTATCAATTAAACCACGAAGATCTAATGAAACTAGATGGTTTTGCAACCCTATCTTGTGAAAACCTCCTCAAATCCATTGAAAAGAGTAAAAATATAGGCTGGTCTCGTTTTATATATGCCCTTGGCATTGATCATGTCGGGCAATCCACAGCGCAATATCTAGCTAATCATTTCAAGACACTAAAAAACTTTTTGGCTGCAGATTATGATACACTTAGGACTATACCAGGCATAGGAAAAGAGGTGGCTACTTCCATAGTTGCTTTTTGTAAAGATCAAGAAAACTTAAGAGTTATAGAGGACCTTATATCCCTGGGAATAAGAATAAAGGGCAGCGAAGCCCAGGAGAAAAAGGAGTCTGTATTTTCTGATAAAAGGATATGCTTTACAGGGACATTAGCATCCATGACCAGATCACAGGCAAAAGCAGGGGTAGAAGCCCTTGGCGGACATGTGGTGAAATCTGTGAGCAAACAGCTGGATTACTTGGTGGTTGGCAGTGATCCCGGGTCAAAACTGAAAAAAGCTAACACACTAAATATAAATATCTTAGATGAAGATACTCTTCTTGCGCTACTAAAAGGAGAGAATATATGAATGCATTACACCTGATGATATACGGGAGGGTCCAGGGGGTTTGGTTTCGGGCCAGCACTCAAGAGGTGGCCATCAAAGAAGGTGTGAACGGATGGGTAAAAAATACTCAAGATGGTGCTGTAGAGGTTTATGTGGAGGGAACCCCTAATGCAGTCCAAAGATTTTTGCAATGGTGCTATCATGGCCCTGTTGGGGCAAGGGTAGATCATATCGATGTTAAGGAATTTCCATCCCCTGAAGGGATAGAGGGTTTTAAGATAAGGTACTAACTATGGTTTGGTCTTCGTCACAACAGTTATAGCGCGATTGTCTCCTATAAACAGATTCAAGATAAAGCCTACGACAGACATGACGATTGCCCCAATAAGTGCAGCCCAGAAACTATTTACTGTGAAACCCTTGACAACCTCCGATGTTAATAAGATCATTATTGCATTTATCACAAATGTGAATAACCCTAGTGTCAAGATATTAAGAGGGAGAGTAAGTAAGACCACAATGGGCTTTAAAAATGCGTTTAACAAACCAATTACAAGCGCTGCACCTAACAGTGCCCAGCCACTGTCTATGACTATCCCCTTTACAACCCATGCAGCCGCCGCAAGAGCGGCTGTAGAGGCTGCCCATTTTAGTATGAATTTTCTCATGTTTCTACCTCCTGCAGATACAAAGACTATTTTAATAATAAATTCATAAAAAGGCAACTTATTACATTAACTCGTGCCCATCCAGAAATGAAATCATGGGCACGGGAGAATTTCCGAATCAGAAATGAGGAATTTTTAGTAAGGTCAAGGAAATCAAAGGATTGTGCGGAGGCGTACTGTAGTACGCCGCACAAGTAATCCCGCAGATTGACGCCGAGATTGCGGAAAAAAACCATTTCTGGATGGAAATTAACTCACAAAGGAGAGATAGTGGCAAGGAAGAAGCAATGCTACTGGTATCCGGTATGTCCGATAAAATATTTTGTAGAAGAAGGGATGCTTGATCATAAGTGGATAGAAAAATACTGTCTGGGCGACAATAGCAAATGTGTACGCAAGCAGATGGAGGATAAAGGGCAATATCATCCAGACAATATGCTACCTGATGGAAGTATTGATGATAGCCTATTTTTAACTTGAACATAATATTTTATTGGTGTATGAGGTTCCAACTTCCTTGCTCCATAAGGGGCTGGAAAGACCATAAGGGAGGAGCGTATGAATTCTTATGAATTAATGTTTATAGTAGATCCTGATGTCAGTGACGATGCCTTAGAAAAGGTTATTACAAAATTTAAGGATGTTATAACCAAAAATGGTGGTGATGTGTTAAAGGTTGACGATCATGGCATAAAATCACTGGCATACAAGATCAATAAGAAACCACAGGGGCATTATTTTCTCTGCTTATTCAATGGGCCGGGTGGCTTTATAGTGGAACTGGAAAGAAACTTGAGGATTGACGAGAATATAATGAGGTTTGTGGTAACCAGGCTCGAGGAAGTAGTAGACAAAGATGATATCAAAGAAGAAGTGGAGGTGGAAGATGCCAGCCAATCCTCTAACGAACAGGAGGAGGCAAAAGAATAATGGCAGAGAATAGAAGATTTGATTCCAACGTAAAATCGAGATCAAGATCAAGATTTAGGTCTTATTATAAAAAAAAGGTATGCAAATTCTGTGAAAACAAAGATCTCAAGATAGACTACAAAGAGGCTGGAATACTGAAAGAATTTATCACAGAAAGGGGGAAGATGCTGCCAAGACGAATCACAGGCGTATGTTCCAGGCATCAAAGAAAGCTTTCTGTTGCTATAAAAAAGGCACGGATACTAGCCCTGCTTCCATTTACTGTGCACGAATAAGATAATGCCTCTCACCCTAAGGGGCAATAAAATTCTACTGGTTTTCAGTAGTATATTTCTCTTTATATGTTTACTTGTTATTATAATGCCCAGGCTGGCATTGCCTTTAATGCTTTTCTTTCCATCGATGTATTGTGTCTGGGTAAAAGGACTCGAGAGAAGGTGGAAGCTACTGATAAGCTTGCTGCCTTTTATCATGATTATTATACCGGGATTGAAGGCAGGCGTCTTCTTTTATGGATGTATATTGCTGTTTAGTATACTCCAATGCAATTGTATATATAAAGATCACATTGGGCTTTCCATACTGACGCCTACTTCTCTATTACTAGGGATATTTCTCCTCATGGTGGCTATCAAGGCGCATGCTCTATCTCTTTCATACTTTACCATTATAACACAGGGCGTTCATTCTATGATGGATCAAATAGCCGTAGTTTATGGTCAAGTACTCAGCACAGAGCAATTGCTAGAGTTTAAGATAAATAGACCAGATTTAGAAAATAGAATCGCCAGGCTTTTCCCTGCACTCTTAAGCACAGGACTGTCTTTTGTAGCATGGGCTAATCTATTGATTGTGGCGAGTATAAAAAAGATTAGGCTTAAAGAGTGGCAAGGCCCGTATTGGCTTGTCTATATCTTTATATGTGCATGTGTGATGATCCTTTTGCCCTTTGATAATTTCAGCATAGTGGGGGGGAATTTATTGATTATACTGTGTGTGGCATATTTCTTTCACGGGATGTCTATAGTAGGATACTTTTTGCATTCAATGGGGTGGGGTTATTTCATAAAAGGATTCATTTATATATTGATCTTAAGTCAAATATATATAATGATTGTTGTAGCAGGGTTTGGGTTGTTCGATACATGGTTTGATTTTAGGAAAAGGATAAACGTTCACCGCAGAGGACACAGAGATGACAAAAATAGTTAAATAGGATTACTGAAGCGGTTATCGGAGCAGCAATAGCAGTTCATTGGGAACTGTTGGCGGAAGGAAAGGTAATAATCGAACTCAAGGCAGTAGAGAGGCTGGAGCCAATCCACAAGGCTCAACTTCTGTCTTATCTGAAGTTGTCCGGCTCTACGGTAGGGCTTCTGATTAATTTTAGTGTCAAAGCGCTTAAAATGGCGTGCGCAGGTTAGTTCTTGGTTTGCAAGAATAGTTTCTCTGCGATCTCCGCGCTCTTTGCGGTGAATGGTTACGAAAAAGGATAAAATTTACAAGGAGAGGTAAACTATGAGGTTGATTTTATTAGAAAATATAGAAGGACTGGGCAACATAGGAGAGGAAGTAAGGGTCAAAGATGGTCATGCAAGAAATTTTCTTATACCAAAGGGTAAGGCGATTGAGGCCACAAAATTCAATGCCAAGACATTTAAGGACAAGTATCATACACAAATAAAGAAAGAGGCAAAGACAAGGGGGGAGGCCAATGTGCTGGCAGAAACACTAAGCTCTACCACCCTAAACTTTGATGCGAAGGCTGGCCAGGAAGGCAAGTTATTTGGCTCTATCACTTCTTCTAATATCTATGAGGCCCTAAAAGAAAAGGGGTTTGAGATAGATAAGAAGAAGATAATCATGAAAGAACCTATTCGTCATATAGGATCCCATGAAATAGCTATAAAGCTTTATACAAATATAGCAGCAACCATAAAGGTGGAAGTCAATGCAGAGACAGAGGTGTAAAGTTTGACGAAAGAAACAATCCCATTAGTTCCTCACAACATTGAGGCAGAAGAATATATATTAGGGAGCATCTTATTGGAGAACTCCTCCCTGGATGCTGTCATAGAAATAATTATCCCTGAAGACTTCTATTCCGAAAGGAACAGGGTTATATATAAGGAAATGCTTTCCCTAAGAGATAAAGGCCTGCCTATTGATTATGTGCCACTTATTGAGACCATAGATGTTCGTGAAAAATTGGATGCCGTTGGAGGGGCCAGTTATATTGCCGGGCTTGCAGATCGTATCCCTACATCGGCCAACATCGAATACTATGCAAGGCTTTTGAAAGATAAGGCAATTCTTAGATCATTAATCGTGGGGGCAAACTCTATTATAAAGATTGCAAGAGACTCTGTGGAGGATGTTTCAGAAGCGGTTCAAGAGGCAGAGCAGATTATCTTCAACATAAATAAGGATCTAAATAATGTAAGGGGAGGGCTTACAAAGATAGGTAATCTTGTAACAGACGTTTATCACACCCTGACCTGTATTGCGAGTGGAGAGATTGCAGCTGGCGGTATCCCTACTGAGTTTACAGATCTAAACAATATATTGATGGGACTTCACCCTTCTGATTTGCTAATCATAGCAGGCAGGCCATCAATGGGAAAGACATCACTGGCCATGAACATAGCCAGTCATATAGCCTGTGTTGAAAAGATACCTGTTGCAATATTTTCCCTTGAGATGGCAAAAGAACAGCTTGCGCTCAGACTCCTGGCCTCGGAGGCAGAGATCGATCAATCAAACGTTAGAAGCGTCCGTCTCAAGAGAGAAGACTGGAGCAAACTCATAGATGCATCGGGTGTGCTTGCAGAAGCGCCACTGTATATTGATGACACGCCAGGTATCTCAATTGGTGAAATTAGGGCAAAGCTAAGGCGGATGGCAGCTTATGAAGGCTTGGGGCTAGTGATTGTGGATTACCTTCAACTTATGACAGCCAGGAGGAGAATAGACTCCAGGGAACAGGAGATATCAGAGATATCCAGATCGCTCAAGGCGATTGCAAAGGAATTTGATGTGCCGGTAATAGCTCTATCCCAACTTAACCGCAGAGTTGAAGAACGTGAAGATAAACGTCCACGGATGGCAGATCTGCGAGAGTCAGGGGCAATAGAACAAGACGCTGATGTTATCTGTTTTATATACAGGGATGAGGTATATAACCCTTCTACAAAAGACCAAAATATTGCGGAGATAATAGTAAGTAAACATCGAAATGGTCCTACCGGCACTATAAAGTTAATGTGGCGTTCTGAATACACTAAATTTGAAAATTATAGCGATCGTGCGTAATGAGTCTCCTCAGAAGCCTTGACTTTTCCTATGATATATCTGGTTTGAGGAGAGTTCTACATCTGCAGGTACTGTGGAATAACATCTTTCCATAGCTGAGCGAAGTCTTTTCAAGGATCTTTCTTCTATCTGTCTCACCCTCTCCCGGGTAACCCCGATCTTGGTGGCAATAACCCTTAAGGTAGCAGGTGGGTCACTAAAAAATCTTTGTTGGATAATAAAAAATTCTCTACCCGTGAGCAGTAACGGGTTGGATTTAAGAAAGTCTGAGAGGAATATAGCCTGCTCCTTCATACCATAGTAATCTTCCTGATTAGGAGAGTCATCTACCATATGGTCAAGGACCGTACTATCATCCCTAGCACCCTTTATATACTTGCGGTCTAAAGAGATAAGCCGGCTTGCATGGCTAAGCCTCCCTGTATGGGGTTGGTAGTTCTTTTGAATGAAATTTTTAATATATGCCTTGATCCACCATATGGCATAAGATATAAATCGTGCACCTTTATTCGGGTTAAAATATGTAAGGGCCTTTACGAGCCCCATATTACCCTCTTGAATAATCTCCAGAGGAGAGTAGCCAAGATGAAAATAACTATGGCTTACTTTTATCACAAACCTCAGATTGGATGTTATTATGTTCTTCCCTGCCTCTGCATTTCCATTTTTGTAGGCAGAGAATAGATGTAGCTCCTCATCACGCGTTAGTATTGGATAATGCCTGATACTTATTTCATAGATCTCTAGAGCAGAACTTGGATACTTACTTCCCATTGGCACCCCCAGTTTACCCTCTAAATAAATTTCACAAATCTGAACTTTTGCACAATAAAATGCACAGAACTTACACATTACAAAATAAATTTCACATAGTCAAGGAATTTAAGAGATTTTGTCGTAACTATTTGATAATGTCCCCTGTACGACTTGATAGAAATGTCCCCTTGGAGTGGGTGATAAGATAGGCCTCGTAAGGAGGTCTGAATGGGGGATATACGAATGAGTGATAAGGAGCGAAGGAGATTGGGGGTAATGGTAAGGGTTGAGTCTGGGGATTTGAAGCTTACGGATGCATCTGAGATGATTGGGGTCGGCTATCGTCAGGTGAAGAGGATCAGGAAGCGGTATCAGGAGGAAGGGGATATTGGGCTAGTGCACAGAAGCCGTGGCCGGGAGTCGAAAAAGAGGCTATAAGGAAGATCTTAAGGTATTCGTGCTTGGTTTGTACCGTAACAGGTATCCTGATTTTGGGCCCACGCTGTTCTCGGAGAAGATGGGAGAGGATCATGGGATCAGGTTAGACCATGAGACTCTTCGGCAATGGTTGTTGAAAGAAGGGTTATGGGTCAAGAGCAGGAAGAGATCGAGGCATCGGTCATGGAGGCAGCGAAGGGCTCATTTCGGGGAACTGGTGCAGTTGGATGGTTCTCACCATAGATGGTTTGAGGAACGGGGAGAGAAATGCTGTCTGATGGTCATGGTAGATGATGCCACAGGAAGGACGACGGCATTGATGGGGAAAGAGGAGACAACAGAGTCTGCCATGGGGCTTCTTCTGTCATGGATAGAGCGCTACGGGATACCCAAGGCCTTGTATACTGACAGGAAGAATGTGTACGTCACGGACAGGGATCCGACCATTGAAGAAGAGCTTTCCGGAGTCGAGCCGTTAACCGCTTTTGGCAAGGTATGTAAGAATCTTGGGATTCAGATCATACCTGCGAATTCTCCTCAGGCAAAGGGCAGAGTAGAGAGGAAGAACGGGGTATTCCAGGACCGGCTGGTCAAAGAATTCAGGCTTAAGGGGATAAGCGACATTGAGGGCGCAAACAGAATCCTTCCCGGGTTTACCGGGAAGCTCGATGGTAAGTTTGCCATCCAGCCTGCACGTCCTGAAGATTATCATCAGGCTCTTCCTGAAGGATTGATTCTGGCAGATGTGTTCTGCTGGGAGGAGTCACGGGTTCTAGCCAATGACTGGACATTCAGGTTTGAAAACCGTCTGTTCCAGGTAGAAAAACAAAATGATCTACCGCCTGCAAAAACCAGGATCAAGATATTAAAGCGTCTGGATGGCTCTCTCCATGTCTTGTATAGGAACAGGTCTGTCAGCTTCAAAGAACTTACTTCCAGGCCGCCTCAGGAAAACAAGAAGACCATTAAAAAACGGAAGCCATGGAAACCAGGGCCTGACCACCCATGGAGAAACAACAGTATCGCAGCGCGGCCAGGGGGACTGTCCCCCTGGCCCTCAACTCAAACCAAAACCCTACAAAGGGGACATTTCTAAATAGTTTTGACA
>Ga0210003_1001261_pt1 | contig 22503 bp, 28 predicted proteins | sample LantaG_FD_182804 | JGI IMG/M metagenome (GOLD analysis project Ga0210003, IMG submission 182804) | Deep subsurface microbial communities from Baltic Sea to uncover new lineages of life (NeLLi) - Landsort_02402 metaG (SPAdes) (version 2) | ecosystem: Environmental > Aquatic > Marine > Oceanic >... | reverse complement strand
TGCCAGGATAACTACCAGGGGATTAAGATTGATCATAAAGAAAATATTGGGGGGATTGGAAATTAATAAGGGCGTTCATGGATTCAGGCATTACTTTACCACTACTTTGCTTAAAAATTATCAGGGTGATCTTTTAAGGGTTGCCCAATACACCAGGCACAGAAGCTTGGAGATGTTGCAAGTCTATAATGATAATATTGAGATGGAAAATGATTTACCGAGATATTACAAAACTTTTAAGGGGGTAAAGTTTTAAAATTTGAAAGGATAGTACGTTAGCATGTCCAGAAAACTTAAAAATATAATGGCATTGCGAAAAGAAGATAGGGGAGTAGAACTTAAAAAATATTTAATAAGCTTGGGTGGCACTACTACTAGAACTTTAAATGCAGAAACAGGAAGAACTGTTGAAGATATAATTGTCAGTAGAATAATAAACCTTGAGAGAGCACATAGGGAAGAGAAATTATGGATAATAGCCCTACTCTCTGCAATTGCTATAATATTAAGTGCATTAGCGGCCTGGTTTGCTGTCATTAAATAAAATATTTTTGTTTTAAAATTTTTTCTACTTCCTATAACTCTAATTACAGGAAGTAGAATTTACAAAATTTTATAATACCATGCAGATTTTTATATAATATCTAAAAGTTATTAAAAAAAGCGATAGATTAAAAAAGCAGGTGAAAAAAATGAACAAAAAAATCATTGAAAAAAATGAAGTTTTAACCATAGGAGAATTGGCAGAGGTTTCCGGAACAAGATTAACTACACTTAAATATTATACTGAGCTTGGAATTTTGCCTTTTAACCAGGGCGGAGAGAGATTAACCCGGAAATATAATAAAGAAGAGGCACTAGAACGCCTTGAAAAAATTAAAGAATTGAAAGAAAAAAGATTAACTATAAAAGAAATAGTTGAGCATTTTAATAAATCTACTAAAGAAAGATAAAACATACGTATTTTAACAAAATTTAAGCGTATAGAAAATAAGTTTTTATACGGATAAATGAAATCGGTGCATATAAAAAGATAAAAGTATACTCAAATATAACAAAAAACGGAAAGGAGATAATATTATTGGAAGAATACGATATTATAAAAACAAAAATATTTAGAAGTAATAATGATTTTATATTACAGAGAGAAAAAAGAATTTTGGAGGCAATTGAATTTGAGGGTGGTACTATTGAAAAACCTAAAAAACATTTAATATCAATTCTGCCAAATGGCAAAGAGGTTTACTTTCTTAAGCCAGGTAAAGAAACTCAAAGAAATATACCAAACGTTCATGATATGTTTCCGAATATTGGAATTAATGATAAAAGCGAAACAAACAGTTTTTCTTTTGAAATTGTATGGGAATACCTTGTTAAACTTTCCATCATTAATCAGATTACTTTTAAAAAAGTATTGGTTTTATTATACCGACTTTGTTTTTTTATTGACCATCAAGAAATTAAAGGTTTAATTAGATATTCTCCCTCAAAAGAACTATTAGATTACATTTCTAAAATTGATTTTACCATGAAAGAAGGATTTAAAGACAAGTTTAAAAAAGATGAAATTGGTTTAATGGAATATTTAAACTTTATAGATTTGTTAGGATGGAATGAAGATGTAAAATATCACGTTAAAAATTCAAAGCCGGACTTCCAAGATAGAGCTAAAAATACAGGAAGAGTAAACACAATTATAAGCGTTATTAGCGTTCCGTTGATGATTAACGATTTTTTATCAAACATTATCGAAAATGTAAATTATATTGAAAAAATTAATGTAAGACTTATCCTTTCTACTATGCAAAAGTTGAGCAAATCAAGGGGCATATGTGTATTACCGCACACTACGCTTCAAAAATATTTAAATCCATATTTAGAAAATGGGGTTTTGTAGGCAGTAAAATTAGAAAAGCCTTAAAAGGAGAGAAGTTTTAATGACTGATTTTATAAATAAAATATATAACGAAGATGTAATGAGTTTACTAAAAAAAACTCCGGATAATTTCATCGATATGGTTTACAGTGATCCAGATTATAATGTTGGAATTAAATATAATAAAAATAGTTATACTAAAAATTTTAATGAATATATTATTTGGTATATTGAGCTTGCTAAAGAATCATTGAGGGTTTTAAAAGATGATGGAAATATTTTTTTTATAAACTATCCGAAACAGAACTCTTATTTATGGGTGAAATTTTTAGACAAAGCTTGCTACGACGTTCATGAATATGCGTGGGTTTATAATACAAATGTTGGGCATTCTCCTAAAAAATTTACAACAGCGCACAGGAGTATTTTGCATTGTAGAAAAACGAAAGATAATAAATGGTTTAAAGATAAAGTTGCTGAGCCGTATAAAAACCCAACAGATAAAAGAATAATAAAGAATGTATTAAACGGTTCAAAAGGAAGAATGCCTTATTCTTGGCTATACTTTAATTTAGTAAAAAATGTTTCAAAAGACAAAACAATACATGCTTGTCAAATACCTCTTGGATTGGTTGAAAAATTAATTTTGGCTTCAACAAAAGAAAATGATTTAGTTTTTATACACTTTGGCGGTTCAGGAAATGAAATATTTTTAACAAAAAAACTTAAAAGAAATTTCATTTCAGCAGAAATAGATAAAATTTATTATAAGATGATACAAGAAAGATTAAAATTAAATGGAGAAATCCCGCTAAAATATAAATTACAAAATAATAGGAAAGATGTTAACCACAAAAATATTCAACTAAAATTAGAAGAAAGTCTTTAAATTAAAGAGGAATTTATGCAAATAATCGCTTTAATCAATCAAAAAGGCGGAGTTGGCAAGACAACTTGCGCAATTAATATAGGAGCGGGCTTAAACAAGCTTAGGAAGCGCGTCTTGTTGATAGATTTAGATCCGCAAGCACATCTAACTTACAGTTTGGGTATCCCTGCCCACGAGCTTAAGAATACAGTTTATGAGCTTTTAAAGGGAACCGCAAGTTTGAAAGAAACAATTACCGAAAGAAACGGTCTTGGCCTGGTCCCCTCTTCTCTTAATTTGTCCGGAGCTGAGATAGAATTTTCAGGATTAGCTGGCAGAGAATTTTTACTCAAAGAAACTTTAGATGGATTAAATAAATTTGATTATGTTTTCATAGATTGCCCTCCCAGCTTAGGACTTTTAACTTTAAATGCTTTAACTACTGCGCAAAAAGTTTATATCCCTTTACAAACAGAATTTTTAGCCTTACAAGGTATGACGAAACTTTTAGAAACTATCACCATAGTTAAAAAAAGATTAAATAAAAATATCGAAATTGCCGGAATTATAGCCACGAGGTTTGATAATAGAAAAAATCTTAACCGGGAAGTTGTAGAAAAAATAAAAGAGTATTTTGGCGATAAACTATTTAATACTCTAATTAGAGATAATATATCTTTGGCCGAAGCCCCGGGTTTTGGTAAAACTATTTTTGAATATAAATCTAGTAGTTATGGAGCTAAAGATTATTTAGACCTTTGTAAGGAAATAATAAAAAGAGGTTAAGTAAATGGCAAAAAAAGAACGGTTAGGTAGTGATCCTTTTAAAGAATCTTCTTTGGATTGGATTCAGGATACCAGGGAAGAAAAAAAAGAACCTAAAGAAGAAATAAAAAAACAAAAACCTGATAAACTAAAACCACAAAACGTTAAAACGTCAAAACGTTTAGACGTCAAAACGTTAAAACGTCAAAACGTTAAAGCACATAAGAGTTTAAACGTTAAAACGTCAATAAAAGATAAAGTTAAAAAAACGGAGCGAAAAAAAAGACATACTATTTACTTATCAGTTAGCCAGTCAAAAAAATTAAAAGTGCATGCTGCCGAGCACGATATGCAATTAAGTGAAATTATTGAAAAATTAATTAATGATAATATATGACGTTTTACCGTTAAAGCGTTTTAGTGCTAAAACGTCAAAACGTTTAAGCGTCTACTTATATTTTTATCAGATAGGAGGAGAAAAAATGCCTTTAGAAGTTAGCGGAATTAAATTATACAGCGTAGGTGAAATTGCAGAGATGTTGAAAAGTACCTCGCCTACTATAAGAGCTTATTTCAGGGATGGTAAATTAGTCGGCCGGAAGATCTCCGGTAAATGGCATATTACTGAAGACAACCTTAAAAAATATTTAAGCGAGGATTATTCGATCCCGGTTAAATAATACGTTTAGTTACAAAATATTAATTAATATTTTACTTCAATAAAAACAATTAATAATGAGGAGAGTATTAATGTGAAAATAAAGTGTCCTTTGTGTGGTTGTGAAAATTATTTTACTGGTATTGAAGATGAGGGTACCAGGTTTTGTAGTAATTGTAATACATCCCTATATAAACCCGTAAGAGTTAACAAAAAGCTTTTAAATGCAAATAGGCAGAAATTAAACTGTAGTGCTTATGATGAAGCCGAGGAAACTGCTAATAAGGATAGGCAAACCGAAGAACAAATTAAAAAATATGAGAACAGTTTTTTTTGGGAATACGGTGGTCGTGTTGTTTATATTGTTTTTTTAATTGGTTTCTTTTTAAATGGTAGCATTGCTGTTTATAATTTTTTGAACGGACAGTGGTTGTTCGCTATTTGGGCACTATTTTCAATTCTTATTTTACCTAAAGTTACATTGGGATTTATTTTAAATTTTAGTTATCTTATCCTTCATAACCCTCTTGTATTTATAAATATGCCTCAGATAATGTGGAAATTATTTCCGGGCACAATGCAGAAATATCGGAGGGATTCTATTGGTTTTCATAATCGAATGGAAAAAGAACTTATAAAGAACATAATTTTAATTATTGTTAGCCTTACGCCTATTATAATATTTATATTTCAAAATAGAGGTATTTTTATTATATAATATCGTTTTTAAAATTAAATAATAATTATTTTTTGCTTAAAATATACTGGACTTTGAAACAAGATATACTGGACTTTGAAACAAGATATACTGGACTTTGAAACAAGATATACTGGACTTTGAAACAAGATATACTGGACTTTGAAACAAGAAAATCAGTTATTATCCTTTATTTTATAATGATTTGCTGAAACTACAATCTTTACAATATATACAATAACTACAACAAGAGAAAAGTTGTTGTTATTTAAAATAATTAAAGAGGTAAGGAATGAAAGAATCCGAAGAGATTACTATTAAAGAAAATAATAAAATTGACTTACCAAAGATAATAAATACCGAAGTAAATTTATTAATATTCCCCTTTTTTATATTAGAGAGAAAAAGTAAAAAATTAGAAACTGAATATAAAGATATAGTTAAAAGAGGGAATGAAAAAATAGAAATTATTTGGAATGTTTCTGCTAATACAAAATATGGCTATCCCGGTCTCTTTGATAGAGAAGTTCATAAAGTTATAGAACAGATTATTAGTGAAATATTAAAAAAAGATGGTGAAGTAAAAAATCCAATATCTTTCTCTATTTATGATTTATGTAATAGGATGGGAATTACTACCTCCGGAGGAAAAAATTATCGCAAAGTAAAAGAGGCTTTAGAAAGAATAAGAATGACCGGAATAAAATCAGAAGGGGCTTTTTATCATAAAGGAAAAAAGGAATGGATATCAAAAGTTTTTGGATTATATGATAGTATTATTTTTAGAGGTGAAAAATTGGAAGGCGGCTCCATCGCAGAAAAAAATTTATTATATTTAGGAAACATCTATCTCCAGAGCCTAAACTCTTTCAACATAAAACCGATTGATTATACCTATTGGCGAAGCCTTGAAAGCAAAATAGCTTCCAGACTCTATGAAATTTTAGGGATAAAATTTTATGGGGTAAGGAATAAAAAAGAAGGTTTTATACGTTATAAATATTCTACATTATGCCAACTCCTTCCGGTAACCCCCCATAGTTATATTTCTTCAGCTAAACGACAGTTAAATCCCGGCAATAATGAACTTAGAGACACTGGTTTTATTTCAAAATACGAGTGGTGTGAGAATGGTAATAACGATTGGCTTATATATTATTGGCCAGGAGAAAGAGCCAAAGAAGAAATGAAAAGGGCAAAGATAAAAAGCATTGATGGCCGGACAGAAGAGTATCTACCAGGGCCAAAAGAGGAAGTAAAAGAATTTTCTAAAGAGCAGGTTGACTTAGTTAGTAAGTTATTAGAATTAAATGTTTCAAAAGTAACCGCCGAAAAACTGATAAAAAACAATGATCAGGAATTAATAAAAAAATGGATTGAGGCAATTAATTATTCTAATGCTGATAATAAAGCGGCTTATTTAGTGAAGGCAATAAGAGAAAATTGGCAATTCCCGGAGGAATATTTAAGGGAGAAAAGAGAGGAACAACGGAAAGAAGAAGAGGAAAAAATAGAATATATTAAGATAAAGATGCAAGAAGAGAGAAACAAAAAAAGGCAGGAAGAGATTAAAAAGGCAGAACAAATTTATAATTCACTTGAACCTTCACAACAGGAAGAGATAAGAAAAGAAGCAGAAAACAGACTCCCTGACTTTTGGAAAGAAAAGCTCAATAAGGTAAGAGCCAAAGGGGGAACTTCAAAATTGCTCGAGGGTGTACTGGAAGAAAAAAGAAGAGAAATAATAAAAGAGTGGATTGATTCCGGAAGGATTAAAACATGACAAAGAACCGTCCCCCTGTCACATTAGATGAATCTATTGTTTTAGTAAAAGAAGCAGCAGAAGGAAGGGCAAAAGTAGATGAAAAACTAGAAGGAGCTTTAGAAGAGATGGAGGTTGAAAAATGACAACAAACAAAAAAGATTTGCATGAGGAAGAAATAACACTAGTTAGTGATATCTTTGAAAAAGCTGGTATAGATTCAATTCCAAAGGTTATAATATATAAGTTAGGAAATAATAAAAAACAGTTTTGTGATATAGATGTCCTAGGAATTTATAAAAATATAATAATTTTTGTGGAATGTTTTGGGATGGATAAGTTTGGAAATAAGAAAAAAGATTTTGATTCTGAATCTAAAACAATTATAAGTAATTGGGATGAAATGTTAGTAAAAACTTTAGAAAAGGGACATAGAGATTTTTATAAAAGACATGAAGATTATTTAAAAAATAGCGATAACCGAAAAATAAAGAAATTAATAGTATGTACACAAAAAGAAGAAGTAGAGGAAAGGGATAATTTAAAAAAGGATGGATTTTGTATATTTACAAAGGATAATACCGAATATTTTAAAATAATTTCTAATTGCACTTACGAGCATTGTAAGTTTGAAATATTAGATTTTTTAGGAGTAGAGCCTTATGATGTTATGGACGAAGAAGGATCAACGAGTACAAGATATATTGCTATAGGGAAAAAGGTAAAGGATGATTTTTATATATTAAATTTAACAATTCCAGTTGAGTCATTACTAAAATACAGTCATGTATTAAGATATCATAGAGGAGATCCCGAACTCGGATTTCAAAGACTTCTAGATGAAAAAAAATTAAAAGCTATGAGAGAATATTTATTGAATGAAAAAAGAGAAACCTACCCAAATAATATCATTGTTATTTTAAACAAGCCAACAATAGAATCACTTGAAGAAACAAACTTTCAAACAAGAAACCCCGCTTTGAATGAGAATCTAAAAAACGAGGCAAAAAAATTATGGGCTGTAACTATTCCTAATAGTTATAAAGCCTTTTCAATAATTGATGGGCAACACAGACTTTTCTCTTTTGCACAAACAAAATATTCTAAATATAAAAGAACAAAATCACAAGAAGAAAAGAAAAAGTTAGAAGAAGGTGATAATAAAATAGAAGAGATGGCAAAGAAGTCAGCAATGGTTGTAACTGCTTTGTGTTCTGCAAATTCAGAGGAATCAGATATGCCGGCGAAACTATTTTATGAGATAAATGTCACACAAACAACTATTTCACCAGAAGATGTAATTGATCTTACTGAAAAATACTGGCCAGAAAATCCTGTAAGTGGTGCAAATAAATTATTAAGAAAACTCAATGATAATGGCGTATTAAAAAATAAAATAAGGATTAAGTTTTGGCAAGAAAATAGGCTAAGAAGAACTTCCTTAATCAGTTATGCGGGACTTAAAGATAATTTTAATAGAGATAAAGGTAAAGCTTCAAAAACATTTAATATTTTTTCCTCTTTAATGAAAAATCAAAATAAGATAAAAGACTATGTTGATTTTTGTTTTGTTCTTATAAATAACTTTCTTTTAATCTTGAAAGAATCTATGAAACATAAATTAGAGAAAAAAGGGCAACAACAATTTGAAGCTATGTGTAAAGATATATATATAAAAGATTATTATTTGTTCTCTGCAGTGTTTGTAGGTGCTTATATAAGACTTCTAAGACATTTTTTATCTGAGAAGGATAACTCATTTAAGATATATAATAAGATTGACAATAAAATAATAAAAGATAATTTAGATGAAAATAGAGATAATGCTGAAATTCAAAATTTATTTTTGGAGGGAGTTGAGATAATAGTAAGTAGTTTTGACTTTACTAGGAAAGAATTTGAGGATAAAGGATATGCTTCCAACAGATGGGCCAAGATTGAGGCAGACTTGTTTTATACATTAAGAAAAAATGGATTCCCAAATTTTGGAGATGAGTCTTTAATCCCCAAAAAGCATAGGAAAGGGCAAAGATGATTGTAAAACTCAAAAACCAACAAGAAGAAGGATACAAGGAGACCGAACTTGGGCTATTACCAAAGAATTGGAAAGTTGTAAGGTTGGGAGAAATATTTTCGGAAGTAGATAAAAAAGTGGAATGTCATAGGGACGGTTGTACTAGCTCAATAATTCGGTAACTTTTTCTAACTTTTCGTAGGGGGTGATATACGCAAGTCCCCCGTGTCTTCTTAAGTGGTTATATTCAAATAAGAAGTTGCCTAAATTATAGATAAGATCTTTTACAGAGTCAAATGAATTAGGATAGAAGAACTCATTTTTGATGATCTTCCAGAAGGCCTCCACCTTGCCATTGGTCTGAGGTCTATAGGGTCTGGTATAGATATGTTTTATCCCTAACTGGTCACACATCATTTCAAAAGGGTGTTCTCTATCCAGTGAACCTTTAAATTCAGGACCATTATCAGAGAGTACTTTCTCAAACTCAAAGTTATAGATCTGTTTGAACCAGGATAGAGCCCTGGCCATAAAGTAAGTAAGGGTAGAAGCTTTTTTATCCTTTAATATTTCGGAATAGGTCAGCCGGGTACAATCATCCTCTAAGCCAGCGACATAAAGGTTTTTTACTTTAAAGACCGTCCGAATATCCTTAGGCACTTTGGTCAGATCAATATGGGCTAACTCCCCTGGGGTAACCTTTTCGTAACGTTTAATGATCTCCTTCTGGGCCGGATTCAAGGGATAGCGTTTTTTAATCCGATCCATGGTCGCCGGAGAAGGTGTTTTATCTAAATAATAGGGTTTGAATAATAAGACCAGTTCATAACGATTGGAGCCGAACCTTCTATAGGCTTTCATGATGTTGCGCTCGATGGCTTTAGGGGTTCTCCGGGATCCCGGACGAGCCCCTCTTTGGGCAGGGAGTAAAGAAACATCCTGTTTTTTCCCTTCCTGCCATTTACGATAATAACGTCTGAGCTCTTTATTACTGATATGATGAGCAAGACATAAGTCTTTAACAAAACGAAAGGAACGGGGGATAACCTTATTCTGGATCTTTTCGTATTCTTCCAGGATAGGCTTCCATCTTTTTATAAAGATCTGTTGAATAATTTTCATCATTAAGTACCTCCTTTGGTGGTATAATTATACCAAATAAGTTACTTAATTACTGAGCATTAACAACGGTCCCTATTTAAATTAAAATGAAGAAGGTTCCATGCGTGAAGTTTATTGTTATAACGTAAAGAGAGATGAAATCAAAGAGCTGTTAGCATTACTCGAAGGTATAGGATTTAAATATATCTCTGTTGATACAAAAAGCATTAAAGCGGTCAAAGAAGGTAATTATCGAGAAGTATATCAAGCTAAGAAGAAATTAGAAAAAGAAGGATTTGGCTGGTCGGAAAAACCATGAATTACTTATAAAAAAAGATAATAATTATTGTTATTTTCTCATGATTTTTTCTTTTTTTAATGTTATAATTATAAATACAAAAGGGAGTGTGATCTCCAAAATTACACTCCCTTTCAATGTGTATGCCGAAAGATTTAACATAAGTTTTCCTTTCGGTTTTTTTGTTTTATTAGATTTTATTGCCCGTTAAACTAATTATCATACTTATACAAAATTATATATTTTATTAACTTATTATATGTTCTCTTGACATATTTATAAAATATGATAAAATATATAAAAACATAATAAATTAAGGAGGTAAAGTTATGAGTGAGTATCTTACCACTGGCGATGTGGCAAAGGAGTTTGGGGTTACGGAGACGACTGTACGGGAGTGGCTTAGAGATGGGGAGCTTATTGGAATTAAAATAGGCAGCACTTGGAGAGTAAAAGAATCCGACCTGAAAAGATACCTGGAAGGACAGCGGGTAAAGGTTTTACTGGAGCGTGCAAAGAAAAAGCAGCCAGATGTGGATTGGCAGGAAGAGCAATGTGCGGAGTGTGGCGAAGCTATAATAGTCCGCCAGACTGGTACTTGGGTATGCAGCCCAGAGTGCAAACAAAAATATGACAAAGCATTATTGCGTATTGCAGGCGATGAGGGGATACCTTCTACAGTAGCTCCACGCATCTGATGAGAGGAACATCGGGGACAATTCTTGAATGTGAATAGGTTTTAGCGGAAAAACTGAACAGGATTAATGAAATAGCATTACTCTTATTACAAGTACAAGAATTAAGAAAATGGATATCTTTTATACTGCATTATACTGCACTAAATCAGGGGGTAGATATCCTTTTAATTGTTAGAAAAGGTAGATGTTTCAGGTTGAGAAAAGTTGAGGTTTAATGATAACTTTTGATAACTTTTTAGAGAAAATTATAAGCAGTAAAATGTTATATAACATAGAATTAGTAAAGGTTTGAGATGAATTAATGAAGAAGCCATAGCAGTTTTAGTTAACATTTACCTAATAATTGGAAAAACGAAGCTCTACAATCGTTTTTAAGGGGGTTGCTTTTAGGTTGGTGGTAGATATTACCTTCCTTTTTAACCTTATAACCTTAAACGAATTATTCAGGATCACTCGGGGCAGTAATTACATAGGTTAAAGTTACCTTTTTAGTGTCCTTATGATGTCCTTAAAACGGGGTTACAATTGTTAGAAAAGGTTGATATTTCAGGTTAAAAATTTTTCGTAAAAAATAAAATTGCCTATCTATATTAGAAGCCTTATTTATAAGGGGTTTTAAGCAATAAGAAAGAAAAATTATATTACATTTTATTGCACTAAACAGGGGGTAAGATGAGAAACAGGGCAGGAGATATAGAAAAACAGAAAAGAGTATATCGAATTTCTTTGTTATTAAGAAGAAAACCCTCTAAATTTTTAATCGAGTATATGAGGCAAAAATGGGGTATTAAAAGGCGTCAAGGTTTTAATTATATAAAATTAGCTAAAAAAGAGTGGGCTTCCTATTATGCTAAATATCTTGGAGTACCTTTTCAAGTTTATTATATTGCTCAACTTAGAGATTTAACCGATGAGGCTTTAAAGCAGAACGATTTAAGGCTGGCTTTTAATATTGTTAAGGAAGAAGCTAAGATAATGGGGGCTTATTTACCAGGGAAAAGCAGGGGAGAAATTAGGGGGTAGAACACCCTCTTTTTTTATCCGGAGAATGATCCTTCAGTTACCCAAAAAAAGTCAGTAAAACGTCAGTATAGCGTCAGTAAAAAAGCAATAAAAAATTGCACCGGTCCGGCACCGGTATTGCACCGGTTTTAAGTAATATGCAAGTAATACGCTGGTTTACACTTTTAACCAAAAAAAACTCTTCTATTTTTGATTTATCAGGGGGTCAAGGTGGGGAACCTTTACCATATTACCTATTTTTTTTAAATATCCCTAGGATATTTAAAAGTGGTTTAAAAAGGCTTTTCCCTTTTCTTGAGGGCTCGGGGCCCGGGGAATACAGGAAAGGGCCAATAACAAAGGATAAAAGAGAGAAAAGGCTCGGTAAAAAAATTAAGGAGTGCTCGGTGGCTTCTACCGAGTATAAAAAAATTAAAGTTGGCTGCACAAAAAAATATTATTAGGCTGCCCAAAATTCAAAATGGGAAAGGCTGAAAATGTTACAGATGTTACAGGAAATCGATAAAAAAGGAAGCAAAAAATCCTTACTAAAAATAAAATTACCTGGTTACGTTGAAGCTCTTATAATTTAAGGGTTTCAAGAAATAAAGAAGAAAAATTATAATGCAATATAATGCACTAATTCAGGGTTATAGAATGTTGGAAAAGGTAAGTTTTCAGGTTACAAAAAGTTAACGTTTCAGGTCCGGGAAAATAGACAAAAGTAGACATTTTCAGGTTAAGAAAAGTTAAGGTTTAAGGTTAAAAATTTCTTACAAAAATAAAAATAGCTTATCTATATCAGAAGTCTTATTTATAAAAGGTTTTAGAAGATAAAGGAAAAAAATTATAGTGGAATATACTGGAAAATTCAGGGGGTAGGAATACCTCTTTTTTTTATCCGGAGAATGATTCTTTTAGTTGGCCCCAGGGTTACCAAAAATTAAGATTTTAGCAATAAAAAAATGAGAAAAAATGATAGTGAGATGATAGTAAAAAAGGAAATTAATTGAATTAAAAAATGTCATTAGAGTGTCCTCACGGTATCGTCAATTTAGCTAAAAAAAGTTCGGTATAGGTTCGGTAAAAAGCGATAAAAGAGTGGACGGAACTACTACATAGTTGTTACAAAATTCAAGGTTAAAAATGTCCGTAAAATGTCCGTATGGTGTCCGTAATTTAGCTAAAAAGAAGTATCACGCAAGTAGCACGTTGGTTTACACTTTTTATCAAAAATAACCCTTCAAATTTCGTTTTTAAAGGGGGGTATAGGCAGGGGGTTGGTATGATAATTACCTATTTATTTTTAGTTATATGCAGGTTACCCGCAGGTTTACTAAAAAAGGATTTTACTTTTTAAGTGAACTCGGGGCCCGGGAAGGCAAAAAATCTGATTTGGGGACCGAAAAATTCGGTAGAGGGGTATTACCGAATTGATTAAGGGATATTTAACACAATACGAATTCTGTATAATCTTGAAAGTATTACAAAATAAGGGATTTAGGGAATATGGAATAAATTTAAAATAATACTTGTGTTTTTATTTAACCTATGTTATAATTTTATTAGATAGATTAAATATAATATAGGGGGTGTTTAAGATTAATATTGTAGAGCCAATCAGATCAGAAAATCAGATAAAACAGATCAGGGGGAATTTATACCGGCAAAAGAATCCCCGGGACTATCTGCTATTCGTTTTCGGTATTAACTCCGGCCTAAGGATCGGGGATATATTATCCCTTAAACTTGCGGATATTAAAGATAGCCAGGGCAATTTAAAAGATTATTTGACTATCAAAGAACAGAAAACTGGAAAGACCAGGAAAGTATTTTTTAATAAGCAGATCAAAGAGGCCTTGAATCATTACCTGAAAAAGACCGGTATATTTGACCTGGACCGATACCTATTTACCGGTGAAAAATCGAAAGAGAATAAACCGATTACCAGGATCAGAGCTTACCAGTTAATAAATGAATGGTGCCGGGAAGTTGGAATTACTTATAAGGTTGGAGGACATACTCTAAGAAAAAGCTTTGGATTTCATTTAAGAAAGCAGGGGGTCAGTATCGAACGGATCTCTAATCTATTGAATCATCAAAATATCAAAGTAACTTTCCGGTATATCGGGATAAATGACGATGAGAATAAAGAAGTTATTAATGGATTTGGAATTTAGTTATACGTTTTGATAAAAAGGAAATCAATCCGAAATCGCTGTAACCATTATAAACAAAGGCTTTCCTCAATTTTGAAAGACGTTCATATATTGCTTATATGAAGAATATCCGAAGGGGTGCTTATCATTACACCTATTTTTAAAAACAAGTGCCTTAAAAACGATTCTGGGCATACTTTTTTTAACGAAACCAAAGAATTAATACAATCATAAGCTAAAAGGCAAGAAAAGCTTACTACATCAAAAATTAATGGGTATTCAGGGGTATTCTATCTAAATTATCTAATTAAGAAGGGGATTATTAATGAAAAACAAAATCGGTTGGTGTAACTTAACCTGGAATCCGGTAATCGGCTGTAAAAGAAACTGCAATTATTGTTATGCCAGGGCAATGAATGAACGTTTCGGCTTTATAAAAAATTGGGATATCCCGGAATGGAGAGAAACAGGCTTTAATAAAAGATTCCCTAATAAGACACAGAATATATTTATTGGCTCTATGTCAGAGATCCGATTCTGGAAAAGGGAATGGCTATTTCGAACATTCGAAAAAATAAAAAAATATCCACAGCATATTTTTCAATTTTTAACAAAATATCCCTATATCTACAACCGGCTTGAATTCCCGGCCAAGTCCTGGCTGGGCTTTACCATTACCATAAATAAGGATCTGGCCAATGGGATATTGCATATCAAGAAATTGAGGGATATTAATTTAACCGGCAAGTATATTTATTTCACATCGATAGAACCGATACTCGAAGAAATAAATCCTCTCGATTTAATCTTTCTGGACTGGGTAATCCTGGGGGCTGAGACCGGGGAATATAGAAAAGGAAAGATCATTCCTAAAAAGGAATGGATCGAAAGCATAGTCAAATTTTGCCGGGATAATGATATCCCTATTTATCTAAAAAACAGCCTGAGGGGAATCTATCCGGTAGAGATAAAAGAATTTCCTGAAACAGAACTAAAATTATTTTAAGGTTAAAGGGGGTGGTAAAGAAGCCTATTAAGAGCAAAGAAACGCTAAGAGGGCTATCAGGGGCGTTATTTTAGGAGTATTCTGAGCGGACTATTTAATAATAAAAGAGGCTAGCATAAATGTTATTAAAATTAAATATTTTAAAATTATCTGAAAAAGTAAAGGCATATATAGAAGAAGTAAAAAAAGAAACAGGGTACAATGTTTCAATAGAAAATTTCCAGGACAAGGGGGCAAGGAGTACTTTAGATCATGGACGTAAGTATATACGCGTGGAAATTAATGAAGAGGAGTTTAAAAAGGAATCAGAAGAGGAAATCGATTATACAATTGCTCATGAGATAACACATGGATTTCTTTCCCTTAAAAAAAAGTATTGCCGGATAAATCTTGTAAACTGTGGACCCGAAGAGAAGGAAGCCGTTTTTTTTCTTCGAACAATGATAGAGGATATTGTAGTTGATAAGATTATTCACGAAAAAAATTTCATATCATGTTTTACTGATTACCCTGATAATATTAAGAAAGATATCAAATATATATGTGAAAAAGGTAATGACCCCACATATAAAAGCAGAAACAAGGCCATGATATTTAGTTATATACTGGCTTGGGGGTATTTAACATATTCAAATTCGGATAAAATTGATTATAAAACTCTTCGTAAATATTTAAAGATATGGCAAAAATCATGCCCCAAATATTATGAAGAAGCAGAAAAGATTAAAGAAATAATTTCCAAAAATGATATTTTTACACCAGAGGGCTATTTTAACACCATAAAAGAGTGTTTAGATCTTTGGAATCTTACACATTTAGTGGGAATTTATACTTGTCAGAGATACGATACAATTATTACAAACAATACAAGCATATAACAGGGGGGTTAAAATGAAAAAGAAGATGATATTGTTTTTAGTTTTACTATTATTATTTTCGATTCTGTTAATTGATTATGGTTATTTACAGGGGGAAGAAAAAGAAGGAGTTGATTATTATATATTGGTAAATAACTATTTAGAATCATCTGAAGAAAATAAATTATTTTATGTTATGGGGTTAATGGATATGCTTTTTTACCAAAAATATACTTCAAATCCTGAATTATATTCTGATATTTGTAAAACAACTGATGATATGAAAGCAAGACAGATAAAGGCAATTTTTGATAAATACATAGAGGAACATCCGGAAAAATGGCACTTTCCTGCTTCAATGGTTTTTTATGTGGCAATAATGGATATCGTTGGATGGTGAATAAAGAAGCAAAATAAAAAAATGAAATAAAAGGAGGTGAAATTATGAGTAATAGTGAATCAAGCCAAAAATTTAAAATTGGAGATGTAGTCGAACTTAAATCAGGCGGTCCTGATATGACAGTTAATAATATCGATAAAAATGGCCAAATATATTGCCAGTGGTTTGCGGGGGAACATGATAAAGCTAGAGAGGGTTATTTTCCATCTGGTTCCTTGCAATTAGTCGTGAAATAAATAAAAGGAATCGAATCTCGGCGATCCGGCTTTCTCTCTCCAGAGTTCTCCGGACCGCTGAGCCCTGCTCTCCGGTTATTTAAGTATTTCTTCCGGGGGGCGGGGTTACATTTTAAAAATTTAAGGCGGTGATCATAAAAAAATGAGGCTAAATTTAAAGGGTCTAGAAGAAACTAAAATCTATTACGAGCAAGAATTAAAAGATGAGGAACTAGCCGGGAGAGAAAGAAATTCATATCTAAAGGCTTTAAAACTTATTGAGGGATTTATTGAAAGAGAAAAAGAAGCCGGGGAAAAAGGAAAGGATAATAAATTTATTGCCTGAGATCAAATAAGGTGGTGATCATAAGGAAATGGGTAAATTAGTAAGCAGTCTTTTTAAGCTGGCCAGGGTGGCCAATGATGTTTCAAAGGTGGCCTCCGGTGATCCTGTCCGGATAGCCAGGAGAATAAAAAACAAAATAATAGGTCGAAAGATCATTAGAAGGTTTTGGAAGTTTCCCTTTTAAGCAAAGGGGTATTAAATTATTATGTATGGTAAACTTGATAAACTTGAAATTAACTATTATAATCAAAAGAATAAAACTAATCGAAAAGATATTTAGGGGATATTTCCGGAAACGGATTTGAACGCAAAGTCGTGGGGAATATCCTTTTTTTTATGATTAAAAATAAAAGAGGAGTGCTTTTTGAATAACCTCTAACACTCCCCTTTTAAAGAAATAAAATATATACCCTGAACTCCATTTTTTTAGGGTATATAACCTGTAAAGGCTTCTTTAGTTTAACAGGAATCTAATAATTTTACAAATAAAGAGAGGTAAGAAATATGAGTGATATTAGAGAGATCGGTCATTTAGATATAACGGATAGTAAAAGATTAGTTTTATCTATCTCTAATTTTAGAGGAAGCGAAAGAGTTGATCTCCGGGAACATTATCTAAACAAAGAGGGAACCTATAATTTTTCTAGACGCGGGGTAAATTGTAATAGTGAATGGTTAGAGGCTCTTGTAAAGTTAATTAATAAACTGAATGATATTTAATTACCCTGGCAGGTGGGTAATCGATCCCTTCTGCTTTAGCCTGGCCAGTAGTTAAAGAGTTGGCTATCCTTTCGCTTTGATCATTGGCCAGGCTTGAAGAAAGGATAGAGTTATATGAGTAAAAAGAAAAAGAATAGAAATAAAATAGATGGGAATTGGAGCTATATCGAGCATAATATTTTAAATTCTGAAGCCTGGAAAGGTCTAAAAATTCATACTAAGTGGCTATATTTTGAGTTTAAAATCAGGTGGCACGGCGATAACACTTATCATATTATTTTTACATACAAAGAAGCTAAAAATATAATGGCCATAGATACTTTTATTAAATGTAGAAATAAGTTAATAGAGAACGGTTTAATCGATGTTATAAAACGTGGTGGCCTGGAAAAACAACCGGCAATATATGGCCTGAGTGATAGGTGGAAGAAATACGGAACTAAGGATTTTGTTAAAGTAGAACTAAAAGATATCTTACCTAAAATTTATGATATGAAATTTAAAGAAGGCCATAAATTTACGGGGAATCGATTTAAGAAAAAAGAGCATTTATAGATACTAAATATAGTAGTTGTCAACTACTACTTTTAGTTGTTATATAACTACTACTTTTAGTATATGAGGGGGGTTTTATAACTACTACTTTTAGTAGTGCTATCTATATATAGCCATCTATCCCCTATCTTAATTAATACAGGTTTAGAAGTAGAGATTAACAGAAACCGGGAAACAGGAAAAAATCCCGATAGGGGCCATAGATATCTTAAGATCTTATCTTTTCCTCTCTTTCCTTCCTGATCTTAGCTTTAATATCTTAATATCTTAGCAGCAGGTATCTTAAAAAATGCACTCATTCAAAAAGAAAGGATCAGAGAAGTAAAAAAAAGAGGTCCCTCTAATTTCCTGGTAGATTAGAAAGGCAGGGGGTAGGGGTATCGGGAATTTAACGATCCTTACTTCTACCTGGTAGCCTTCCCCAAAACATTTGCGCAGGTAGAAAATGTTTCTCCGGAGATACAATATAAACGATCTTGCTATATGGGGGCTGTATTGCACGAAAAATTATAATTAACACCATTCATAAAGAAAGCACTCCCAAAGGGAAACGCAAGTAATTTAAGCCTTTACCTGTGTTTTATAGGATACAAGAAAGAGTATCAGGAGCCTTAACTTAATCACTTCTTAATTATGAATGGGAAAGGGAACTGGAAGCTTTCCGCACAGATACTACGCACGCGCGATATAAGGTTAATTGAACAGATAAAAAAGGTCTGACGATAAGGGTTTCTCAGTAAAAAATAGTCTTGTCATAGGGGTTTACAGGGATAGAATAAATTATACAGGTAATCATACCAACTAACTAATCAGTCCCCAAATTGTCAATGAGAGAAGCCCCTTTTAAATAAAGTATCTTACTTTTTTATTTTAACCTCTGTGAATGTTTCCAATGCATTGGAAAGAACTGGCCACCACAGAAAAGCGATCTCTTTTTTCGATTCTCCACTAATTAAATAAAACCTCTCTATCTCTCAGGAATACCCCAAAAACGAACGTGGAGTGCCTTCATTCGTTGATCTCTACGTTTTTAATGTATGAGTAGGGGCAATATACCCTTTCAGGTTAATAAAAGTTAAGATTAGCGAAAAGGATCTGACAGAATATCACTAAAAAAGGAAGGGCAGAAAAAAACACAAAAAACACAAAAAAAGGACAAAAAGGACAGGATATCGCTAAAAAGGGTTTACGGATCGTAACCGATAAAAGCCGATAGCTAAATGTCCATTGCTAATGGAGATTTATTGGTAGAGGGTTGTTATAAATAACAGAAAATAACAGGAGAAATGCCCGATAATAACGGAAAAAAACGGTAACCAATTAAGTGGTGATAAGTGGTTAAAATTTACCGATTAAGCGGTAATAAGCGGTTGCGATTAAGCGCAGATAAGCGCAGAATAAATGTTGCAAAAGGTTGCACTTTAGGTTTATAAAAGTTTACATTGATAGATCGTTGAATATCGTTAAAAATAATAGGTGGTGTCCTGTAAATAGGTGGAAATAGGATAAAGGGTTACGCGATTAAGCGCGGATAAGCGCGTAATAATTGTAATAAAAGGTTACATTTTTAGGTTAACTAAAGTCAACCTTTTAAGGTCCGGGAATGTTGGTAAAAGTTGGTATTTTAGCAAATTAAAACTGCACCAAAATACTACTACAAAACCTCAACCTTCTACATTAACAAAGCTCAACCTTTTAGCCACTTTTTAAAAATCAACAAAATCAACAAAAAAGCAGGTTTTTTATTAACAAATATTAACCTTTCAGGTTTACAAAAGTTGACATTTCAGGCGGTATAAAATTGCAGTGATCCTGCAGTAAATTTTCAGGGTATAAGCAAAATTAAGATAGCCCGGTAATGTTGCAAAAGGTTGACATTAGGTTGATATCAGGTTAACTTTTGTTAACCTTTTATGTTGAGAAAAGTTGAGATTTCAGATTAACAAAACTTAACATTTTCAGCTAAGAAAAGCTAAGATATTAAATGGCACAAATGACACAAAAAAGCAGGGTTTTACCAGGTAAATGAAAAGGGTAGAGATTAGCCCGCTATAATATTTTTTTAGTTAAAAATCAAGTATGCAGGGTATTAACCGATAAAAATATTATGTTTTCTTTTACTTCACATAACAAAGCTTTATCGGATAAGATATGCATGAAATTGTTTCTGGTAGAATGTCCGATAGAGTCTTGTTATGTATGTGGAGGATTTCAATTAAACTTCTTAGCAAAAAAAAGCTCTTGGCGGGCGGTCGTTGTAGAAGTAGATTATTAGTCGGAGTGGTTTAGGTGGGTTATTTTGTCGATTATAAGGAGAAATCTTTTTGAGTGATCAGCTTTAAATTTTCTGTTATCTTTTATTGTGGGCAATTAATATAAAAACCCATCACATTTTTTGAGTATAGCTTGGATAATAAGATTCTATAAAAAATAGATAAAATAAATCGCTATAAACAAGGTACCAATCCCAGTAATAAAGCCCACGATAATTGTCAATAAATTGTAAAAAAAATTATGGGAGTTTAAAATTCTAAAGTATCTTCTCAATATTCCATGAAGCATAGTCAATGTTGTGCAAATAATTCCTATTAAAAGTGAGTGGTTTTTTAGAGGGAAATCAAGCTGATGTTTTTTAATAATAATAATGGACAATATTGAAAAAAAAAATCCCAAACAATACCCTATGTCTCTAGGACAAATAATCCAACCATCTTTACTTACTCTATCTTTACAGGGTACCAGCGGAAGAGAAAAATTAACTTTTATAAACGTTATAACAAACAATACAAATGAAATTAACGCAATTATCCACAACAATATTCTTATTGTAGAATCAGATGTGTCATTTGCCAAATAAAGGCAGCCTAAAGAATAACCCAAAAGGCCTATAGGGTTGACTTCTTTTCCTAGAAATTTCATAGGATCCAATTTTATATATTTTTCCCCTTAGCGTACAAATGAAGCCTAGATAAACCCATGCAACCAATCCCAAACAAATACAAAACTGCTATAGACAAAACTATACCTTGTGGATATTCTCCAAGATAAAAGGATTTAAGAGCAATACCGCCTGTGAAGACAGATGCAAAAACAAAAAAGCAGGAAAAAATTGAATCAACAACTTTTTTCATTTTAAAAACCTTTCTTCGTCAAGTTTCATTTTAAAAGAAATTCACTATTTCAAAAAGCGTCTCTCATAGCGTGAAATGGAAACGTAGGTCTGTAGTTTAGCACAAAAATATAAATTAAGTCAACAAACAACAATCATACAAATAATTAAAATTGGAAAAATTGTATTCTATTCTTCTTTTCGCCCGCCTGTAATTTCATATAACTTATCCATACTTTTTGTAAAAAATAAATAAAATTCTCCCAATTATGATTATATATACGACAAAACTTTTAAAAATCCTTCTTTTTCCGTAAAATAATTTAAAAAATTTTATATTAAGTCTCCAGAAACCGCATATTAAGTAGACGAAAGAGAGGGAGAGGGTAGAGTTCATGATCATAAAAAAATATGATTATAAATAAAAAAGGTGGTGAAAACCACCATTTAATATAACGATCCCAGCATAAAAGAAGTTTTTGCGAGCAAAAATTTGGGTGAGTGCTGTTAGGCACGAACATTTTATGCTGTGTTAGTCGAAGTTCAATTTTAATATATTACGGGTTCCCCCTTCTATTATCCAACCGTTTAGAAGAAACGAATTGTGTCAAACAGAAACAAGGTTGAAATGCATAAAGGAACTGGCCTGCGTATAACACGCCACAAAAGATTATTCATCTAAAGCCTATGCGTTTCTTTTGTGGTGGAAACGTTAGAAGAAAATCTATAGTCTACAAATACAAAAGACAACCATTGAATAATGATGGAATAGATAAATTTATTGTTTCCTGTAATACTTCCCGGGAAAAGTTTATTATCTGACCTCTTTTAGGTACCGCATTAACATTGTCATAATTTTCCGATCTTAAAAAAATATCACTACCTGTTTTTTACCTTCTGCGTAAAATCAATTCATCTAAGCTTTCTCTATTATAAATATCCCCCGACAAAAAAGCTTTTAAATTTAGTTGTTAGTTTAATATATTAGAAATATTGCGCTGGCAAAACCTACATTGCCTTGAATCCATGTATAAACCTACAACAGAGAAAAGGTAGAGGATATTTATTCTAAAAGGAAAAAACTATTTATACCTGGAGTAAATTATAAAAAGCCAAAATAATTTGACATTGACATATCATAATTATATTATGTGCAGTAGTAAGTAATAATTATTAATTATTAACGGGGGTATAACTATGAGCAACCAGTTGATTGCCTCTGAAGAAACTCTTTCTACTGAAATTATAAACCATTGGGACCATGAAAAAGCCTGGAGCATTTTCAAATTTTTAGATATTAGTGAGGGAACCAGAAAAGATTATCAATACCGGATAGGCCATTTCCTTAATTTTATCGATGGTGAAGGTTTGAATCAGGACAGTTTCCTGGGATATAA